>JGI20171J29575_12612794_pt1 | contig 41246 bp, 32 predicted proteins | sample TergutNc150P4_FD_29575 | JGI IMG/M metagenome (IMG submission 29575)
GTCGCGTTCCAGCAGGAGGCGGCAGTTGCGTTCCAGCAGGAAGCGGCAGTCGCGTTCCAGCAGGAAGCGGCAGTCGCGTTCCAGCAGGAAGCGGCAGTTGCGTTCCAGCAAGAGGCGGCAGTTGCGTTCCAGCAGGAGGCGGCAGTTGCATTCCAGCAGGAATCATCATCAGCATTCCAATCAGTGGCTTCAAGTTCGGTTTCAGACAAACTATCAGGTGTACACGTCTCGGAATTTTCATCCTTGCTAACAGGTTCCCACAATTTTTCAGCGGTCATGGCTATGCTCCTTTCTAAATTAGAAATATTAAAAAAAGGATCACTCCTTTTTTTGGTATAATAGTGTATGGTATTTAGTCCATCTTTCAAAAGAAACTTCAAGAATAAACGCTGTTATTGGTAATGTATGTCGAATATTATAGCATTATATAGATAATAGTGCAAGACTTTTTTATTCTGATTTGACAACTACCTTTTCCAAATGAATCATGAAACCAGGGTTGATTTTTTCTTTACTTATGCATATAATATATTAATGCTATATTGGGGTAAAGCAATATGCAAGACGCAAAGCAACACACGACAAACGCATTAATGTGCATATAGCATAAACTATGTGTCCGGGTAGAATACCACCCGCGGGAGCGGTTTCTGCCCGGACATTCATTGATATAACAAATTGCGCTGTCATGCGTTTGCCATGCAAAAGAAAAGAACAAAAAGGTAGTTGTAGTTTTTAAGTATTGGTGATATAATTAAAGTAACTTATTTTTGCCGAACAACAAATTTTCAAAAGCAAGACAAATTTTTTATGAAATGAGATGATTAAGTGATAACATGTAATGAAGACTCAATGGCGCACAGTGTTTCTTCTAAGCGTGACACAACTTTTGTTTTTACAAAGCGGGATACAGAATCTGCTTTTTTTTCGACTGACCCCGTTCGTATTCATGTTTGCCCTTTAGGGGAAGAAAGGGTTAAGGAATTAGACCAGCTATGTCATGACTTAGAAGATAAATATAAAGACGAGTTACTTGACCTGGATATTTAGTAACTTTGGATTAAAAGGACGCGAAAGCGTCCTTTTCCATAGATACAAAAAATAGTATATTTCGACAATATTTTTTAATTTAATTATTTGCCGTTATCTGCAAAGGAGGTTCCTTGAATTGCAAAAAACAAATGTTTATGAAAATTACTACCTATGGAGCAAAAAAAAGCCTATAGGGTTTTTTATAAGAAACCGCTTAGAACGAGCCATGATTTTCATATTTTCAGGACCATCAGGAATCTTTATTTTTTTGCTATGGGCTTTATTATGGATAATTTTAAGCAAATGCCCCCAGTTCCATTTTCCAGGAACTTGGCGGTCATGGTATAATCCTTTTCGGGAAAAGGACTTCATTGAAAAACTATTTCCCGGCGCCGTTATTTCGGTTTGTTCTATTTTATTTGCGATTTTTCAATACGTAAAAAGGGAATACGAAAATTATTCTCTGCTGGCTAATTACAATCAGAATATAATCCCGCCGACGCTGCTGAAAGATTTTTTTCTTCCGAATTTTATTAAGCTTTGTTCAAATTATTGTTTGCTTTTTTCATTAATCGTTCAAGGCATCGCGGTTCCTCAGAAGCTTTATCTATGGTTTTACTCTATGCTTTTATATCAACTGGGAAGCATCCTCTGCTCGTTATACGCTTTGAACCAAATGATATCGGTGAAAATCATAGAAATGAGAATTCATAAAGGATTCAAGGCCATAATATGGGATCATTATAAAGGCTGCAAACCGAAGAAAGATCTTTCCCCCACATCGGGAAACGCTTTAAAACCTGAATCCAATATCGCGATTGCGCTGAAGTGTTTTGTAGATACCTTTTGCCGTATTAGAACAGACGCCAACGGCTTATCAACGCAATTTGACGCGTTATCTGATTTATGCCTTGATATTTTATACGAGATCTATAATAAAGCAAATTGGGATAGTACAGAAAATATTTTTCACCAAAGCTTCAGAAGATCCTATGATTATATGGATCAACTGCTGGACCAGCTTCCATTGAAGGAAGATCAAAAAACCAACCTTTTACTTTCTTTATTAGACAAGGTATTTGACCCATTGTTTTTGGAACAAAAGGATTACCTGAAGAAAGGTATCATGCCGCCAAAGCCACATGAAAAATATTTCAAAAATCCGCCGGTTATACATAAATTAGCATGGACTTTGTGGCATGAAGAAGAAGCGTTAAAAGAGAATACGAATTTACAAAAAGTATGTTTCAGAGATTATTATGATGGTTTTATATTTGCTGTTTTAACCGTTTCATTTGATATGGGAAAGAACCGCTTTCAGCGTGAAGCTAATGTGTTTTTGCATTATCAAAAAAAGCTGGAGCTTTACTCGAAATTGTTTATATCCGAGCCATGTCAACATATATTATCATGTCAACATATATTATTAGGTCATACTCTTTTAAAAATGTATCGTTCCATGATTCGATTTTTGCCGCAATACGCGGACTGCATGAAAGGCATGACATTGCTGCTGGAATGCCTATTTAAGTTTGAAAGCGATAAAAAGAATGAGAACGCCCTTTCTGATGAAACTCTCAGTAAATTATTTTTTATATGGCATAAGTGGTGCGATAATTGGCATAAAAATTATGGTAACGACGCTTCAATAGAAAAAAGCCTAACATATTTGAGCACAAAAGTGCTGATAAAAATCTCTAATAACATCAGGGAGGCAATATAAACATATGGAAAGCGTAAATGAAAGTAAAAAAAGCAGTGGCGCGGACACAAAAACCCCGCCCCTTGCCGGCGATTTTGAAGCAATTACATTAACCGTCCACCGCGGCGTCGAAAAACCTCAAATGAGTTCGTTTGATAATAATCATGAAGGAACATTATGTCTTAGAACTGTGGGAGATTTTGACTACATTACAGTTGTGCCTGAACAAACGGCGGATAAAAATAACTGTGAAACACTGCGCTCCGCGTTAAATACCGCTTTCAAATTCTCCACTATGGGAAATTCCGAGTCAAAACATAATTTGCTTTTAATTAGGTATCCCGCGAATCACATTGAAGACGAAAATGACCGGAATTTTTATAATTCTTTTTCCTGGGATAAAGATATAGCAAAAAACTATCCATTTTTATTTGTTTCTTTAATTCATTTAAACAAACCTGGAGCAAAAAACATCAGTGGTTCATTCATCACATCGCAAGACAAGGATAATTTTGTTAAAAGCTTACTCTCCAATAATTTTAGAGATTATAATAATCCTGCCAATCCCGACGGTACACCACAGTATTTTGTTACTGTGTACTATTCGGTTGATTGTTGTGATTTAGTCTTATTTATGCGAACTCAAAGATACCGCAATGGGTTTAAGAAGACGGAATATATGCTGAAAAGCCCTTACGTCAGATATACATACAGTATGTGCGGATTTGAAGATAACGTTTATAAATTTCCGCGTACTTCTGTTGAAAAATTAACTTTGTGCGGCGTTGTCAATAACCGGGACATTTTTCTCAATTGGTTAAATGAATTAAATGCTCAAATAGATGAAGAAAAAAAACGTTCAGAATATAATGGTTTACCCGAAAACAAAATGCCTAATTTATTGGAACACCGGCGGATTGGAAATGAAGGTGCTGTGCTTAATTTCCTTAATTTTCGCGGCGAATGGATTTTGGGTCATATTATAAAAATAGACGGTTTATTATCAAACGAGAATGAAAATTATAAGAAAGCTTTTTTTCGTCCCCGTATTCATTTTGATTTGAATTCAGATTTGCAGTCAACAACTACTTCTCAGCTTCCTCCGCCTACTCCACTTCAGGGATTTCGTGTCTATTTTGACAAGATAAAAAGTGAAGTTGAAAACACGAATGATCACCGAATTCAGAAACAGTCTCAGAAAGCTTTATCCCTCCTGCTAAATGCGTGCGATCAGCTGTTTTCTCATTATTTTGTGCCATCCATATACGATTGCTTTACAAGTGTCTTCCCTGTTTTTTATGAAAAAATTAACGCTTATTTTAAAGAGAATAATAAAGAAAATAAAGTCGTACATATTGAATTCAACAAAGAATTACAGAAGTTTATCCGCGGCTGGATGTCATTTTTTAATGGAGCAATACAAGCCGATAAAGTCTTTTTCCAAATACCCGGATTCAACGCGACATTATACGACGCACCGGCTAAGCTGCTGCACTTTTACACAGCATTTATGCAGCTTGTTGCACAAGCGTTAGATGATAACAGCAAAAGAGCGTTTCGGTTTATGTTATCTCTGGACATACACGCAAGAACAACTACAACTTTATTAATAGACTATTCTTTGATAGGCTCAAGCAAGGAACGAGATCACTGTCTGCCGTTGGTAAATATGCCAGTAGACATGTTGTTTAAGCCGGAACGATTGCTTTTAGAATTAACTCATGAAGTTACTCATATTGTGGGAAAAAAGCTGCGGTGCCGTGAAAAGCGTTATGATCACATGTTTGAAATGTTGTGCGCCATATTAAAACGCGATTTATTTGAGGGTATTATAGAATTGACCCCCAAAAATCATAACGATATTAATCAATTAATCAAAGACAGCACACAGGAATTATTTAATAGTTTTCATGAAAAATATAATGACGATAATATGTATTACTCGAATTACACAAATGAATTACTGTTTCAAATTTTTGCAGGCGCGATCGAAAATCGCGATATAATTTGGACTCATATGTTTCGCGATAATCTTAAAGATACAGGTGATACAAAAAGCCACGAAGCATTTCAACAAATGTTAAAAGCTGACAAAAGAGCCCGCGATTTTCTTGACAGAAATTTGCACCTTGATTACGTATCATATCATATTGCGCCTTTGGTAAAAGAATCCTTTGCGGATTTGATTATGCTGTTAGTGCTAAACGATACATCAAACAAATCAATAATGTATAAACAGCTTACCGCTTATGCGTTTTATTTATTCCGGCTGGAACAGTGTTATGCGTTTAATCCTGTGGGAGCAAGAATTTACTCTGTCATAAAAGCAATGGGATACAACGCGGAAAAGTTATTAGCATATTATAAAAAGTATTGTGAAGAAATCAACAGAGAACATGAGACAACAAGTAAGTATAAACAAAATAATTCCAAGGATGAACAAGATAGTTTCAGGGAATTTCTTTGTGGCTTGAATTATTACGAAAAATCTGATAAAGAAATGCGAACATATATTGATGAGATTTTCGAATCTGCCCCTCGTCTAAAAAACGCTAAAGATAAAAAAGATAAACTTGATTTAGCATACCGCGGAGCGTTTCCAAAGCGCGGCATCCAAGCAAATATCAAATATTTACAGTGTTGCAAAAAAGAGTTCGAAAAGAAAAATAATTGTAACTATTTTGGGAAAATACGAAAGATATACCAAGGGACGGTTAATGGCAATATACAAGATTTTGCAGCAAATATATTTGACGCTTCACAGTGGTTTCACAAAAACACAAAAAAATATTTTGGAAAATTTACTTCTACCAATAATTTAGAACATATAGATTGATGCTTTGAATATCGGTAATGAAAAAAGCGGCGCGCTGGAGGTCAGCGTGCCGCATCATAAAGTATTAAATTATATCAAATTCCAGCTGAAAAAATCTAAAAAAAATAATTTACACTAACTTTTGGAATTGGATCAAAAAATTGTGTCACATAAAAAAGATTCGTGAAGCCATTCCGAGTCTTTTTCACTTTTTATACCGTCGCATAGTCTGCTCCGTGGTCAGCATTCCGTTATAACTTCTGACCTGAAAAAAGCCTGTCCGGCCGAGATTTGTCCGCACAGAAAATCAAAAATGCATTTTCGACAATGTTCGCGGTTATGCAAAAAGCAAAAGCCGCGAAACCGCTCAGTATTGCTTTCAAAAGAACAGTTTGTCCGTTGGTTAAAAATGGTTTGTACAAATTTCTCCTGACAACGAAAAAAGCCCAGCAATACTGGACTTTTCCGCACATCTCAGTATTATCTCCATACTAAGATTTGATAATGGAGCTGGCGAGGTGACTTGAACACCCGACCTGCTGATTACGAATCAGCTGCTCTACCGACTGAGCTACGCCAGCGAATATTGGTTGTGGGATTTTGTTCCCGGTTTTGGTTTTGCCATGAACCGCTCCGGTTCAAAATTTTTGTTTTTCTCAAGTGGTCTGCCTTATAAACATACATAGACCTGCGCATTACGAATGCGCTGCTCTGCCATTGAGCCACATCAGCATATATTTTTGGGGCGGCATTTCTAACTATTTTGAGTATATACCGCTAGTCATTTATTATACGGATTTTTTTTTACTTTGTCAATATGTAGATTAATTTATTTATCTTCAATTCATAGCAATCTCACAAAAATTAATAATAATTCATAAAAACAGTTGTCATATTATTACGATTTCTGTTATAATCATATCAGATTATTATAGGAGATGTGTGCTTTTGGATAATGATAAAGATCTATTTGATAATACTATTATAAACATTTCATCCTGCGATAAGGATATACGCTGTCCATCTATCGAAAAAATGCGCGCTATTTCTTTGCCTGCTTCTGATGAATTCAGCAGCTTTGTAGATTATACCTGCGCCAGATTCTATCATCAGGCTAAATATATGGAAAAGTTCGAGGACCATTATGATGCATATATAGATTTCTCGTGTTATAACGGAACTTATGACGACATGAGCCATGAGCAGCTGCGCTGTTACTTTACATGGCGCACACAAGTCCGAAATGGCAATGTGACTAAAGCCTCTATTTCATATGTATATACATATATTTACGAACTTATAAACAATATCGGCACATGCAGCCCTTTGGATACCGTCGAAAAAATGGTTTTTGTATGGTTTAAATACCGTGTTTTTACAAATCAGCTGGACAGCCATATGATACGTTGGATTAAAGATTATTACATATGCAATGATTTTGCTGTTTCTTTTAAAGAGCTCGTTTTTAAGATGTCTTTGGAGAACTATTATCCGGACATTTGCAACGGGGGTGAAAGTGTCAATAAACTTTTTTATCATAAACTATTTGCCATATCTGACTATAATATTTCAAAAAGTACATTTGCCATTAAAAATCATTGTATTTTTACTGTGAAAGGCTGTTTCAAAACGGCTATTTATAATCTGAAGCCGCTTTTCCTTCTGAATGGACGCCAAATTGAAGATTTACTTACAAATAAGCCATATTTCAGCGGATGGTGGCAGCCATTTCCCGGCGCAATATATTATCCTCCCCGAATTGAGTCTAAGCAAACGGTGATCAGCAGCTCAGAAATATATAAATATGAACAAAACCGCTGGACTTATCTCGCCTCAGATGAAGAAGATTACTTTTCCACTTTATTTGTAGGATATATCGTAAAACGGCTTGAAATTTACTTGAAAAATCAAACATTTCCCGGGACATCTAAAATTGTTTTAACAAAAGATAAAATAATCCGCAAAATACAAAGTCAATACGGATTTAACTCAAATCCATTTCACATAGATTTATGCACCATATTGCTTGACGATGATTTTGATCAAATTATTGACATCTCGGCTGAATGCTATTGCGGACAAAAATCCTCTTCTTCACACAAAAAAATCACAGATCCTCTTGCGGAAGATGAGCCTGTGCCTACTATTGCTCTCTCAAGTCAGCTGTCTGAAAAAATCGGTACCGAGCCATATATTTCTTTTATAAAAATGCGTTCTATAAAAAACGACAATAACACTCATTTGGGTATCGCGTGCCAATTCTATCAGCAGGCAAGAATTCTTGAACATCTGACAGATACCCAAAGCCAAAATGTTGACTATACATATGTGCCTCCTTTGTATATTTATATGAAGAATAATCAGCTGCGCTGTTATTTGACTTGGCGTACAGAAGCCCGTAAAGGTAATATAAAAAAGACGTCTATTGCCTATGTTTATTTATACGCCTTTGAGCTTATTCATAACATAGGGACATCAAGTACTGAAGAAGCCATAAAAAGGCTTTCCGAGCTCTTATTAACTTACGAAAAAACAAACGAAACTCTTGCAAGACTTCTGTCTTCCTGGATAAAAGACTATTATATATGTAATTCCTTTGATTGTTCTTTTTCCGGGCTGGCTTTGAAGTACCATATAGAAAAATTTTATCCTAATATTTTTATTGATGATAAAAATGTTGAAGATATTATTTTTATTTACAACAATATCTCCAACTACAAAATTACAAAAAGTAAATTTTTCACTGATAAAACATCATCTATTATTAATCAATGCTTTAAACATGTGCTGCAGCATATCAAAAAATACTTTTCAAAATTCGGTATAGATTTCGAAAAAGCGGTTGTAGGCACACCTATCAGTTTGATGGCATGGCAGCCATTTAAAGGTTCAATTTATTATCAGTATAAAAGCATTCCTGAACAAATTATAACTCTATGCGGCAATGAAAAATATCAATACATAAACAACCAATGGAAATGTCTTTCAACAATCAATAGCTATCCCGCGGACAGCAGCCATGTTTTGGGTTACATTTTAAAACGTATGGAATCGCAAATACGGGAAATCACAAAATACAAATATAAGCTTTCTCCGGACATTGATATATTTATGCAAACAATGCCCCACGGTACTTTTCGGCACAGCGCCGTTTTTAATACCGATGAACGGTACAATTTTGTAAATGTTATTGATACCGCGGTACAATCGTTTTTTATGGGTTAATGCACAAAAAAGCGGCCATTGTGCCTCTTCGGCCGTTTGTAGCCCTGTGGCTCCATAAGAGATCACTGTGGCATTTTGTACAAAGACCGCTTTTATAAATATTGCTTTTTTGGACAGAACATTTCTCTAATATCGCGCTGTTCGCCTCTGATAAATCAATGTTACTTTTCCCATTTAATGCTTCAAATACAAACTTGGAGGTATCCAAATCATCAAGCTTCAAAAATTCTCCCGCGCAGAGCTTGTCTACCTCATAGCAGCATCGTGAGATTGCCGGACCTATGGCACATACCACATTTTGAGGTACTGTGCCATAACTTAATTGCATCTGTTCAAGTACAAGCTTGCCAATGCGCCGCACCGTTCCGCGCCATCCGGCATGGGCTAAAGCTATCGCGCGGCTGACCACGTCTACGAAAAACAAAGGCGTACAGTCCGCGTAATATGTTACCAATGTAACACCGGGTTCGTTTGTCATGAGGGCGTCAACGCTTTTCATATCCTGAGGTCTGTAAATTCCGATACCCTTATGACAACTGGATACTTGCCGGACATAAACATTATGGTCTTGTGAAGACGCGACTAAGCTTTCATATTCAAACCCCGCGGACTCGCAGAAACGCTTATAGTTTTCAGTAACATTTTCAATAGAATCGCCTCTGGTAAACGATAAATTCATACTTGAAAATTCACCTGAGGAAACTCCTCCGTGCCTGGTCGAAAAAGCATGATGAATAAAATTAATCTGGCTTAACGCATCAAATGTAAGATAAGATACCTCTCTTTTTTCGTGCAATGTCATATTTCCATACTTGAACGGCATTTGCTTATACCTCAAAATTTGCTAAATGCTTTTGTAAAAGAGTTACATCTTTTATAGTAACCTGACCGTCAAAATCCACATCCCCGAGAAGCTTCATTGCGTCTGTCATGTGAATTATCTTCGCCAGACACTTTTGTATATATGTAGCGTCTTTGATATTTATTTTATCATCGCAATTTATGTCTCCTTTTTGATGATATGTCTCTATGTTATTTTTTTCTGACCATTCCCATGGGATACTATTAAACTTTGTAAAAATTTTAACATAAGGACAGGCGTCGAATGCGTTATCAGCTATGCTTTTAAGGGATGATGGCAAGGAAATTTGCTGTAATTGTACACAATTCGCAAAAGCGTTCTGCGAAATTTTTTCTGCCTTATTTAAAACAGATATGTGTTTGATAGAGGCGCATCCGTTAAAGGCGCAGCTGTCAATAAACACAAGGTTTTTGGATAAAGTTACAGAACTCAGCTGTATACAATTTTGAAAAGCTTTTTTGCCAATAATATAAACAGTAGAAGGCAATACTATTTTTTTAATCTTACTGTTTTCAAACGCACCGGGGGCTATTTGCAGCAAACCGTTCGGCAGCACCGGAACATCTGAATTACCTTTATACAACACTAAAATATGATTTCCGCAAACTACAAAGTCATTTTGCCGGTTTAACCATAATGTATTTTTAAAAGCGTCTTCTCCTATAGTTAAAACTGATTTCGGGATGTCAATACTTTGCAAATTCAAACAGCCTTCAAAAGAACTCTTGCCTATTTCTGTAACGTTGTCATGAATAATCACACGCTTTATGTTCTCATTTCCTTGAAAAGCGCCGGCGGCAACCGAATTTATATGGTCAGGTATATACACTTCTTCATTTGTGCCCTTGTATTTAACAAGTATATGATTTATAATAAAAAGCTCTTCTTGATTTTGTAAAAAAGGTGTTTTGGCAAATGTGTTGTGTCCTATAGAAACAATCGAATCTGTTTTAGTTACCGAAACAAGGGATGTGGCATTATAAAAAGCGTTGTCTCCTATATACCTCACATTTTCATTTAGTTCTACAGAAACAATTTTTTCATTGTCACTGAAAGCATTGTCTCCTATATAATAAACCGACGCAGGAATGATAACACTTTCCTCCCTGCCGGTATACGATAAAAGAATACCGTTCTCAATTTTAAAATCGGAGTTATCCGCGAAAAATCTCTGTTCTAATATTCGTAATCCCCCAACTAATAAAACTGCCGTTATAAAAAAAGATAAAATTTTCTTAAACATTATTTTCATATTCCTCTTTCAATATCTTTGATTAACCTGTCTATTTCGCGCATTCTTGAATTATCCTCAGCCTTTTTTCCTTTTTTGTTGTCTTTTTCATCATAAAAATCAAAATCATGAATAACACCGCGTTTTGAAATGTCTTCTTCCATACTGGGCATAGGGTCCAACGCGGGAGACGTATCTGAATCTTTTACAAAGTTGCTGACGTATCCCCGTTTACGTTTTTTTTTTATCATTTTCAATTCCTGGGAGTAATCTCCCAATAATGGCAAGTCATCTTCAATATTGTGTACATATTTAGTGTAATCCGCCAGTGAAACAACCGTATATAAAGCAACTAAAAAAAACAACACTGCATTTAGATAATCGAATGAACGTATACTTGAGTTATGCATAAAAAATCCAATTGCTATTTTTATACAATAATCTAAACTAAGTGCAATTAAAGGCATTCCAAACACGAAACAAGCTTTTACCGACTCTTTGTTTGCTATTTTGGATACAACCACGGCATTCCAAAACAAATATAAAGTCAGCAATACAAAAACAATCAAGTCTGTCATATCGTTGGAAGCGATAGAAATTGTTGTATAACCAACGAATGTAGTGAGCACTTTTATGCAGCTCCATAAAGATGTGGCAAGTGCTAAAATCGGGAATCCGTTAACAGATAAACTCTTGTTTGTAATATGAAACATGCCAATTACGAAAAAAGCTGTGGCGGCAATAAATGAAAAAATGATTTCAAATAATTTTAGAAAAGAAAATGTGGACTGCTCTGATGATATTTGGTCCATTAAAACAAGTATCCCATTCAATAATACCAAAACCGCTATCAAACACGCAAAAACAGCTAAGAAAACACTTTTCCTCCCGAAATAAACATGTGATGTTTCTCTGTCAAACATACTAAACATTTTACACAGTATTGCAAGCAGGACTGTTAAAAATATAGACGTATATGAAGCAGACACATTGTTTAACCCTAAAAATACAGAGCCTTCTTTATTTAAAATTACGGACTGAACAAGACTTAAGACGGTCACCAGAATACAAATAGGAACAAATGCGAACCACGATAACTTAATCTTCATAAATTAGGAGCATGTTTAATGCCCTTGTCACACCTCTCTTAATAATTTAAAGCTTAGTTGTTTATGAAATAAGGAATAACTATTTGATATAAATGATATATATAAGTTAAGTACTGTTACTAAGTAACAGTTAAAATGAACCACCAGTACACTTCTGTTTTAAACAAACAGCATTTTCCTTTTATACATTTTACGTCATATGTACATTTATGTCAAGAAGAAAATAGTCTGACGTAAAGAATACCGGTGAGAGTCGATAATTTTATGGAGGCATCAATGAAACATAGATTCTTATGGCTTTTATCATTTCTTTTAATTATGGCTATTATACCTATGTTTTCGTTCTTTAATTTACAAGATATTTTTAAGCAAATTGATTTAAACAATAACGCAACCGCTGACAGCGCAAAATCATCACCAAAACAAAAATTATACTTAGCGGTTGCCTCAGTTTATAACACAAAATGGAATAACGACACTATCAAAGCGGCTGCGATTTTAGCCAATACAAATTTATTGTCTGAACAGTCCGGATTGCTTAAAATAAAGACAGTAGATGAACTAAAACAACAATGGCCAAATGATTTTGACGCTGTTTATAAAAAAATCGTCGAATCCGCTGATGATGCCGGCAACAAAAAACTTGTTTTTAATGACGAGATAAAGTATATTCCATACATCAGTTTATCTTCCGGAGAAACGATAACAAGCCAGGAATATCCGTATCTTCAGATTATAGCGTCACCGTGGGATGTTATGATGAGAAACGCCGGCGATATAGATTCAAAGGCTTGCGGAGTAAGTCTTTCAGGGATTGATTATTTAATTTCTCAGGGAGCAAACGTAGAAGACGCCCTTCTTTGGTATTTGCCGGAATTTGATATAGTTTGAAAATCCTGATGGGGTGCGCGTCAGGCGCTTTAAATTATTGAAAAACGAGATTGACCTTGACAGATCAGATATATATGGTAGAATAATCTTATATTCTGCAGCTATGAACCGGCCGTTGTGGCGGCGGAAAAGAAGAAGATTATTTTTGTATTTTTATAAGGGCCGGAGGAAGTGGTTTATTATGCGTGGATTAATGAAAATCTTTTCGGGTTTGATGGCAATGATGTTGATTGGGTTTTCTTTTGCCGGATGTACCGGAAACGACAGCAGGAGAAATGGGGATATTACAATAGGTGTTCTCGTTCCGCTTTCGGGTTCCGAGGCTTATTACGGAAAAGATATGCTTCAGTCTTATCAGCTGGCTTGTGACGAGATTAATGAGGACGGAGGCGTGTTGGGACGCAATCTGAAGCTTTATGAGGCAGATGACGGATGCGACCCGAATATGGCAACTCAGGCGGCTTCAAAAATAATTTCAAAAGGTGTTGACTTTGTTGTGGGGGGATACGGTTCCGGCGCAACCATACCTACCTTACAGCAGTTCTATGATGAAAATTTATTGATGCTCATATCTTGCGCGAATTCTACTGAAATCACAAAATTGAAGTTAAATCAGTCTTTCATGATTAACAGTCCGGGCACTCATGCGGTAGTTACGCTGAAAGAGCTTTGCAAATCACTTGGAACGAAAAAGGTTGCTCTGATTCATCAGGGAGACGCTTATACGAAGAATCTTTCAGACATTTGTGAAGCGGAGCTTCCGAACATCAACATTGAGATCGCCACTGTTCAGGTTATGGAAAAGAATGCACCGGATGTATCTGCTATTGTAACGGCGATTAGAAATTCCGGCGCCGACTTTGTTTACTGGTGCGGATATCACGCTGACGGTTCAAGTGTAATAAAGCAGCTCCGCCGGGGCGGATACACCGGTAAGATCGCGGTGGGAGACGGATCGGCGTCGGTTGAGCTTATTACGGCATGCGGGTCTGACGGTGAAGGTGTTTATGTGACCTCGCCTCCCTTTGTTGAATTTGCCGAAGGCGGAGAAAAATTTGTTTCCGCTTATAAAGCAAAATTTAATATGGATCCGGGTACGTATGCCACGCTTTGCTATGATACAATTTATGTATTGAAGGAAGCGATTGAGAAAGCGGATACTATAGAGACGGCAAAGGTACGTGATGCTGTTCAGAATATTGAATATAAGGGATTGTCCGGCGTAATCAGGTTTACGGCTGACCGCGAACCGGCAGTATCTAATTTTATTATTCTTCAGATCAATAACGGAAAATTTAAACTGATAACACTCTAAAGCACCTGAGGTGCACGCATTTCTTTTACAGAGAAATTGTGAAAACTTACTTAAGTTATAGCATCAATAAAAGCAGCTATTCGATATTTTCCAAAGCATTAAACTTGTTTTTTATTGCTGTTATCAATCATTAAGTCACTAATATTTAGAAAACAGGTGGTGTTCGCCTCGTGCTTTTAACATGGGAATCCATCCTGCAGCAATTGGTGAACGGGCTTGTTTTAGGTTCATTTTACGCGCTGGTTGCTTTGGGATATTCAATGGTTTACGGTATTATAAAGCTTTTAAATTTTGCCCACGGAGATATTTATATGACAGGCGCGTTCGTATGCTTATCTGCCTTCGGTGTCCTGTCAGGAATCCTTGGCGGGTGGCTGGGAATAGCTTGCTCAATTATAGCGGCAATGATTTTTGCCGGAATTTTAGGCTATTTGGCACAGCGTTTTGCTTACCGTCCGCTTTTGGGCGCCCCGAGACTTTCGCTGCTGATTACGGCAATAGGGATATCTCTGGTGATTTACAACTCTGTTATGGTTATAACAAACAGCCAGCCCTTATTTTTTATCAGCGATTTGGACAACTCCTCGGGAATACAAATAGGAAAAATCACAATTACGTATATACAGATTGTTTTGATTTTGGTTTCCGCGGTGATTATGCTGGGTCTTACCTTATTTATTGGAAAAACAATGATGGGGAAGGCGATGCGCGCGATTTCTCTTGATCAGGATACCTGCAGATTGATGGGCATAAATGTTAACAAGGTTATCGGATTGACATTTGTGATCGGTTCTGTATTGGCGGCAATAGCGGGCGGTCTGTCATGTATATATTACGGCAACGTACAGTACAATATGGGATATACAATTGGAATAAAGGCATTTACCTCCGCGGTGATAGGCGGTATCGGTTCTGTTCCCGGCGCTATGCTTGGAGGTGTTTTGCTTGGTCTTCTTGAGGCGATTGGAACACAGTTTTTGGGTTCACAATGGAAAGATGTTTTTGCGTTTGGATTACTTATACTAATTCTGATTTTAAGGCCAAATGGGTTGTTAGGAAAGTCTGAGATTGAGAGGATGTAAGCATTGGGACTTATTGAGCGGGCATACAGCCTGATGAATGGCAAATGGTATAAATACAGCATACTTACCGCAATATTTGCGGTAATGTCTGTTTTGCCATTGTTTTTGGACAATTATTATTTAAACGTATTATGGAACGCGATGTTTTATATGCTGCTCGCGCTGGGCCTTAACATTATTGTCGGATATTGCGGTCTTTGCGATTTGGGTTATGCCGCTAAATTTGCTCTTGGCGCTTATACTACCGGAATTTTGATGAAAAGTTTTAACTGGAATTTTTGGCTTACACTGCCCGCGTCGATTGTTGTGTCAGTAATTGCCGCGGTCGTCATCGGCGCGCCTACACTTAAACTCCGCAGCGACTATTTGGCGATTGTGACACTTGGATTTGCGGAAATTGTACGTATTACCGCACGGAATTTATCAATCACAGGTTCCGCGAGCGGTCTGAACGCCATTGCCAGACCGAGATTTTTCGGCGTTTATTTGACCCGGATCAGTCATTGGTATTATGTTTTTTTATTATTGGTTGTTTTGTTTATTGTTGTATCAAGCAGAATCAGGTATTCCCGCTTTGGCAGGGCACTTGCGTTTATACGTGAAGATGAGGACGCCGCTCAGGCAATGGGAGTAAATACCACTTTGTATAAGCTTTACGCATATATTCTCGGAGCTGTCCTGGGTGGGATTACCGGCAGCTTTTTTGCTGTTAAAATGACTTCCATATCCCCAACCTCATTTGATTTTACCCAATCCGCCAATATCCTTCTGGCAGTTATTTTGGGCGGAATGGGAAAAATCCCGGGTGTAATAGCGGGCGCCGCCTTCTTCGCCATTTTCCCGGAATTATTCCGGGATGTTCCGGTTATAGGGGATATGAGAATGCTTTTCTTTGGTCTTATTTTAATTATTGTGATGATTACAAGACCGCAGGGGCTTTGGCCTGAAAGAAAGCGGGGAACATTTCCGGGAAAGGAATTATGATTATTATGGCGCTAATGCAGATCACCGGACTGACAATGCGGTTTAGCGGTATTACCGCGATTGAAAATTTAAGTTTTGATATAGAAGAAGGCTCTATTACATCCTTAATTGGTCCTAATGGGGCGGGAAAGACATCCGCGTTTAATTGCCTGACCGGTTTTTATAAGGCCACAAGCGGTAATATTTTGTTTGACGGCGAGTCTCTCATTAATGTCAAGCCATATAAAATTACACACAAGGGGATCATTCGTACATTTCAGAATGTACGGCTGTTTAAGAACATGACTGTGATGGAAAACGTGATGAGCGGAGCTCACAGTATCAGCAAACAATCCGTTGTAGGTGCGCTGCTGAGACATCCGGCCCAGCGGCGCGAAGAACGCGAAATTCTGAAAAGTACGGAATATTTTCTTGACTATATCGGCATCCTTGATAAAAAGGACAGCTTGGCAAAAAACTTGTCATACGGAGATCAGCGCCGCACGGAATGGGCAAGGGCTTTGGCCGCCAGGCCGAGACTACTGCTTTTAGATGAACCCGCAGCTGGTCTTAACCGCCAGGAGAAGTACAAGCTGGCTGAACTTATTCGCCGTTTCCGTGATGATTTTGGCATTACGGTTTTTTTAATTGAACACGATATGGATCTTGTAATGAAGGTTTCAGAGAAAGTAATTGTCATCAATTTTGGAACAAAGATTGCGGAAGGGTCTCCAAAGCAGGTGCAGTCAGATACCGCTGTCATCGAAGCTTATTTGGGCAGTAAAGAGGATGAGAGGGAACAGATATGATAAGCGGGGACGTACTTCTGAAAGTTGAAAATTTAGAAACATATTACGGGAAATCAGCTGCACTGAAGGGTATAAGCTTTGAGGTAAAAAAGGGACAAATTGTTACGCTGCTTGGAAGCAATGGCGCGGGGAAAAGTACGGTGCTTAAAACAATTTCAGGACTTATCAATTCTTCCGCGGGTAAGGTAACGTTTTGCGGCGAGGATATTACAAATAAACCTGCTCATGAAGTTGTAAAGCGCGGCTTAGTTCATTTGCCTGAAGGAAGACATATATTCAAGGACCTGACTGTTACGGAAAATCTTGAGCTTGGCTCATATACGCTCAAAGATAATCACGAACGTAAACGGCGGTTAAACGAAGTATTCAGACGTTTCCCTATTTTATCACAGAGGAGCAAGCAGCCGGGAGGAACGCTTTCCGGCGGAGAACAGCAAATGCTTGCGATAGGGCGCGGGCTTATGGCAGCTCCAAAGCTGCTGTTAATGGATGAACCGTCTATGGGCATTGCCCCTTTGATTGTCAGGGAAATTACAAATATTATAAAGTCACTGAATCAGGAAGGTACAACGATACTGTTGGTTGAGCAAAACGCAAATATGGCGCTGGGTCTGGCAAACTACGGATACGTTTTAGATGTCGGCAATATTGTACTCGAAGGAAAAGGAACAGATCTTAGCAGCGACGAAAAAGTGGTTAAAGCGTATCTTGGAGAATAGCAATTAATTTGCGGGAGACCTTTTTTGGTCTCCCGCATTAAGTCATTTCCCAAGAAATCTTAAGCCCCTATTGCTCTCTTAACCGCTTTGACTGCTTCCACCAGAGGGATAATAGAAACAGAGAGCCCTAAGGATACAGCAAGCTCGCGAGCGGTCAGTGCCTGCAATGAAAAGACGCCGGACAAGAACGGTACGTATATTACCAGCAGAGTAAGTACCAGAGAAAGTATCATTGCTAACAACAGCATTTTATTGTTTTTTTTCAAAGTGAAGATACTTTGCTTTTGTGAACGCATGTTATATGCGTGGAATATTTCACACATTGACATGGTAAGGAACGCGGCGGTCATAGCAACCTCATGATCGTGCCATATATCGACAATAACATAAGAGGCAAGCGTGAGCAGCGAGACAAATATTCCTTGATATATTATATCAAAACCCACGCCTCCGGAGAAAATTCCCTCTTTTTGTCCTCTCGGCGGACGGGCCATAATATCATTCTGGGCATGTTCCATTCCAAGGGCAACAGCCGGCAGGCTGTCGGTAATCAAGTTTATAAACAGCAGATGAACAGGTTCAAACAGTACAAAGCCCATGACAGTAGCAATGAAAATTGAAATCACTTCACTCAGATTTGAGGATAACAGGAAATGAATTGTTTTTCTGATATTGTCGTAAATCCTGCGCCCTTCCTCAACCGCCGAGACAATAGTTGCGAAATTGTCGTCCGCAAGTACCATGTCGGCTACATTTTTGGTCACGTCGGTGCCGGTGATACCCATTCCTACCCCGATGTCGCCGGATTTAATAGCGGGTGCGTCATTAACACCGTCACCGGTCATAGCGGTGACATACCCCTTTTGCTGCCACATTTTGACTATGCGCACCTTATGTTCCGGCTGAACACGCGCGTAAACAAAGGTATTTTCGATCCGTTTTTCAAATTCCGTGTCAGAAAGCCTGTCGAGCTCACTTCCTGTTATAGCCTGACCGGAATTTTGGATAATGCCAAGCTCTTTGGCAATAGCTGCTGCTGTTTCTTTATGATCACCTGTAATCATCACAACTTTTATACCGGAGTTTTTACAGGAATCAACCGCCGCTTTGACTTCCGGGCGCACAGGATCAATCATGGCTTCCAATCCAATGAAAGTTAATCCGGTTTCAATTTTTTCGGGGGAGCAATCCGCCGGAACAGTATCAAGCTCTTTGTAAGCGCAGGCTAAAACACGAAGGGCGCGGTCGGCATATTCTCTGTTTTTATTGAGTATACTTTGTATGATTTCAGAAGTCAGTGTGACGGGCTGTCCGTTTATGACCGCACGGTTACAAACACGCAAAATCTCGTCAGGTGCTCCTTTAGTGTATTGAATAATCTCATTTGGCGTTTGATGGACAGTGGACATCATCTTGCGGATGCTGTCAAACGGCGCTTCCGCCGCACGGGGGAATTCAGAGAAAAGAACGTTTTTATCAAAGCCGTTTTTCAAAGCGAAAGCAACAAGCGCGTTTTCGGTGGGATCACCGACAATGTCGCCGTCAGGAGAAATCTGGGAATCGCAGCACAGCGCCATAGCCTTGGCCAGCAGCTTTGTATTTCCGAAGCTCTCCACAACCGTCATCTTATTTTGAGTAAGGGTTCCGGTTTTGTCCGAGCATATAACCTGTGCACAGCCAAGTGTTTCAACAGCGGTAAGGCGGCGGATAATGGCCCGGCGTTTTGCCATATTGGTTACGCCGATAGACAGCACAATAGTTACAACAGCGGCCAATCCTTCGGGAATAGCTGCCACCGCCAAAGATATAGCCAGCATAAAGCTGTGCAAAATCCCCGATGTATTCCACTCGCCTGTGCTGAACAGGCTGACAGCAAAAATCACTAAGCAAATGCCCAGCACAAGAAAGCTCAAAATTTTACTTAATTGTGAAAGGCGTTTTTGCAGAGGTGTTTCGCCGTCTTGCGTGCTTTGGATGATCCCTGCTATTTTGCCCATCTCGGTGTTCATACCTATATCGGTAACAACGCCTTCGCCCCGTCCGTAAGCAACGCTCGAACCCATGTAAGCCATATTTATACGGTCGCCTAAAGGGACCTTTCCGGATTCATCTGTCGTTTTTAGAGTTCCGGTCCATTTTTCTGTGGGAACCGATTCGCCTGTCAAAGCGGCTTCTTCTATTTTCAGACTTGCGCATTGAATCAGACGCATATCGGCGGGAATTGAATCTCCGGCCTCGATCAGCACGATATCGCCGGCAACAAGTTCACCGGCTGGAATCTGCAAAACAGCTCCGCCGCGCCGGACCTTAGCGGTTGCGGCGCTCATTTCCTGCAAGGCTTCAATGGCTTTCTCGGCTTTGCTCTCCTGAAAAACTCCCAGTATACTATTTAGTATGACTACAGCGAGAATAATGCCCGCTTCGGCGTATTCGTTTAGGCTTCCGTCACCCGTTGCGGCGATAATAACCGAAACGGCCGCCGCAGCCAGAAGAACCAGTACCATAGGGTTGACAACCTGCTCGGCAAAGCGGAGCAGCGTGCTTTTCTTTTTGGCTTTCGTCAATTCATTTCTGCCATTTTCTAAAAGCCGCTTTGCGGCTTCTTCCTGAGTTAATCCTGTTTCATTAGCGCCTAACTCTTGGAATACTTCTTCTTTACTTTTTAAATAAAAGTTCATAGCTATTCCTTTCCTTAAAACTGCCATGTGGTAATTTTGACTTTATTTCGTATGTTTACTTAGAAATTATACTAGAAACCGCTAGTAAAATCAATCCTCTGATAAAATAAAGGCGTTTAACCGAACTGTAACACCGCACTCTCCGACATTTTGTGATACTCCTGCTTCCCTTTGACAATTCAGCTAATGAGGGATATAATAATACTGATAGGATGAGTATTATTTTTAAATAAAATTGACTTTAAAAGAGGGTTTAATTTGCCGTACACAGATTTCATTAGAAGGACACATAATTATATTTGGGCAGAACAGACAGAGGATGAACTGGCTGTTTTACTTCAGGAATGTGTTTGGACTGACGGAAGAATGGCCGAAGCTTATAGTATTCTAAAAGAAATAATAAAAAGAAAGACGGGCCTTTCTTTATTTGATACACAGCTGGCCGCGGCGCATTCAATGCAGCATGGGCACATTGCGGAGCTCCCTACCGGTGAGGGAAAAACACTTGCGGCTGTGGTTACCGCAGCCATTTTTGCTTTGCGGAAACAGCCTGTCCATATCCTGGTGTTCAATGACTATCTGTCTTATCGGGATTATAACGCAAACGTTTCTATTTATACGGCTTGCGGGCTGACATGCGGGTACATTGTAGAAACATCTGATTTTTCCCACAGAAAAGACGCGTACTCCCGCGATATACTGTATATATCGGCTAAGGAAGCTGCTTTTGATTATCTTAGGGATTTTCTTTGCACGGAAAAGGAACAGCTTCTATTCAGTAAATTTCCTATTGCGCTGGTTGATGAAGCGGATTCTATTTTGATTGATGAAGCCCGGATTCCGCTGGTTTTGGCGGGAAACTCTGATATGCGGCCGTTAATGGCAGTGCGGATTTCCAAGGCTGTTTCGGAGCTGTCGAAATCTGATGTGGAGGTCAATCAATCAAATAATCAAGTATGGCTGACGGAAACAGGCATTGAAACAATGGAATCGAAAATGCAGCTTGAAAATCTATACCTGATTGAAAACGGTGATACGCTTGCCATGATCAACGCGTCATTAGAGGCCAGATTTCTTCTTAAAAAGGACAAAAATTATATTATAAGGAATAACTCAATACTGGTAGTTGATGAATCTACGGGACGTGTTGCCGAAAACAGGCGGTTCCCTGATATGTTGCATCAGGCGGTAGAAACCCGGGAATTAGGATCCCAAAACGCATCGTCTATTATTTACAATTCTATGAGCATGCAGGCGTTTTTGCGGCAATACAAAATTTTGTGCGGGATGACAGGGACCGCGGCATCTTCCTCGGCGGAGTTTAAACAAATGTATGAATTGAAGGTTGATGTAATTCCTCCGCATATCCCTTGTATTCGTAACGACCATCATGATTCGATATTTTTGAACAAAGAAGAGCAGGAGGCCGCTATTTTATCTTGTATTAAAGCTTCACATGCCAAAGGGCAGCCTGTTTTGATAGGCACACAGAGTGTAAAGGAATCGGAACACTTTTCCTCGTTATTGACTGGACTGAATATAAAGCATTGTGTTCTCAATGCTAAAAATGACGCGGAAGAAGCCGGGATTATCGCGCAGGCCGGGAATCCGTATCAAATTACGATTTCAACAAATATGGCGGGCCGTGGTGTGGATATCAAACTTGGCGGGATTGATGAAAAGCAGGCGGATTTTGTTCGCGCGGCAGGCGGGCTGTTTGTTTTAAGTACGGGAATCAACCGGAGTATCCGTATTGACAACCAATTGCGCGGCCGTTCCGGCAGACAAGGCGACCCGGGGGAAAGCCGTTTTTTTGTCTGTTTAACGGATTTGAAGCTTGAGACATTTTTTGATATTGAATTTTACAAGTATAAAAAGCATCCGAAGCTGCTGCGCCGCGCCCAAAGGATACAAGAGGGAAAAGACGCGGAAGCCCGTTATATGCTGGAGCGTTATTCCCAAATTATTGAGGAGCAGAGACAGCTGGTGACGGACTACCGGACACAGCTTTTGCTGGATTTGAAAACACCTAAAATCATGCGGGAAGAGGAGCCGGACGTTTATCAGAAATTAGTTGACAGATACGGAAAACAGGGGGTAACGCTTGCCGAAAAACAGCTGACGCTTTACTTTGTAAATATGAATTGGGCTTGCTATTTAGAGGCTATGGAGGATAAACGAAGCGGTATTCATCTCATGATTATCGGCGGGAAAAATCCTTTGGAGGAATACCACCTTTTTGCTGTTTCCGCGTTTGATGAAATGACAGAGGATATTAAAAGTGATGTTGTGGCTTACATGAAGAAATGCAAAATTACCGAAAATGGGATTGACATGGAGGAAGCCGGACTTTCAGGAGCTACAACAACATGGACTTACATGATTGATGACAGCCAGAGTCAGTTCAGCCGGATTCCGCATCTCGTCAAATATGTGTCAAACACAGTCAAGGGAACTGTTTTCACGTTTCGGAATGTATATACAAAATTAAAATCTAAATTTAAAAGGGAATGATAATATATGCAAGCTATACCCGGTGTGATTAGATACGCGGCTCCCTGTCTGTTTGGTTTGGAAGGGCTTGTGGCAAATGAGATGCGTTTTTTAGGCGCTGAAAATGTTATGGCTGAAAATGGACGTGTACTTTTCAGCGGCGGTTTTGATATGATGGCAAGGGCAAATATTTGGTCACGGTACAGCGAAAGAATATTGATATTGCTGGATGAGTTTAAAGCGGAAACCTTTGAAGAGCTGTTTGAAGGGGTAAAAGCAATTCCATGGTCTCAATATTTGAATAAAAATGACGCGTTTCCCGTAAAGGGACGCAGCCTGAATTCGGCGTTGAAAAGTGTGCCTGATTGCCAGAGGATTATTAAAAAGGCGGTGGCGGAAAAATTAAAAGATCATTATAAGCTGCCATGGTTTGAGGAATCAGGACCTGTTCATCAAATACAGTTTTTAATATTTAAAGATAAAGCAAGCATTATGATAGATACTTCCGGTGATGGTTTGCATAAACGCGGGTACCGGGCGGTATCAAACAACGAGGCGCCTATAAAAGAAACGCTTGCCGCGGCTATGGCTGAGTTGTCAAGAGTGCGGTCTAATCATGTTGTGATAGATCCTATGTGCGGCAGCGGCACAATTGTAATAGAGGCGGCAATGAAAGCAATGAAGGTTGCGCCCGGATTGAACCGGTGTTTCAGCGCGGAAAAATGGACGCAGGTGCCGCGGGAAGCATGGAAAACAGAACGCGAAAAGGCGTTTGAAGAAATAAAAAGCGAATGCGGTTTTCAGGGATTTGGGTATGATATTGATGAAGGCGTTTTGGCGACAGCAATGGAAAACGCCAAAAAGGCTGGTGTGGCAGATAAAATTGAGTTTAAAAAGAGGGATATCCGGGAGTTCAGCCGGCAGTCCGGCCGGGGAACGGTAATTACCAACCCGCCTTATGGAGAAAGGATGCTGGATGTGGCCCGGGCGGAAGAGCTGTACAAGGTTATGGGTAAAAAGTTCGAGGATATCCAGGGGTGGAGCTATACGATTATCAGCCCGGACGAAAATTTTGAAAAGCATTTTAAAAGGAAAGCGTCAAAGCGCAGGAAATTATATAATGGAATGATTAAGTGCCAGGTTTATTTGTATTGGGAGACTTAATAGTTATTGTACATGTTTCTGAGAGTTTCAATATCCAGGGTATTGAGATATTCATCGTAAGTTCCGCGGTAATCGTCTATGCCATCCGGGGAAACTTTAATAATTCTGTTGGCGATGGTTTGTACAAACTGATGGTCATGTGAAGTAAACAGCAGTGTTTGAGAATACTTAATCAAGCCTTCATTCAGTGATGTAATGGCTTCAAGGTCAAGGTGGTTTGTCGGCTCGTCCATAATCAGGACGTTCGCGCCTGACAGCATCATTTTACAAAGCATACAGCGCACACGCTCTCCGCCTGACAGCACATTTGCTTTTTTTACTGCTTCTTCACCTGAAAACAACATCCGGCCAAGCCACCCGCGAATATCGGTTTCAAGCTGTTCTTTTGAATATTGGCGAAGCCAGTCGGTCAGCTTTAAGTCACAATTATCGAAATATGCTGAGTTGTCGCTTGGCAAATAAGCGCGGGAAGTTGTAACACCCCATTTAAAGCTGCCTTCATCAGGGTCTTCTTTTCCTGATAATATTTTAAACAGAGTTGTTTTAACCAGCGCGTCTGTTCCCACAAAAGCAACCTTATCGCCAGGCCGGATTGTAAAGCTTACATTATTAAGTATACGCCGGCCGCCGACAGTTTTGCTGATACCAAAAACCTCTAATAAATCCTTTCCGGCTTCGCGGTCAGGTTTAAATGATATAAAAGGATATCTTCGTGAAGAGGGTTTTATATTATCAAGCTTAAGGTTGTCCAGCAGTTTCTTGCGGCTGCTGGCTTGTTTTGATTTGGAGGCGTTTGCGCTGAACCTTGAAATAAACTCCTGAAGATCCTTAATTTTCGCTTCGGATTTTTTATTTTGATCACGGGCTTGGCGCTGCGTCATTTGAGTATATTCATACCAGAAATCATAGTTACCCACATATATTGTAATCTGGCCAAAGTCAATATCGGCAATATGCGTGCAAATCTTATTTAAAAAGTAGCGGTCATGGGAAACGGCAATAACGGTATTTTCAAAGCTCATCAAGAAATCTTCAAGCCATCTGATAGAAGCTATATCAAGATGATTTGTCGGTTCGTCAAGGAGCAAAATATCGGGATTGCCGAAAAGAGCCCGGGCAAGCAGTACTTTTACCTTTTTTTCCGGCGATACTTCTTTCATTTTCAATCCGAATATTTCTTTTGAAATACCTAAAGCTGAAAGCAGAATTTCCGCTTCGCTTTCAGCGTTCCAGCCGTTTATTTCGGCGAAATCCGCTTCAAGTATACTGAGCCTGAGACCATCCTCATCGTTAAAATCCTCTTTAGAATATAAAGCTTCTTTTTCCTTCATAATCTCAAAGAGTCTTGGATTACCTTGAAGTACAGTTTGAATAACCTCCATTTCATCGAACTGAAAGTGATCCTGCTGCAATACTGACATGCGTTCGCCTGGTGTGATTGTGACGTATCCTTTGTTTGGGTCTGTTTCACCGGCTAATATTTTTAAAAAAGTTGATTTTCCAGCTCCGTTCGCCCCAATGAGGCCATAGCAATTTCCGCCCGCAAAAGTGACATTGACATCTGAAAATAACACTCTGCCGCCATATTGCAGGGCTACTCTTGTAGTGCTTATCATAGCTTTCACCTGTTTTCTAATGAATTTATTAAGTATTATATCATAAAATTGCTCAGGTGCTATAAGGTTTTATAAAATAAATCTGAAACTTTGATTTTTTTGATATATAGTACGCGCTGCGAGCCGTAAAGACGGCGGCAATGGTATATGAAAGGGAGTGGGAGTAAGTTATGTACTTAATGGATGGTATAGAAGGAAACGAATATATTGTGTGCGAAGTTCGTTTGCCTTGTGCCATAGAAAAACGTATGGAAGCCATCGGTGTGATCCAAGGGACAAAGCTGACTCTGTTGAAAAAAAAGCCTTCCGCGTTAGTGGTATCTATACGCGGAGCACGTTTTGCGATGGGAAAATCTATCGCGGAAAATATTCAGGTAAATGAGGTTTTGCTATGACAATAGGATTTATCGGGAACCCTAACTGTGGGAAAACTACGCTTTTTAACGCATATACCGGCGCGAACTTAAAAGTGGCAAACTGGCCCGGTGTAACTGTAGAAAAAAAAGAAGGCGCGATGAAATATCACAATCAAACTTATAAACTGGTAGATTTGCCGGGAACATATAGTCTTACATCTTACACGATAGAAGAAATTGTGTCACGAAACTATATTTTGAGTGATGAAGTGGATGTACTTATTAATGTGGTAAACGGGTCAAGCCTGGAACGCAATTTATACTTGACGCTGCAGCTTATAGAACTTGGCAAGCCTTTGGTAGTTGCGCTTAATATGATGGATATTGTAGAGAAGCGCGGGATGGAGATTGATCTTCATCGTCTGCCGGAAATGCTTGGGGTACCGGTAATTCCTGTTTCGGCGCGAAAACGGAAAGGCCTCGAGGTATTAATACACGCGGCTGTGCACCATAGTATGGAACAGCCCCATCAGCATTTTGTAAAGGTGAACAGGGACGGGTCTAAAGGTTATTCGGAAGTGCCGGTTACATACTCAAAAGACATAGAGGCGATGATTTCTATTGTATCGGAATCGTTGAAAAAAAAGTATAAAAATATTAAAAATGAACGGTGGCACGCTATCAAGCTGCTGGAACATGATGATGAAATAATGAAAAAATATCCTGTAGAGAAGTACCTGACGAAAACCGTGTACGAAACCCAGATTACGAGACAGAAATATGCTTATATTGAAACTATTCTTGAGGAAGTTATAGTAGGCCGGGAAAAGGTGAAGGCAAAAACAGATATGGCCGACAAAATATTAACTCATCGTATTTTAGGATTGCCGATTTTTTTTGCTATTATGGGGTTAATGTTCTTTTTAACGTTTACACTGGGAGACTGGCTGAAAGGTTTCTTTGAAATAGGTATTGAGTATATGACAGAGACGATAGATTCAGCACTTGTTTTTTTAGGGGCGAATGATATTTTACATTCGCTCATTGTGGACGGTATAATCGCGGGAGTAGGCGGTATTTTATCATTTTTACCGAATATATTTATTTTGTTTTTAGCGCTGGCATTTTTAGAGGACAGTGGCTATATGTCACGTGTCGCTTATATAATGAACGGTATTATGGGAAAGTTAGGTGTATCCGGGAAGGCTTTTATACCTATGCTTTTGGGTTTCGGATGTTCAGTACCGGCTGTAATGGCAACCAGATCACTTGAAAATCAGAAAGACCGGCTGCGCATTATGGCGGCTATCCCATTTATGTCTTGTGGCGCGAAGCTGCCAATTTATATTTTATTTTCCGGTATGTTTTTTCCCGAGCATGATGTCTGGGTCTCATTTTCTATTTATTTAACCGGTATGTTTATAGCCATTTTATCATTATATATTATGCACAAAATCAGCGGGAAAAAGGAAGAAAATTTATTGTTGATAGAATTGCCGGAATACAAAGCGCCAAGCGCGCATACGGTTTCTGTTTATGTTTGGGATAAGATAAAGGATTATCTGTCAAGGGCAGCAACTGTAATACTTGCTGCGTCTGTAGTAATGTGGGTTATTATGAATTTCGGATTTTCAGGATATACTAAAGATATCAGCGAGAGCTTCGGCGCGGTTCTCGGCAGATATCTTGTACCTGTACTGTCACCGGTTGGTTTAGGCTGGTGGCAGGCTGCGGTTGCGATTATTTCAGGGATATCGGCTAAAGAAGTGGTTGTAGCCAGCTTTGCTGTTTTGTTTAATATATCAAACTTGTCATCACCCGAAGGGATAAACGCGCTGCTGCCCGCTTTAAGTTCTATAGGGTTTGGACAATTAAATGCCTTTTCGCTGATGATATTTTGTCTGCTGTATCCTCCCTGTTTGTCAGCACTTGTAACTATTAAGCGGGAATCAGGCAGCTGGAAAACCCTTTTGGCAATGGCTGCTTTTCAAACCTGTACAGCGTGGGCGGCTTCATTTTTAGTTTTTCAAATAGGTTCGGTATTCCAGTTTTAGGCTGACAAATTAGTTAAGCTGATAACAAATGAGGCAATTTTAAAATGGAATCGGTACTAATAAATGAAAATAAATCTCCATCACGTCCTTATAAACTACATCATTTCATGGTATAATGATATAGATAACTGATTCATGAAGGAGATTACACTTTGAAAAATTTTGATTATACTGACATTCCAAAAGCTCTGCTTACGCCCGATATTGTAGCTATGCTCACCGGCATTCACGAACATAAGGGTAAGCAGGAGCTGTATATTGAAGCCCATGCCGATGTGCTGACCACTTTAATGGAAATCGCAAAGGTACAGAGTGTCGGCTCATCTAACGCTATCGAGGGCATTCACACCACCGACCAACGGTTGAAAGAGTTGGTTCGGGATAAATCGACGCCCCGCAACCGCACAGAGCAGGAAATCGCGGGATACCGTGAAGCTCTTGCCGCGATTCACGAAAGCTATGACTATATCAACCCCCGTCCGAATATAATTTTGCAATTACACAAACAGCTTTACTCGTTTTCAAAAAGCGCAATCGGCGGCAATTATAAAAACAGTGACAACTATATCGCCGAAACCGATTCCGAGGGGAACGAATATGTGCGCTTCCAGCCTGTTCCGGCATATCTGACCGCCAGCGCAATGGAAACGCTGACTGAAAAGTTTATAAAGGCTTTGGAAAAAGACGAACATGACCCTCTATTGCTGATACCTATGTTTATTTTAGATTTTCTTTGCATCCATCCGTTCAATGACGGCAATGGGCGCATGAGCCGTTTGCTGACATTGCTTTTGTTATACCGCGCCGGATACATGGCCGGTAAATATATCAGTATTGAAAAGCTGATTGAAAAAAGCAAAGAAACTTATTACGAGGTGTTACAGGACAGCAGCGCGGGCTGGCATGATAATGAAAACAGCTGCGAACCTTTTGTTCGTTATTACCTCGGTATTATCCAAAAAGCCTACAACGATTTTGAGGAAAGGGTAAAACATCTGTTCCAAAAGGGTCTTTCAAAAACTGACCGTGTTAAAGCCGTGATCGACAACAAAATCGGTAAAATTACCAAACAAGAAATCATGGAGATTTGTCCCGACATCAGCAAGGTCACGATAGAAAGAACACTTAATGAACTTGTCAAATCCGGCTATTTAATAAAAATCAGCAGCGGGAGGACAGCAAGCTACGCTAAGTCTGATAAACAGGTGTAATCTATAAGAAAAAAGGATTGAGGGGGTACCGATAATGGATCAAGCAATAGGAGCATACCGCAGTATAACGGCAACTCCGGAATTTCGTGAAATGGAACGTTTGCGTTCCAAAGCCCGGCATGATGAGGCCCAGGCTTTAAAGCACGCAGAGGAACGCGAACGTGCCAAATGGCAGAGTGTAATAGCCGATAAAGACGCTGCACTTGCAGATAAAGACGCACTAATTTCAGAACTTTATAAACAATTAGGACGTGAAAATTGAGAGTTTTTCATATACACATAATTCTTATATTAAACTGCGGGCGATTAATAATCGCCCCTACCATTTTCACAATTATCCAACAATTAAAGGACATTTTCTAAAGATGCGTGGAAATCTTTAATATGCCAGAATATATTATCATTTGATCCTTATTCCAGCTTCTGCAATTATGGATATTTTCTATATTAAAAGAACGCATGAGTTTAACAAAGAGAATTAAAGGCTTCCATTATATAGAAAACCGCACCGAAAAGCAATGTTATATACTGCTAATCAGTACGGTTTTTACCTTTTATGTGCCGGATTGTACCGGGTTTGTATGGGTTCAGATGTATAAATAATTATCAAAAAATCCCTATACTCATTCATTTCAATATAAAATATCCTATAATATTTCTGTCAATCACGCCTAACTTGTATAGCTTTTCGATACCCTCTACGATTTCTTTCTCCGGGAAACGTGTTTCTTTATCTTCTGACCAATTTTTAAAACTCTGAACAATCTGATCTTCATCTAGCACCTCATTCTCTTCCAATAAAAAACAAATAGTTGACAAACATTCAAGCTCATGATCAGTTTCTATATTGTTTACTAACTTACATGCTTTTTCAATTTGCGGAATAAGTTCAGACATTTTATTTTCAACGGATTCACTTATGATTTTATTATAAAGTATCGTTTGGGCTTCGCTAGTGGCTTTGGTTCCATGAAATTTCTGATATTCTTTTATATTTTTACTTATAATTTCAATAGAATAATCATACGGGCCAAAATTATTTCGCGCAAATTTGAAATATTTAATCTTTAAAAAGAGGTTTGTAAAGTAGGCGGTTTTTTGCAACCGTATTTTCCCAAAGCCCTTTAATCTACTTTTTATTTCCATTAAAACTAGTGCTGACGTGCTTAATTTTGGTTCAATAACAGGTTGAGATGAAAAATTTTTCGATGGCTCAAACACAATAATATTAACATCATCAACTGTTGATATTAGTTTTTTCTCAATCAGTTTCTTCACATCAGCCCATACCAAGCCACCATTTCCACTACCTAATGGCGGAATTGCTAAACTATTGATTTTTAGTTTTTCAATCAGTAAAAGTAGTTCGTCTAATCCTTTTTCAATGTAACTAATTTTAGATTTTTCGCGCCATTTATCTTTTGTAGGGAAGTTAATAATTATTTTTTCTCTTTCAACAAAATAGTGCAACTTACCAACCATTAAAGTTCCGTTTTTGCAAGCTTTTACATAGTCAACATTGTTTTCAGGGTATTGCAGTTTGAATTGATACGCTATACCTTTTCCCATATACCCTTCACAATTTACCGTATTAACCAAAGCTTGTGCGGAAGATTTTAATAAATCGCCAGTCGTATATGTTATCATAACTATCCTCCCTTACATAAATATACGGAAACTAAAACCAATTTTGAGTTCCTATGTACGGCGGTGGAAATTTCAATCTGTGATATTCAAAAATTTCTTGAACTTTATTTTCTACTACGTTATCCTTAACAACAATTGAATGAAAATGTTTTGCGGGTACTATTGAGTCGGTTAAACATTCTGCCATTTTAACATGTTTTGCATGGTCATCATGTCTTCCCGTTTCCATTAAAACATCCCAATCTATCAAACTTATTCCCTCGTCATAGGAATAAAGCGTACATTCATCAATAGATAATGGATGTTTAATTAATACTTTAAAATTATTTTCCCTTGCTAAGTCTCGTTTTATGCAGATGTAAACAAAATCAAAATTTGCATAGGTATTTTTTACCGCAACATCAAATGATGAATAAGGATGAAAATGAAACGGTGTATATATATCTAATCCGAGCTGTGTTCTTTTCGAGATAATATCTTGATTTGCCACATCTCCAAAAGTTATTCCATTATCAAGTAAAACTTTCCTAGGGGTTAATCCGTTTTCGACGATAGAATCCAAATTGGATAATTTCGTCAGATGATATAGTAACTTACCGCTTTTAGCGTTATTAATACCCAAATTATTGCCTCCCACTGCACTGTAAAATTTGTTTGTTCCAATGTATACAGTTTATATTATATATCATTTTTCGCGCAAATTCAATATCAAAGGAAAAGTGGAAAAGTTTTCATCAAATTTTCACCCCTGCTAATCGCTCACATCACCCGCCCCCGATTGTGTGGCACACCGTGCGGCGTACAACTTCAAGTCCTCTTTGTACCCCCTCGAACGTGTCAACCCTTGTCACGTCATAGAAAAATGCCCCGGTACTCAATAAAGCAATCGGCGGCGTTTACGTCACCGCGCCGATTCACGGGTAAAAAGCATTTCCTCGGTCTGCTGGACGGCGCGGGCGGCGTAAAACTCGCTGGCCGACAATTGCCGGACATACGCCCACGACCGCCCCGGATGAATGGGCGTATATTTCGCGGTGGTAAATCCCGCGCTGTCCTTGGCGTTTGTTTTCCGGTAGAGTATAATCTTCTTATCTTCCTTGAGGATCAGGGCAGAATTGTTGTTGCCAATGCAGCGAAGATTGCGTTCGCCAATATACGTCAGGCGTTTGCCGGAGAGGCAAAACGGCTTGGGCAAAACGGCGAACAGGACGTCGTTGCCCTCGTGGACGGGGTGCGGAAGGAGATGTGGGAGGAACGATATGCGAATCATGATTTACGCATAAACTAAAGGTACGGAATACTCGAACCTTTTTAATTCTTCTTGGGTCAAGTCCATTTTAGAAACGTCTTTTTCGCGGCAGTATTTTGTCATGGCACGGTAATCGTATTCAATTACCAGCGGGCGCTTTGGTTTTGCCAAATATCCGCCGGCACGAACAGCAGCGTCATCCAATGCGTCCCAACCGCGTTTTTGATTATCATTCAACATTTAAATCGCCCTCCAGTGTATATTCATCAATAATTTTATGTGCCTGTTCCTCTAAAACTTCCATCCGGTATTCATGAACACGGGTAGGAAGTCTTGACGCACCGAGCATCTCGGAGTAGTGCTGAACAAGTTCTATGTTTTTAGCCTCGAAGAAAATATATCCGTCAAAACCGTTTACAATCGACAACTTGATGGCTATCGCAAACAGATGTGCTCCGACGCCTTCGTATTGTTTGGTTGCCCCGAGGTTATGTGGAGCGCTTTCTACCAAATGAACATAAACGGCGCCGCGGATAACTTCAGCCGAGACCAAACCTTGGATCGTATCATCGCCTTTAATCAGTAGTTTGTATATATTCGTTTTTCGCAATTCATCATCAGACCAGTCGAAAAGCCAACCCTTCTCTGTCAATTCGGTAATATCTTCTTCGGACGCAAGACAAAATGTTGTCGGAAAAATCTTGCCGGAAGCGACTTCAACCAAACATGGCGTTAACTTGTCAATGAAAATATCTATTTTCACGTCCTGCACCTCGCTTTATACACTTATATTATACCCGGAAATTTGGGCTTTGTAAAGCGAAGTATAATTTCAGAAGAAAAAGAAACAGAGATAAACCAATACATATTATTATTTTCCTAAAATCGGATTTATGGAACCAGGTGTTTATAATTTGTTCATTCATGCGTTTGTCGTGGGACAGATAACCATTCCCATTGACATCCGTAAAAAACTTGGCGTTCAGGAGGGAGATAACATTGTCTTCTTTGAAGATCAGGGCAGAATTGTTGTTGCCAACGTGGCGAAGATTGCGTTCGCCAATATGCGTCAGTCTTTTGCCGGGGAGGCAAAACGGCTTGGGCAAAACGGCGAACAGGACGTCGTTGCCCTCGTGGACGAGGTGCGGAAGGAGATGTGGGAGGAACGATATGCGAATAATAATTGACACAAATGTTTTGATTTCGGCGCTAATTTTTTAAGCACCCGAGGGGTACGATCCATATGCCGTTTTTCATTTGAAAAGCGTATTCCGTTCCGGTGAGCACCATTAAAAAAGACGGCTCATTCATTTTATCAGTGTCAACAGCTTGTTTCAGCTTGAGGAGATTATCGCAGGCTTTGTCCACTTCGCCCGCACCAAGCTTTACCTCAGCGGCGCCCCATCGTCCGTCTGCAAGCTGAACAATGGCGTCAATTTCAAGCCCGCTTTTGTCATGGTAGTGATATACACTGCCATCAATGCTCTCGGCATAAATCCGTAAATCCCTAATACACAGCGATTCAAACAATAAACCAAAGTTTATAATTTGTCAAGATTTTAGTTTACGATATGGCGAGCTTTGACTTTATTAATTGGCTTATTTTCACTTGCGTAATTGGCTAATTTTTAGCTTCCGAGAACGCCGCTTAGTGTCCCTTGACACGCAATACCGCGCTCTTTTTGCCATGAATTATTGCACTGCTTAAACTCACCTATACAGCAAATGTCCGCTTTTGTCAAGCGGACAAAGTGAATATTCATCGAAACAAACTGAACAAACGCTGTTGGAGCGTTTGTTTGGAAGTGATAAGAAGAAGTCAAATCCCGCTACTAAGAGAACACGCTTTGCATATTGATCTCGCATCCTTCTAAAGCGGTTACTGGGACAATGACATCTTCTGAATATACTCTGCTGATATATTCTCCGTTTTTCAATAAATAAACAGATAAAGTTTTACTTTCCGGGTCAACAATCCAATATTCACTTACCCCTGCTTCAAGGTATTTGTTGAATTTTAATAATTTGTCATGTCTGGCGGTTGAAGGTGACAATATTTCTATTATCATTTCAGGCACGCCCATGTATCCTGTTTTAACGAGCCTTGATTGGTCACAAACGATAACCAGGTCAGGCTGTACAACCGTGTCGTCACTTTTATCCGCATTTAAACGGACGTCAAACGGGGCGGCAAAAACCTTACAAGATTTGTCCAGCAAAAAATTAGCAAATTGCCTGTTAAGCTCCCCGCTTATTTTTTGATGTGTCCAGGAGGGGGCCGGCGACATGAGATACGGTACACCGTCAATCAACTCGTACCTTTGCTCTGTTTCCCAATGAAGATAATCAGAATAAGTATAATATTCATCTTGTTTTAAAGCTTCCATAAGCTAACCCTCCCATTAAAACTATAAATATGATTTGTTCTTATTGTAACAAATAAACCTGACTGTTTCAAGTGAAATTATACCCGTGAGTATAATATCAAATAATTAAGATTTCAGTTTCAGTTTTTATTTTTCAAACTCGCACAACACTATAAATGACCAGCCGATAGATTTTTTCACAGGGGCGGAACCGTCACTGGAGAAGGGCTTTGCTTCAAGATAGTTTTCTTCTATGACCATTTTGTTGTTCACATCTATGTAGCCCCATAATGTATCCAGCTTAACAGGTGCTAAGTTCAGCGAGAAGGAATACGCGTCTTCGTATTGAGGTTCTATAACAATATTCCCGGCTATGTCACAAAATCCCCATTGACCGTCTGATGTTTTCGCGGCAACAAGTCCTTCTGAGGAAGCGGGAAGCTTTAAAGAATCATAACCGTTTTTTGATAGTTGTTTATTTTTTACATCAAATATATAATATTTATTATCTATTTGTACTATAACCGCGTTATAAAGGGAACAAAAATTATTACTGTCCAATAAAATTTTATCGAATTTAAGGTCGGTTACAGGCTTGAAATTGGTATCAATCAGCTGCCATTTGTCGTCCTTTTTGACGGCGGCAACGCCGTTCGCGAAAGCGCCCGCGTACTGGTACTCGAAATGTTTTTCATTGAAGCTTCTGTCGATGTAACCGTAAATATTATTTAATTGAGCTGGGGCGAAACCGCTGCCAAAACTTCCTAAAAATTGGTACGGTTTGTCGCCGGCAAGTTTTTTGTTGCCGTCAATATCTATATAGTAGTATTCACCTTCGAAACAGCATGGAATAACACCTTCATCCGCGGAATAAACGCCGATATCATCGTAAACGCTGTTTATTATTTTAACGCCGTCTTTTCTGGCCAGGCCCCATTTTTCATTTTCATAAACAGGGGTATAATTGGCGCCATTTTGTACATGCCAATCACCTGTATCCGAAAAGGATACGTATTTTTCTACAACAGTGGTATGCAGCATTTTTTTTAATTCTGTGATTTTAGATTTATCTTTTGCGTATTCGCTTCCCGCGGATAATACCTTAATGGCTTCTGCGTAAAGCTTTTTAGAAATATAGTAATCCGCTTCCATGATATAGCTTTTGGCGCTTGTTTTATCAATAGCTCTTGCTTTGCCGCAGGCTGTTAAAATACCGTTGGCGTCATTGAGCTTGCTGTACATTTCCGCTGTTTTCATAGCCGCGTCAAAGTTTTTGGGATCAAGTGCAAGTATTCGTTCGTATTTTTTGACGGCGTCAATATAAATTTCTTTTTCTTCCAGTTTTTTTGCGTCAACCCACAAATCTGAATATTCTTGTGAAACGGATATCTGTGCGTTGAAAACGCCGTACCAGGCTAACCCGCAAACCGACACTAAGATAATTAAAATAAATAAAGGATTGTTTTTCATATTTGGAGCGTCACTTAGAGCCTGTTCAGGATCTTATGCACGCGTCCCGCCTTTCATGTATTTTTTTCTGAATTTGTTTTTGAATTTGTGCCTAACGCCTTGTCGCGGTAAGTATATGTGACCAAAACGCCTGTTTGTGATTGTATTTCATTTGCGATGCTGTTGAGCGCTGCTGAACATGCCAGAGCTTCTTCCGGAACGACTATTACGAGCACCATATTCCTGTGGGAAATAGATTCATCTGCAGCCATAACACTTCGGCCGTCAGCCATAGTGAGTTCTGAATTTAGTTTTTCCGTATGCTTTTTGATATTGTTCGCATAGCTTTTAATTTTGCTTTTTATGGCAGACTCTTTTGGCGAATAGTCAGCGGCGGACGCGGTACCTTCTGAAGGTTCACTGTAACTGGAATAGGTGGCTGAAAAGATATTCATTGAATAAATTTCGGTAAATGTATTTGATGACTGATCGTATAGATCAATGCCTTTTCCAGGCTCCACTGCTTTATTGCCGTTTTCTTTTCTGATTATCGCGGCAAATTCTTTGCCTCTTTGAATATCAGCCTGTTCCCAGATGGATCTTGAGTTAACAGATTCAGCAATTGATTTACCTGTAATCCAGGCAGCGGTACTTGCGGTTTGCTTTATGTTTAATGTCCGGTTAAAAATTCCGAATCCATTGACTTTGATTTGGTAGATGAGAACTATATTTATACTTCTGCCGTCTGAAAGAAATGAGGATAAACGAAAATCAAGTCCGGAGACGCCTCCCACAATCCCCAGTTTAGTTAATTTATCATCCGCGTTATTTTCGGAAATATATTTTGGAACAAGGGCGCGGCACAAAGGCTGAGCAATCAGTCTTCCCATAGCCTCCTGTTTCGCTTGCTCAATGAACAAGGTAGTCAGCGTGTTCAAAATCCCTTGTGGATTTTCCAGAATAGGACCTATATTTCCGTAAAGTGTTTGTGCGGCGCTTTCTACAGAGGAAACGTCATTTTTTATATCAGAGAAACCGCTGATCAAGGAACTTAAATCTTTGGAATCAGTTAATGAGGATTCGTTTCCTGCAGTGCCGGTTCCGGCGGAGGAAAATTGAAGTATTGTCTCAAGCAAATTATCGGTATCTTCTTTGTTTGCGCTTTCCGGTTGAGTTGTTATGTGTTGTGTGATACCAAATTTTTCTGCAATATAAAAATACTGTGAGACCTCCTTAGCGGTTTGATTAATGGCATATTGAGTTACGCTTTCTGTTCTTGCAATAGAAGCTAAAGAAACAATGGCAAGAAAAGCAAACATAAAAACAGATAAAGCCAAAATCGCTTCAATGGTAAAAGAACCTCTTTCATTTGAATGATTTTTCATAAATGTACCTCCAATGCATGTTATCCAAAGCGGGGAAACCCACAGCCCATTGAATGAAAAATTAATAACCGCTAACGCCCACATATTTTACATTTTGTTTTCCGGACCCTATATTTGAGAAATTCAATTCGTAAACAGCGTTTCCCTGACTGTCTATACCCGATTGAACCGGGACATCAAAGAATGTGGTGCGTATATGAGCGGTGGCGCTGACTTGTATCATTGTATATGATTTTGATATATCAAAAGAAGCGTCTTTTACAGATATGTTTTTTTGAATAAGCTTGGCGGTTCTGGTAAGCATAGCTGTTTTTGAGCCGTTGTTAATTGAAAACAGCAGAATAAATAATTTCATATATTCTTTATAAGTCAGTGTCATACCAGATGACAAGGTTGTTTTATCTATGGAAATATTAGATCCGGCAGCGGCGGCTGCGCCACCGAAAGAACCGCTGAGTTTTTCTGTATATTGGTCAAGAATACCAATAATTTTTTCTTTCGCGGCAGTTTCACCTTTTTTAGTAACAGACGCGACTTCATCATTGACCCATTTGCCGGTATCTGAAATTTTCTGTTGGATAGGTACTTTGATTTTATCGGTAATGTCTTTAATTAGACTTTCTAATTTTTCCGTAAGGCCGTTTGTCAGATTATCTTTTGCGTTTGAATAACTTTCGAAAACAGTATTCACAATTTGGGGGGCATAGGTGTTTTCCACAATATTAACAGCTGCTAATTTGGCTTCTTTAACAATGCCATTTGATTCACTTTTAATATTTGTTCTGACTTCGTTAATAATTTCACTAAATTTTGAAGATATTTGTTCTTTTGTTAAGTTTAGATTTGATTCACCTACAATGTTTGTGAAAAATTGCTGAATAGGTGTAGTAATAGCGCTGACAGCTGAATCTACAATGCCTTGTGATGTTTCTTCCACATAGTTGCTGACATATTCAGCCGCGTCGGAAATTTTATCCTCGGCAATATTATTTATCTTCTCAAAAACGTCTTCTATTGTTTTAGATGCCTGTTCTTTGACAGCTGTCAGCACAGTGTCTTTAAGTCCCGACATTCCCAAAACCCAGGTATTATTGTTTTTAAAAATGGGGACGGCTTTTCCCGCGCATAAGTTATTAACATCAATTACAGATTCAGCCATAGACCATGCTAAGATAATAACTGTTTGAACAATCGGAACTCCGAAACCTGTCCAGCCGGCAATTGCGGTGGCCGCGGTCAAGCTTGGTGTGCGGATGTCGCTGCTTGTAAATGCGTATACAGAGTTTAACGCAAAGCGCAGACCAAAAAGCAGCGCTTTTGTATTGTTCAGATTTTTTTCAGCTGTATCGCCGCCCCATAAAATGTACTCAGCTTCACTTCTGAAAAGAGGGTTATCTGACAATGGATGGTGGTTAAGCGTTTTTGCGGTGATTGTTTTCCCCTGTGAATCTTTGTCGGAGGTATAGCAGCTAAACATTTCGGTTATGTATTCTTCCATGTAAATTGCGTCCCGCGCACCGGAAAGTATATTTTCCATACCGGTAATTAAACTTGATATTAAAGATAAAGTATTTTTATTTTTTTCCGCAATATCAGTATCTTTGGAGTTGGGATTTGATTTGGATTTTGATAAATCTAAATCGTTCGGGACGGCGCTGCTTTCCGCAAGCAAATCAATAGCCTGATTTATTTCTTCTGTAAGACCTGTACCGACGATGGATTCTGTCTTAATACCGCTCAGATCTGAGGAGGTTGAGGAAGTATCGTTTCCGGCCTGAATTAAATTTTTTTTCAAGCTTTGATACTCTTTCTTTTCGGAAGAATTTCCGGAGACAGAACCGCAAACTTTTTTTAAATACTTGTAAAATTGTTTTGAATCATCAATTTTTTCGTAACCGGAAATATCAAAATCAATAGTTGGTATAACAAGATTATTTTTTATTATTTCAGCCGAGTATGTTTTTATTTGTTCCTGAGCGGTCAAACTGAATGCGCTGATTTTTTCTGAAAACTTTTCAGCGTAATTAATTTTTTGCTTTTGTGATATTTTCACACCGAAAAGTCTGGTTTCGTCCAGGCTGTTTATAAACAATTCAAAAAAATCTTTGTTTTTTATTAAGGCGGTTTTTAAAGCGTCAATTGCGTCCTGATTTAAATCTTTAGCGGAATTTGAATAATCTCCCTGCATGGAGGTTTTTACATCACCCGCGGACAAACCGTTTACTTTGTCACTCCAGTTTTCTCTGGCGGAGTTAAGATTTGAGGCCTGTTTTGATACGTTGCTAATGCTGTCAGCAGCTTTTTGAAGGAGCTTAGATATATCGTTAGCTGTTTCCAAAAGAGCCGACAGAGAGCCTTGAGCCTGTGAGCCTAAGGCGTTTGCTTTGTCTTTCCATGATTTTGGAATGTTTACAGATTTGTTTACTTGATTAGACATACCTGATTTATAAAGCTCTAAAAGACCGTACTCTTCTTTATGATCGGCTTTTTCTGTATCATTCATAATATTGTAATAAAATTCTAATAATTCCAAGTGAGTATAAAGCTTTTTATAATCCGGAAAGACGGATTGCAATGTAATTAAATACCCGGATTCATCCTCAAAGGTGTTCGGATTGGAGGAAAGAGATAAGTATTTTTTTTGAAAATCTGTTTCAGCTATGCTTAAATTTCCGGCTGATCCTGTTAAAATAATGTAATTATTTATATAACCTTTAATTGTATCGTAATACAGGGAAGCGGTTGCGCCCTCAGGAAGCTTGTTTAAATCGGCAGCTATACGGTTCCATTCATATACATCAGTGTCCAAATTAGACGGCGGAGTAGATATAGAATTAATTGCGATTATGTATTCTGTCATTTTTGTATAATTTGCTTCAACCTCTGACAGAACAGAAGAAACGGTTTGGGGAAATTGATTTGGTGACAGCGCGGAACCGTCTATTATAATGTTATAGGTATTAAGAATGTCATACAGCTGCTGCATAGCATCCTGAACTCCGCCAAGTTTAGTTTCGTAGCTGATTTTTGCTTCTATTGCTTTATTTTGTTTTGCGGTATCACCAAATACACCAAATTTAGTCAGAAGGCCTTTTCCTATGCTGAGCGGAGCACGGTATTTCATGTAATCGACAATTTGTCTTTCGAGAACATGCGGGTTGCAAAGAACCGAATCTGGGATTCCTGTTATTTCAAAGCTTTCGCTTTCCGTATCTACTATATTATCGAAACGTAAATCGCCTACAGCAAATAGACTGCCGATACTGTTGATAAAGCTTCGTGTATATGAATCACTTTGCAAAAGTATATTGGCATTGTTAATTGTGTTGTTAAAATATCTTGATATGTTTTTTTGAAGTTCTTCAGTTGTCTGCGACATAGTGAAAAGTCCGTATATTTCATGTAAATCCACATGGTAATCAGAAAGAGCAGCGTTCATGGCAAGGTCACCCGCTCCGGAAACGTGGATTTTAGCGGCATAAATTCTTGAGCCGTCTATAATAAGCCCTGCAAATGTAAAAACAGGCAGCAGGATTAGCGTCAAAAAAATTGAGATAGACCCTTTGCATTTCTGAAAAAACCCCATAATTTAGAGCATGACGCTCCGCTCATTCCCCGCGCGTGGAACGCGTGAAAGAGCAGGGTTTCATGCCCGAGTCACCACCTTTTTATAACTTCTCATAGCTTTAATGGTATAAGGGCACCTCCGAAAACTCATTGCCACAACATCACGGCGATCTTCATTGGTCATTTTTCACAAAAATCCTTGTTAATACACAGAGTATTGCCTCGAATTTTTGTGCAAAAGCACCAAGCCAATTTG
>JGI20171J29575_12612793_pt1 | contig 41072 bp, 27 predicted proteins | sample TergutNc150P4_FD_29575 | JGI IMG/M metagenome (IMG submission 29575)
AACTCTTTGACTGCTGCAATTAATAATTCTTCTTATCAAGATCGCTGTTCTGTTCTTAATTCACTTCGGGATATCATTGACAAAAACAAAGTTGAAGGAATCAAACATGCATTACAAGAGAGATTGAAAGTTGAGGAAGCATATGCTGTAAGTTCAAATATCGAAAAATTACTCACAGACATTGAAAATATGAATTTTTAAGCATATTGACAACAATCCCATTTACGAAAAATCTTTTTTACCGATCTGTGCAGAGAAACACGCGATTGCACTTTATCGCTGTATCCCGCCAGTCGAAAAACCTTTCGCTGAAACGGTGGGTAATCCTCATCAATTTGCTTTTGTATATGTGGAAAACAACTTGCCTGTTCGTGTGTTCTATGATCGGTTTTTCTGCCACTATTCTAAACAAGATTATCGAACTACCAGAGGAGCCCCGAAAAGATCTATGCTTATTTACTACGGACGCGGTCAAATTCTTTTGTGTTCAAACCATCCACGATCTCCAAACATCTGTACATAAACTCATAGATAGTATGCACGAAATGGTGCCAACAAAAGAAGCCGCTTCCTGACTGGGCTTTCAGAAAGCGGCACATAAAAAAGACGCCATATCCCTGCGAAGGCACTACTTTCACGGGGGCAACAACAGAAGAATAGGCGCCGCGCCAAAGTGTGGCGGCGCGGCAAGGTAAACGATTCCCCTGTACCGATGAGCCCCGGCTCTGTTGCCGCTATCATCACATTATCATTATATACCCCAAATTTCGCTTTTCTCAGAGTTAATAAAGAAAAAGTTTTCATTGACAGAAAAAGAAAAAAACGTTATGATTAATTATAGACAAGATTCGACAATGGCTCTTATGGTCACTGGGGATTTCAAAGGCCAAGACCATCATGCTTGTCCAAAAAAATTGTTGACATTCATATCTCGGCATGTTATAATGCTTGAGTATTGTTTTGTCGAAAATAATACGGTAAATACTGTTCACTTTCTCGCGCCCCATCTTAATTTATCACATGTTAGTTCATCGTGGAATATACTACCATTGAGACTATTGATGGCGGTGTGTATATTCACTTGATTTCTAGCATATGATAATTCAAAAACTTTATCAAGGGGGAGTGGCAGTTTGGAGGAAAAAAAAATGCCATTGGCAAATACACTTGATAAAGTGCAAAAGCGTTCAGAGATGTACAAGAAGACAAAGCTTTGGGGAAAAAGAAACGAACCTTCTCAAGAAAAAGGTACTTTTGCGGACGTAGATAAACGTCATGCATCCGAGTATGTTCACAGATATTTGAGACCGAGAATGAAAAATTTATTTGCACTTAATCAAGAGGAAAAAGATAATTCTAAAAAATAATATTCCATTGGCGCAGTATATTAGCGTATAAACGCACGGCATGTTTGTGTTGATAATGGGTATTGATTTCATTGGAAGTCACGCGAAGGAAATTGTGTGACTTCTTAATTTTTGTAAGATTAAATGTTGGTAGGTGAACCTTGATGAAAGTTCCATTAAAATTAAAAAATTTTTATATTGAACGCTTTGTTGCTTTTCAAACGGCTATATGCTCTGCTTTGATTTTAGTCTCCTTATTTCTGGAGATTTGGCGGTTTAAATGGGATTCACCTGGCCTTGTTTACGAGATGTTTCTATTTTTGTCATCGAAAAATTGGTTTACCTTTATCGATACGCTTGTTAAAGCTGGAGCAGTAATAGGTGGGATTTCCATCGTTACAGGAGTAATTGGAAAAGTTGATAATCAGTATTATTTTGGACTGTTTTCAATAGCTTTTAGTTATATTGCGTGTTTTATTACCGAAAAACTCAAATGGGCTGTTTCCAATATTGTCTTTGGAATAGGTACCATGTTTTTGTTATTAACATATTTATTATTAACATTTTCATATGTCCTTTCAAGCTCTATTTATTACCAAAAATACAGGAACCACACGGGGATATTCGCTATGTTTAAGTTTAGACGTATATGGCGGTTTCAAAAATATAAGAATTTCTATTTAAAGCGTTTAAATAAAAAAATCAATATCAAAAATGCGAACTTTTCTACTCCGGATTTTAGTGAATTAATATCAAATAAATATATTGGGGCGTTTGTAAACGGTAAAAAGAAAAAAGTTTTAGATGGTTTTAACGATGAAGATGGTTTCGGTAATTATTTTAATGCTACATATGCAGACATCTCTGCTTTTATGAAAAAGCTATCTAAGGAAGAAGATCGTGTTCAATTTTCTTTGTTGCTTATTAATCAAGTGAACAATAAAATTGGAACTGCTATTGAGCAGGAAATAACGGGAAGGCATTGCACGATGATTGGATTTTATTCTGCTTTATTATATGCAACTACAGAGATCCTGAGCGCCGATTCCCGCAAGAATCTTGTTAATGAATTGCGTACGATGACAGATCCGTTTTGGGATATCAGGCGATGGTGTATCATCACATTGATTGAAATGTGGAATTTCTTATATGCGCAAGAATATGAAGAATGGACAAACATATCATTCGACCCTGACTGTTATTTTGTTAATAATAACATTGCCGGCGCAGACTCGTGGTTAATAACCGTTTGGAATACATGTGTTCAAAAATTGAAAACTAATGCCCCTGCGGTCGATATCAGCAAGTCTTCTGAAAGATTTAAAAAACTGATAAGTAATGATCCAGGAAGTTATTATTGGAGCACGCATTAATAAAGTAGGAGTGCAAGTAGATGTCAAAATGGAACTCGGTAGTGGTCAGTATTTTCAATGGAAGATATGAAAAACCTCAAAAGCAAGTTTGCAAAGATGAGGTCTCATATAGAACTTTTGGCAGTCATGACTTTGTTACAGTAACTCCCATTGCCAGTCGTGACAAAAAAGGAGTTCCTGTTGCTAATCAGGCAAATGGTGTTCCTGTATTAGATGGTATGCTGCGCATAACGGCAGAAACAACAAAAAATCTTAATCTTGGTGAATCTACTCATCATTTGTTTGCTGTGGCTACGGAAGCGATCCTAGAAGGTAATGAACAGGATGTCACGGAAATGTTTTGGGATCAATCTTCCCATTCTATAGCCCCTTTTTTGTTTGTTTCAACTGTCCAATTAAGATTTAAACAACAGCCTACAAATCAAAAGTTTGAAGAGTATGTAAAACAGATAAATACATTTTTGATGAATAAAAAAGGAAAAGAAAACGAAACATTTAAAATTGAGCTAAATGAGCTAATACCAAGTAAAGATAAAATTTTTGATTCCACCTTTAACTTTGTTACATATTATTCCTTGGATTGTTGCGATCTTGTTTTATTCATTAAAACACAGAAATACAAATTAGGTGCAATGCTTTTACAATATATGCAACAAAAATTTGGATTTTTGCAATATGGTTATTCTTTAGTCGGCGTTGATTTAGAACAATTAGAAAAAATCTCATTTGAGCAATCTGAGATTATCCCAAAAGTTGTTGTATGCTCGGTTGTTTCTGATGCAATTGGATATAAAAAATGGCTTGATGATCGTTTCCTAAGCATATATCCTAAATTGCTCAGTTCTCCAATTGATGGTAACGGTGAAGAATATACCCATTTTTCTAGGCTAGGGAATGAAGATGTTTGCATCAACATATTTAATTGCAGGCTTTCCAAACTTGCAAAAAGCTTATTGAATGGCGGAGTATTTTCGCACAATGATGAAAACTTAAAAAAATCTTGCATGCGACTTCGAATTCATTTTGATTCTGATTATATTAATTTAGAAAATGGCCTTATTAAAGTTGAACCCCAAACGGATCAAGGGAGAATCACTTATCTTCAAATTCACGAAAAATATAAACTTTCAGATGTGATTAGTGCTTCCGTGGATAAGGCACTTATGGAAATATTCACAGCTTGTGCACAGCTTGAATCCAATCATTTTGCGTTAGATGTGCTTGATTGCGTGATAAGTGTTTACAAAACGATTTTAGACGAAATTTTCCTTTTCAAAAACAATAAAGACACCTTAGATTTATCCGAATTTAACAAATCATTAATCTATTGTGCTACCGGCATCATGTCTATTGTAAATGGGTGCCTACATGCAGATAGAATGTTTTTCCAATGTCCGGGATTTAATGCCGTGATTTATGACATCCCTGCAAAATTACTCGTTTTTTATACGGCATATATGCATTCTCTATCTTATGCTTTAAATGATGAAAACGATAACAATATGTATAGATTTTTACTTGCACCAGACCTGTACCCTGATATGTATATTGAGAAAATGTTTGATTATCGTGAATTTAAAAAAGAAAGCAATCTAGCTAAAACACGCATACCAGTAGATAAGTTGTTTACGCCGGATATTTTAATGCAAGAGTTAGCACATGAAACAGCACATATGTCGGGGACATCTCTCAGATGCCGTGATAAAAGATATGAAATATTGATTGAAATGCTTGCTGACACAATTGTTGACAGGCTCTTAAGTTGTGATGTTCTCAATGTCGGTACAAATCATCAACAAGAAATATTAAAAAGGATATTGAATGGAAAGGAAAAAGAAATAGCAAATGATTTAATAAAATGGTTTAAAGAACAAATTTGTAAAGATTATAAAAAATTGGCGGCTAAAGAAAACATCAATGACGACAGGAAATATTACCGGTATTTCTTTATAAAGTTTATCAAAGAAATACTGAATGATCAATTGAGTGATCATCATTCTTCCTGCGATGTGTATTATGTGATCGAATCAACGTTCAGGAAATACAACCCCCATCTTCGTCCCAATGATATTGGAGCTTATGGGGGAATGTATAACGACAGGATTTGGTTAATTAATCGAGATTTACACAGCATAATCGATGACATTGTAACTTTAGCGTATGAAAGCTATGCAGATTTGGTGATGCTAACCGTGCTTGACATTACCGAAAAAGAGTACCTTGAACTCTTTATTAGAATATTTTATACTGCCGGAAATTTATACGCCAAAGATATGCTTAATTTCGGTTATGGGGAAAGAATAATTTCTGTCTTAAAAACAAAATTTAATGATGGAAAAGTATTAAATGCAAAGAATATGAATGAATTTGATAATGAAAGTGATGAATATAAAGACTTTATCATTACATTAAGCAAGTTCATGAATGATCAAGAAGAAGAACATAGGGTTTTAACAAATTTTTCAATAGAATATAATGTAAGATATTTGAGTGAATGTAAAGAAAAAATCGATAAACGTACAGAACAGGAAAGCCTAAAATCAATCCGCGAATTGTATAATTGTATTAGCACTAAATCTATCGTGGAAGGAATCGAAGAAATGCGAAAATTGTCTTATGATTTTAGAAAGGATATAAATAAATTATATTAAAGTTCTTAATTTCTACAGAATGAAATTTTGATGGCTTGAAGTAAAAAATGATGTACAATTCAAAAAGATTAATATCTCAATGAAACTAACCGCTAGAGATATGTTTATAGCGATGTTTCAAAAATTATATAAAATAGCAACAAAAGACTTTATTGCAGCGAAAATATTCGTTTACAAGACAACAGTTTTGTAGGCGTTTTTTATTTGCACATTTGAAGTTGCCTTTGTTTTGATATATATGGAAGTAGTAATAAAGATTGACATCTAATAGCCGCTCCCAGTTTTTTTAGGAGCAGATCTTGTATTTTAATGTATTTTTTGCTATAATACTTTCAGTCGTTGATAGAGACGTGTAATCAGTGACAGTTCGGTTGCGGTTTAGAAATATAATAATTTGGAGGACATCACATGCAAAAACAAAAACGCGCTATTGCGATTCACGACATATCCTGCTTTGGAAAATGCTCACTTACGGTGGCTCTGCCGGTATTGTCTGCTGCGGGTATTGAAACGCCGGTGATCCCAACGGCTGTCTTATCCACACATACCGGGGGATTTACCGGTTTTACCTACCGGGACCTGACGGAAGATATCCGTCCGGTAGCGGATCACTGGATAAGCTTGGAGCTTGGGTTTGACGCGGTCTATACCGGATTTCTTGGTTCATTTGAGCAGATAAATATTGTTTTGGACTGCTTTGATTTATTAAAATCGTCCAGCGAAAAACAAGGGATAAATCCGCTGATTATAGTAGATCCGGTTATGGCTGATGACGGTAAGCTTTATACTATATTTTCAGAAAATTTTCCTCGGGAAATGCGAAAGCTTTGCGCAAAGGCGGATGTGATCGTACCAAATATTACAGAAGCGTCGCTGCTGCTTGATATTCCGTACCATAATGGCCCGCATACGGAAAAGGAAATAAGCGATATGATGCTTGCCCTCAGTAAACTTGGGCCGGAACAAATTGTAATCACCGGCGTCAGCTATGACGGCGAACATCTGGGCGCGGCCTCTTACAACGCGCGTACCGGTGAAACCGCTTACGCGTACGCGAAACGGATAGATCCCATGTATCATGGGACCGGCGATGTTTTTGCCAGCGCGCTGAGCGCCGCTTTGCTCCATCAGGCCGATTTGGCTCAGGCCTGTGAGGTTGCTGTTAGCTTTACAGTGGCTGCGATTGCCCGGACGAAAGCGGCCGGAACGGACCGGCGCTTTGGAGTTAATTTCGAGGAAGGTCTTGCGGGACTGCGGGACTTGATTGCCAATAAGAATCTGTGAAGAAATAAGCTGGGCAAAAAATCCAGCGATTATGTTCATGTTATTTTTTCACAGATCCCAAGACTGAACAGTAACTGAATGGCTGAGTAATAGCCCAAAATAAAATTTACTGATTGACTATAGGAGTTATTTATGATATAGTTTATAAGGTAAACAAAGGTGTTTATCAGCAACTGTTTTTAGATTGTTGATAAGTACCTTTTTAATTTTTTAAGATTTAGGAAATGTAAAAAATGGATTATATCGGCTCTGCGGGAAAGAGATGGGTTGCGGTAATTTAAGGTCAAAGATAAACGATGGTGTTTATTGGAAATTGGCTTTTGGCCGGTTTGCTGGTGGATGCCTTTTTTGATTTTTTAAAAGTCTCTAAAAGTTTATGGAGGTACAATATGTATAAAGTTGTCAGAAACCAAAGGCTCAGTTTCAATACAGTTATGATAGTAGTTGAAGCTCAGCGCGTATCGCGAAAGGCTGAACCGGGTCAATTTGTAATTTTAAGAATAAATGAAACTGGAGAAAGAATTCCGCTTACAGTATCCGGCACTGATCCGGATGAGGGGACTGTGACGCTTATTTTCCAGGAGATGGGTAAGACAACAAAATTACTGGGTATGCTAAAAGCAGGTGACTGTATAATGGATTTTGTCGGTCCTCTTGGGGAACCGTCAGAACTTGAGGGATATAAAAAAGCGGCTGTTGTCGGAGGCGGTTTAGGTGTAGCCATAGCGTATCCGCAAGCTAAAAAACTTAAAAAGCTTGGGGCTGAAGTACACTTTATAACGGGTTTTAGAAACAAAGAATTAATTATCCTTGAGGAAGAAGCTAAAGAAGCCAGTGATTTGGCCATAATCGCCACTGACGATGGTTCGAACGGAGTAAAAGGTTTTGTGACCAACGTTTTGAAAGACCTTTTGGACGCGGGAAATCATTATGATGTGGTTGTAGCGGTTGGACCGCTGCCAATGATGAAGTTTGTTTCCGCCCTTACAAAAGAGTACGGTATTAAAACTATTGTAAGCATGTGTCCGGTTATGGTAGACGGGACCGGGATGTGCGGATGCTGCCGTGTAACAGTAGGCGGAAAAGTGAAATTCGCCTGTGTGGATGGACCGGATTTTGACGGGCATCAAGTGGATTTTGATGAAGCGATAAAAAGACTGTCTTATTATAAGGAAAAAGAAGATATATCATCGGAAAAACATCAGTGCAGAATGGAGAAGATGATCAATGAAAAATAAAGGTAACAGCAAGGTTCCAATGCCGCAGCAGGATCCTGCACAGAGAAATATGAACTTTAATGAGGTTGCATTGGGATATGACGAAAAGATGGCAGTGGAAGAAGCAAATCGCTGCCTGTTATGCAAAAAGCCATCTTGTATAAAAGGGTGTCCTGTTAATGTTAAGATTCCTGAATTTATATCCTGTATCCAAAATGGCGAATTCGAAGAGGGATACGCAAAAGTAATTGAGGATAATTTACTGCCCGCGATATGCGGAAGAGTTTGCCCCCAGGAGACACAATGCGAAAAATATTGCGTCAGAGCGGTTAAAGGTGAGCCTGTGGGGATAGGATATTTAGAAAGATTTGTTGCTGACAGGCATATAGCGTCAAGTAAAGAAGATGATGAAGCAAACACAGTCATAAAAACCAATTCAACCGGGAAAAAGGCAGCGGTTATCGGTTCAGGACCTGCGGGGCTGTCTTGCGCGGCTGATTTGGCGAGATTAGGGCATGAGGTAACAGTATTTGAAGCTTTTCACAAAGTGGGCGGAGTTTTAGTCTATGGGATACCGGAGTTTCGGCTGCCAAAAGCGCTTGTTGAGAAAGAAGTTGAAAACCTGAGCAAACTGGGTGTGAAATTTGAGAAAAACTGTGTTGTCGGAAAAACTATCACAATTGAGGAACTTAGAGATGAGGGATTCGAGGCGTTTTTCATTGCCACAGGCGCGGGGCTTCCCAAATTCATGAATATACCCGGCGAAAACTACAACGGCGTATACTCATCAAACGAATTTCTGACAAGAGTTAACCTGATGAAAGCATATGAGTTTCCGCAATACGATACTCCGGTTATTGTTGGAGAAGTGGCAGCGGTTGTAGGCGGAGGCAATGTGGCGATAGACGCGGCGCGCTGTGCTAAAAGGCTGGGAGCGAAAGAAGTACATATTATTTACAGGCGCGGTATTGAAGAAATGCCCGCAAGGAAAGAAGAGATAGAACATGCGATAGAGGAAGGAATTATTATAGATAAACTGACAAATCCCACCAGGATCATTGGAGATGACAAAGAAGGCATAGTGAAAGCGTTAGAATGCGTCAGGATGAAATTAGGGGAACCGGACCTAAGCGGGCGCAGGCGGCCTGAAGAAATAGAGGGTTCAGAGTTTATTATGCCTATTGATAATATCGTTATCGCCATTGGGCAGGCACCAAACCCTTTGGCGGAGAAAATGGCGGCTGGTTTAGAAATAAATAATAAAGGGTGCATTGCGGTAAAAGATGAATCCGGGTCAACATCTATTGACGGAATATACGCAGGCGGAGATATTGTTACGGGTGCCGCTACAGTTATTCTGGCTATGGGAGCCGGGAAGAAAGCAACTGAGGCGATTGACGAAAAATTGAGTCAGCGGCACAAGTGAGAACACAAGGGCGGTACTGTGCGAATAATGTTATTCGCACAGTACCGCCCTTTAGCCAGACAATATTGAAATGACGGTAAAGAAGCTTCCTCACTCCAAATACTTCAGTAGATACTGTCCCGTATAAGAATCTTTTGTTTGAGCTATTTGTTCAGGGGTGCCTTGCGCTATTATTTGCCCGCCTTGGCTGCCTCCTTCCGGTCCTAAATCAATGATGTAATCTGAGGTTTTAACCAAATCTAAATTGTGCTCTATAACAACAACCGTATTGCCCGATTCAATTAACCTCTGAAGAACTTCTATAAGCTTGTGAACATCGGCAGTGTGCAGCCCTGTTGTTGGTTCATCTAAAATGTAAATGGTTTTGCCTGTGCTGCGTTTGCTTAGCTCAGCGGCTAATTTAACCCGCTGAGCTTCTCCTCCGCTCAACGTAGTGGCAGGCTGTCCTATTTTTATATACCCTAAACCCACCTCCTGCAATGTTTTTAATCTCCTTGAAATTTTCGGGATATTTTCAAAGAACCCGGCACCCTCTTCTACTGTCATTTCAAGGATTTCGTAAATATTCTTCCCTTTATATTTTACTTCAAGTGTTTCGCGGTTGTATCTTTTGCCTTTACACACTTCACAGGGAACATAAACGTCAGGCAGAAAATGCATTTCTATTTTTATAATACCGTCTCCCTGACAGGCTTCGCACCGTCCGCCTTTTATGTTAAATGAAAACCGGCCCGGCCCGTATCCCCGCATTTTAGCCTCCGGAGATGAAGAATACAATGTTCGTATATCTGTAAATACACCGGTATATGTTGCCGGATTTGAGCGGGGTGTGCGGCCTATCGGGCTTTGATCTATGTTTATTACTTTATCCAGGTACTCTACACCTGTGATTTCTTTGTGTAAGCCGCATTTTGTTTTTGCGCCGTTTAGCTTTGAGGCTAAGCTTTTATATAAAATCTCATTTATCAAGGAAGATTTTCCTGACCCGGATACACCTGTAACACATACAAAAATTCCGAGAGGTATGTTTACATTTATGTCTTTCAAATTGTTTTCCAAAGCACCGTTAATTTGAAGATAATTCCCGTTTCCCGACCGCCTGGTTCCCGGAACAGGGATTTTTTTTGCGCCTGATAAATATTGGCCCGTAACAGATTCTTTACATTCTAAAATATCCTGGAGGGTGCCGCTGCATACAATTTGCCCGCCGTTAATGCCTGCTCCGGGACCTACGTCAATAATATGGTCCGCCGCCTGTATGGTTTCCTCATCATGCTCCACCACCAGTACGGTGTTTCCTAAATCACGAAGGCGGATCAATGTTTTAAGCAGCTTTGCGTTGTCGCGCTGATGCAGCCCGATACTCGGTTCGTCTAAAATATAGATAACGCCCATAAGGGAGCTGCCGATTTGTGTAGCGAGCCGTATGCGCTGGCTTTCACCTCCGCTTAGTGTTCCTGAAGAGCGTGATAATGTTAAATAATTTAAACCGACACTGTTTAAAAAGCCCAGCCGTTCGGAAATTTCCTTTAAAATTTGATGGGCTATCATTTTATCACGCGCTGTTAAATCTAAGTTTTTCAAATAATTTACAGCGTCACTGACAGATTTATTACAAAAATCGGCAATATTAAAGTCGCCGACAGTTACCGATAAGCTTTCCGGGGATAACCGTTTTCCTTTACATGAATCACATGTAATTTCGGTCATAAAAGACTGGATCTCTTCTTTAGACCAATTGCTTTGAGTTTCCTTATACCGCCTTTCCAGATTATTAATTACACCCTCAAAAGGAGCCTCATAAGTCCCGTGTCCGTAAAGAGATGTGCGTTCAAACCGTATTTTTTCGCCGTTTGTGCCGTATAAAATTATATTTATGATCTCATCCGGCAGATCCTTAATAGGTGTATCCAATGAAAATCCGTATTTTTCAGACAGGCCGCTAAAATACATAGATGAAATAGAATTGCCGTCAAGATACCATCCGCTGGCTTTTATTCCACCCTGCCGTATAGATAAATTACTGTCTGGGATGATTAAGTCAGGATCAATTTTCATAAAGACGCCAAGACCGGTACATTTTTTACAGGCGCCAAAAGGATTATTAAATGAAAACATGCGCGGTTCAAGCTCGTCAATGCTTACACCGTGTTCGGGGCACGCGTAGCGCTGAGAAAATGTGATATCGTCTCCGTCAACAACGTTTATTACAGTAATGCCTCCGGTCAGTGATGACGCGGTTTCAATACTGTCAGCTAATCTGGAACGGATCTCTTTATTTATTACAAGGCGGTCTATAACAATTTCAAGTGTATGCTTTTTATTTTTTTCCATTTGAATTTCTTCAGATAAATCATAAATAATGCCGTCAACGCGCACCCTGACAAATCCGCTTTTTTTAGCGGTATCAAGCTCTTTTTTATGTTCGCCTTTACGGGCTTTTACTATCGGGGCCAATACCATAATTTTTGTGCCTGTTTCCAGAGATAAAACTTTATCAACAATTTGGTCGATTGTCTGCTGTTTTATTTCACGGCCGCAGACGGTACAGTGGGGGATACCGATCCTCGCGTACAGCAGGCGCAGATAGTCATAAATTTCTGTTACGGTACCCACTGTTGAGCGGGGGTTTTTTGAAGTGGTTTTTTGATCAATAGAAATTGCCGGCGACAAACCTTGGATGTATTCTACATCGGGTTTTTCCATCTGGCCTAAAAACTGGCGGGCGTAAGCGGATAAGCTCTCAACGTATCTCCTCTGCCCTTCCGCGTAAATAGTATCGAAGGCCAGAGAAGATTTTCCGGAACCCGACAGTCCGGTAAAGACAACAAATTTATTTCTCGGTATTTCTATATCTATATTTTTTAAATTGTGCTCTTTTGCGCCTTTAATAATAATTTTGTCCTGCATATTGTCCCCTTTTTAGTAACTCCAGTATTTTTTAACATGCTCCAATTATATACTTAAACCGCAAAAAATGCAATTATTCTTCTTATCGGTTTATATTAAATTTTTTATATTATTTTTCGTAACAAAATATTATAAAAACACGTATACAAAGAGTGACAAACAATTCATCGGTGCAAGGGTAGAATTGACTTGGACAGTTTTTCGGTAAGAAAAATGCGTGCACCTCAGGTGCTTTAGAAGGGAAGCGTCATTATGGCAGCAGGGCGGATAAGAAAAGTATCTAAAATGAAAACAAATATTTCATCTACAGGAGCAGAATTTATATTACAGGTATCATATTTTTTGTGCAGCGTTGTTGTCGCAAAGGGTGCGGTATTGGCAAACGGACGGTTATCTCCTTTTGGAGCATCGCTGGCAGCCTCGGTACCTTCTAAATATTTGTTTTCTTCCGCTATGGGTTCAGCTGTGGGATACATCCTGTTAGATCCAAGTGAGAGCTTTCGTTATCTGGCGATGATGGCTGCTATTGGCACAATTCGGTGGCTGCTGAAGGATTTAAAACGAATTTCAAAGAGTCTTTTGTACGCGCCGGTTGTAGCATTTTCCTCGGTGTTAATAACAGGGATAGCGCTGTTATTTTCCAAAACAGGTTATGTTTCTGATTTTATGGACTGCTTGGTGGAATCGCTGGCGGCAGGCGGAGCTGCTTTTTTTATTCAGCAGGCAATATCGCTGTTTTTATCTCATAGACCGCTGACTTCATTTAATCAACAAGAGATTGCCAGTATTGTTATAGCGGGATGCATTTTGATTTTGTCTTTTAATGTGCTTAATATCGGCAAAGTATCGCTGGGAAGAATAATTGCTGTTTTAATGATTTTGATGTGTGCCCGTTATGGCGGTGCCGGAATTGGCAGTATAAGTGGGATTTCTACAGGAATTGTGTTTAGCTTAAGCAATCTGTCTTTCAATTTTCTATGTGTTGGTTATGCTTTTGGCGGAATGATATCCGGAGTATTTTCACCTCTCGGAAAGGCGGCGGCAGCGGCGGCTTTCGCGTTATGCAATATGATTATGGTGTTTCCTTTTGCCCCGGATGATCCGGAACTGTACATTTGTATTTTGATAGAAACTACTGTGTCGGTTACAGCGTTTATGCTTATGCCAAAAACAGCTGGATATATGCTATCGGCCGTCCTAAGCCCAAATGAAGACAAATCGAAAGGCGAAGCTTTGAAGCATTCTGTTATAACGCGCTTGGGGTACGTGTCAGACGCCCTGGCGAATGTCAGCGGTTGTGTAAATCAAGTATCAGGAAAGATAAAAAAATTATATAGCCCTACAATAGAATGGGTGTATTCTCAGACAGCTGAAAAAATATGCTCTCAATGTGGATTGAGAGTGTTATGCTGGGAGAAGCAAAAAGAAATATCGAAAGATGATTTTAACAGGCTGACAGAAACGTTGAAAAACGCGGGAAATGTATCTGAGAAAACCATAAACGAATTGTTTGTGAAAAAATGCTGTAAATCCGCCGAAATAGCAAAGAGTGTAAATGACCGGTATATAGAATATTTATTATATGAGCAGGCACAGCGGAGGGTGGATCAGGTTCGTGCGGTAGTAGCGGGCCAGTTTTCCGGACTGGGCGAAATATTGCGTGATTTATCAAATGAGTTCAATGGATACAGGGTGTATGATACGGATTGTTCAGAAAACGTATCAGCAAAATTAAAAGAGCTTGGATTTTCTGTGGTTATGTGCAGCTGCATGTTGAACAGAAATGGCAGAATGGTGTTAGAGATAGAAGTAGTTAACAAGAAAAGTCATCTGGCCAATTTAAGAAAGGCGCCTTTCCGGCATGAAATTTCAAAGGTCTGCTCCAGGAAATTTGATACACCATGTATTACCTGTGCCGGGAACAATATCAGAGTTACTATGAGTGAACAGGCCGCGTATGACATTAGAATAGGAACAAGCCAGCATGTAAGTCATGACGGAGAATTATGCGGGGATCATTTAAATCATTTCAGCAATGGGTTTGGCAGTGTAATCTGCCTGATAAGTGACGGAATGGGTACGGGAGGCCGCGCCGCCGTAGACAGCAATATGGCTGTAGGCATTATGACGCGCCTTTGTAAGTCAGGGCTTTCGTATGACAGCGCGCTGAAAATCGTAAATTCGGCTTTGATGGTAAAAGCGGAAAAGGAATCTTTGGCTACATTAGATGCGGTATCCGTAGATTTGTTTTCAGGACAAGCCCTGCTGATGAAAGCGGGAGCGCCGATTACCTTTTTGAAGAAAAACGGTAAGCTTATAAAAAAAGAATTGCCTGCGCTGCCTCTTGGGATTTTACATAGTGTTGAGTTTTCGAAATGGCAAATACAGCTTTCGGCAGGTGATATAATAGTTATGGTATCTGACGGAGCAATGCTGAGCAGCGATAAATGGCTGGAGAGCTTAATTAAAACATGGAAAGACGGAGACATGGGTGATTTAGCTTCGTCTATTGTAAATGAAGCATCAAGGCGAAGAAGCGGCGAACACGACGACGATATAACGGCAATGGCAATACAATTGATTGAAAATTGAAACAATATTCGTAATTGTTGCGAATACACATAATAATTTTTTAATTATTTTACTTTTTCGTATTGCATTTTTTTTGTTTTTGTGTAAAATTTACATAAGGGGGCATGTAATTGTTCTTATGCCCATTAAATGCAGTGAGGTGCTTTATGTCTAATAAATTATATCAGGGTATCATTCACCAAATGAAAGATATTATTGATAGGACAATAGGTGTTGTTGATGAAACGTCTGTTGTGGTTGCCTGCTCTGAAGTAAGAAAAATAGGGGAAGTGAATGAAGAGATAACTTATGAAACATTAGCTTCAGAAACGGCATTTGTGATTGACGGATATACATTTAAAGCTTTTGGAACTGAGTTTAGGAATGAGGCTGCCGTTTTTGTGGAAGGAACAGATGAGTATGCTCAAAAGCATGCTGCTTTGCTGGCAATTTCATTCGGAAATGTGAAACAATACTATGATGAAAAATACGATAGAGGTAATTTTATAAAAAACGTTATTTTAGATAATGTTTTATCAGGGGATATTTATTTAAAAGCACGTGAGCTTCGATTTAACAGTGAGGCGACGCGGGTGTGTATGCTGATTAAAATAACCGAGCAGACCGATATATCTGCTTTTGACATTATTCAAAATCTTTTCCCGGATAAATCAAAGGATTTTGTTATCAGTATTAACGAGACCGATATAGCGCTCATTAAAGAAATAAGGCCGGACACAGAAAGCAAGGACTTAGAAAAGCTGGCCAGCACTATTGCGGATACGTTATCGGGAGAGTTTTTCACCCATTGTGTTGTAGGGATAGGAACAGCCGTGACAGGAATTAAAGATTTGGCCCACTCATTTAAAGAGGCGCTTGTAACGCTGGAAGTAGGAAAGGTTTTTGATACTGAACGGGGTGTGGTAAGCTACGATAATTTGGGTATTGCGCGTTTAGTGTATCAGCTGCCCACAAGCTTGTGCGATATGTTTTTGAGAGAAGTTTTTAAACGCGATTCCGTTGAGAATTTAGATAACGAAACATTATTTACGATTCATAAATTCTTTGAGAATAATTTAAATGTTTCCGAAACGGCAAGGAAGCTGTTTGTACACAGAAATACACTTGTGTACCGTTTGGAAAAAATTAAAAAACTGACAGGACTTGATTTGCGTGAATTTGAAGACGCTATTGTATTTAAAGTGGCGCTTATGGTCAAAAAGTATTTAACAGCAAAGCCCACTAAGTATTAAGGTGTAATATGATAGAATTTCATAAAGTTTCCAAAGTTTATGCGGCCGGTACCCATGCGCTGACCGATGTAACGTTGTCTATTGACACAGGTGAATTTGTGTCTGTAGTTGGCCCTTCCGGATCAGGAAAAAGCACGCTGTTAAAGTTGATTATGCATGAAGAAATACCTACAAGCGGGAAAATTATTATAAACGGACACAGCATAAATAACTTAAAGCGAAACCAGGTTCCCCTTCTGCGAAGGACTATGGGAATCGTTTTTCAGGACTTTCGCCTGATAGAAAAAATGAATGTGTTCGATAATGTGGCGTTTGCCATGAGAGCTATCGGTAAAAGCTATAGTCTTGTTAAAAAAAGAGTGCCGTATATTTTGGAGCTGGTAGGTTTAGCTCATAAGGCTAAGAACCGCCCAAGTGAACTGTCCGGCGGTGAACAGCAGAGAGTCGGTTTAGCAAGGGCGCTGGTGAATAATCCTTCCATGATTATTGCGGACGAGCCTACAGGGAACGTAGACCCGGAAATGTCTTATGAAATTATTGAGCTGCTCCATGCGATTAATAAACAGGGAACTACGATTATAGTTGTAACCCATGAGCATGATATGGTATTTAGATTTCAAGGACGCATAGTAGAAATTAATCATGGACGCGTTACAAATGATACTAAAAATGTTATTTAAATAAACTTCCGGTTTGATTTTGCATATTTGCGGCGGGCGGGAGTTTATTGTAACCTTGCCAAAATGTCTAAGCATTTAAATCATTTAAATATTGAAACGGTGGGAAATGGACGGTTAGCATGAAGCATAGTGGATATGATTATTTAATAAAAGAAGGATTCAGAAACATCTGGAATAATAGAATTATGAGTATGGCATCTGTTGGGGTGCTGGTTTCCTGTTTGATCTTAACGGGGGCGGCGGTAATGCTTTCTATCAATGTTTCCTCAGCAGTGGAGTCGGTAGGGGATTCCAATGTGACAACTGTTTATTTAACTGATGAGGTAACGGAACTGGAGGCTAAGTTTGTTGGAGAAAAATTAAAACAAATAGAAAATGTAGAAAGCTGCGAATTTTATTCTAAAGAGCAAGCTATTTTAGATTATAAAGAAACTCTGGGTGAAGAAATTTTTGAAAATGTATTAGGGGAAGATAACCCTCTTCCCCATGCTTTCCGCATTACAATGAAAGACTTATCTAAATATAGTGAAACAGTAAAAAAAATAGAAGAAATCAGTGAAGTGAGTTCGGTTGGAAACCGCCAGCAGGCGGCAAAAATCCTGACAGATTTGAATAAATTAATAGGAACGCTGAGCTTTTGGATTATTTTAATTTTGACGATTATCTCTTTATTTATTATTTCAAATACTATCAGGATAACTATGTATTCACGGCGGTTTGAAGTAAGTATTATGAAATCAGTCGGTGCCACTGATGCTTTTGTGAGGCTGCCTTTTTTAGTGGAGGGTATGATCATTGGCTTTGTGTCTGGGATAATTTCTGTTTATGGGCTTATGCTTATTTATAATTCTATCATAAGAAAAGTGACAGAAGTTTTGTATATGCCAACTGTACCGTATTCTTCTGTAGCAGGAATTATCAGTGTATTATTCATTTTGTCTGGAATGTTTGTTGGAGCGATAGGCGCTTTTATTTCTATAAGAAGATACCTTAAATTAGAGGGTAATGAATTACTTGGATGGTAACAATTGGCGTGTTTCAAAAAATGTAAGTTTTTGTTGACATGGATTACGTAGGGGCGGATAGTATCCGCCCGCGGGCGCATAATATGCGCCCCTGCAATGAATGCTTTCACACATGTTGTTTTACATCACATCAGCATCATTTGAAACACGACTAACAATTTAAAATTTTTTTGGGGGGTTATAGTTATGTTTAAAAGGTTGCTTTCTATTTTACTTGTTTGTTGCTTTTGTATATGTTCAATTATAAGTGTGTTTGCAAAGGATATTGATGAATTAGAGGAAAAACAAAAGGAGCTTCAAAGAAAAAGCAAAGAATATGAGGCAATTCTAAATGATACAAAGGGTGACATAGAAAAACAGGAAGAATATAATACGGCTTTATCGGACAAGCTATACATGTTAAATGATGAAATTCTACTCAGCAAAGGCAGAGTAAACGATTTGGATATACAAATCAACGAAAAGACCGAACAAGTTGCAGCGGCAAATGAAGAGATTAAAAGCTGTATGAACCGTCTTAGAACCCGTATAAAGAATATTTATATGGCGGGAGACGCTTCAACGCTGGAAGTGATTTTGGGTGCTAAAGATTTTACGGATTTTCTTGATAAAATTCAATTGATAAGAACGGTGTCAGTATACGATAATAATATTATTAACGATATAAAAGACAAGTTAAAAAGCATTTCCGCTCAAAAGAAGGAATTAGAAGACGCGCGGGCGGAATTAAATTATGAGCAGCAGATGCTTGAGGGTATTCAGTTGGATTATGAGCAAACACTGGAAGAAAATAAGCAGCAGCTGGATTCTCTTTATAAAAAGAGCCAGTCCGCGTCAGATGTTATTTCGGGAAGTAATTCTTCTCTTTTAGATGTGGAAGCTCAGATTGAGGCTTTTTACGCGGACCAAAAGCGTGTAGAAGAGGAAAACCGGCGCTTGCGGGAGGAAGAGGAAAAGAGACGTCAGCAAGAAGAAGAAAAGAGACAGCAGAGGGAAGCGGCAGAAGAAGAAAGGCGTCAGCAGGAAGCGGAGAAGCAGGCGAGAGAACAGGAGCAGCAGGCGACTGAAAATGAATTTACACCGGATAACGCAAATGATGAACCAAGTTATCAGGAAGAAGATGACTATGAACCAGAGCAGCCCTCATATACATCAGGATACATATGGCCGGTTCCCGGATTTTATTACGTCATATCATCATTTGATGAGTGGAGGGGGGCGTCCAATCACGGAGCCCTTGATATTACAGGATCAGGCATAATGTGGGCGAATGTTGTCGCGGCGGCCTCAGGGACAGTTATCACGGCGGTAAGCGGCTGCTCTCATAATTATGGAAAAAGCTATTCATGCGGATGCGGCGGCGGCTACGGAAATTACATAGTAATTAATCATGGCAACGGCAAAGCCACGGTATACGCACATTTATCTTCTATAAACGTTTCTTACGGCAGCTATGTGTCGGCGGGAGATGTTATAGGGTATGTAGGATCAACAGGTCAGTCCACTGGAGCGCATCTGCATTATGAAACACGCTTAGACGGCGTGAAATACGATCCAATGAGTGAATATTAATGAATAAGAAAATATCTGTAAGTATGTTTGTAACTATTACCGCAATCTTTGGCGCGTTATGTTTTGCATCAGCTTATTTTATAGCGGTCCAAAATGTAAGCACCTTAGTTACAGACTTGCGTCAAAGAGCCAAATTATTTGAGGCACTGTATGACCTGGATTCGGCGGTACGGCAAAATTATTTTGACAAAATAGATGAAGAAAAGTTGATTAAATCCTTGTTACAGGGGTATATAGAGGGTATTGATGAAGATATATTGCGAATTGTGTCAGCGGAAGAATTTGAAAACGGCAATTATAAAAACAATCCTCATATAAAAGCGGTGCCTTTGTCTAACGGAGATATTTTGCTGATTTATGATGACGCAATATATGTTTCAACTGAGGATGAGCTTAAAGAATGAATTTAAAAGGGTCTCCATGCATATATTTGATTAGTCATTTTTTGCATGGAGGGATTTTTTTGCTTACAGCGTTTACTATAGAAGATAAAACAGAACAAATATGGTACAAGAGACTGATAAATTTGTTAAAACATGATGAAATTAAAGTGAAAATCAACCAGGTCAGCAGCATTGCGTTAAGGCATATTATTTATGTCAGTAAAAGGGGCAAGATTAATTACAAAGCTATAGACAGAAAAGCAGACTTAAAAAGTCAAATAATAATATGCGGGAAAGACGTTTTTTTTCCGCCGAGATACTCGGTAAAAAGATTTTTCGGACATGCGTTTACAGGACGCATGTGTATAAACATGATGCTGGACATTTTAATGAAATCAAAAGATTGCGGCAGAATATCTGTTGGTTTGTACGATTTAACAGGTGTGCACGCAAATGTACTGAGAAAGTTATTAAAATACACATCTAATGTAAAAGTAGTTACAAACGCGGTTGATCAGTATATGTATGTGTCGGAATTAATTATGGAAGAACAAGGGGCGTCTGTTTTTGTAAGTCAGGACGAAAAGAGTCTGGCGGATTGTACGGTTGTTATTTCTCCGGATAAAATCTTTCGTTTTATTCCCGCGGCGCAAAACTGTATTGTACTTACATCTGTTAAACCCGCCGTATGTTTAAGTGGATTGGTTTATTATAAATATTCTTTTGAAATGCCAAAGGTTTTTGAAGAGGTTAAACCTCAGGAATTGTCTGATGATTATTTTTGCAATGCTTTATACACATTGGAGCAGCAATATGATTTGGGAACGATAGTACCCAAAGGATGCTATAACGAAAGCTCATCCCAAACAACGGCGTCTATTATTGGGCATATAAGAGCGTGTTTATAGTTCCTCTTGACTTTAAATTGATTAATGTTATAATTTTAATTATTATTTAGTTATTATTGAAAGGAAGAACAATATGGCGAAACAAGTAATGCTTACCGCTGAAGGTTTAAGGCAGCTGGAAGATGAACTGGATTATCTGAAAGGTGAAAAAAGGAAGGAGATCGCGGAAAAAATCAAGGTTGCCAGGTCCTACGGTGACCTTTCGGAAAACAGCGAATATGATGACGCGAAGAATGAACAGGCAATTCTGGAATCCCGGATTGCTACCATAGAGGGAACACTGAAAAACGCGGTTTTAATAAAGGAAGAGGACATAAATACAGAAAATGTTCATGTAGGTTCCATCGTAAAGATTGAAAATGTTAATATGAAAAAAGAGATGATGTTTCATATTGTCGGATCCAACGAAATAGAACCCAGCGCGGGGAAAATTTCAGACGAATCACCCGTAGGCAAAGCGCTGATAGGCTTGCGCGCGGGTGATACGGTAGATGTAGACGTACCGGCAGGCACGGTTACTTATAGGGTTTTGGAGATTATAAAGTAGAGGAACGGAAGCCAAGGAGATGGCTCTCCTGTGCGAATAGTACCATTCGCACAGGAGAGCTGTCTTCTTGCTTTCCCCTTGCTTCAAAATGAGTCTCCTCGAAAATAAACTTTTTTTCTTTTTTACAAGAAATCCCTTGACATTTCGAGAAGATAATGATAAATTAATATCTAGATTAGCACTCTCTTGCGCCGAGTGCTAATAACGTAGTAAAGGGGTGGCTTTTATGGAGTTGCCTTTGCGAAAACAGCAAATTCTTTCCGCTATAGTTGAAAGCTATATAAAAACAGGTGAGCCGGTAGGCTCAAAGACATTGCGGAATATTTGGTTTTCTGATGTATCGCCGGCAACAGTTCGCAACGATATGGCTTTTTTAACTTATAATGGTTACTTGAGCCAACCGCATACTTCAGCGGGTCGTGTGCCTTCCATGCAAGGCTACAGGTACTATATTGATAGACTTATGCAAAGAAAGCCAGTGCCTGAGAGAGTACAGGCTTATATTGACAGAAATTTAAAAGATTATGCAGATACGCCGGAAAATATTTTAAAAAGGTCAAGCAAAATTTTATCGGATGTTACCGACTTGATTTCCATTACATCGACACCCTCAGGAGAAGATACATCTATTCAAAGTGTTCGTTTTGTACAGACCGGCCGGTATACGGCGATGGCGATTATCATCACTTCAACAGGTGTAGTAAAAAGTAAACTATTTAGAAGTGAGTATTTAATTAACAGCGATATTTTAAAAATATTTGATAATGCGTTAAATAGCCGTTTTTCAGGGCTAAAGCTTATGGAACTTACACAACCGATGATACAGTCCACCGCGGCTTCGCTTGGTGAATTATCTCTATATATGCCGTCGGCATTGATGGCGGTTAAGGAAGCCGCAATGTCTGCCGGGTATGTTGATATTAACATAAATGGGCAGCAAAAATTACTGTTGACCCATGACATTGATTTAGATATAGCGGCTAATATTTTAAGATTTTTGAATGATACACAAGGAGTTGTGACACTTTTACATGATACAGAAAACTTAGGTACAAAAATTTTGATAGGAGAGGAAAGTAACTGGACGGAGCTAATGTCAAGTTCTCTAATTATTTCGAAATATAAAATCGCTGGCCATATTGCCGGAGCTTTAGCTTTGCTGGGACCGTTGAGAATGGACTATGCGTCTCTAATTGGTATGTTGGAATATGTATCAGAAATTGTAGGGAACCTGATTGATGAAATAATTTAGGAAGGACTGGTTATGTGGGAAAAAGCGCAGAAAGACAAAAGAAAGAGAAATCAGAAAACGTAAAGCCACAAAATGAAAAACCGAATAATGAAAAAGAAGAAACACAGACAGAGCAGCCGGAAGATGGAGAAGTAAAAGATGAGGCAGCGGAGGAATTAAATGAAGCGGCAGATGAAGAAGCCGGAGAAGTATTGGAACAATCAGAGAAAGTGGAAGAAATTCAGCAGGATAATGAAGAGATCAAAAAGCTGACCGATGAGCTTCAGCGCGGCAAAGACGCTTATTTGAGAATGGCGGCAGAGTATGACAACTATCGAAAAAGGTCGCAGGCTGAAAAACGGAATATTTATGAAGACGCGACTTCAAGCGTTATATCTGAATTATTGCCTGTAGCGGACAGCTTATACAGTGCGCTGCAAGGTCTGAAAGAAGATGCTCCGGAAGAGTTTAAAAAAGGTTTAGAGCTAATTAAAAATCAAATTTTAAACTGTTTCGCGAAATTAAAAGTAGATTCTTTTGGCGATGTCGGCGATGATTTTGACCCTGGGCTCCATAACGCTATTTCAAAAATAGGCAATGAAGAGTTTGAAAAAAATAAGATTTCTATGGTATTTCAAAGAGGTTATAAAACAAGCAATAAGATTATCCGTTACGCTATGGTGCAGGTAGCAAACTGTGACTAAATATTGCCTGCGCTTTCCGTTTAACCGCACCGGCAAATTTGCATCGCTCTGATACAGCAAGCTGTTTTCAGAGACTGCATAAAAAAGAAATATAATGATAACAATATTTTGGGAGGAATTTATAATGTCAAAAACAATAGGTATAGATTTAGGTACAACAAACTCTTGTGTATCAGTTATTGAGGGCGGAGAGCCAATCGTTATCGCAAATGCTGAAGGGTCAAGAACAACTCCGTCTGTAGTTGCTTTTTCAAAGGATGGAGAAAGGCTGGTTGGGCAGGTAGCGAAACGCCAGGCTATAACAAATCCTGACAGAACTATTTCATCTATCAAGAGAGAAATGGGAACCGCGTATAAAGCAAAAATAGACAACAAAAGTTATACGCCGCAGGAGATTTCCGCAATGATTCTTCAAAAATTAAAGTCAGATGCGGAAGCTTATTTAGGGTCGCCTGTAACTCAGGCAGTTATTACAGTACCGGCTTATTTTACGGACGCACAGCGTCAGGCGACAAAAGACGCAGGGAAAATTGCCGGGCTGGATGTTAAGCGAATAATTAATGAGCCTACCGCTGCCGCGCTGTCTTATGGTATGGATAAAGAAAATGACCAAAAGGTTATGGTATACGATTTAGGCGGAGGGACGTTTGATGTATCCATAATTGAAATGGGTGAAGGCGTTCAAGAGGTTTTGGCTACAGCAGGTAACAACCGTTTAGGCGGTGACGATTTTGATCAAAGAATTATTGACTGGATGGTTGCTTCTTTTAAATCTGAAAGCGGCATTGATTTGTCAAATGATAAAATGGCCATGCAGAGATTAAAGGAAGCTGCCGAGAAGGCGAAGATTGAGCTTTCAGGTGTAACGACTTCGTCTATTAATCTTCCTTTTATTACGGCGGATGCCACAGGGCCTAAACATATGGACTTAACACTGACACGCGCAAAGTTTAATGATTTGACAGCGGATCTTGTTGAGAAAACAATGGTTCCTGTAAGAAGCGCATTAAAAGACAGCGGTTTAGATATCAGCAACATAGATAAAGTATTAATGGTTGGCGGTTCTTCAAGAATTCCCGCGGTTATAGAAGCGGTAAAAGGCCTTATAGGCAAAGACCCCTTTAAAGGAATTAACCCGGATGAATGTGTTGCTATCGGCGCGGCTATTCAGGCTGGTGTTCTGGGGGGAGAAGTTGAAGGCTTACTATTGCTTGACGTTACGCCATTATCTCTGGGTGTTGAGACAATGGGTGGTATCATGACAAGGATTATTGAGAGAAATACAACTATTCCAACAAAGAAAAGTCAGGTGTTCTCAACAGCGGCGGACAATCAGACTCAGGTAGAAATTAATGTTCTGCAAGGGGAACGTGAATTTGCCAGAGACAACAAGCAGCTTGGTGTTTTTGTGTTGACAGGTATTGCGCCGGCGCCAAGAGGGATCCCTCAAATAGAAGTAACTTATGATATAGATGCCAATGGTATTGTTAATGTGTCCGCGAAAGATTTAGGCACCGGGAAAGAACAAAAGATTACAATCAGTTCATCAACGAATATGTCAAAAGAAGATATTGATAAAGCTGTCAAGGAAGCTGAACGCTTTGCTTCAGAAGACAAACAGCGGCGTGAAGAAGTTGACTCGAAAAATGAGGCGGAAACCATGGCATATCAAGCGGAAAAGCTTATTGCCGATAACGGTGATAAGATTTCTGAAGATGAAAAGAGTGAGTTAAACACAAAAATATCGGGTGTAAGAGAGGCTATAGGTAAAAGTGACACCTCGTTAATTAAATCCGCTAAAGAAGACCTGCAGAAAAAGCTTTATGAAATTACAACAAAGATGTATCAAAAATCAGACTCACAGCAGGGGCCTCAGGGAGGACCTGTACCGGACGCGGACGCGTCACAGGATAATGTGTATGACGCGGATTATACAGACGCGGGAAACGAATAAGGTAGAGAGATCAATTTATGGCTTGGGTGTCAAAAGTCCATTTTCATAAATGGCTTTTGACACTAAGAGCCTGTTTAGAATCTCACCGAAGAAGGATTTTTAGGCCAAATTAGGTGAGACGCAAGGAAAAAAGCACAGAAAGGCTGATGCCTTTCGAGCATTCTTGACGCAGCAGATTGCCTGATTTGGACAAAAAGCCGCTGCGTGGGAGATTCTAAACAGGCTCTAAGATCTTTATAATTGTGAATGGGCGGTGTGGGAACAGCACCCGCCCAATTGATTTCATTTCTGTAGATGATTCAGAAAGTTGGTCGGTATAATTGTCAGATAAACGAGATTATTATGAAGTGTTGGGTGTGTCAAAAAACGCGTCTAACGAAGATATAAAAAAAGCATATCGCAAAATGGCGAAAAAGTATCATCCTGATCTTAATCCAAGCAATAAAGAAGCTGAAAAGAAATTTAAAGAGGTTAATGAAGCCTACGAGGTTCTTTCGGATAAAGATAAAAAAGTAAGGTATGATCAATTCGGTCATGTCGGCGTGGATCAGAATTACGGTGGCGGCGGATTTGATCAGGATATAGATTTAGGAGATGTGTTCAATTCTATTTTTGGCGGTGGCGGCGGGTTTGGCGGTTTTGGAGGATTTGGCAGAAAAAGCAACCCCAATGCCCCCAGACGCGGTTCCGATGTAGAAGCCACACTGCAAATTTCCTTTGAGGAAGCGGCTAAAGGGACTAAAAAGCAAGTCAGCTATCAAAAGGTTTCTGTATGCGACAGTTGTTTTGGCAGCGGTGCGGAAAAAGGCACATCACCAAAAACCTGTACTTCCTGTAATGGTACAGGGCAGGTAACCATTAATCAGAGGACACCGTTAGGTATGTTTCAGACGTCCAGGCCATGCGACGCTTGCAGAGGGAAAGGGAAAACTATTGAAAATCCATGTAAAAGATGCGGCGGACAAGGGCATAGGCGTGTGGCAAAAACTGTAGAGATTCCTGTTCCGGCGGGTATTGCGGACAGGATGGTATTGACGATGTCAGCTCAGGGGAACAGCGGATTAAATGGCGGGCCGGCAGGAGATTTGCATGTACGTATTAATGTGCGCACGCATCCTGTTTTTGAACGCAAGGGTGATGATGTATGGTGTGAGATGCCGATCACTTTTTCACAGGCAGCGTTAGGTTCGGAAATTACGGTGCCAACCTTAGATGGGCGTGTAACATATAAAATACATGAAGGTACTCAGCCAAACGATGTTTTTAAACTGAAGGACAAAGGTATTCAGCGTTTAAACGGCAGAGGGCGCGGAGACCAATATGTCAGAGTCACAATAGAAATACCAAATAATCTCACTCAAAAGCAAAAGGATTTAATAATACAGTTTGAAAAAGAAACATCAGAAAAAAACTATTCAAAAGGCAAAAGCTTTAAAGAAAAACTAAAAAGAATATTTGGTGACTTATAAGTGAACTGGACTGAAGTGACTGTAGAGGTATCCTCAAAAGATATAGAAAGAGCTTGTGATATTGCCCATATGGCAGTACCGTATGGTTTTTATGTGGAAGACTACCGTGATATGGAGAAACAGATTTTGGAAATCACTCATACAAATTTAATTGATGAAGCCCTTCTGCAAAAAGACAGAACAAAAGCGTTTTTGCATTTATATATTAATCCAAGAGAAAATCCGGCTGAAGCGGTTGAATTTTTATCGTCACGGTATAAAAATGAACAGATCCCTCATTCCATTTCTATTTCAAGCTGTGAAGAAGATGACTGGTTAAATAGCTGGAAACAATATTTCTTTCCCATACCTATTGGAGACAAATTATTGATTCGCCCGACATGGCGTGAACAATACGATGCCGGAAATAGGAAAGTACTTAGTATTGATCCCGGCGCGGCGTTCGGAACCGGAAGTCATGAAACTACGCGGTTATGTTTAGAGATGATAGAGATATATCTAAAACCGGACCACACGGTTTTAGATATAGGCTGTGGCAGCGGTATCTTGTCTATTGCGGGTGCTTTGCTGGGTGCAAGGGAAGTTGTGGGTATTGATATTGATCAAATGGCGGTCAAAATAGCAAAGGAAAATATTAAAATAAACAATGTGTCTAATAAAGTAGAAATAATTCAAGGGAATTTAATTAATAAAATTAATAAAAAATACGATATTATTATTGCTAATATTGCGGCGGATGCTATAATAAGCTTAAACGGTTCGGTTGGTTCATTGCTGCATTCCGGTTCTGTATATATCATGAGCGGTATAATTAATACGCGTTTGCATGAAGTCATGGAATCGCTGGACTCACGGTTTAGAATTTTGCGGCAAGAGGAACAAAATGGCTGGATATGCATAGCGGCTAATAAAGATATGTAGAAATTTAAGGCTTGAAAATTTTGATGTCCAAAAGTATAATAATAAAATAAGGATACATCCGTAAACACTTTGCTTATAAAAGGGCTTAGGATACGGATAAAATAAATTTTTACCAGAGGTGTTGTTTGATGAAATCAGAAAAAACAAATACGACCGTTAATTTATTTTTTTCGGCGTTTTTGATTATCGCGTTTGTCATTTGTTCTTATTTCTTTTCGGCTTTTGCCGAGAATCTTGGCGGGGCTGGGTCTTTGATCAGGAGTATAGTATTTATTGTTTTTGGGTCACTTATATTTTATGCTACGCGGGTAGGAGACGGAAAATCGGTGCGCAGGTTCAGCATTGTAACATTGTTGGTTCTGGATATACCTGCATTGCTGATTTTACTTGCCGGGTTAGTCTCCGGTATGCCGCTGCATGACCAATTGATTAGCAATTATGCCGTTTTACCAGCAGCGGCTACTGCGTTAGGGTATGGTCTTCCGTATACTTTTTTAAGCGGCTTTGAATTAGGCTCGGAAGGTGATGACAAATCTGTACCAATCGAAAGTAAAATAATAGGTGATGATGAAATTATCGAATTATCAGAGGATTCAAGTGAAGATATGCTGCTTTCCGAGGAGGATAAAGGCGAAAATTTAGCTGGTCAGGAAGAACAGCGGGAAGAAGGACAAGAGCGGGAGCAGCAGGAAGAGAATCAAGTGCGGGTACAAGAGCAGGAAAAAGATGAACCGCCGGCTGAAAATCAAAAGTCCGGGGAATCCGAAGCGGAGTCCGCATCTGACGAAGAAGAAAAATAGAATAGTAACTTAAAGTCTTTGCAAGATCAATGTATTTGTAATATAAATGCGGTGCGCGTCAGGCGCATGCAGCAGAGAGGTGTAGAAAATGCGTGCTTTATCAGAAACATCTGTTCCGTATGAAAAATTGTCCGAATGTGTGCAGCTGGGAATGGGGCCAGTTTATGAAACACAAGATGTGTCATCGCTTTTGGAACTCAGCAGTGATGATATAAGAAAAACAAGTGATATAGTAAGTAAACATTTGATCGATTTTGATATTCCAAAGGTTTACTACGGTGACGTATTGGTGCGCAGGTCATTTTGCAGAATGCTTTTTCAGGAAATGCAAAAGCAACAAAATGTTGACGCGGTCGTTACGTATGCATACCGTACATTAGAAAAAGAAAAAGAAGTGTCTGATATACCCGTTGATAAAACATGGTGTTTTCGCTTTTTTAATGACGCGGTGTATATCAATGACGAGATAATGCAGAGTGTATGGGGGAATATTTTAGCTGGCGAAATCAAGCGTCCGGGGACTTTTCCTCTGAATGCTTTGGATAAGCTGAAAAATGTTGGCGAGTTGGAAGTGGACCGCTTTAAGAGATTATCCTCATTTATCATGACTGCTGATTCTGTGCAGTTTATATTGGACGACCAGGCATTATTAACATCTTTCAATATAAACCTGGAAGAATGGATCCCCAAAATTGTGTTATGCGGGTTAATCGCGCCCCATCCGGTCAGCCATACAATACATGTGAAAAAAAATGTTGACGGTATAATTTATAACAGTAAAGTAGTAGGAGTTATTGCGCATTCAGCGCCGCCCGGCAGCAGTGCGGAAAAAACACTGGATTTAAGTATATACCCTTTGACAGAGACAGGTACTCTTCTGGCTCAGATGCTGCATTCACCGGTTAACGAAAAGTATCCTATAGAAGTAATGAAACATCTCCGGAAAAGAAATAAAAAGTTTAAAATAACAGCTCATGTGTTCGATTTTATAGATGAAGAAGGAATAATAAACTATGTACCGTTTGACATTTTACCTATGGAAATATAATGATTTTAAAAAGGTGATAAGTTGAATAACATACGAATCATAATATGCGATACCAATAAGGCGGAGCTGGAAACTTATGCAAGAATTTGCCGTACAATTTGTGAAGACAAGCAAATACCGACAGTTTTGACCACTTTTTCGAACTCTCAGACTTTGCTGTTTGAAATGAGCGACACTGCTTTTTCATCTATGGTTAGTATCTTAATTCTTGAACCCGACAATGGCTGTGAGTCGGTGGCTTCCGCCGTTCGAAGTAGCGGATACAACGGTATTATTCTGTATCTCAGCCGTTCTTCTGACATAAAATATTTTTATCAAGCGTTTGATGTAAAGGCATTCAATTACGTTAGAAAGGGAGATATCATTCGTTTTCCAAAGGTTTTTATGAATACTATAAAAGCTGTTGAGCAGCTTGAACGTCAGCGCATATCACTCAGTTTTGCCGGGGAATATAAACAGATTGATATGCGTGATATCTATTATTTTGAAACCACTATGGATCATATGGTTTGCGTGTGGTACAACGGAGGGAAATTTATATTTCAGTCAAGTCTGTCCAATCTGGAAGGCCGTTTAAAGGAGTACGGATTTTTGCGGACTCACCGTTCTTATTTAGTGTCACTGAACGCCATTTCCCGCATTACTTTTGATGAGGTCACTCTTAACGACGGCAAAGCTATTCCTATAAGCAGAGGGCGTTATCATGTGCTAAAAGAGGCCATGGACAAATGGCGGTAAATATTTTTATCTTTCCGCTGAGGAGTTGCGCGAAGCTCCTACGCGCGCTATAATTGATTTAAAAAAAGAGAGACAAGGTGTTAAAACACTTGTCTCTCTTTTCTTTTATTCATTCTTTTCACACAGATTCTCATATTGCTTTTTTTATCCTTGGCTTCTTTAGCTTATTAGGAATATTTTGAATAGTTGTTTATTTATTAGAATAGTATCTATATTTGTAAAAAAGAGTGAATTATAAGTGGTTAAATCATTCAATAGTTGATTTCGCCCGATAAAAAGAATATTATAAAATGAAATGTAATTTAGGGGTGAAAAGTTGTCGTTTAAGGGATTTTTGAGCATAACAAGTCTTTTTACGGTATTCTTAACCTGGATCTATAATCCAAAAAAAATGGAATTTATACACGTAATAGACAATATTTGAGAAGACTTAATAAGATGAGAGGTGATGCAGATGATTGGACGGGGTGCTGAGGGAAACACACAGGAGATACGCACTATTCAAGAGGTAATTGGCACACTAGATGATTTGATGGTGGAACCTTCATTGACCATAGATGAAGGTGAATTGTTCGGTATGATAAACGATGGAAATGAAGCGGATTCTTTGAATCAGTCCTCTTATATTCCGGGGATTATAGATGAAGATAAATTGTTCGACATGCTGGTAAATGATATGCATACCGTTAAGCCTGTAAATCCGGGCTATTCTATGTCTGATATCATGCGGGGAGATGAATTATTTGATACGTTCAGTGATTTGCGTGTGCCTGGTTTGTCGGAAATAGTGGTGCCGGATCACAAGACAAGTCAATCTGAAATCGCGTTTTCTGCTTTTAAAGATATAAGCGATTTTCATCCGCCTGAGCTAAAAGAAAATACGGAAGATCAAGATACTGATTTGGAGGCAAACGAAGCCTTAATTGAAGACCAGGGAAAACCGGCCGGTAAAGTCCGCAGAATCATTTCCACTGCTTTGTTTTATGGGTTTATTATATCTTTGATTGGCGGAGCGTTCTTTTTATCGCAAGGTACCAAAACGCCCATTTTTGGATATTCATTTATGAACGTGCTTACTTGGTCAATGCAGCAGGAAATTCCACAAGGCTCTATGGTAATAATCAAACAAGTTGATCCGAATATAATTAAAATCGGCGATAATATTACATATATGCAAGATGAGGAGACGGCTATTACTCACAAGGTAATTGGTATTACTGAAAACTATGAGGATACCGGCGCAAGAGGCTTTGAAACTAAAGGCGTTAATAATGAAGTTGCGGATTTTGAAATTGTCCACGCTGAAAATGTGGTGGGGGTTGTAAAATATCATATTCCCAGGCTTGGTGCCTGGCTTGATTGGCTGCGAATCAATCTCATTCTTGTTTTATGTTTCACCGGAGGTATTATTTTGCTGGTTATACTGGTGGCAGGTGCATTAAAGAAGGACCCGGAAGAACAGCAGGTATCTCCCGTACAACCAGTAAAAGCCGCAAACGCTTCTCCAATTTAGATTTATTCGGGCTCCCTTCTGGTTTGGATTAGATTAAGGCAACGCTAATATATTGTATAATTGAGCGCCGACTCAAGTGATTTATAAGGCGTTCATACCGACAGGCATCGGCGTTGAAAGATACAATATATTGAAATCCTTATTTCAATCCGGAGAAAGCGGGGACCCGCTTAAATAAAAAATATTATATTTTAAGAAAGAAGGAAATTCTGATGAGTACTAGAAAAAAGCGCACTATCTATAGTATAGGTGCAATTATCGTTGCACTGGCTCTGCTTATTGGTGGTACCTACGCTTACAGCCTTTTTGAGCACAAAAGCAACTTCCTAAAGAAGGACGCGAGGACTCAGGCCAGACTTGTTGAAAACTTCGAAGACGAAGATGACTGGATGGTAAACACCGAGCTGACCAAAGAGATTTCTGTAATGAATATGGGTAACACCACACAATTTCCAAATAAAGGCTGGAGCGACATTTTTGTTCGTGTTCAACTGAAGGAATTCATGGAAATTAAGTCTGTTAACTATGAGTATTACTATGATGGTTATAATCCATCTGCTCCTGCAGCGGGAGAAAAAGATTATGTTCGCTTTATGATAGACCGCAGCGGCAATTTTGTACGTGTCCCTGTATCATCTGCGGCAACTAAGAGTGCGGCTGTAACTGCGTTTATCAACAACCCTTCTAATTGGACAGATGTTTTAGACGATCCTAATGTCGCAACCAGCCAGTTCCTCCAAAGCTTGTCGGCAAGTGATTTTGTTGAAATACAGGGTTTTTATGACGATGAGCCTTACTACTATATTAAGACATCTAAGAATTTCCCTAATGGTCAATACGGCGCGGGCGTTGTTATGAAGAAAATCGTCAGCGATACGGGCATAGATATTCCAGGTATGGTAGGTGTTAAGAAAGCTACAGATGTAGATTACACGAACTATAAAGATTCTGTTGCGTGGCATGATCATACAGAAGAATGCGATTACCCTGCCCACGTTTGGGATCCGGACGATCCGGAGTTCTGTAATTTTGGCACACATTATTATGTTGAGTGGAATATGAATCCTGATCATTATATGTACTATTCCGAATGGCTGGAAAGCCCTGGAATATACGAAAAATGGATTCTTGATCCCGCTACCGGCTGGGCCTACTGGGGTTCTCCTATTCCAGAGTTTGATCCGTCAAATACAACAGCCAACGTTACCTCTACTCTGCTTGATTCCATTAAACTGATCAATCATCCCAGTGGCGAATTCTTCTATGTGATCCATGTAGATATGGAAGCTTACGACATTATCGAACTGCCTGATGATTGGCTTATAAGGGACGCTTTCAAGCCAAACTCTGATCTTTCATTTATGACGGCAAGAGTAAGAGGAGATCTAGCTACCGAAACCACAAAACCGTCTCCCAATATCAGAAATAAGAACGCGGACGATGTGATTACATATTCAATAGATAATACAAGTGTCGCGACCATAAATTCCAGCACCGGTGAGTTGACACTGGTAGGTGTAGGAAACGCTATTGTAACTGCTGAAGTAACCGCCGGGCCAAACAAAGGGAAAAAATTCACATACGCTTTGGAAGTAGTGGATAGCACACCGCCTCCAACAACAGTGCCTCCGACAACAGCGCCTCCGGGACCTCCTCTTATTATTCCCACTGTAAAAGGCAATAATAACACGGATCCATATGTACCTAAGGTTGTAACCGGAGAAAATGATACTGAAACGGCCTATCTAAGTGATTTCTTCTGTGCGGACGTTACCTATTTCAGCACACCGCCCAATATAGATATATCCCAGTATGGACAGCATTATGGATATTTCCACCTGGCGGATATCGTTACAGAGGGAAGCTTGGCGGATGTACAGATTGATTATTCAACCTTAGCAACTATGAACAGCAATAGAGTGAATAATTTAAATTTATACCGTGCTATTGATGCAAGACCAGGTAAAGGCAATGCCGAATCTATTGTATATTGCTTTGTTCCGGCTAGCGATGCTGAACTTCAAAGCGTTCCTGGCGATGTTTATTACTTTATTGCCGATATTCCATTGAAACGTGTTGTAGGAGCTGTGACGCAAGTCGCAACCATCAGAGTAAAATTCACCTATGGTACGGATACTACTCAGATGAGTACATTTATTGGCTTGTAAACATAAAAAACAAGAAAATGAGTAAAAAAACAAGGAAATGAGAGGGTTATTCATGAAACTATTCAAAAGAAAAGGAAACCGCTTAATTGCTGCAGTATTAGCGGCTGCACTGTTAATAACATCTCTGGTAATTGGACTTTCCGGCACATTCGCGGCGAAACCTGACAAACAGGTTCGTTTAGTGCAGCCAAATAGTAATCCGGTTCTTGCGCATGGAGCTGTTTTTGAATTTAACACTTCCGGTGTTAACTCTGTAAGTCTGGTAGATACAACACTTGGAACTGCGTCGATCAGCAATGCGGCTAAAAGCAACGCGAGAACAACGCTTAATTTAAATGGCTCGAAAACTGCCGGTGTGGCCGCGGTTATGCGTGGTTCAGCGATAGGAACTGTAGGTGTAACCAGTTTTCAAGTAGTAGATCCAAGTAATATTGCCGGATACAATTTGCCTAACGGCGGCAACGGGTATATTAAAGAACCGAGACCCGGCACGCCTTTAAGCCAAAGTGATCTTGGAATCAAATACTATAAGATTGGTAATCCCGCAACGCCGACTGGCGCAGCTGAAACCAATAGCAATACGTTAACTTATGTTTTGGACAACTCATTGGTCAGCAAAGTTACGTGGGAATCTCTCAACTGGGAAGTTATTGACAGTGCCCTTAGACCTGTGGGCAAGGGTTCTACCATTTTGCTTGGAACTTTTACAGATCGCTGGGGTGTTAAACAAACTATTGCCTACCTGTTCGGTGTAGGTGTAGTTCCTAACGATTCCGCTATGAATGATTTGTTGGATGCTATTAATAAGGGCAAAGAAATACTTGCCGACGCCGATGCCAACGAAGGTAAATATGATCCCGACAAATTAAGTGATCTGGATGACGCCGTAAAAAATGGTATAGCTGTTTTAGAGGATTCATCTTCCACAAATAACGACTATAAAGATGCGGCAAAAGATATTTGGGATGCTATTGACGCTCTGAAGGAGCTTCCTCCTGTTGATACTGGTTACATACCGGGACCAGACAAAGATGGAGATGGCAAGCCTGATTATTGGTACCGCCCTGTAGGCAGACCTCCTCACATTTTTGAGGTAGTTGATAAAGACAAGAATAGCAAATACCCGCCTGAATATGTGTACAATCCCGGCGACAAACCCGGCGATGGCAACGACAAACCCGCTTATGGACCCAAAGACGGCGCATTCTGGGTAGAGGATCCAAATAATCCAAATATCTATGTGCCCGTTGACAGCGATGGCAACCTGAAAGACAAGCCTGCTATTTGGGGTGGCCCGGATGGCAAATGGGGCGGTGAAGACGATACGCCTGCGGTTAAAGGTAACAACGGCGCTTACTATGTGAGCTGGGGACAGAATATATTCCAGAAGGTTAACAAGACAGGTCCCAACGCCGGCCAGCTTGATAACAATGCGTTAATAGGCGGCGGCCCGGATAAAACACCAGGTACTTCCGATGATTTGGAATCCCGTATATTCCTGAATCTAAATGATGACAAGTATTATGCTGGTCCCTTCTCCGACGAAGACGGCGACGACTATTACATTGGCGACGTTAGACCTCGTGTAGATGGCGTTACCACCGGAGGGTCATCTTCTGACAAAAAAGTACCGACTGATCCGATTGATAGTACTGATCAGATCTATTACTTGGCAGAGGACGGTTCTATGGTTACCGTTAAACCCGGCACTGAGAATGGTGTAATTGTGACAGTTGCTCCGCCTTATTTCAACGTGCTTAAGGGTGAAGCTAAAAAGTTTGAGGCAACCGTAAAGGGAGCTTCCAACACAGCTGTTACTTGGTCTATTGAAGGCGGTCCAACCAGTGTCAATACAGTAATTAGTTCCTCCGGCAATCTGACAATTGGATCAGATGAATCGGCAGTGGTACTGTTTGTAATAGCAACCTCCGTAGCGGATCCCAACGCTTCCGACATGGCTGTTGTGCTTGTCGGCGCCCCGAAACCTATAGTTGATACGCCGGTTGGCGGTGATTATGTTGATGATAAGGGTGTAATATGGACTGTAATTGCTGAGAAAAACGGCAAAAAGCTTCTTATAACCAAGCAGGTATATGAAGTAGGTACAGATTATAACAATAAAAATATTTACACTTTATTTGAACAATCTAATCTGTTCGGTATAATGCAGAATTGGTTTGTTACTAATGCCGGAAGCGATGTTAAGGGCATGGCGCTTAATTATGAATATCAGACAGCGGCGGGTGCTCCTATTAATAAAGGACAGGTTGGAGCCGGTATTGAATATGATTGGGTTGGCTCATTCTTATCGTCAAATTGGAATGTAAAGTATAATCTTGAACGTGCGATAACTAATCCGGGTAATGCATCCGGCGGCGCTTCAGGGAAAGCATTTGCATTGAGCATATCCGAGGCAAACCGGTACTTTGCTAACGATGCGGCGCGTAAAGCAAAAGATGTAAAAGGGAAAAACAGGGCTTGGTGGCTCCGTTCACCTGGCAAGAATACATGCTGCGTATGCTCTGTTATTACTGACGCTGGAAATGTCCACTGCTATGACGCTGTTTCTACATCTAGAGGATTCCGTCCCGCTGTTTGGGTAACTACAAATTAAAACAGATAGGTAGCGGCCTTTTAAGTTGTTCATCAGCAAACCTGGACGGAATTTCGGTAAACTGTTATAGCGCGAAAATATCGCATTAGGTAACCAATTAATAAGCATGGTTAAAGGGGGAGATTCTCAGAGTGGATCTGATATCTCTGGGGATCTCTTCTCCTGAAACTGTAAATATTTATTTAATTTATGAAAGAATTAATTCTGAAAGGAGTATGATGAACAAACATGATTACAAAAATGAAAAATATGAACCGGCGCGGTTTCTGTGCGGTGGGTGCCGTAGTTGTAGCTTTGGCACTGATTATTACGGGAGTGTTCGCCTGGTTTGACAACCATCAGCACAAAAGTAACTTGCTTAAAGGCGGAAACAAAATTAACGAACAAGACGTTGTTTTGATTGAAGATTTTGAAGCTCCTCCTGATTGGTATGTTGACGAAGAGCTAAAAAAAGAAGTCAGCGTTAAAAATACCGGTGACGGACAGATGTATATACGTATTCAGCTTAAGGAATACATGGATATCGCAAAAGTAGAGTATGAGTATACGGACGAGCGCTTGATGGTAGACAAAGACGGCAAATTCATGTATTGGGCTGATGAAGCTGCCGCTAAGGAATGGCTGACCAAAAACAAGATTCCATTTACCGATGCTCAGCTAGTAAGATATACCGCATACGGCGATACCGCTGAAAGGGTATATTTCGCCACTGGAGAAGATACGCCTCTTAACGGACGAGACGGCAAGAAAATGTTGCTTGATTATATAGAAAATGCTCCGGAACCTTTGGTACCGGGTACTAAGCGCGGTACATATTCTGACACGAATGATCATCAACTAAACCAAACAGATGAATGTAAATATCCTCCGCATCTTTGGAGCGGAAGCGCTTTCGAGGTGGGCAAAGATTCCGACCCGAACAAAGATCCATTCCATGAATATGTAAAGTGGACATTGGGCCCAAAACCGACACTGATTAAAATGTCCACTTGGAATGGAGAGCCGGTAGCTGCCTGGATTTTGGATGATACCAGCGCTGAAGGCTGGGCATATTGGGGTGAAGCTTTACGGCCCGGTGATAGCACAACCAAATTATTGGAAGCCATAACGCTGATCAAACAGCCTGACGGTCCTTTCTACTATGCTCTGCATGTAGATATGCAGGCTGCGGATATTTACGATCTGGATAAGCAGTTTAAAAATATGCCTGAGAAAATTCAAGAATCCTATCACGGCAGAACAGGTTTTGTAATTATACCAAATGTTCAGGTAGTTGCACAGGGTGGTGAAGTCAAATTCGATGCTTATTGGAATGGAAAAAAATTAGGCCTTGAAAATGTGATTTGGACAGTAGCCGGATCAGATGCTACTTTGGGTGCACTAACCAAGTTTGATGCTCCTGGAATATTGACCATCAGTCCGTTACAGCCTTTGGGCAAATTAATTGTCACAGCGGCTTATGATGATATTGGATCAGGGCTGACTAAGACCTCCCAATATATAATTACAGTTAAGTCTGTACCGCCTCCCACAACCGCCAATCCATAAGCAAGAAAAGATATTGCTTTGCGCCTGTTCTCTTTCGCAAGTGAGAGAACAGGCAGGCAAAGCATCCAGATGTAAGGGAATGCCGTCGCTTGCACCAAAGCTATTTGATGTATACGAGGACATTCTTAATGATTTTATAAAGGGAGATGTTAAAATGAAAAGAATAATTGGTGCGGTGAAGGCTGCAGCCAAATGGCAGCGATTGTTAGCGCTGGTATTAACTGTGGTGTTTATGTTGTCCGCCTTTATGACAGGTACGGTGGCATGGGCGGATATGAGCCAGCATAAAACGAATATAGCAAAGGGCGAAGGGTCACCCAAGCCCGGGGATGCCATTTTACAAAAATATGAGAAAGACAAGGATGGAAAAGTAACCACTTTCCCCATTCCGGGTGCGGAGTTTACGTTATATAGGGTGAATGATGACGGCACCGCTCTTTTGATCAAATCTTTTATTACAGGTTCAGACGGACAGGTCTTGGCTTCAAATTTAGAGCAAGGTGATTACTACTGGCAGGAAACTCGCCTGCCGCAATTTTTCTTGCCTGAAACAGAAAATGGCCAGCCGAAAAAATATCATTTCTCGATTCCCTCAGCTGATGGAAAACCCATACTTTCCACCGCTTATAATACACGGCAGTATGGTAAATTGGCGCTGACTAAAACTGTTAAAAATGCTAATAACAGCGAATTGACACAGGAACAAAGAGATTTATTGTTTGAGTTTACAGTCACTTTTTCCGACGGGGGCAGTTACGCTTATTCTATTGGGGGCGGTGCGCCTTTAGTTGTAGAAAGCGGAGGCAAGATAACCTTAAAGAGCGGACAAACCGCTCAGTTCGACAGCATCCCTACAGGAATTCACTATCAAATCACCGAAACACCGGTACCGGGCTATACTACCAGGAGCGAAAATAACTCGGGGAATATACCGGGGAATAGTATAACCGCTGCTTTTACTAATACATGCACCAATGGTAAATTAACTATAAATAAAACCCTTACAGGTACCGGAGCGGATTTGAATAAAGAATTTTCATTTACCGCGGTAATTGGCGGAAAAACAGAGACTTTTACACTTAAACATGGTCAATCTAAAACTTTTGATAATATTCCTCTAAATACGGATTACACTGTTACGGAAGCTGATTATTCCAGCAGCGGATATATACCGACGAATAAAATGTTCAGCGGTAAAATCACCGCGTTAACCGATAATGTGGTTTTACCGTTTGTTAATAATTATGAAAAGACAACAGACAAAAAGGGTAATCTTGAAATAAGTAAAACGGTTACCGGAGATGACGATTCTGACAGGGAATTTACTTTTCAAATTGATTTTATAGGGGAGGGTGTCCCTGATTTCCCGAAAACATTTACTCTGAAACATGGAAGAAGCAGAACATTTACCGGTATTCCCCACGGAGTGCAGTATACTGTAAGGGAAGTTGTTCCGGATGGTTATATTTCTAATTTTACTGATTCTTCCGGCGTTATTTCGGGTGGACATACAGCAATGGTTGGCTTTGTGAATAACATTGTTCCAGATTCAAGCGAAATTAAGCTTACTGTTAAAAAAGTGGTTGAAGGCCCTTTTCCGGATTCTAATAAAAATAAGCTATTCCATTTTACTTTAACAATTAACGGTGTCGCTCAGGAGTTCGATTTAAAAGACGGCGAGACCAAAGAGTTTAAAATTTCTTCCGGTGACGTTTATTCACTGGTTGAATCAGATTATACAGCGGACGATTATGTGCAGTCTTCCTTGATAAACGGTTACGGAACAGTTGGTGATGAGTCTGTTGAAGCCATACAAACTAATAAGTATATTGGAATAGAATATATTGACATTGAAGGAGAAAAAACCTGGGATATGACCGGTACGCCTCCAGGCACACAGCTGCCTGAAAGTATTATTATTCAGTTGAGAAGAGGCAATGAAATTTTGAGAACAGTCACTGTTACCCCGGACAGCGACGGTGGATGGCGTTACTCTTTCGACAAAGTCCCTAAACGCGATATACTGGGAAATGAGTATCAATATACTGTACAAGAGGTGAGAATTCCCGGATGGCGTCCAATAACCGACGGCTTCAATATTAAAAATGTATATCAGCCGCCGGTGACAGATGACAGCGTAGAAGTAGAAAAAACTGTAACAGGCGAAGAGCCTCCGGTGACAGAAACTTTTATATTTATCTTGACTCCATTAAACGGCGCCCCTATGCCATCTGATAATCAAGTCACTATTAAAGGCGAAGGGAAAGCTTCTTTTGGGCAAATAACTTATACACTTCCCGGCACATATATTTATACCATTGCGGAAACGGACGGCGGAGTTTCAGGATGGTATTACGATGCTGAGGTGTACACATTGACTGTCACGGTAACAGAAAAAGCTGGACAGCTGCAAGCAAACAGGGTTCTTACTAAAAAAGGCATAGCTTCTGAGAAAGTCCTGTTTACAAACCGTTACAATACCAACGGTGATACGATCAGTGTTCGCGTGTCTAAGGTGTGGAAGCAGGATACTGAAAATAATCGTCCTCAAAACATACAGGTACAGTTGTATCAAGATAACAATTCTTACGGCGAACCGGTTAAATTGTCTGATGCCAATGGCTGGAAGTGGACATGGAGTGATCTTAACAAAAATTCTGTTTGGACAGTAAATGAGGTTGACGTTCCCGAAGGTTATACCAAAGATATTTCCGGTGATCAAATTAACGGTTTTGTTATTACCAATACAAAAGGAGACTCAAACAAAATATCAGTTAAAGTCACAAAAGTATGGAAGGGCGCGGATGAAAACCGTCCGCAAAGTGTAGCGGTACAGTTATATAAAGACGGCGCGGCAACCGATATTCCGGTTACACTGTCTGCCGGAAACAGCTGGTCATACACTTGGAACCAACTGGAAAAAGGTTCGGTTTGGACGGTTAATGAAATCAATGTTCCTGACGGATACAATAAAGCGATTACTGGAGACACGGCCAATGGATTTGTTATCACAAACACTAAAATCCCCGAGCCAACATTGCCGTCTTCCCCGTCTCAGCCCGCTACATTACCGTCTTCCCCGTCTCAGCCCGCTACAACACCGTCTTCCCCGTCTCAGCCTGCTACATTACCGTCTTCCCCGTCTCAGCCTGCTACATTACCGTCTTCCCCGTCTCAGCCCGCTACAACACCGTCTTCCCCGTCCCAGCCCGCTACAT
>JGI20171J29575_12612790_pt1 | contig 40274 bp, 35 predicted proteins | sample TergutNc150P4_FD_29575 | JGI IMG/M metagenome (IMG submission 29575)
GCTCTTTCTACTCAAAGTAATTACAAGGGTTTTGTTTCAATTCGTTGTTTAATTTTCAAGGTCCATTTCCTGCCTGCCGCAATTCGCTTTAGGAAGTTTTTCTTTGCCTTTTCCTTCCCGCTCTACGCGGCGACAAGAGTTATTATACTACGTCCAAGCTTAAATGTCAACAACTTTTTTAAAAATTTTATTTTTTTTACACATCCTGTATATTCTTAAATAAGTCAGCAAATCAAGCTATAAAAATCACACATATTATTTATAGTATTTTTTGTAAAATTCAAAAAAAACATGATGCTTTTTATAAATTATCGGTTATAATATATATAATACTTATTTGATAATTTAAATTCTAGAGAAGACAAAGCGAACAAAAAGCCACACAGAGGCAAACACTCTGGAATCTAGTATCTAAAGAAAGGGTGGTTTAACATAATGAATAATAATTTTTGTATTGCCATCAGCAGGCAATTCGGCAGCGGCGGACGTAATATCGGCAAAGCTCTGGCCGACAAACTCTCGCTGGATTTTTACGACAGAGAACTTATTTCACTTGCCGCAAAAGAAAACAATTTAGATCAGCAGATTTCTGAAGAATCAGATGAAAAAGCAACAAACAGCCTTCTGTATTCATTATCTATGGGATTATATAGCTTTGGCAATAGTTTTTCCGCTATGGGCGACCTTCCTGTGAATGATACGCTATATTTGCTGCAGCATAAAATAATTAAAAATTTAGCTCAAAACGGCCGCTGTGTTATTGTAGGGCGTTGTGCGGATTTGATTTTGCGGGATAATCCCAATTGTATTAGTATATTCATACACGCAAATTTTGAATATAGAAAAAACAGGGCTATTGAGGTTTATCATATTGATAAATCACGCGCCGGTAAAATCGTAAAGCAAACTGATAAAGCAAGAGCAAATTATTACAGCTTTTATTCGGGCCAAAAATGGGGATTAGCCGAAAATTATGATCTATGCCTTGACAGCAGCAAATTAGAGCACGAACAAATTATAGATTTAATTATACAATACGCTAATCTGCGGACCTGCATTTGAAATTAAAGCATTAAAGCGGCTGCCGTTGTTTAAACAACAGCGCCGCTTAATGCCTTGCCCCTAAAGCGATACGAGGGCATGCCGCAAAAAAATTTTCTTCTCCAATAAATATAGAAGATTATTATTTTTGTTCTCTTTCTTACTCTCCGATCCTTGATATTACTCATTGCTGGCTATCACAGTTAAAGGATCTATTGGTTTTCCGTTAACACGAACTTCTATATGAATGTGGCTTTCATCTAACTCTTCAAAAGGTACTACACCAATCTGTCCGATTTTATCCCCCGGCTCTACAGTCTCTTCCGCCTTAACAACCGGGTTGTCTATACCGCAGTACAAAACAGAATACCCATTAGATACCACGCTTACTACCTTACCCATCATATCATCATTATAAATACTTTCTACAATACCTTCGCACATTGCAAAAACATCTTCACCTTTTTCTCCTTTAAAATCCGCTCCTGTATGCGCACGAAAATCATTCATAGTTTTATTCAAAACTGCCTCTTCACTGTACATGTTTAAAACCGTCTTGCTGTTTACAGGATACTGTAAGCTGCTTGCCACCTGTAATATTTGCCGCAATACATCTTCTGTTTCCTGATCTGTTTCCTGTGCCTCATCTGTACTTACGGTACTCTCCTGGGATGTTTTTGTTTCTTCAGCCTCCTCCGTTTCATCAGGCAACGTAAGTATTACCTGTTCAATTGTTTCCGGAACTTTAGTTGTCACGGGTTCTGTAATTCCTGTAACATTTTTCTGTACGTCTTCCACAGAGCCCAATGAAGACCGGTAATCCTCTTCTGACGTACTTTTCAAATAATCATTTACACTTGTATATGTCGACCAAACCGCCAATCCAACCGCAACAATACATATGGATAACGCTACGTAAAAGCCAACCCTTTCACTCTTGCTTTTCCTTTTATTTTTTTTATAATTATTCATAATGAGCACCTCCAACATTAGTATTGTCTTTGGTTGAAGGTGATATTCAAGTTTTCACTTTTTTTAAAAAAAACCGATATTTAAACGCAATCTCTTACCTCCTCCTTATCTCCTCTGACCTCTAGCCTCTGCTTTGTGTATTCAACAACTTTCTTCGATAAAAATAGAAGAGCAATCAAATTGGGGATTGCCATTAATCCGTTCAGGGTATCCGTAATTTCCCAAACCAATTTTAAATTCATCATACATCCTATTCCCGTACAAAACACATAAAATGCTTTGTAATATAAAATATATTTTTCCCCGCTTAAATATTCCAAACTTTTTTCACCGTAATATGACCAGCCTACAATTGCCGCAAACCCGAACAGCAATACCGAAATGCTTAAAAAGATTTCTCCGTATCCTTTAAATACTGTGGAAAAGGCCGCGGAGCTGAGTGATAATCCATCTTTGCCAGTACTTAGCACGTCAGCTGTCAATATACAAAACGCTGTCAGCGTACATGACACGGTAGTATCCACAAATACCTGAAAAATTCCCCACATGCCTGCTTTCATTGGGTTATAATCTTCCGTTGCCGCGTGAACAATCGGCGAGCTGCCAATACCGGCTTCGTTAGAAAAAACGCCGCGTGAAACACCGAATTTCACCGCTCTGGCAAACGTGTATCCCGCCGCGCCGCCGGCTGCCGCGTTAAAGTTAAAAGCGCCTTTCATCATGCTGCTCAAAGCCATAGGTAAATTTTTATAATTCAAAATAAGAAGTACGATACAGCCAATGGTATAAAATATAGCCATAAACGGAACAATAAACTCCGTAATTTGCCCGATACGCTTTATCCCTCCAAACACTGCAATACCTACTAGTATAGAAATCAGTATGGCACTCATTTCAGGTGTTACATTAAAACTGATACTGAGCGCTTCCGCCATAGAATTGCTTTGAGCCAAATTCCCAATACCCAAAGAGGCAAAAGCACAAACAGCGGCGAACATAACCGCCAGCCATTTCTTTTTCATTCCTCTTTCTATGTAATACATGGGACCACCGACCCATTGGCCATCTTCATTTTTCGTCCTGTATAAAACGCCTAATATATTTTCCGCGAAATTAGTCATCATACCTAAAAATCCGGCTATCCACATCCAAAAAACAGCCCCTGGTCCGCCTAGTGTAATGGCCGTCGCTACCCCAACAATGTTCCCCGTTCCAATAGCGGCACCAAGCGCGGTTGCCATCGCCTGAAAAGACGAAATACCTGATTTTTTTCCGTCCACGGATTCTTTTTTAAACAATGAACCAAAAGTCACCTTTGACCATTGTTTAAAACGGGTAACCTGAAAAAACTTTAAACGTACCGTATACATCAGCCCGATAAAGAGGAATACACAAAGCATGGGAGGACCCCAAACAATTTCATTAAGCATCGTATTAAATGTAGAAAAAGCCTCTAAAAACCACTGCATTATATCACCTGATCATCATATTTTTATATTTATATGAGATAAGCATGATTTATATGAGAAAACTAATGGCCGGATAAAAATCCGTTAAAGATATTTTTTCTTTATTTGAATTTAAGTACACCTGCTGGAGTGCTTGCGTTTGCGTCTTAAGGTACAGGTATACTATTGGGCACAGTGCGGTTAATCGTTAAATGTACGGATCAAAGCTACCGAAATATTATCTTTTTCAAGACGCTGTTTATTAAGCTCAATCAGGTACCTTGCATTGTTATCCATAACTTTCGTACCGGTTAGAACATATGGATTAAGGCGTTCCCAAATCTCATCTTTTGTGATCTCATGACGGAATCCATCAGTACAAAGCATATACACCGCGCTTTCCTTTGTTTCTCCAAAAAACATGTCCGGCACTACCACAGCGGAGGCACCTATACATTGCAGCAGCACATTGCGCCGGAAATCATGTTTTGCCTGTTCCTTTGTCATTCGTCCTAACCCTACTTCTCTTTCCGCCACTGTTTGATCTATTGTTATTTGGCGGACATTATCGTAAATTTCATATGCGCGTGAATCTCCCACATTAAGAATAAAGTATCTTTTTTCTGTAAGAAGCATTGTTACCGCTGTTGTTCCCAGGCCTTTTTGCAAGCCTTGCTGTTTTCCATAATTCATAATTTTTTCGTTTTGAGTTTTAAGAATACTTGTCCATTGGGCTTTAATTATACTTTCTTTAATTTCCGAAGACACAAGCTGAGGCAACTCCGTTTCCGACCAGTTCATGAACGCTTTCACTACAGAAGCGCTGGCCACCTCACCGCTTGACAGCCCGCCCATCCCGTCACAAATAACGGCAAACACCATACGGCCTGCGGGAGTATTTAACACACGCACCGACAAACTGTCCTGGTTAGTATCTTTTGTTGTTCCAATATCTGTTTTGGCTGATATAATAAAATTCATAGTTTTTCTGTCCCATACATAAAAATTCCAACTATAAAAACTATACTCCGGTTAAAACAACCGAAATAACTGTTCCTATAAGTAAACTCGGCGCAAACGGTATGCTGTCTTTTCTTGTTTTCTTCTTTGTTATTAATAAAACTACAGCCAATATAAATGACACAATTAAAGAGCAAAATATTGCCGCCAACGATCCATTTATACCAAGCATTAACCCTATAATAATAAACAATTTAATATCACCCATACCCAAACTGTTTTTTGCTATTACACGGCATAAAAAAGATACAGCAAAAAGAGACGTCACCGCTACTATTTCAGAACGCAGTATACCCGGAATGTTTTCTTTTTCAAATATAAATTCGAAAATTAAAATAACGCACCTGTATATTAGCCCTATCACAATAAGCTTATTAGGAATTCTAAAACTTTTATAATCATAATAAGCCGCCGGCCACAGCAAAGTCAAAAGCAACGCTCTCTTAAGGCAAAACAAAACAGAAACATCCTCTTTGTAAATAAAAAATAAAGATAATATCACAGCAATATTCACCATAAACATCAACGCCAAACATATATTTAATTTTGATGAACCGCTTATTAATGCCAAAAGTCTTTGTTTTAATTCTGTCTGACTTTTTATACTGCCGTACCTGATAACCACAGACGACAGTATAGTTAATATTACAGTTACAGATATACAAATAATATAGTTTCGTATCTCTGTATTCATAAAGTTTCACCCTTTCTGTCTTTTGAAACTATTAATCATTTTTAGCTATTGTTTATGGCTGCATCTTTTCTTAGTATCTGTTTACTGTTTAGCTTTCACTTTCAATAAAATAAAGGAATTGTTACTAATTAAATTGATAATATAATGTGAACAACACATCAAATTATCCATTTCGTTTGTAACAATTCCTATTTTATGTACTCCCTATTTCACAAATTCCTTATCGCTGTTAGAGGAAATTAATTTTAGCAATACCGGAACAAGCAATCCCATAATACCCAATCCACCCAATATAAAGGCCGTAAGCCCCCACAGGTTATCAACTGAAAAGCTTCCCTTTGGAATAAAATCATTCAGCTTATTTCCGCCTTCTGTCCAAGGATCACTTAATTTGTTTATTGCCGCATTAACCAAACTACCTCCCAATGTACTTCTTGGTATGCTGTTTGTTGCCCTGGTCGTCAAATTATTTAATGCCTCTCTGTTTGCTTCTATCCTGTCTCTCGCGGATGCGGTTGTCGCTGGAACTGTTGTTGTCATTTTTCCGCTAACAGAAGACGAAGTGGAAGCGTATGTAGTTTTATTAGTAGTTGGCTGTGTTGTCGATCTAATATCCTGCCTTGTAGTCGGTTCAACAGGATCTGTTCTTATTGTGGCAATTGTTGTCCTCACCGTTGTCGGTGGCGTTGCCGCTGTCGGTCGCGTTGCTATCGTTGGCGGTGTTATTGCTTCCGTCGGCGGTGTTGCCGTTGTCGGCACCGTTGCTGTTGTCGGCGGCGTTGCTGTTATTGTTGTTGATTCCGTTGATGACGGTTCCGGCGCGTCCGTTGTTATCTCTGTAGTATCCTCTTTCTTAGCCAATTTACCTAGATTTTGTTTGTGCCCTAATACAAGAACCTCCAGCGTGTTTCCCACAGAATAACTGCTATCAGGGGTTTTCCCCGAATTGTAAAGATTCATATTTCCATAACTGTCGGAAAAAATTGCATTAGGTTTATCAAGTTCATCCGGGGTAGCTATAACATCATGATTTTGCGGAGGCCTGATTATTTCCTTCGCCGTTGCTGAGATATCATAATCAAATGAATAATACATTATTGTATTTGTATGCTCACCTAAATAATTATTCTGATGCAGCCCTTTGGGAACAGGAACAGCAGTATCAGAAGTAGCTTCAGTTATAGTACTGTCTTGAGTATGCATGAACATCATTTCAATACCATAAATTTTCGGTACACCATCCTGAATAACTAATAAAAATGAACATGTTTCCTGAGCTGATAATGATAATGTTTCTTCCTTTCGAATATCAACAGGTATCGTCTCCTTATCAATCATCTGATAATAAAAAGTCTTAATTGATACATCTAATTTGTAAATAATCTGATCTTTGTGTTTAGCGTAATTTTTAGTTATTAATTCTGATACTTCGTAAAAAATACTTTTCATTTTTTTTACATTTAAGTTATCCAAATGATCAACTTGGTATTTCGACTGTTCAATTGTGTAGTCATCCGATGAAAACTTATATATCTGGCTTCCTGCATTTCCTTCCTTATCAATAGGCCGAAAATCCTCTCCAAGAGTTGTAAGCGTATACTCAACATCCGCATCACCGTAAGCTTTATATTCAACCTCGTTATCATAAGAATTTTGATGCTGAATCGTCTCCTTGATAGTGCCGATAAGCCCTTCTTTTGACATAAAGGCATCTATCACTCCGTCTGTTGTTTGAATGACCGGCAGCGGAGAATCAGGAGTAGAAAATTCGCCAAAACGCCAATCCGGATTTTCAGCCGCCAAAAATATATTCATTATTGTTCTCAGCAAATGTAATTGCTGCCGCATGAAATTAAAATTAGAATTCTGAACATCCGTAAAATAATCGGAACGGCTTACATAGCTGCATCTCAAATTATTATTGAATTCATCATATAAATCCAGACTTTCATAATCTTCGTATAAATTACTTTGATGAAAACGACTAAAATTATAACGTTCGGCATCTTGCACAGGAAACGGATCACTATACAAAGAATCTTTGCGCACAGTTATACTTTGATCTATTGGTGTGTCAGTATTGATAATAAAGCAAAGCCCCACTCTTTCAATATCACTAACACTAGTATCAAGATCTTCAGCTATAAACATACCCTCTATGTAATCTGTCACTCTGACATTATGTGTCATTATTGACCGAATCACAAAGGATTCATCCGCTTCCAAATCCAGATAAGCCGGCTCCGCAATGTCCACGGCATCAGGCAGGTTATTTACCCTCTGCCTGTACCAAAAGTTCGAGTTCAATACAATTTCATATCTCTCAACGCCCAAATCATCATAACAATATTCAACATCAGCTAGCGCTGAATTTAAGATTTGTCTAAAATAACCTTTTGGCAATCCTTCATTATTTTCTTTTTGGTTTATATGCAGCTCAAATTGTTTGGGCCACTCATTCTTTTCCATTTTTATTGCATTCTCATCATCATCAAGAGGAATTATCTTATAAGAAAATTTTACAACTAATCTTGCTTCATACTCTTTTGTTACAATCTTATTTTGATTAACCGCGGCCCTAATGGCGCTCATAAGCAATGTATTTGACTGCTGATATCCCTCTTCAAGCAGTTTAAGGTCCTTATCATAATTGCCATTCTCATCACTAAATTTTATTGGCCAATCAGATTCAATGTCATCTGGCGCCATTGCGGAAGCTAACCCTGTAAACGACGATATCATCAACAATAGCATAACTGCTATACTTATAAATTTTATATTTGTCTTTTTCATAATTATAACCATTCCTTTCTGTCATTTATGGGTACCTCAGAAAACTGCTTGCCTAAAATTGATACGCTAATAAGTCTCCGGAGATACTCCTATATTGATTGATATTAATTGGCTTTCCATACAGCATACAAGAAAATTTTAATTCCGTCAGTATCTGTAATATTCGAAACATTTTGACCATCTTGGTAAACAACCGATCCTCCAGCAGAGGTTGCCCATCCCAAAAAGGTATATCCCGGACGGGTAAATTTGTTTTGCGCCAAAGAACCCGTTTTATCATAGCTAAAGTCCTGATTTGCCATTGTCCCCGAGCCGCCGTTTGCGTTATATACAACAGTGTACGTATTAGGGTTCCAAACAGCATATAGATGGAAAACAACATCTTTTTTGTCGGTAAGATTTGAAACACTTTCCTTATCTTGATAAACAACAGCACCGCCGCTTGCGTAAGTTGCCCAACCGGCAAAGCTGTATCCTTTGCGGAGAAAAGTATTAGCGTTCAAAACTTGCGGCATACCATAAGTAAATGATTGAGATTTCATGGCACCGGTGCCGCCTTTCGCGTTAAAAGAAACGATGTACTCATTGGGCTTCCAAACAGCATACAAGTTAATTTCGGCGCCGTTTATATCGGTGAGTTTTGAAACAACTCCTCCGTTTGAGTAAACAACCTTGCCATCGGCTGAATTGGACCAACCGGACATCGTGTACCCGGGACGTGTAAAGCTGTTTAAATTTAGGGTCTTTGCCTGGCCGTAGATAAATTCCTGTTTATCCATTGTCCCGGTCCCGCCGTTAGCATTAAACACTACAGTATATCTGTTAATTTCCCAAATAGCATATAAATTGACTTTGGCGCGGTTTACAGAGGCAAGGCCTTTAACCTCTTGTTTTTCTTGGTAAACTAAAGCGCCGCCTGATGATGTTGCCCAGCCCGTAACATGATACCCGGTACGGGTAAATGCATTTTCCGCTAAAGCCTGTGTTTCGTCAATGAAAAGCGTTTGGTCATCCATAGTGCCGGCGCCGCCGTTTGCGTTATAAACAATAGTATACGTGGGTTTCCAAACCGCGTATAAGTTTACTTTATCCCCATCTTTTTCTGTGAGACTCACAACATTTTGACTGTTTTTATAAACTACTGATCCACTTGCGGAAGTTGCCCAACCCGCAAATTTATATTCGCTATGCGTAAATACATTTGCTGCCAAAGCTTTGGACTGACCGTAAGTGAATTCCTGATTTCCCATAGTGCCGGTTCCGCCGTTGGCGTTGAAAACAACATTGTATTTATGGGGTGTCCAAACAGCATACAAGTTGAATTGAGCATTATTTGCGGCGGTTAAATTTGAAACGCTTTGCTTATTCTGATAAACCACTGCTCCGCTTGCGGAGGTTGCCCAACCGGAAAATTTGTGTCCTGTTCGGGTAAACGCGTTTGCTGTCAAATTACCGGCCTGGCCATAGACGAATTCCTGATTGCTCATTTTCCCTGATCCGCCATTGGGATTGTAAACAACCGCATACGTATTGGGTTTCCAAACGGCGTGTAAGTTTATTTTCGCGCCGTCATCCTCAGTCAGTTTTGAAACGCTTTGCTTATCCTGATAAACCACTGCTCCGCTTGCTGAGGTTGCCCAGCCTAAAAATGTATATCCTGTCCGGGTGAAACTATTCGCTCTTAAATTCGCGGCTTTATCGTATGTAAATTCCTGATTTGCCATTGTTCCTGATCCGCCGTTAGCGTTGTAAACAACAGTATATACTACCGGTCTTGATATAATTATAAGTTCTCCTATACGGCTGTTTTTAAGCATTTTTGCTAAATACTTCTGAATTAAGGTGGCGTCTTTAACAGTTAATTTCCCATCGAAATCTACATCTCCGGCAAGTGTACTTTTCTCTGAATCGGGTAAAATTTTTGCCACGATTTTTTGAATACGCGTTGCGTCCTTAATGATCACCTTTCCGTCGCCGTCGGCATCTCCCAATATATAAGTGCTTGAAATAATTTCTCCTATAGCGCTTGCCGTTACACACATGGCAATACAGGTTATAAGCGCTAACAATAAAATAATGCATTTTTTAAATAGTTTTTTCATAAAATCTCCTTCTTTCTTATTTTTTAACGCTTCATTGTCAAGGCGCTGAATACACATTTTCCGTCCCCCAGCTTCCGGGGGGATTTCCGTTGCCCGCTTTATGATAAGATGAATCCTGAAACGTCATTTGTCCTTGATTTCTGCTGTTTTTAATAAGCATAGTCATGCCGTTATTATAAAATCTTACATTTTGCTCGCTGGTCAGCGATGTCAGCGGACTGATATCCAAAGCTGAAATTTTGTTGTCGCTGCAGGCTATTTCAATCAGCGCGGTATTATTGTTTATATCCAGCTTTGTCAAACGGTTTTGGCTGCAAAAAAGCTTTTTCAGCTTAGTGTTTTTACTTATATCAAGAGACATCATACTGTTGCCATTACAGGAAAGCTCGGTAAGATTTTTATTTTGGCTTAAATCCAAGTTTATCAGATTGTTGTTGTTGCAGGACAAAGTGGACAACGCGGTGTTTTGGCTTATATCAAAGTTAGTCAGTAAATTATCCCCGCACAACAGGCTCGTTAATTTAACATTTTGATTCACATGCAGATTAGACAGCTTGTTGGCAGCACAGGACAGCGAAAGCAGGTTAGAGTTTTTGCTTACATTCAGTTCCATGAGATTGTTGCCGGTACAGGCCAGCGAGGTTAAGGCGGTGTTTTTGCTTACATCTAAGCTTGACAACTGATTTGTACTGCATACCAACTCGGTCAATTTGGTGTTTTTACTTATGTTCAGTGATTTCAGTTGATTGTTGCCACATAACAAATTAACTAACTGTGTGTTCCGGCTCAAATCCAACCCGGTTAGTTTGTTGTTGGTACAGTATAGCGAAACTAACTTAGTGTTGCTGCTTAGATCTAAATTCGTTAGTTCATTGCTGTTACACCATAATGTAATTAACGAGGTAAAGTACTCTATTCCCTGTAAGGTAGAGATATTTTTTATGTTGGACAAATCAATTTTATTAACCGCTTCGGCTTCAGCTTTTGTAAAGAAGTCCCGGCTAGCATGAGATAAATTACCGGCAACATATTTTCTGAAATTTTCGTCCGGAAAATTTTTTGATGTTATCGGAATCTCATAATACGACCGCCCTATTTTTTCACCCTCGGTACCCGCTAAATTGAACTTCGCTACATACTTTTGTATATACGTAGCGCATTTTACGTTAATTCCCGGTTTAGATAAAAAATCAGCCAGCTTTTTTTGTTTTTCTTCCAATGTAATTATTTTTGCAACATGCTTCTGTATTTTAGTAGCATCTTTAACGGTAATTTTGCCGTCAGAATCAGCATCGCCTATAATGCCGATAGGAGTAATCCCACCTAGATTTTCAGATGCGTGAAATATTGTTATTTTTATAGAAAACACGCTGAAAATAATAGCAATGGAAAATATTAAATTAAGCAGGATGAGTAATTTGCGTTTACTTTTCATTATGATTGGTTAGCTCCTTTCTTAATGTTGATCAAGGGACGGTTCTCTGATCATCCAAGCCGGCTGATCTGTTTATAATCACTTAACACTAACAAAAATTTTTGATACCGACCGCTTGTCAATAAAAAATCAAATAGCCGATCGAAGTTCATGAACAAACCTGTTTTCTAACTCGTGGCAATAGATATTGTATTGATTTAAACTGCTGCTATACTGTTCCATTTTCCATTTTTGTTCTGCAATTGTCCGTTTTGCGTGAGTAAAAGAACCTGCATCCATATGAGCATAGCGCAAATTTAATACTTGACTAATCATTTGATCAAAAGCGTATTCAATAGATTGCGCCTGATTTCCATATGAACGTATCATCCAGATAATTTGGTCTAATGCGCCGTAGTTGATTCCCGCAGTTCCGGATGTTTCAAAATTTTTAAGATCAGAGAGTTTTTTTGCTGCCTGTGCGGTTGCTTCTGTTATCCATGAGCTCAAATTCATAACAGAATGACTAATGTTATCTACGATGTTAGAGGCAACATTTTTAATCTTATCTATACCGTTTTTAATAATTCCTGTTACTTTACTAAATGCACTAATAACGGGACTGCCAATATTTACAATACCTAACTCGACAGTTTTTTTGATACCTATAATTTTTTCAACTGCATTTTTAACATTAGTCATCTGGTTAACCATAAATTCCTTTACCTTTTGTACATCTGTAACAATTTGATTTTGAATTTTTTCCCCGGTGTTTATCACAAAGTTCTTTACTTTTGTAAACCCGTCTTTAATTGCGTTTCCGACTTTATGTACACCGTCAAGCACAAATTTAGCTGTGGCTTTACCTATCTGCTTTGCAAAGCTGATTGTATCTTTCACAAAGGATTTCACGCCGTCCAATACCTGCTGACCGATTTGTTTCATTGCGTTGACCACACGGTTAAATAGAGATTTCATAGCTGCAGCTGTGCGTCTCACTGCCGCAGATGCTCTTTCAATAAGCTGCTTTGTTTTTTCCCATACATTTTTTGCGGTTTGTACAGCTGCGTTCTTTACTTTTTTCGCGAAATCAACTGCGATTTTTATTGCGTTTATTGCCTTCTCTTTGGCTTTATTGTATATTTCTTTAGCTTTTGCTATTGCGTTCTTGGCAGCGAGCTTAAGCCAAGCACATAATTTTTGAATCATAATAACTGCTTTGGCAGCCAGGTTTATTATTGTGAATATACCCGCTACTAACTTGATAATTACAGGTACAACACTAATTATCAGGCCGATACCTGCTATTGAAACAACCGGATGTTTGATCATCCATTTTAAAGCATTCATAATTTTATTTTGGAAATCATTTGCGTCAAAAACTGATTTTAAATATTCAGCCATCATATCACGCATTGCAGGGTCTTTCAGAACATCCTTAATCACATCGAATGTGATCTTTAGCCCTTTATCCATGTTAGCTAAAGCTTTAATTATGTCGTTTGTTGATATATTAACCGGCAATTCTTTGCCAAGAGCAAGTTGGCATATCCACATGAGCGTGTTTGTTGCTGCCTCACGGTCTTCCGGAGAATACATCATAAGTTTGTCGGAAACTTTCATAAGAAACTGTGCCAGCGGACCTTCCCCGTTTAGATCAATGGCATTTAGCTTTCCACCGGTAAAGAACGCTTGTATGTAATGATTAGCGCCAGGGTTTTTATTACAATCCGCATAACCTTCAATTATGTAAATATTGTTGGCGATGTACCCATTTTCCTCTGTCCAGCCAAGCACATGTACATAATCATTATTTACGTTAATAGCATATATTCTATCTCGAATTTGCTGCAACATTGCTGGGTCGTCTTTATAGAGTTCTTTAAGTTCCTGCCACATTTCGGGAGAAATACTTTGCCCGTCAAACCCGTAGCAGGCACTGATATCATCAGCATACAGCAGTGACACAAGAAAAGCCTGATGTCCGCCTTTGGAATGCCCGCTGACAATAAACTGATCGACCTGACCTTTGAGATTAGGATCGTTTTTAACTTTTTTAAAATATTCGAGTGTCTGAATATCAATAGGCGATAAATAATACCACTCATTTCCTTTTTCGTCCACATACGGTTTGTCATTTTTGACACCGGAAAGTCCCTGCCCATTATCCACCCAAGCACCGGATGGCGTCCCGCGAAAGTTTACACTACATTGACCATTTTGTGTCGTAAATACAGCACCGCTGATGGCGCTGGGATTGTAGCCACCCATCTCCTTGCTTCCGCTGTAGTTGCTGATTTCAGTATCCCAATAGCCTTTATTTTTAGATGCGATTTCTTCTATTGTTTTAACGATATCTTCATCATAATCCGATTTAGGGAGTTTTTTTACTGCGTTAATAATCTCCTTTATAGTTTTATTATTCAAATTTTCAATTTTATCCAAAGGTAAATACATTACAGTATCATAAAAGACCTGTTCTGTAACGGATTGTTCTACTCCTTGCTGCCATTCTGTGTTATAACCCATTAAAACTTCTCCTTTTCTATTCGTTATTAATTTATGGTTGCTGTGTTTTTCCTTCTATCCAACTACCCATCTCTATCTTTTTATTGTCTAATAAAAAACTGCCGCGTAAGTAATATTGCTTCTGAAAAGGAGCATAAAGCAATCTGTTAGCATCCTCTTTCAAGGATTCTTGTTTCAGTTGATCATAGACATTTTGTGAAACATAATATATATACAAATGAATATTCCAGTTTTTTTCTATAAACAATTGCTGTACCTTCTCAGTCTCTTGATCTGAATTTTCCGGAGTACCGAGAATAAATAGGCTAATATCGCTTCCTAATGCTGTTTGCAAATACTCATCCAATGTTGTATCTTTTGTATAAATATTTAATTCTTGTCCTCCATAGGGAGAATTGTATAATTTACATTCTTTATAAACTTGCAAGAAAATTTCATAAAAAGTTTGTTCTATCTCTTCTTGAAACACCCAAGACATATAGTTATCTTTAAAACTTTCTTCATCAAAATTCCAGGTAAGTCTTACATCCCAATCTTCTTGTCCCTCAACAGTAATATACATATTATACTGTTGAGGTTCTTTGTAAACCTGATTTACAGAAAAAACAACATCGTCTCCGTATTTTCCCTTTAAATACTTTATTCCTTTTGCCTGAAGAGTATCTTCATTATATATATTCATATTATTGCATCCGCCTCCTATTATCATGATTGTTATTACCGTGAATATTATCACAATTTTTTTCATAGTAAGAACTCCATTCTGCGCAGTTAAAGTCAGCAGTTAAAAACAATTAATAAAGTTTTCACACATTCGCTTCATATTTTCTCCACCGTCTCCGGCACATTCAGCTACAGCCTGCCGCAGCTGCGCAGCTTTAGAAACCACACCGTTTGTTTTGGTTATCCATACCTGAAACGCCTGTTCAAAACGATCTTTGCTCACACCGCTCCATGTTCCTTTATCAATTCCGTTTTTTATAATCTGCGCTGTTTCCAGTGCCTTATTTAACTGAAGAAGCGCATTGCCGTATGATGAAACCGCTTGTTGAACTGTTCCTAAATCAAATAACATATCCATAACTTAACCGCCTTTTTACTATGTATTTAAAATCATTTGTTTTCCTATATTATAATCTACCTTATACATTGTTTCATTTGCCTGATCCATCTGCGCAATCAGTTGATACAGGGCCTCTATTGATTTTTCAAGTTCCTGACTTACTTTTTTGGCACTTTCCTGATACGTTTCCCGGGTTTTACCTTTTAAACTTGCCGTTAAAGCAGTATCCGCTTGATTCATGGATTTCAGGGCATTTCGCATTTCATTTTGAATTTTTTGTAAATTATTTTTTAAAATGATTAATCGGATTTTATCAAGTTTTATTTCTTTCATTAATGTACTCACTCCCTTTTCTTGTTTATACTTATTGACTTGCTTGTTTTTCGTGATACTCTTTATCTTCTCTTTGTATCCGGGTTAAATCCTGTTCCAACGTTCTCATAGTTTGTGTTATGTGGTTTTTGCAATCGTTAAAAATCCCTTTATTGCATTGGTTATTGCGGTTGAATTCCGATTGCAAAGCATTTCTGTTCTGAGTCGGTACTTCATAGGCTTCTATTCCCAATTGATAGATTTGATTTTGCAACTGTTGTAAACCGTTATAATCCAACTCTGTTTCCGACATTTTGTATAAAACCCTTTTCAGTATTTCTATATCACTGCGGCAGTTACGTACATCATTACATCGGCATCTCATTTTCTATCGTTCTCCTTTCTTATGGTAATCAGGGGACGCTAAACTCATATAGCAGTTAACCTCCTGTTATGTATTGATTTCACATTAATTGTGACTTGTCAGTAGCTTGATCAAAAAAGCAGAAATGAGATAATTCAAAAACTAAGGATTGAAGGGTGGGATTATCCATTCGGCAAATCTCAAGACTTACAGGAATCAGCAAGACAATTATTGGAAAATCTATAAGACATATAACTGCCCCCTATCTTCTCTATCTTCTGTCTTCACGCACTAAGTATACTTTCACCTGTCAATTCTTCAAAAGCTTTACGCATTTGAAGCCAAGTATCCGGACAAGCATCTCTTCCAGAAATTTGATTTACTTTTCCGTCAGAAAACACAATCTCCATATTCCATTGATATCCGTCATAAATAATACCGCTGTAAGCATAATGTCCACTCCAATTAGTAAATCCCCATCTTTCAGCCTCAGCGAAAAATACTTCAATTTTATCATCATCTAAATCTCGGACAACCTCATCCTTCATTCTCTCTGTTTTCCAAAGCTTCTTCTTTTCAAAATCAATTATGCATACCTTCACCTGTCCTGCAATGCCACCACTAATTCTGAATTGAACTAACTTGATTGGGAAGCTTTCTATTTTTTTCACTGTTGTTTCTGGCACGATTTCTTCTTTCTCAGTAATTGAATAGCTGCTGGGTTCCGTGACATTTTCAGTTGATGTTGCAGGAGTCGTTTCTGCTTCTGTTAATGGTACAGTTTCTTCTTTTTCAGTAACTGAATAGCTGCTGGATTCCATAACACTTTCGGTTGATGTTACAGGATTCGTTTCTGCTTTTGTTAATGGTACGGTTTCTTCTTTCTCAGTAAGTGAATAGCTGCTGGGTTCCGTAATACTTTCAGTTGATGTCACAGAATTCGTTTTTGCTTCTTCTGTTAATGTTTCTGAAGCATTTCGAGGCTCTGTGATAACTTCTGTTGATTTGGCTAAGTAATCACTGTGGACTGTGCTAACACTTGTTAGTGGCGCCAGACTAAATATTTCGCCAATATATTGCTCACACATTTTCATATCAAATTTTGCAATATATTTTTGTATAGCCATAGCACATTTTACATCAACTTTTCCGTTACAAAAAACATCCGCTGATTTATATGAGATTTCACACAAATCAACATATTTCACCAGATACTTTTGCAGAAAGGTGACATCTTTTACCGTTATTTTTCCATCTAAATCCACATCACCAATCAGTCCAAATGTATCGGCACCTGCCTTCAAAAAAAACACAGAAAGTATGCTTAGTATGAATGACACTATGAGTATTAAGCTTATTATCTTTTTTTTCAAAATTGTCACACCTTTCAAATCTATGGAGACGGTTCTATGTCTTGTAATAATGCTTTTAATCTGGGTAAAATACTACTTGTGAAATGATAAAATTACCAAGGCAAATGCGTGCTGACAGTCCTTAGATATATACATCAAAATCCAGTGATAGCTAAAATTGTTGATAATGTGACGAACTATTTTTATAGCGTTATGCGGATTATGTGGATGACAAAGTGCTCACATTGACTGATACTGAATTTGTTCTTGGTATTATTAATGTTAACCACCGCAAAATTTAATGAATACCGAATACACTAATGGATCACATAAGCTGATTGGCATTGCTCCTTTGACGGCATACAACTAATTTTGGGAAAGTGAAAAAAACACAATTCTCGCTTCGTTGCAAATATTAAATCCCCCATAAATACGTTTTCCCCTGTGTATGTCATTCCAAGTAAAGCTTTGTAACCATTTATAATTTGCACTGGAATCCGATATTTGAGGGCGGTACGGTTCCTTAACTTCCAACCAATCAGTTCCAACAACATATTTGCCCCAATTTTCTTCCGAAAGTTCAAAATAACCCTCAATGGTATACATCGTTGGCCCCGGAACTCTGGAATTGTAGTTAGTCAGATTCGCATAGTGAAAATTCAAGACGTCTCCCTCTGCAAACCCGTTGAAAAAATCCTTCACTTCGCTGAAGTCGGCAGATGTATAATTTATTTTCATATTGTTTTCCTCCGAACTATTTGTTCTTTCTGAATTTGTTTGCGTCACGCTGCAAGCTATCAGCATCAACATAAAAATGGCTAATACAATAATAAAAAAAAATAGTTTTTTCAAATAGCTACCTTCCTTCCTCAACAAATATTGTTGGAATACTATCGTTGATTTCTCCTTCTTTCCATTTAACCTCAAATGTCATTTGGCCCTTTGTATCAAACGATTTTGCCCAGCCCAAAGCTTCAAATCTTCCATTCACATCATCCGGCGTTCCGCTTCCAAGATCAGACTTGCCTTTGTCAAAATTGTAGCGATCTAAGGAATTCACCGTTATTTTTATTTGATATTCCCCATTTTCATACTTAACTTCACTATAGCTCCATGTATTAAACCCTCCTAATGCTTTTTGCCAATTTTCCGTAACACTAGGATATCCATATTCAGGATAATTTATTGTCGGGTGCAAACCTCCCGACACATTAAAATTGTTAAGTTGGCTTTTTGCCCTTAACGCCTCAACATTCTGCTGAGTTCTTAATATCTCATTATCAATATTCATTTTTATGCCTACATCGTCATTATAGGCTTTTTTTAAATCTATCGTTAAGTCTTCACCAGTGTTTCCTCTGTAATGGGCATACGTTGCTGTAGCATCGCTAAAATCCACATCTAACTTATTCTTATATTCCTCCGGAACCGCCCCAAAAAAATCCCCCACATGTCGTAACCAGGGCGGAAGCGAAGCTCCAAAATTGTTTTCACCCCACTTTTTCCAGTTGTCGTGATCTTCTTGGGTTGCTTCCATATTAGGATCATAATCATAATCATGGTCATAAATAGTTTTATCCCATTTAGGCGGAATCGGACCGCTAGATATTTGATAGCCGTCTTTTTCAGCATTTTTTATTTTTATTAACTGGTACCATTCCGCAGCGCTAAAACTACCTTTAACGTAATCAAACTCTCCAGTTGTACCATTCAACCCAATGACAGTTTCAGTACATGCCTTCTTAATTCCTTCCAGTATTTCTCTGCATTCTGTAAAAGTTGATTGATTATTTGAGTCAAAATCATATATAGACTGACAATTATTTTTTAATACTGATTCGGACTCTTCCATCCCTGAAATTAGATTATTGTCAGTAACCACATAATCAAAGTAGCTGCTATATTCATCCACGGTTTGTTTAACTTTCTTATGTAAACTAAGAATATCATTTTTCGTAGATACAATTTCTGTAGATATGTCTTCTATATAATCAGTTTCATAGATAGCACATTTGTCATCATCTACAGTGGTATTGAATCCCTGTAGATATCTTGCGGCTGTATTAATAAAAACTGAAATAAACAAAGTCCATGCGTAAAGAACTGAACCATGAATTTCATTTATATAGTTTTGCATAGATTCTGCTCCATCTCCTGAAATAATATTTTTATTAGAAGTTAGTTCAAACATTTCTTTTCGTAAATTTAATATATTTTGATCCAATTTATCAAAAAAACCTTTATTTGAAACTAATAATGTAGGCAGTTCTTGAGCTTCATAACGCATAATCTGGCCCCCCTAGTATTGACTTAATTTAACATCTGTATCATGAATAATTTCTGCTACCTTGACAAACTTTTCTACATCAGATCTTAAGAAAACATGATATGTATCCATAACATCTAGCATCTCATTCATAATGTTCAAACATTCTACAGCACTTGAAAGATCACCTTTTAAATCATCAAAATGCGGAATAGGCGTTATTGCAAAACCGTTATTTATTGTGGAAAGTTTTGCTGTGTATTCATTAAGGTTAATATTTATTTCCGCCATGTAAAAACCACCTTTCTAATTAACAAGTTTTTCGATCTGCCCTGTCAACCAATTCCACGCATCATTAAGTTGTTCAATAATGATGCAATAGTCATTTTTTTCATCAATTAATTTCTTTTCTTTATCGACAAGTGCATCTAACATATCGTCAAGACCATCAATATAATGTTCAAAATCCTCTTTACTTCTTTGGAAATTACATTCTTTAAAGTTATTACGATTTGTACCTTTCCAATTAGATTTATCATTATATGGAAGCTTTTTAAAGGTATTATAAATTTCCTTAGCACTATCTTTATGCTCTTTGATTTTTTCTTTCGCACTTTGCACATCACTTAATTGTGTATCTACAGAAGACAAATTTGCTTTATTGGTTTGTATCTGTGAATATTTTTGATTTTTCGAATAAACAAGTTCTTCTTTTGTCACTATAATCCCTCCTGTGAATTATTTTTATTATCTTATGGTGGATTTATTAAGCAACATCTCAACACCGCCAAGGAACTAGCACAGCGTTGCTTAAAATTCACTAAATAAACAGTAAAGTTTGAAAAGCTATTAAATTCGTATATAAATCAAGCAAGCACCGACAGACTTACTAATTTCAAAAACATTAAATTAGGAATTTAAATTGAATTCATCCTCGGTTGACTTGAGAGTTTAATTCAATTAAGCGACATTTACGCAATGCTGTACTAGGGGATACCTCTAAGCGAACCTTGAAGTGAACTTAATCTGTTCTGCTCTGAATTAATCTGACTTCTTATTGACGCTGCACTCATATAGTTAACCTCCAAATTTACTGATATCACATTAATTGTAAATTGTCAATTAGCTAACCAGCGGCACCTTAACCCTAAGATACCCTGATCCTTTAATATAGAACGCTTCACCGGGCATAAGCGGCTTCTCTTTTGATGCCTGATACGGCAGGTTCCATACCTGCTGGCGGTCAGCTGTTACAAGCAGAAGCCCTTCGTCTATTGACTTAAACGCTTTTGTCAGCGCGTCATAACCTTTTGACAGCTCAGCGGCATTTGTGCAGAAGATTACATGAATACCTGTCTGGCGGATCTCTTCCAGGAACGTGGCGTATTTTGCCTGATTGGTTCCGGCCATCTCAATAAATCCGCCTCCGCTTATAATAATAAACACATCTTTAAACTGGCTGTAAAATTCCGCGGGCGTCAGTTCACCGTCGTTTTGCATGTGTTCTACATATTTATTCCTTCTGTTGGCCGCTTCCGTTCCGAGCGCGCTCATCAGTTCGGAAATTTTTTCTTTATCCGCTGTTATGTAACCTGTGATATTGCCGTTCTTTTTATAGGCGTTCAGCTTGATCATCGCGTTGTCTATAATATATATGTCCGGCTTTGACGGTTTTTTCAGCAGCATTTCAATAACTAACTTCATCGCGTTTGCTTTACCTGTTCCGGCTCCGCCTATAATCAGCATATTGGTTGTCTGGGAGAAATCAATATTTAGCGCTTCAACGTTTTCATTGTCCAAACCTACAGGCACAAGCATCCGCTTACTATTTACCGAATAATCAACAGTTTCATTTTCTTTAAATTCACGCAGCGTAAGTTTCTCCGGAAGCATTGGTATAGGTTTAACCTTTTTACCTGTCCAGCTGTTTTTGATTTTATCTACACACTCATTAAACGCTTCACGCATTTCCTCTTCGGTTTCCGCTTTTACAGGAAGAGCTATTTGCATACTGTAAACCATATCAAACTTTACTAAACCTCTGCCAGGACTTTCTTCCTGATCAAGTTCCGTACGGCCTACAATACTGGTGATATCGGATTTATCAATTAAGAACAGCGCAAGCTGATTTTTAACGTTTGCTATAATATTGCTTCTGAATGCCGCCGACCGTGACGCTGATATGGCAAGGAAAATTCCGCAGGCCATACCGTCTCTTGATATATCCGTTACTGTTTTATCAAGCGATTCCGACTGTTCCCTTACTATATCGTAATTATCAAGCAGTATTACAATATTAGGCAGCTTTTCTTTTGTAACTTTGCGGTACATATCCACATTGCTGACACCCAGCTTACCTAACAGGTCTTTACGACGTTTCATTTCCGTTAAGATGATTCTTTGGAATTTTTCGGTTTTTTCAGTTGTATCTATCGTCATAACGTCAGCAGTATGCGGTAAATCCCTTAAAGGCAATAAATTGTTGCTTCCAAAATCAATAATATAAAAATTCAATTCGTCAGGTGAATAGTTTATTGCTGCTGAAACCGCCAGCGTTCTAAGGAAATTTGATTTTCCCATTGACGCCGATCCGAAAACAATAATATGACCGGATTTAGAAAGATTGATCTCAAAATCAGATTGTTTTTGAAGCTGCGGCTGATCTACTCTTCCCAAAACCACATTAAATTCCTTAACAGCTTCATCCCAATTAATATCCATGTTCTGATTATTTATAATATCGGGCAAATATATTCTATTTTCCAGCGGCGGAAGCCATGGACTCGGCACGCGCGCTAAACCAAGCTTGCTAAACGTTTCATCAATATGTATAACAGTTGCGTCCAGCTGCGTTACAACCTCCGACTGTTTTTCTTCCGCTTTTACCTTGTTGCTAAAATCCTGTGTCATAAGCTGAGTCTGGCCTAAGTCGTTAAACAGATATATGTTGTCGTCCGCGGTTTCTCCTGTCTCTTCACCGCCATCAAGCTTATATTTAGCGCCGCTCCATGCTGACTGAAACAGTTCGTAAATCTCATTATTGCCTACCATTAAATATCCCCGGCCAGCCTGAGTGATATACGCGGCGTCCGGTGTTTTAATCATACTGTTACTATCGCTTGGATTTTGAACCTTTAAGCATATACGGAACTTTGCGTTACTGCTGATCTGTTCATCAACAACACCGTCCGGCTTTTGAGTGGCCAAAATCAAATGAACGCCAAGGCTTCTTCCGATACGGGCAACCGATACAAGCTCTTTTATAAATTCCGGTTTCTCCTGTTTAAGCTCCGCAAACTCATCTGAAATAATAAACAGGTGCGGCATAGGTTCTTTAACAACGCCTTCATTAAACAGCTTTTGATATTGGTCAATGTGGTTAACACCGTTTTCTTTAAATACGTTTTGACGTCTTAAATTTTCACTTTTAATTGCTACCAACGCGCGCATAGTCTGAGCGCCGTCAAGGTTTGTAATTGTCCCTAACAAATGCGGCAGGTCTTTAAACAGTTCCGCCATACCGCCGCCTTTATAGTCTATAAGCAGGAACGCGATATCGTATGGATGGAAGTTGACTGCCAACGATATAATATATGACTGTATTGTTTCAGATTTACCCGAACCTGTTGTTCCCGCGACTAATCCGTGAGGACCGTGGGCTTTTTCATGCAGATTTAAATTCACAATATCATCTGTCCCACGCAAACCCAGCGGAACCGCCAACGTTTTATACGGTTTGTTCTCTTTCCATCTCTGTAACAGGTTGTATTGAACAGGTTTTTCTATTTTATACATTTCGAACAGCGTTACGGAATTCGGTATATTATTTGTAACATTGCTGACATGCTGAACTGGAGCTAACCGTCTGGATATTTTATTCAATTGTTCCGTTGACGCCATATCCGGAGTATATTCTTTTCGGGAATCTACATTATTGTCCTTTACAATAGTGCCCTTGCCAAACTCATTAATCAACAATACGTTTGAAGCGCTTTCAGGTATTTCCTCCATACGTTCGCCTATATAAATGCTGTAAACACCTATTTCAGCCTGATTATACAACAGGTACTCCATAATCGCATGGTCAAAAATCAGCGGCAGATCCGCTATAACAAAAATAATCCTGCTTGGCAACCCCGCATTTTTATCTTTATCCTTAAGGTCGTTTTTTCTTCCCTTTATCATCTGATAAATACTTCCCAGTATATTGTCGCGGGTACGGCTGTTTTTTATTAAAGCTTTAAACTGCCGTTTTCCTATCCAGGTATGTGGAACCCATTTAAGCCATGAAAAATCTTTATCATTTTCTTCGGAATAAACTATAACCAACTGTACATCTTTATAACTATGCGATACACAAATATGCCCCAAAATAGCCATCAAGTGAGGGAACACCTGCTGAGGTTTTCCGACTATACCTGTTATACCTGAAGTGAAGTCCATCTTTAAAGGAATATCTGTTATCATATTATATTTAGAAGCAAGCGTTTTTGCTTCCGTATGCAACGCGTCTTTTTCGTTTTGCTGAGAATCACTTGTTTCGTAAGACACATTAAAACTCAACAGCTTAGAGCCTTTACCAATACGTACATGTAAAAAATCGTTATGAGACGGACTCTTTTCCCATAGACGCCTGTCAAAGCTTTCAACTATTTTTTCTTCATCCTCTAAAGAGGGCAACGACTGCTCAAGGCATTCTCTTTGCATAAGCAGCTGGCTGCGGATTTTTTTCCTAACACCATCCAACAGTTTGCGATAAAAATCAATCCTGTCTGTTTCATTCTTTTTTGCTTTCTTTTTATCAGAAAAGAATTTCGAAATAGTTGTTACAAGCGTGGCCGCTGAAGTAACCGCCATAATCAGCATCATGAGACCGCGTCCCATTAAAAAGCCTGTTCCAACAGTTACGCCTATCATAAGTACATTCGGGCCAATAGCCATAAGCAACGATGCTTTGTCTTGCTCCGGTGACGAATTTGGCTGAGGAATAATAATCTTTTCCTCAGGCTCATGATAAAAAATTCTAGGTGATCTTTTATAATATGGATACCCTTCCGTATGTTCAGAATCCGGTTTATATAAAATAACATCCTGCCGCTGCGAAACGGCATACTGGTGATACAAACTACAATATGTACCGTGAAATACAATGATATATTCCCTATAAGAAATAATATCTCCTTCTTCTATACTTTGAAACGTATTTATACAGCTTCCGTTTAAGTACATTTCATGATGTTCATCTTTCGATATAATCGCCCACTGATCATTCTGATTTACCAGTTTAAACAGATTATCTACATTACAGTTTTTTAACACAATATGATTACCCGGAGATCTTCCGAAATTGAGTTCTTTTAACGTTTCAACATAAATTTCAAGATAATCTTCATAGTTTTTGTAACAGCTTATTTTTACTTGTTTATTCTCGGGATTGTTATTAAGCAAAAAAGGGTGGTTTAACTGAAGCTCTGTCTTTTTTTCTTTGCTACACAATGTAATAACCGGCTGCTTATCCTTTTCCGCAACCTCTAAAGAAAAACCGTCAAAGCTTTTATCCGCAATAAAAACATCGCTGTCCGCATTATTTGACACAACATATTTCTTACCTGATTCCCAAACCTGTATTATATACCGAGTCTCTTTATAGTCAATATAAATATTTATCTTTTCCATACATTTTAAGGGGCATATTTAGCCCTAGTTCCACCTTTCATAATGTGTTCCTTTTTCTTGCAAATATGCAGTTCTCTTACAAAGGGATTGTGAAACAACATATAAGTTACTGCAATAACAAACTTATAAATATCCCCTATAGTTATAACTTGCTTTTTTATTTAGCTTAAAGATTTATAAAACACTATTTTTATAAAGCATTATCTTGTTTTTTATTGGTGTTATTAATCCTTAAGCTACTAAACAAAGTTAAAATGGATTTAACGCATTTGTATTTGAATTCGACAGCGCTGAAGTGGGCTGAGAAGATGATTGCGACGGTGATGTTGTTGGCTGTTCATTTTTCGGCCTGTTCGCTTCCTCTTCCTCTATATCTTTTAACAAGCTGTCAATTCTATCTATAATCTGCTTTCTAAGATCAATATTCACTTCGTTAGCCATAACAAATTCTCTATGAGTTTGATAAATTTCTTTTCGAAGAGGCAAATCACCTAACGATTCAACGACTGCTTCCGCTGATATAAAATCATTTATATTCATATACGCTTTTGCCAATAACGTTTGAGCCTGAGCGTCATATTTTAACTGCATTTCTGTTGTTGCCAAATCAATAACTCTATTATAGTCTTTAGCATAATATGCCTGATACAACTGGACTTTAAGCTCATCGGACCGCAGATTTGCAACAACGTCTGTCTCATTTAAATCTATTAATTTTAAAATTATTTCAATATGCCGACTTGGGTCAAGGTTAAACGCGCGGACTAAGGAGTCTTTATCCCCTTTAGCAATCAGCGCATCGGCAACAACAAGCTTTAAACTGTCGTTCATTTCTTCGTCGCTTAAATTTGCCGCATATTCTACAACTTTGTCAGAATCACGCTGATAAAAGCTTTCGTAAATCTGCATGCGGACACGGTATTGATCTGTTTGCACAATATTTCTATACCCAAAATATGTTGTAGAGGCGATGGTTAAAAAAAACACGGCTAAGGCTATTAAAGAAACAAGTTGTATAGTCCTACGTTTAAACGCGATTTTATTTGATGAAATTTCTTTATATCGTTCATTATATCTTTCTTTCAGAAGATGTATTATATCTTCAGCTGTCTGAGCGTCCATAATCGAATAAAAAAATTCACTTTTATCTAAAACATCAAGACCGATATCCATAAGTGCTTCAAAAGAATATTTGTTTTGGAGTACGGATAAAATTAACGCTTTATACTCCTCTAATTCTTCAATGTAAGTATACTTTTGCGGCGGAAGAACTCTGGAAATAGCGCGGTACGCAAACCGTATTTCATAGGAATCCGAATAATATATGTTTTGGGGATTAAATGTTGTACAATACAGCTTATTAATATGTTGAAAATGCCTTCCGATATTTATAAGAATAAGAATTTTTTCAAGTTCCGTTTTACCCGACAAATTAAATAAACATTCAAAATCCGATTCTATGTCGTAACTAAGCTTTACACTCTCTGAAGTCAACGATATATCGGAACATAAAAAATGCATAGGTTCTATCTGACGCAGAATTTCTAATTTATAACCTGATGTCAAATGTGTCATTTCCCGGGGAATAGATACAACAATTTTTCCGTTTTCCTCTTTTGCATAATCGGAAAAATTAAATCTGTTTTGTTCATATGCCATTTCATTCGAGATCCCAAAACGCCTTTGTTAATCCGCGTTTCGATAATCTCACCACCACCTTTTTTTATTTCTCTTTGCACCGGACTATTTGATATAAAATTATAATTTTTGAATTTTTATTATTTACCTTTCTTAGCTGGACTTTTTTAATACTTTATAATATTCTTAAAACCTCGCCGTCATAAATATCAAAATCGTTTAAAGTATCGTTTTGCGAAAGCAGTTTCCCATTATTCTTAGCCTTCACAAAGAAACCATTTACATGGCTTATGTCTTTATTAATAGCATCGTATAACGCAATTATCATCTTTTTCATTGTAAGCTTTCTGTCGACTTTTATATCAATAAGTGTATTTTTGCCCATATCTACAGTAACAAGGGCATATTGTTCAATATCAGCCATAAAAACAGCACAACGATCAAAGTAATGAATTTTCATTACTTTGACCGGATTATGCTACATCACCGTCCTTTCTGTTATTTATAAATTAATTCCCTCTGAAGTTGGATATATGACTTTCCTGAAAAATAGCATTTTCGATATCATAGTTTGCGCTGCACGAATGGGTTTGTGCGCATATGAGTGTCTATTGTAAGCCAAATTTCACTGATTGTATATGACCCGACTTCTGTATGAAATTCAATGGTGATATCATGCTTCTTAAATCTTTCTGCACTTATACCTTCTCTGATTACCGTTGTTTTTTTCTTCTTGTACCCCTTTTGTTTAAGTATATCTGCCGCGTTGTCTATCTTATCGCCCAACTTAATACCAAAAAGATGATAATCGCCACCCTTAATTCCAATCATAGTCATTCGCTTGCTGTCGGTTTTATAAGGATAACAAGAAAAATATCCTATTACATATTCATCATGCGTCATGTCGAATGTAGATAGATCATCAATATGATAATGTCTATCACCTTGTTCTTCTAACAGCACCTGTATATTTCCTAAATAGCTATTGCTATTAATTTCCTTTGCTTCTTCAAGCGTTTTTTCAACTTTTTTCAGACTTATTTCCCCATATCCATAAGCAACTAATCCAACAATCACTAACAAACTCACCACCGCATAAATAATTGGCTTAATCTTCATTTTGATATTGACCACCCACTTTCTAATCACTATTTCGGTCTGGACAATGCAGCAAAAGCCCGAGCATCCCGCTCTACTTCTTGATTGTAATAATCAAAGAAATTATTCTTTTTAGGATCAGATTCAATGTACTTTTCCTTCCACTGTTTCTTAAGATTATCAGAAATGCGATATTTGCCAGGGTTGCTTTTAACTCTATACTGATACTGATGCCTTGTTTCATGCGTAAGAGTATCAATTACCTTATCTATCGAATAGTTTCCTTTAGGGTCACTGACAAACTTCGGATGAATCGAAATATATCTCCACAAACCATCAATTGAGTAGCCAAAACCACTTGATGTGTCGTATTTAACTGTTGTTTTGTTCTTGCCATATAGAACCTTTCCAATTTTATTGACATAGTCTTCAATGATTTTTTTTCTTTCTGCCTCAGTCATAGTTTTCCAATTAGCCCGCACATCTTCTGTAAAAACTTCATACACTATTTTTTTACATTCTTCGGACTTCCTAAACTCAATTTCCCAGAACTTTGCTTCCTTTATAGAATTCTTGAGATTGCCTGAGATTTTATCCTTATCAAGATTTTTACATTTGTTTTGAAAATCTTTCTTCAGTTCTTTATTTGTTATCGTAGAACTAACCAAATCTTTTAACGAAGTAGATGTTGTCCAACCCAAAAATTTCCCGGTGGAAACCTTTATATCTTTTGGATTAAGACTATAAGTTCCTTCTGCTTGTTCAGACATGGCCACACTGAATGGATTATCAATCTTTTCTGATATCTCATAGTGTATTCCATTACAAAAAGACACTATTCGGCGCCGCTTCTCATTAAGTTCCTCAAGCTCAGACATCTGTACCGGTAAACTTAATGGCCCGATATCTCTTTGACTGTCAACCTTCTTAACTGCCTTATCGGCCTCCTCCCAGGCATTATACAAATTATCTACTCTGTGACTCATGGTGTTATACCATACATCTGACAATTCAACCCAAGCTTCGCCAACACTTTTCATGTTCTCATCTCCTTTGCTATTTTGCTATCAACTTCCTGCATATTCGCTAAAGAATAATCAACATACTTGCCTGTTTGCTCAAAGCATTGACATAACAATTCCAAATGTTCTTTCAGTTTAGTAAAAACTGCGAATGATACTTCCTCTCCCTGACCCTCATAATTATCTGAAAGTAGCTTGGCCGTTTGATCCAACGTTGATATCAAATCATTAACGCTTGTTTTACACTCTGTATATTTTTGGCTGACACTTTCCATCAATCCTTTATCATAAACTAATTTAGCACTCATGCCAATACCATCCTTTCAGCCAAACAATTTAAGATATGCTGTTTACATTCCTGGTAAAGGGTTTCCGCGATACAGTCATACCGATAAAGTGTATTTTCATTTAGAAAGTATATTTCATCTTTACTAATATGTTCCTGCCAAACGCTTAAACGAAAGTGATTCCACAGATTTAGCTTAAAGCGCTTTTGAAAATCCTCAAACCCAAGATTAATTGAATCTCCTTGAGCAGAGGTTTCACCATAATTAAAAAACGGAATACTTTCAACAATTTGCTCAGCGCTGTTCGCGCTGTCAACTACTCTAATATCATAATCCTCAAAAAGGGGATTATATATAATCATAACGCTCTCGCTTTGATCGTTTATTCCTAATATGATATTGTCAATCCTCACATGCTTTTTAGCTTCTTTGAAGTTTAAAAGGCGCCTCGCGTAACGTATGCCCTCATCTGTAAATTCAGTTTCGCTTTTCAAGAGACCTTTTTTAATCAGCCCATCTTTCACAGCATCTAACAACAACATTGACATTTCGGAATCTGGCGGACGTGGAATAAATAATATATCTTTATCGTCTAAAATACTGTTCAAAAAATACATTTCGTTCAAATTCATGAAAATTCCCCTTTTAAATTGAATTAATTAACGCAACGTTATTTGACGCGTTTACAAAGTTATCTTTATTTTTTTGTAATTGCTCAATACAAGTATGTATCTCCGGAAAAAACGGCCGTATTTTTTCCGCATACATTTTAATTGCTTCATGAATTTGCAAACATTTCTCATTCGCGCTTCCAATCCAACGGCTATCATTAAGCTCCATTTTAATGTTGTCTATTGACGTAAAGATGTTTTCCCAAATGGCCTCCGTCTCCTGTATCTTTGCCGCAACGGTTCCAATATCATCTTTAACTTCCATAATTTCTTGCATATCAATATTCCTCCATAATGCCAATTCTTGAGCGCCACATATCCGCCTCGCTTTTCCACTTTAACGCCTCGGCTCTATATTCTGACGCCTTGTTGCGTGCATTTTCGATACACGTGTCTAATTGCGAAGCAAAATTGTCAAATTTTGTAATTATTTCCCCATGTAATATAATCCAATCATCTCTTTTGGTGATATAACGGTCATAGTAGTCACCATCAACCGCGGTCGATGTTGTTGTCCCAAACCCCTTCGCAGTTCTTATCTCACTCGACACATTATCTTTACACGTTTTCAAAGTGTCAGCGAGATCATTATAGAGGGTCTCCTTCGAACTAGCATCGGCTTGCTTTTCGTCAGCCTTATTCGCTGCTCCTCTAGCATTAGGATATTTTGGACGTGTAGGCATTTTTTATTCATCTCACTCTCTTTTTGTCGTAATTTTAATCAAATGGTTTCAATATTGCCAATAAATATATTGTTTCCTATTTATACATTAATAAGGGATATTGTTCAATGTCAGCCATAAAAACAGCATAACGATCAAAGTAATGAATTTTTCATTGCTTTGATCGGATTACGCCAAATCACCGTCCTTTCTGTTGCAAAAATGGACAGCACGCAAACGCACACTGCCCATCTCCGTTCCAAATTTGTTTTTCAGTGATCCATCTCATACAGACAAAAGCACTTGATAAACGAAATGGACTCTCACGTACATTAAAGAAAACTTTAGAAATTAGTTCATTCCAAATTGGGCGCCTAATCTTTGGTCATTTTCTTCAATGATTTCAGCTGACTTATTCAATTGCTCACTGACGTCTTTAGTTAATTCAATGAACTTTGTCAAATAAGGCTTTAATTCTTCAAATTGAGCAGCGAACTTCTCACTCGCTGCGCCTTTCCATTCATCCTGAACCAAAGCATTTGTCGCTGTTGTCAGCGTGTTAAGAACTTGATCTACTTGTTCTGAACTTTGTGAATATGTAGCAGCCTTCGCACGCAGGTCTTCCGGTCTGACCGATATTAAATCTGCCATAAAATTTCCCTCCAATTAAATAATAAAATAATTCAATGAAACCTTGTTTCACCATTAGACATACTACCATTAATATATTATTATGTCAAGATATTTTTTTAAAAAAAAGTTATTTTTAATCGACATATTAAAGTTTAATTTTTCTTTTTTGTTGCGTTTACATCATGCAATTCAAAAAATATCACTTCCAAACGGCATATAAGTTAAGCACGTCTCCATTGTTATACTTAAGATTTTTGACAGATTGACCGGCTGTGTAAACAACAGAATTGTTTCCGGATGACGTTGACCAACCTTGGAACGTATAACCTGTTCGCTTAAACGCATTTGCCCTTAAATTTTGCGCTTGATCATAGGTAAAGACCTGATTCGCCATCGTACCGCTTGTGCTGCCATTACCGTTAAAAATAACAGTGTATGTATTAGCCTTCCAAATAGCATATAACGTGATTTTAGACCCGTTTGGGTCAGTACGGTTTGCCGCATTTTGCTTGTCTTTATACTCGACCGCTCCGTTTGCGGAAAGCGCCCAGCCCATGAATGTATAGCCTGTACGGGTAAATGTATTTGCTCTTAAAGCCTGAGTTTCATTGTAGGTAAATCCCTGCTCAGCCATATAACCTGAACCACCGTTTGCATTGAAAATGATCGTGTAATTGCTAATCTCCCAAACAGCATACAAAGTGTAAGTAGCCCCGCTTACTGAAGTAAGGTCTCCAACATTTTTCTTATCCGCGTAAACGACTGATCCGCCGGCGGAAGTTGCCCAACCCTTAAAAGTATAGCCTGCACGGGTAAACTGATTTTCCGACAAAGCTTGTATTTCGCCAATGACGAATATTTGATTCGGCATTGTGCCGGTTCCGCCATTAGCGTTAAAAGCGACAATATACATAGGTTTCCAAGTAGCATATAAATTGATTACCCCACCGTTTTCGTTTGTAAGATTAGAAACACTTTGCTTGTCTCTGTAAACTGCTTTTCCTGTAGGGGAAGTTGCCCAGCCTGCAAAAGCATGGTTTGTATAAATAAATTCATTTCCCGACAAAGCCTGTGATTTATCATAAATGAATCCTTGATCATTCATTGTACCCAATCCGCCGTTTGCGTTGAAAACAATGGTGTATTTATTAGGACTCCAAACAGCATATAAAGTAATTGCGCTTTTCGCAGTAAGATTTGAAACACTTTGTTTATTTTTATAAGCGGCAGCGCCGTTTGCGGAAGTTGCCCACCCCGCAAAAGAGTAGCCTGTAAGTGTAAATTTATTTGCCGGCAAATTATATGTCTGGCCGTATATAAACGATTGATCAGGCATTGTGCCGGATCCGCCGTTTGCATTATAAGACACGGTGTATTTATTAGGACTCCAAACAGCATATAAATTAATCTTGTCAGTGTCTTTGGCAGTTATGTTTTTAACATTTTGCTTGTCGGTATAAACTGTCGAACCGTTTGACGAGGCTGCCCAACCTGAAAACTCGTATCCGGTACGGGCAAATTTATTTGCCGTTAAATTCTGACCCTGATCATAAGTAAATACCTGATTATAATTCGCTCCGGATCCGCCGTTTGCATTATAAATAATAGTATATGTATTAGGCTTCCAAACAGCGTATAAGTTGATTACCGCGCCGTTTACATTTGTTAGATTTAACACATCTTGTTTATCTGCGTAAACTACCGGTCCATTTGCGGAAGTTGCCCAACCCGAAAATTTGTAGCCTGTGCGGGCAAAGCTATTCGCTTGCAAAGAATCAGGCTGATCATATACCAATGACTGCTTAATCATATTACCGGTACCGCCATTGGCGTTGTAAGCTAAAGTATATACAGGCTTAGGCATATTCATCAGAGTTCCTATAGGACTGTTTTTAATGATTTTCGCTAAATATTTTTGAATTAATGTGGCATCTTTAACAGTTAATCTCCCATCAAAATCTACATCACCGGCTAAATTACTTCTTTCATTGGAGGATAAAATCTTGGCGACAATTTTTTGAATACGAGTAGCATCTTTAATAATCACTTTTCCGTCGGCATCAACATCTCCTAATATGTAAGATCCCCCCGGATTAGAATCTCCCGCTGCGCTTACATATAAAACCATCGTGCTGCAGATAATTAACATCAAAAATAAAATTGTACATTTTTTTAAAATAATCTTCATATGAATTCTCCTTCTTTTTTAAGTTCATACAATAAAAATACTTTTCTATAATTGTACAGCATAATGGCACTTAATTTCCATTAGTAAATCAAACAAAAAAACATACTTATTTTTATTAATTTTTCACAAAAATATATAACTTTCTACTAATAGTCCTCCAAATTTCTTTTGTAACTAAATAACATTATATAAAAATTATATTTTTCATAAAATTGACCGTTAACCAGTTATATTTTAATTTTTATACCTGCCAGCTGAAGCTTCAGCGTATTAACCATCTGATTTTTCGTCCTATTCAAACTGCCTGACACTTTTTCTAAAGTGCTGTTTTCATCCTCTTCAAATCTATATAGGGGATTAAGATTTATATGCCCGCCTGAGTAATCTAAAATCTCGGTAATTTCCATCGTCTTTCTGGAATGGTCACGAAGTCTTGACAGATGAATAATAATATCTACAGCGGATGAAATTTGCTGCCGTATGGCCTCCAGCGGCAATCCCGGCGCGCCCTGCAGTACCATTGTTTCAAGTCTGCTCAACATATCGGCGGTAGAGTTTGCGTGCCCTGTTGATAAAGACCCGTCATGTCCGGTATTCATCGCCTGTAACATATCAAGTGCTTCACCGCCACGCACTTCACCTACTACTATACGCTCAGGTCTCATACGAAGTGACGATTTTATCAAATCACGGATTGTTATTTCTCCGGCGCCTGCCGCGTTGGCGTTTCTTGTTTCCATTCTTACCAGGTTTTCAACTCCTACAATTTGAAGCTCCGCGGAATCTTCAATTGTAATAACACGTTCATCTTTTGGTATGTAATTCGAAAGCGCGTTCAAAAACGTAGTTTTCCCTGACCCTGTACCGCCGCAAATAAATATGTTGTATTTCGCCTTTACCAAAAGCTTTAATTTATCGGCAATATCCTGTGTGATAGAACCGTACTTAATCAGCTTTTCAATGGTCATAGGAGTCTTGGAAAACTTACGTATTGTAATCGTTGGCCCGCACAGAGCAATCGGAGGCAGCACTACATTTACACGGGACCCGTCGGGAAGCCTTGTATCTACAATAGGATTCGCCTGATTCACCTCACGGCCCGCAAGCCCTACAATCCTTTGAATAATATCTTCAAGTCTTCTCTGACTTTCAAACTGCTTATCCAGCTTTGTCAGCCTGCCGCTCTTTTCAATAAAAACATTCTCCGGCCCGTTAATCATTACCTCTGTGATCGTATCATCCTTGATAATAGAATCAAGTAACCCAAACCCTCTTATAGAACTATAAACCTGCTCAGCTATTGATACACGGATTCTTATAGGACAGTATTGATTTCCTATTTTTTCATCTACAATGTTTTCTATTTTTTCTTTAAGCTCATTATCCTCTAATTTACTAAGATTTAAATGCTCATGCACATAAGCTTTAACTTCATCAATAATTATCTGTTCCTGCTCTTCTTTCATTTACAATCCTTCCTCATTACAGCTTCAAATCAACTTATCAAACACATCAATCACACTTATTTGTTCCATAACCTGCTCCGGTGAAGCGTGTTCAAATTTGGGTATACTTCCAAGAACATTTACTTCATTCATTTGAATTTCTTCACCTGTTTTATTGCTGAACTTATTGTACAAAATAGAAATTCTTCTGCACAATCCCGCGTTATTTTGCTGATCTAACGTATTTAGCACTTGAAATGCCCGTACAAATTTTGTATTTGCAGATTTTGTGCCATCTGACACAAATATCAGGTTATGGCTCGCCTTCATAAGAGATATGTATTTTTCGTTTAACGAAAAGTCTATGTCAAGTATGATATGAGAATATTCCATTGACAGCGCGCTTGTTAAAAACTGTTCCATATCCCCTTTATCTACATCATGAAAATCCATAGCGTATTTACATGAATCATAAAAAAACACTCCTGACGCATCCTGTTTAACTGTACTTTTAAGAATCGCGTGCAGATTTGCTTTTTTGCTTTGTATCGCGTAAATAACATCTCCAAAGTCTGACGATCCCTGACCGCTGAAATAATCAGAGGCCGCGCCGAACTGTTCAAAATTCAAATAAAGCACCCTTAGACCTCGTCTTGTAAATGCTATAGCGCAAGCTGAAGCTGCTGTGGAGCTTCCGGCTCCGCCGTTTGCCGATAAAAAAGATATAACCTTAGAATTTGAACTGCTGTTCACTTTCCAGACTATGTCATTTGAAGACACTTCGGAATAAATGCTTTGAATCTCTTTATATATTAATTCCGGTTTCTGAAACTTACAAATGGCCCTTTGCTCTTTATAAGTCTCTATATCAGGAGAATTTACCAAATACGCAAACCCACAACGTTTAGATAACTTACCCACATCAATATCAAAATCGGCACTCGCAACAAATACATCTATATTTTCCTTGTTCACCGCTTCTAAAGCCGTATTTCCATCCGAAAACCCATACAATTCTAATTCAGCATAGAATTTGCTTGTTAATACAGCAGAAATCTTATTTAGATAATTTTTATCGTTTTCCACTATTGCAAGCTTAATTTTCATTTGAAAGCTCCTTATTGTTTATTAATTACTTAATCCTAATAATTAAAATAATAGTATGAATAGACACGCCTAATTATCCCTTTATGTGTTATAATACACTAGAAAACTTGATAAATTTGTCATATCATGCTGAATAAAAAAAATTTTCTACTGCTTTTTGTTACAGACAGCATATTAAGGGCACCTCCGAAAACTGCTTGCTACACCAGCGCGGTGCAGGATTTATAAAGCCAATTCTCACAAATTGGCTTGGTGCTTTCGCACAAAAATTCGAGGCAATACTTTGTGTATTAACAAGGATTTTTGTGAAAAATGACCAATAAAGATGTATCGTGACGTTGTGGCAATGGGTTTTCGGAGGTGCCCTTAAGATATAATAAACCGTAAAGACGGCGGCAAGGGACCTCCCGAGGAAACTTTTAAAATTTAACCATACCAACCAATCAATAACCACGCTTTAAAGCCTGTTCAAAATATTTTCTTTATTTGACATGATAGCTTAATTATTGTATAATGCATTTATATTATTATTAACGTAATGGAGACTTTCAATATTTGGGGAGGTGCGCAAAATGAAAAAGCCCAAAAATCGTCAAAAATATTTAGATATAATGTTAATTATGGCCATTTTCGCTGGGGTATCAATTGTTGCTTTGTTTGCTTGGATCGTATATGCTGATTATTTAGAACGAAAAACAGTAAACTATGAACCTGCCGCATCCAGTTTTGTGCAAGTGACAGAACCGACAGCTACTGCTGCCCCTCCTAAAACAATAGCGCTGCCTAAAAACCCTGTTGATTTCAATGACTTATCTAAACAAAATCAAGATCTTTACGCATGGATTAAGGTACCTAATACCATAATTAATTATCCTGTCGCGCAAAGTGCTCCGGATATGCCTGAGGATTTTTATCTGGAAAGCGATATATATAAACAATATTACTTTGACGGCACTATTTATACGCAAAAAATAAACAGCAAAAATTTCGACGATCCGGTAACTATACTGTACGGACATAATTTGCTAAACGGGACTATGTTTTCTCAACTTCACTACTTTGAAAGCGAAGCTTTTTTTGACGAAAACAGATATTTTTATATTTACATAAGGGGCAGGATATTAAAGTATTATATTTTTGCCGCCTTTGATTACGATGACAGACATATTATGTATTCATTTGATTTTAACAAAACTGATATATTTCTTAACTATTTAGAAGAAACTCTGAATTTTAACGCTTCAAATGCCTTTAAACGTCCCCCACCTGCAGAATTTCAGCCTAATGACAAAATAGTTATTTTAAGCACCTGCTCCAATATAAACAGCAATGGACGATACCTGGTACACGGGGTACTTGTAGACGAAGAAATTACAACGTAAGCTTCTCCTCAAACAATACGGAGTATTTATATATGAAAATATTAATCGTATTAACCGGCGGTACTATAGGCAGTACCGAAACAAATAATATAATTCATACCGACAATAAAAACTTTACTATCCTACAAAAATATCGGGAAATATACGGTACAGATATAGATTTTGATACTATACAGCTTTTTAACATTTTAAGTGAAAATATTGATTTATCTGTATGGTCCAAGCTGGTCAATTATCTTTACACTTTGGACTATAGTAAATATAACGGAATTATTCTGACTCATGGGTCAGATACATTTTCCTATACCTCATCACTGCTAGGAATAGCGCTCCGCCATATTCCCATACCTTTTGTAATGGTTTGTTCTAACTTTATCCCTTCTGATGAACGAAGCAACGCATTGCAAAATTTTTCCGCCGCTGTTACGTTAATTAAAGACGCCCCTGGTTTAAAGGGCGTTTTTTCAGCTTACAGCAACGACAAAACAATATGCAGTATTTTTCTTTCCACAAGAATTTTAGAAGCTGACCAGTATACAGACAGATTTTTACCTTTCGGTCAGCACCCTTTTGCTTTATGCAAAGACAATCAACTCTCCTTTGTTGATTACAAGGAAAATCCGGATTTAGCACAAATCAATAATGGCCGCATGCCTTTATTCAATACCCCAATTTCTCTTTCAAACAGAGTATTGATAATTTATCCTTACCCCGGCATATATTACAAAAACTTTAATTTAGATGAAAATACAAAAGCGGTACTCCACGCTACCTACCATTCCGGCACAGCGTACACAGAGAGGAACGGGCTTCCTGATTTTATTCATATGTGCGCAAAGCGAAATATTCCCGTCTATATGGCTTCTTTAAAAAACGAAAAAAATATATATAAAACTACAAACGAAATCCTAATGTGCGGAGCTGTCCCGCTGTATAATATCAGCACAGAAAGTGCTTACGCCAAACTGCTGCTGGCTTATAACTGTAACAAATACGGCACGCCCGAACAATTGATTAATAAGAATATATTTTTTGAACATCTGCTATAAACGTAAAATATTGACTTTCCAGAAAGAGTATGTTAATTGACTAATTATTATATTGGAGGCTTACAAACTTGAGTGATATAAATATAACAGAACAAATAAATAAGCGGCGTACTTTCGCTATTATTTCACACCCGGACGCGGGAAAAACTACATTGACTGAAAAGCTGCTGCTTTACGGAGGCGCTATTAATCTGGCCGGTTCTGTAAAAGGCAAAAAAAATTCCCGCCATGCCGTTTCCGACTGGATGGAAATTGAAAAGCAAAGGGGAATTTCCGTTACCTCTTCCGTACTGCAGTTCAAATATAAAGATTATTGTATAAATATACTGGATACCCCCGGACACCAGGATTTTTCCGAGGATACTTATAGAACATTAATGGCCGCCGATTCCGCCGTGATGGTTATTGACGCCTCAAAGGGTGTGGAGCTTCAAACTATAAAGCTTTTTAAAGTTTGCACTTTAAGAAATATTCCTATTATCACTTTTATAAACAAAATGGACCGGGACGCTAAAAACCCTTTCGATTTGCTTGAAGATATAGAAACGGTTTTAGGTATCCATACTTGTCCTATAAACTGGCCTATAGGTTCAGGAAAAGATTTCAAAGGCGTTTACGACAGAAACAGCAAAAATCTGCTCTGCTTTACGGCAAACAACGGACAAAAAGAAGTAGAAAAAGATGTAATCTCTATAAACGACACATCTCTTAAAGAAATTGTAGGTGAATACTATTACGACCCATTTATTGCTGAAACCGAACTTCTTGACGGGGCAGGCAATCCGTTTGATGCCAAAGCTGTCAGAGATGGCAAGCTCACACCTGTATTTTTTGGTTCAGCTTTAACTAATTTTGGTGTGGAACCGTTTTTAGAAGAATTTTTAACATTGACGACACCGCCCCTTCCCAGAGAAAGTAACGGCGGGCTGATCGACCCGCTCTGCGATGTATTTTCTGCTTTTGTTTTTAAAATTCAGGCAAATATGAACAAATCTCACCGTGACCGGATCGCGTTTCTCCGAATTTGTTCAGGCAAATTTGAAAAGGATATGGAAGTACTCCATGTACCGGGAAACAAAAAAATCAGACTATCACAGCCGCAGCAAATGATGGCGTCTGAACGGGCAATTGTGGAAGAAGCTTACGCCGGAGATATTATCGGAATTTTTGATCCCGGTATCTTTTCTATAGGTGACACTTTATGTACACCGGGAAATAAAATTCAATTTAAAGGAATCCCCACATTTGCGCCGGAACATTTTGCTTCTGTCAGGCAAAAAGACACCATGAAAAGAAAACAATTTATAAAAGGTACCACTCAAATTAATCAGGAGGGCGCTATACAGATCTTTCATGAACTTGATTCCGGCATGGAAGAAATAATTGCCGGTGTCGTTGGTATTTTGCAATTCGATGTTTTTAAATACCGTCTTGAAAATGAATATAATGTAGAAATCGTCATGAGAAATCTGCCGTTTTCGTACATTCGCTGGATTAAAAATCAAGATATTGACCCCAAACTTTTGGATTTAGCTTCAGACACAAAAATAATTCAGGATTTCAAAGGCAATTATCTTCTGCTTTTTACAAGCGAATGGAGTATAAGGTGGGCACTTGACCACAATAAAAATTTGATCTTAACCGAATTCGATGCAGATTAATAAGATAGCAGAGAGATGGTTCTATTGCGTTGTATAACCCAATAGAACCATCTCTTTGTTTATTTTCATCACTCGCCGTAATGAAAACGGCAGGCGATTATATGAATGGTGCTGTCCTCTATTCGGTAAACCAATCGGTGTTCACTGTCAATCCGGCGACTCCAATAGCCCTGATACTGATGTTTCAGTGCTTCAGGTTTTCCAATTCCATCGTAACCATTGCGATCAATATCTTTAGGGCACCTTCGAAAACTCATTGTCACAACATCACGACGCATCTTCATTGGTCATTTTTCACAAAAATCCTCGTTAATACACAAAGTATTGCCTCGAATTTTTTTGCAAAAGCACCAACAAATCTGCATCGCGCTGGTGCGGCAAGCAG
>JGI20171J29575_12612787_pt1 | contig 39358 bp, 33 predicted proteins | sample TergutNc150P4_FD_29575 | JGI IMG/M metagenome (IMG submission 29575)
ACAACATCACGACGATCTTCATTGGTCATTTTTCACAAAAATCCTTGTTAATACACAAAGTATTGCCTCGAATTTTTGTGCAAAAGCACTAAGCCAATTTGTGAGAATTGGCTTTACAAATCCTGCATCGCGCTGGTGCGGCAAGCAGTTTCCAGAGGTGCCCTTTATTCCGTTTTTCAAGTGTCGGGCAGATTTATTCCGGTCATAAAATCGGACAGCAGCGCGAGCGTAACGCTTACAATCCGCACCGGAAAAACCGCGGCACGAATTATTGGAGGCGGAGGATAATTAAAGAATGGGCATACATAGCATGGGAGGATTAATTATCTTGACCTCCTGTTGGCAAGAAGTAGTTTCCTTTATACTGCTTCTATATTACTTCTTGTTTCACATTTTGTCAAGCTATTTTAAGACCTGAAATCTATTGCACAAGTTGAAAAATTCAGCCTGTGCAATATGCGAAAAAAATTAAATTTTATCCTGGTTATTTTAGAACAATCCAATAAAAATACAGCCAATCAGAACACAAATGTAACGGTTTCATATAAGGAACCGAATTTATATAAATAGAGCCAAATGACACTATATTCTCATATTCCGCGCAAATTTGACAGACTGTTTTATGTATTTCTTTCCCAATTTTTCGAGGTAGAATTATGAAACCTGAATGAATTCCTTGTATAAATTATGAAGCTCTGCCTCAGGGAAGCTATAGTCCCTGATAGTGTTGTTATGCTCTTTAGGGCACCTCCGAAAACTCATTGCCGCAACATCACGACGATCTTTATCGGTCATTTTTCACAAAAATCCTCGTTAATACACAAAGTATTGCCTCGAATTTTTGTGCAAAAGCACTAAGCCAATTTGTGAGAATTGGCTTTACAAATCCTGCGTCGCGCTGGTGCGGCAAGCAGTTTCCGGAGGTACCCTTTAAAAAACAGCAAAAAAATAAAAAACGCTCAAAGGCATAAACCTGCCTTTGAGCGTTATATTAAATTCTTTTGGAGGGTTTCAAAAAAGGTATGTTTTTGTAGACATGGGTTGCGTATGGGCGGATATCCGGCAGCGGGCGCATATTATGCGCCACTACTTCCAGTTAAACACAATACTTGGGGAGTTATTCATTGAGGGAATCTCCCAATACTTTGCGCTGGTTGATTTGCCGATCTGCACATTGAATGTTACCGTCCGCATCTCGCCATAGGATTTTGTGCCGTCAATGTCAATAACATAAGGGCAAATATAGAGAATGAGCTCCCCATTGTTAAAGACAAAATCCGATAAGTTCCCCAAACGATTTGTACCAATAGCGGTTAATTCATGATTCTCTACCATTCCAAAATTCTCCCCGTTGTGTACCGCGTAAATGGTGTACCCGGAGGCGCCTGGTATCTTATCGAAGGTTGTTTGCAGAAGCCAGGGAGCTGTCGGGATGAGGAAGGAGCTGCCATAGCCGGAACTGAGCCACATATCCCCGCCAAGCATAAAGTTTCCAACCGAGGGCATATACATGGACATGGTGAAAGCCGATAAGATGCCGTCAGCGTTAGACTCGCTTGATCCTCCCACGTTGCGCGGATAATACAGCACCGGCACCCTGCCGACGAATATTGACCCAAGCTGGCTTCCCGAGGCATTAGCGCCACTCATTGCGTATATGCTGAAGAAGCGAAGCCCTGTGTCTACGCTTTCGAAATTCAGTATTCCGGTAGCTTGCGCTGATGAAATAACCCATTGGCGGTACGGTTTATTTTGATACCTGGAAACCGTGGTTCCGTTGATCTTCAGATCACCGGAACGCTGAGAGACATTGGTGTCGGCGTATAGCTGCGCAGCAGTCATGGCAGAGGTGAAGTTCACATGTTCCGTAATCACATAGCTTGCTGCACCGCTGACCGGAACAACGCCCAGCGAGGCCGTTGCTTTGCCCAGCGCTGAATAGACGATATTATAATATTTAAGTCCCGCGGTTGACGCGAAAGAGGGCTGGCTGACGGTTACCAGGCAGCTGCTTTTCTCCACGCCGTCTACATACACTCTTATACGCGCTGTGCCGGGACTGATAGAGTAGGCGTTTTTATTTTGCTCAATTCTCAAGACTGTAGAGGGAGTGTTTGCGTTATTAGGGTCTGTCACTTTCAGGGTATAGTCCGGCAACGCTGCCGAGGGCGTGAGCGTTATGGGTATGTTGTTCCAATAGGCATTGACGTCCATTGTCTTGCTTGCCCCGCCATTAATTGTAACGCCTGTCAGCGCCGCCTTCGCGCTGATTGTAAAGGAGGCCGTCTTGTTGTTATGGCTTTTCGCGGTGATAGTCACCGTCCCCGTAGCCTTGCATTTCAGGAAAAAGTCACCGTTGCTGTCGAGCAGCACCTCAACGACACTGGTGTTGCTGCTTGTAAACGTCAGGAGACTGTACGCGTTTGAAGGTGTGATTTTTGGCAGGTACATGGGAATCGTCTGTCCGGTCTTCATGTCATAAGTTACGGGCCCGCTTGGCTGCAGGTCGGTATTAAATGAAAGGGATGTAACATCCGCGCCAACCCTCAGCTTAAATGTGTCTTTCTTGCCGTTGGCGGTGGTTGCGGTAATGGTCACGTCGCCGGCACTTTTCGCGGTGACCTTTCCGGACGCGTCAACTGTGGCTATGGCGGTACTGCTTGATGTCCAGGTGACCGATGTGTCCTGATTCGCGTTGGAAGGCGTAATCGCCGCTGCCAGTGTACTGGTCCCGTTGGTGACGGGCATAAAAAGGTAGCCCGTTTTCAGACTGATCTTCACGCTTTCAGGAGATATCCCCGGGCTGGTCGTAGGGGCCGTGGATGCTGCTGGCCCGGTTGATTGCGTGGGAACAGTCACATTTATTGATGTGGACGCGGTTGTTGTTGATGTAATGGTCGGCGCTGTTGTACTCCACGGCGCTGTAGCAGATGACGTTGACCCGGTTTGTGTGGGATCAGTCACGTTTGTTGATGATGCCGCGGTTGGGGACGCGGTTGTTGTTGATGTATTGGCCGGCGCTGTTGTACTCTTCGGCGCTGTAGCAGATGATGTTGATCCGGTTTGTGTGGGATCAGTCACGTTTGTTGATGTTGCCGTGGCTGCGGACGCGCTTGTTGTTGATACAGCGGCCGGCGCTGTTGACGCGGGCGCTGTGTAGCCCGAAGGGGCGGTCGAAGTGATTGGCGCTGACGTATCTGTTACAACAGTTTTATCGTATGAATTTTGTCCTATTTTTTCACCGTCAGTACCGGCCAAATTGATCTTCGCCACATACTTTTGTATATATGTAGCGCATTTTATGTTTATTCCCGGCTTTAACAGAAAATCAGCCAGCTTTTGCTGCGTCTCTGTTAATGTAAGTATCTTCGCGACATACTTTTGTACTTTTGTGGCGTCTTTAACAGTAATTTTGCTGTCTTCGTCAACGTCACCTATAATACCGATCAAAACGCCTTTACCAATATCCCCTGACGCTTGAAAACTTGGAACTGCTATAGAAGCCATACTTAAAATCATAGCAAATACAAGCGCTAAACTAAAAATTATATGTTTCCGTCTCATAATGAAAATTCCTCCTTTATACAGATTCATTTTTATTATACACAAAGAATTTTTCTAAATCAATATAATTCGACAAAAAAACCGATGCAAACGCGTGAGAGAAAATAGTTCCGGGAGTTCCGCTCGCTGTATGCCTCGCTTTTTTCAATGTACAGATCCTTGAAGAGGTTCTCGGTGTTCTCCTTTTCTTTGATGTCAAAGAAGTATTTCAGCATTGTCAGGTTCATTGACTTGCCCATGCGCCGCGGCCGGCAAAACAGAATTATATTGTCCCCCGCGTCAAGCAAATGCTCTATGAAAACAGATTTATCAACGTAAAGGTACCCTTCTGTACGGAACTGCTTGAAATCAGTTGTGTTTAAATTGATCTTCCGCCCTTCATCCATACGCAGCAACCCCCGCTTTTTTTCAAATATGTTTTAAAGTATATATCAGTTTAGCTCATTATGCAACCAGCAGAAAAGATTTTATTTTTATAAAACAGAGATACTTTATTGTTACAGTACAGTATACTCTATCATAAAGGGAAATTCATTTTTTGATTAATTTCAATATTTTATGCAGCATAATGTTGTTTGTGATTTTTAGGGCACCTCCGAAAACTGCTTGCCGCACCAGCGCGGTGCAGGATTTGTAAAGCCAATTCTCACAAATTGGCTTGGTGCTTTTGCACAAAAATTCGAGGCAATACTCTGTGTATTAACAAGGATGAAGGCATTTTTACACGTCCTCATTTCAACAACTCCTTGATTCGCGCCTGAAACTCCACAAACCGTTCCGCCGGAACATACTTCTTAATTTCGCTGTAATCCACAGACTGTAATTTTTCTACAATATCGTCGTGGTTCTTGATAAACCGCTTCGACCAGTCATCAAGCGGCAACAGAGAGCTTCGCCCTTTTGTTGCATGGCTTACCCCCATAAACTCTTTGTTATACGCAATATTGTGGTCGTAACACGGCGCAAGGGATATAAACTCAAAGGTCTTAGCATCGTACAAAACGCCCGTGTTCTCGTCGTGCATATCCGGGTTTCCGATGAGGTAATTGAAGATATACATGCGCTCGATTTGTGCCGCTATGTCTTTTCTGCCAATTCTTACGAACTCGTTGTAAATTTCTTCGTCAGTATCAAAGTATCGTTTCAATTCTGCCGCGTGAACAAGGGACACGTCGTTATTCGTAAACAGCTCTACATTAACAAAATCGCCGTCCAACTCACATTTTGCGACAGATATGCCGATTTGCTCGCCGAACAGGTACGCGGGGTATTCAAGCTCCGCATCCTCACGCAACTTCACAAGATTTTTGCCTATTATCGCTTTGGTGAAAAAGCCTTTTGTCGTAAATAATGAAGTGTGTCCTGTAAGCAGCTCCGCCGGATTATCGGTTTTGCCCGTAAGGGCATACAGGCTTAATTCACGACTTTTGTCACGCAAGGAGTTGAGCTCGCTCCATGTTTGATTCGTGTCCGATGTTTTAAGCCAAAAGTTGTCCGTAAACGAAATGCCCGAACTGTCTTTTATCATTTTATCGCGGTCACGCCCGACCTTTCGCGCGATATACACCATATTCATATAAGTGCGCTGCGCGTTGTCAATGCGGTTTGTTATCCACTCAAAGGCATCGACAGGGCGGATAGGGTCGAGGCTCCTGAGTGCAAAGGGTAAATATTTTGGTTCGTAAACCGTGACTGCATCCGCTTTTCTGTCGAATAGCAGCACAGGTGTTTCTTCATACATTATGGTGTATTTAGATACTTTACCGTTACCGTTGTTTTCTAACATTGGTGCGCTCTCCTTTTTACCCCACGCAGCATATCAGCGTGGGCGGACTCTTTACTCTGTCAGTCTATTGTGCGACTCTTTCGTAATAAATCCGTCAGTTCACGGGTCATATCTACAAGCTGTTCATTCTGATAAAAATCTTCTTGAAAATAGAAATAACCACCGCATAGTAAACAGGGCGCGGTTCTTTACTAAATTGCATCGGTGATGTGTTGAGCAAAATACCGCACAGATAGACCTATATTTTGGCTTGTTTCAGTATTTTAATGTTCGCTTCAACATTTCGCGGAGCGATACCTACTTGGATTTCTTCGCGGCTTTCGTCCTGCCGTCTATCGGTTGCGGAGTATCTTTGGGAATCAGCCAGCCACGCCCCAACCTGACAGCGCCATCAACTTGTCCGTTTTGGCAGAGAGCCTGTATGCGCCTATCCGATATGCCCCACTTTTCAGCGGCTTGTTGAGGAGTTATCCAATCAAGTTCCATACTTGATACCTCGCTATAAGTATTTCGGCTACCTGTAATTATACAGCGGCATACCGTATAATACAATAGCTAATTTAAATTTCATTGCCGCTTAGCCGTATTACTTAGCATCATCTGAAATTTTTTCTTTTCGGCAAAGCAATAAACACCGCGACCGACTCGTGTCACGGTTCCCCGCTTAACTAATTCGTTAATATTCCAAATAACTGCTTTTCGTGATAACATCGGCTTGACTGTTTCAATATAGCTTACAATCTCGTCAATTGTACAGTATTTTCCTGAAAACTGTTTCAAGATCTCCTTTTTCAATTCAAATACTTTTCTATACAGATTCATAAAATAATTTAAATTTTATCTTGATTTTGATTAAGAAATGTGATAATATAGTGTAGGTTTAAGATCAACTTAGATATATGCGCTGTTAGCTCAGCTGGATAGAGCGTGTGGCTACGGACCACAAGGTCAGGAGTTCAAATCTTCTACAGCGCGCTATTTTTCAAGTTTTTGTCTCAACTTTTTTCAAGAGTATCCGCCAGTGTATAATACTGGCGGATACTTTATGTTTGTCATAGCAAATCTCTTCTTTTATAAATGAGCAAATTAAAAAGAAAGCCGTGAAAATGCACAAAATTAAACGCGGTCATTCCGAACGTGTGCTATTTTTTTATTACATTTCTGCTTCCCTGCTTTATTTCCCTCACCGGACGCATTTCAATATAACCTCGCCAGCCCCAAGGCTCAAGCTGCATCCTGGGGGCAAGCTCATCGGCATAGCTGTAGCCATATACCTCTGGATTGAATTTTTCGATGAGCTTCATACAGCCCAGAACGGCTTCCTCGAAATTTTTGTCCATGTACGGCTCGCCCTGAAACACCAGCAGCTTGCACGGCGCAAGCTCAATCACGTCAAAATCCTCCGGCACCTCGCCTGCATAATCGGCAGGGACTTCAACGCCGTGGGCGTAAACGCCCGTCCCCTCCGGCCTCATGTTGTCCGGCAGCCAGACGCCGACAGGCTCATTTAACGCTTCCTTGATCCTAACGAGATATTCCCACGGGTCAGAATTGTTGTTGGCTCCGCAACCGACTTCCTCGCAATACTCAAAATAATGCGTCGCCTTTTTGCTTCTTTTCAAAATGAACTTCCGTGCCGGCCTTTCCACGATCTGCGTAAAGATGACTTTTGTGTCTTCATTCATATCTGTTCCCTCCGATTTTGTTATTTGGCGGTCAAGATAACGATGCGGGATCAACCAACCTTCGGGCTTTTCAAAATTCGCGTACTTTTTTGGCGTTATCCCAAAAGCGTTTGAAAAAGCCCTCGTGAACCCCTCGTGGCTGTCAAAAACAAAGTCAAGCGCCACGTCGATTACTTTCGGCTTACCGTGCCGCAAAGCGTAAGCTGAATGTATCAACCGCTGGCTACGGATATAATCAAATGGTGATACGCCTGTTTCAGCCTTGAACAGCCTTGTCGCGTGGTACTGCGAATATCCCGCCGCCTTTGCGATGTCGCTTGCCGTTATCTGATCCTGCAAATGCGCCTTCACATACGCTTTTATCTGCTCGGACACTCCCATCATATCTCATCCCCTCGTAAATATCATAGAGGAAAACCCAAATAATTTCTTGACTTCAAATGCTAAAGCACCTGAGGTGCCCTTGAATCATAACGGCTCGACAGGTTCTGTTTTTGATGAATTTTTAGGGAACATAAGTATCACGAAGTATAAACCGCGCAGGAAATCATGTTTAAATTGCTTTTTTGTCATTTTGCTTATTACCTCATCCTGAAAACTTTTCCCTTGGGAACAAAGGGAAGCGTTGCCCCGTGCGGCACTAAAAAGGCGTGTTCCCGCCCGTGCAACACAACTTTATCACAATATCCGTCGGTAATAATCAATATAGGGGCTTCTTTCGGGAAGTCCTCCGCTTTTTCCAATAAGTCGATTCCCGGCTGTAAAACCGTGCCACCGCGCCCTTTGACCTTGACCATCCCGGCAATGTCCTCCGGCTTCATATAACCGGCGTCGTAGGCTTCGGCGTCGCAGAAAATGATCCTGGCCGCCGGAACGTCCCGCGCCGCGCTGTAGCTGGCTATGGCCCCCAACGCCGTCGCAAGCAGCCCGCGCTCCATGGAACCGGATGTGTCCAGAATCACTCCGAAGGTTCTGCCGTCCAGCGCCGCTTGGGATATTACCCAGTTTGGACGTGGAATATCCGGCGTGGAGGACTGGCGGCGGCTGGGCCGAGCATAGGATCGAGTCTTGTCGATAGGTGTGAACTGCTCGTCAAACCAGCGGGCCAACTCTACATCCCAGGGGATGGGCGGATGACTGAGCGCTCGGATTTCCTCAATCAAGCCTTCGGGCAAATAACCGCGTTCCTGTTCCTGATGATAAGATAATCCTTGAGATAACGCACGGCGGTAAAACGCGTCCAAATCCATATCAGCCGATGGAAAACGCTCGCCGGTCAGAATATCACCTAACCCTACACCACGCAGAGTGGCCAATTTGCGGTAGGTACGCATATCGGTGACAATGCGGTCGTAAATGGACTCGGCGTTCATGCCTTTGAACTGTTCGTCGTACAACAGACCGTCGGGACGTTCGCCGAGGCCCATTTCCGTCAGCCACTGGTTAATCACATAGTCACAGGCCACATTCCAGAGATACGCGTCCCGCCATTCCTGACGGGAATCGTGACGTAAGGCGGCGTGGAGGAACTCATGGGCCATTACAAACCGCAGCTCATCCGAATCCAAATGAAAAGCCGGATTGATATAGATTTCCGACAACGCCGAGGATATAGCCGCAATGGTAATCTCCATACGCTGGCAGATCAGCGGGTCCTCGATCAGCTTAAAGTTGGCGGCAATCGCGCCCAACAGCGGGTAACTTGAGATGAACCACTGTTTGGCCGCATAGGCCTTGGTTTGTTTTTCATTCGCTTCTTCTGTTATAGCTTCTCTATAACCGGACGCTACGCTGACAGCGCTGCGTACTGCCGCAGCCAGCCCTGCCGCGAATACTTTATTCCAATGGGACGGTTTGTTATAATAATAACGCGGTTTATCATTTGTAATAATCATATCGGACATATTTTCACCCGCCGTGCCAAAACCGGTGTATTCCGATTTGTCCGACATTTCACAGAGCCGCCGGTACAGCTTTTCCTCATCGTTGATCCCGGCGGGAAGTGCGGTTTCATATAAAGGAGCGCCAAATTTTAAATCGGACAGAAATTTTTCAACAACGCAGTCACAGGCGATATTCCATTCGATAGGCCGGTCTTTTTCTTTAAAATGCTCCATGCCCAGATGTAGAAGGCAGTGCGCCAATGCCCGCGCCCATTGTTCCGGTTCTGCCCGGCAGTTGGGATTACAGCCAATACAGCCGTCGCTTTCCGCAATGGCAAGGCCATACTCGGGATAGGGATAACGGCGGTTTTCATTTCTTGCCACGGAAGTGTGCCGCAGCAGCATTCCAAACAGCGGGTGCTGTTCCACCATTTTATATCCCGCGCTGAATTTTTGCAAGGCGATATCGTTCCGCGCCTGCTGCGCTTTTTTACGGTTTGAACTCATTTTTTCGCCGCCAATCTGGGCAAGTCACGGATGACCTCCACCATAAACCAGTCAGGCAGATTGTTGCCGTCGCCGGATACCGCCATTTGCGCGATTTCCAAGCTGATATTCGCCAAATCTTTGATGAGCATTTTGGCCCGGAATGCCAAATCCTGCGCCGCACCCGCGAGATTATTTTTATCTGCAGGAAGTTCCTTAATCAATTGCGCCTTGAAGCTTTGGGCGAGGAAATAAAGCGCGTCCCGGTCAGCCGGTTCGTTCGGCCATTTTTGCTTGCCGTCAATAATCGCTGATAGAGCATATCTGTTACGGATTTGTTTTACAAAAGCCCGGAATTGGGTGGCATGGTGGGGAGATAGGCATCCGGAAGCCAGTATCTCCAACTCTCTTTCGGCGATATTATCTCCGTAGCTGTACATCGCGTCCGAGAGCATATGCCACGACCGGGGCGTGGAAAACGGCTCCTCTGTTTTAGGCGGTTGCTTCCAAAGATGATCGGGGCGCAAGCCTATATATTCGATAATCAGCGGATGTATTCCGTTTTCTCCGGCCCAGCCCAGCCAATCCCTGTGGGAAGCGATTAATTCCACATGAAACATGCGGTTGATTAGGGCTGACGACATGGGCTTGACAATGGCGTTGTCCTGCGCCCGGTTGCCCGCGCCTATGATGATGGAACCCTCCGGCAAATGATATTCGCCAATCCGCCGGTCATGAATCAGGCTGTAGAACGCTTTTTGCACCTCCTGCGAACAGGCGTTGAGTTCATCCAGAAACAGGCAATACGGCTCCTCTCTGGCAATCATCCGGGGCGGACAAAATACGCTTTTCCCCTCAATTATTTGCGGTACCCCGATAATATCTTCCGGAGCGAGCTGGCTGCCCAGAAGTGATACGCAGGGTAAGCCCAGTGATTTGGCAAAGCTTTCTACAATAGAAGATTTGCCGATGCCGGGAGCTCCCCAGATAAAAACCGGGCGGGTAACCGCGACATTTAGAAGAATGTCAAGCAACTGCGTTTGATTTACGGTAATCGGTATGTTCATAGTTTTATAGGCACCTCATCGGCGGCAAGTCCGCTTCGATAGAAATACGGTCCGCATTGTTGCTCATGGGTGTGTACATACGTCCAGTCAAACCCATTTCAATATGCCTACCCATCACCGCACCGTATATTCTTCCGGGGTATCAACAACCTCATACCGGTTTGGATTCAATTTGGTTTGGCCAGTAATCTTTAAATACTCGGGTAAAATGTCTCGGCCTACTATAATTCTGCCCGAACCCGCCCAATGCCTGTCGGTTCCGTCTTTTTTAACACCGGAAATCCAATATTCATCGCCGGTTTCCATATCCATATAATTCGCATATACACCGTGATATTTCTGAAAGGCTTTATCAGCAAAGTAAATGGTTCGCCCGCTTTTTGACCGCTTCACTTTCGCGATCCACGCGGGGCCGTTATCATTGTATCCTGTTTTTAGCTCAATGTAGCATATATTATCCATCGTATATAATCCCACCCAGTGTTAAGTTATTAAATCTATTGTTAATAGGTTAAAAAATAGTTTAAAAAAGAAGGAAAAAAGGTATAGCTATAAAAATAAGATGAGTTTCACGGTTTTTGGCATAATAAAAACCGCCCTATTGAAGCGATTTTTATTGTATCCAAGTTTGCCCTTTGAGAATGACTAAAAAGCGAAAAGCACAACTTGAAATGATTTTCGGCTGGGATGAAACAAAAGATGAAAAGAAAGCAGGGTGAAACCCTGCTGACAAACAAAAATAATAGCCATAAAAGACAATCATGCCCCTTATAGCTAGTCCAACTGGCAGGAGTAACAGGAGTAGAAGGACTCGAACCCTCAAAAACGGTTTTGGAGACCGCTATGTTACCATTACATCATACTCCTGTATAAGGTTAGGGACTGTGCGCATACGTTTTGGAGACCGTTGCTCTGCCAATTGAATTATACCCCTAAATATGAATTTAAGTTTTCAATGGAACTTATTTTATCATGGTACGCCTTTTATGTCAATAGAATCTCTTTAAAAAACAGAACAAATATAAAAAATATATTCGTTCTGTTTTTTCATGCCTTAAAGAATAACTGTTTTTTATACTCCGTCACCGATTATAGAATGCGCTAAATGCTCTCAAATATACCTTAGAGTTAGTTTTTACAGTTTTGCGGTAAAAGAAATGCGTGCACCTCAGGTGCTTTAGGTATTTTGAATATTCAGCGTGCGTAACAACTCTTCCGTCTTATCCAGGCGCTCCCATGGCGCTTCCAAGTCGTTCCGGCCCATATGCCCGTAAGCGGCAAAAGGACAGTATCTTACCCCAGTCAGATCTAAACTCTTGATAATAGCACAAGGTCTGCAATCAAACACCTTTTCTACAGCATATGTTAATTCTTCACCTGTAAATTTTGATGTGCCAAACGTTTCTATCAATATTGAAACTGGCTTGGCTACACCAATCGCATATGCTAGTTGAACTTCGCAACGTGACGCCAATCCGGCGCCTACAATATTTTTGGCGATATACCTTGCATAATATGCGGCGCTTCTGTCTACCTTTGTTGGATCTTTGCCGGAAAAAGCACCACCGCCATGACGTGAAAAACCTCCGTATGTATCTACTATAATTTTTCTCCCTGTTAAGCCGCTGTCACCTACAGGCCCGCCTATAACAAAACGTCCTGTGGGATTTATAAATATTTTGGTGTTTTCATCAAATAGATTTTCAGGAATAATCGGTTTGATTACATACGATAAAATATCTTTACTGATCTGCTCAAGAGAAACCTCATCATCATGCTGAGTCGAAATAACTACTGTATCAATTCTTTTTACAACTCCATTATCATATTCAACTGTAACTTGAGTTTTTCCATCAGGGCGCAGATAAGAAATTACACTTTCCTTTCTTACTTTAGCTAGCTGTTTTGCTAAGTTATGCGCTAATTGTATCGGCATTGGCATTAGTTCATCTGTCTCACTGCAGGCGTATCCAAACATCATACCCTGATCTCCGGCACCAATCTGATTATTGCTGTCTGTTTCTCCATCCTTTAATTCATATGAACTGTTTACCCCCATAGCAATATCAGGCGACTGCGCGTCTATTGATGTAACAACCGCGCATGTTGAACCGTCAAATCCACATTTAGGATCATTATAACCTATATTATTGATTACATTCCTGGCTATAGCGGCAATATCTACATAACAATCTGTAGATATCTCTCCCATAACATGAATCATTCCCGTAGTTGCCGTAACTTCACAAGCTACATGCGCATTTTTGTCCTGCGCCATAATCGCGTCTAAAACAGCATCAGATATTTGATCGCATACTTTATCCGGATGTCCTTCTGTTACAGACTCAGAGGTAAAAAGTTGTTTTGACATAAAATCATCACCCTTTCATTAACAATTTTCAAATTACTGTGTAATCTTTATGTATTCCCCATTGTACCACTTAAATTAGCAAATATCAACAAAAAAATTTCATAATTTAGATTTCATCTGTTTCTAAATTTAAGTATAAAGTTCTATTTTCAGCTTTGTCCTAATAAAATAGAACAATTCTCTTTTAAAATATTAGGACGGTGAATCTGCATTATGATATACGATTTGAGAGGTTTAAACAAATCAGAAATTGAAATTTCCAGAAAAAAGCATGGCCCCAACATTATCAGCAAAAAAAAACGGAAAGGTTTTTTCTCACAATATCTAACTAGTTTTGGCGATCCTATTATTAAGATTTTACTAATCGCGCTTGCTGTAAATATCATTTTTTTGTTTAAAAACTCAGATTGGTATGAATCGGCCGGAATCGCTATAGCTGTCGTTTTAGCAACATTTATATCAACTATTTCAGAATACGGAAGCGAATCAGCTTTTGAAAAACTACAAAAAGAAGTTGGATCCGTCAAATGCCGTGTTAAGCGAAATCATACGCTAATTCAGATTCCTCAAACAGAAATTGTTGTAGGAGATATAGTTCTCTTGCAGGCGGGAGAACGTATACCCGCTGACGGCCATATTGTGCGGGGCCATTTATCTGTAGATCAATCAGCCCTTAATGGAGAAAGCAAAGAAACAGAAAAATATCCTAGTGAAAAGTCACATAATGATGTTGCAGGCACAGGCTTATTATCAAAGTCAGAGCTGTTCCAGGGCAGCGTTGTATGTGACGGAGACGGCGCAATGATTGTTGACAAAGTCGGCAATAAGACTTTTTACGGAAACCTGGCTATTGAAGTTCAGGAATCAACTATTGAAAGCCCTCTGAAAACACGCCTTAATTCCCTTGCCAAAACAATAAGTATTCTAGGATATACTGCGGCTATTATTGTCGCCGTTGCCAATCTTTTTAATATTATTGTCATTGACAGCCATTTTGATTACGTTGTTGTGATGCAAAAACTTACAAATTTGCCATTTATATTTAGTACGCTTATTGATACTATCACTTTAGCAATTACAGTTATTGTTATGGCGGCACCGGAAGGATTGCCCATGATGATTACAGTTGTGCTGTCTGCCAATATGAAAAAAATGCTGAAAGATAACGTACTCGTACGAAAGTTGGTTGGCATTGAAACATCCGGCAGTTTAAATATTTTATTTACAGATAAAACAGGCACATTGACAAAGGGACATCTTGAAGTTGTCTCTGTTCTAAACGGCCAATGTACTCAATACGATACATTTGATAAGTTAAAGCAAGCTGCGCCACTATTCAACAGTATAATTTTCGGATGTCTTTATAATACAGACTCTTCATTCAGCGGAACTAAAATCATTGGCGGAAACAGTACCGACCGTGCGCTGCTGGAATATGCGCAGCCATTTAAAAACAAATATAAAAATATTATAACGGTATCACATGAACCTTTTTCCTCAAAAAAAAAGATGTCAACTTCTCATATTATCATCAATGGGCGTCATATATACCTTTACAAAGGTGCACCTGAACTTATTTTGCCGCGATGCAAATACTATTTAGATGAAACAGGTACCAAAAAAACCTTGTTTACCGGTTCTTTATATACGGCTATGCGTCAAATGGCAGAAAAGGCCATCAGAATGATTGCCATTGCACAAAGCGATTCCTCATCTGAATACGGATTAACTCTTGCGGGCATTTTATGCTTACGTGATGAAATCAGAAAAGAATCAAGAGGCGCTGTACGTCAAATCGAAAAAGCGGGTATCCAAACAGTAATGATAACCGGAGATAACCGTGAAACTGCCGCCGCTATAGGAAAAGAAATTGGTTTGTTAAAAAACGGAAATATAAAAAACGCTATTTTAACAAGCCAAGATCTTATGAAAATGAGCGACTCGGAAATAAAATCTGTTTTAAAGAACATACGGATTGTTGCCAGAGCTATGCCTTCAGATAAAAGCCGTTTAGTAAAACTTGCTCAGAACGCGGGTTTGGTTGTTGGTATGACAGGCGATGGTGTCAATGACGCGCCGGCTCTAAAACGCGCGGACGTAGGATTTGCTATGGGTACAGGTACAGAAGTTGCTAAAGAAGCCGGAGACATTGTTATTGTAGATAACAATATAAAAAGTATTGCTAAATCTGTGCTTTATGGCCGCACTATTTTTAAAAGTATTCGAAAATTTATTATTTTTCAGCTTACTATGAATTTCTGCGCGGTTTCTCTCTCTGTAATCTGCCCCTTCCTTGGTATAGACGCTCCGCTGACAGTAATGCAAATGCTTTGGGTAAACATGATTATGGATACATTGGCAGGTGTCGCTTTCTCCGGAGAACCGCCTCTTCATCAATATATGGAGGAGCCTCCCAAAAAGCGGGACGCAAAAATTATTAATCTTTATATGTACAGCCAAATCCTGTTTACAGGTCTCTATACATCTGCTTTATGCATTATATTTTTAAAATCGAAATTTTCACAAGAGATTTTCCTTTTTGGAAACGGTACAGATTACTTTATGAGTGCTTTTTTCTCCCTCTTTATTTTTGCGGGTGTATTTAACAGCTTAAACGCAAGAACTTACCGGTTAAAGCTTTTTGAAAAGCTGAGTGACAATAAATTATTTATCATAATCATGCTGTTTGTATGTGTTGTACAAATTATTCTCATTTATTCCGGCGGAACAATTTTCCGGACCGCGCCGCTCCAATGGACTCACCTGGCGATTATTATTGTTATGGCTATTTCAGTAATTCCGGCAGATTTAGCGCGCAAAATACTGCTTCGTTTATTCGGACGAAAAGGACATCTCTAACCATTCTTCGTACGCCTGACGCTCTTCTGACTGAAGCCGCGTCAGGCGGTTTGTAAGCTCTACTAATATTTCATAATCGCTCATCACTGTTTTTGATGCCATCTCTGATTTTATTTTTTCTATTTCTGACTCTATATCAGTAATTCTTTCTTCAGCTTTTTTCAGCGCCGTTTGTTTTCTGCGCTCTTGTGATAACATCTCCTTTTTTCTTTGATAATCATTTAATGGTTTTGTTGTTTCCGCTCTTTGCTTGTCCTGTTCTCTATTTTCCTTGTACCGCTGAGATTTTTCTAAATAGTCATCATAATTTCCTATATATTCTTTTACTCCCTTAGAGGTAAGCTCCAATACTCTATCTGCCAGTTTATTAATGAAGTAACGGTCATGGCTTATTATCAAAAGCGTCTTATCACATTGAACAAGAGTTTGCTCTAAGTTTTCTCTCGAATCTATATCAAGATGATTTGTCGGCTCATCTAACAGCAATAAGTTATATTCACCCAGCATCAGTTTCAGTATCGCTATTCTGGCCCGTTCACCGCCGCTCATTTTGCCTATTTGCTTAAACACTTCATCTTCTTTAAACAGAAACATACCTAAATAAGTTCTTACTTCTGTTTGTGTCATTTGCGGAAAGGTGTCACTGATTTCGTCATAAGCACTCTTTTCAGGAGATAATGTATCCTGCATCTGATCAAAGTATCCGCAGCTTACTCCCGTGCCCAGCCGTATAGTTCCGCTGTCTTGCATATATTTAGACATTATTACTTTCAGAAGCGTGGTTTTTCCGCATCCGTTCGGTCCGATTATAAAAACTCTTTCACCTTTTCGGATATTTATATGAACATCAGAAAATATATTTTTACCTTTGAATGATTTGCTTAAATTTTCGCAAATCAAAACATCGCTGCCGCTTACATTTTTGGCGCTGAAATTAATTTTTATCTTTTCCCGCTCATTTTCCGGAACCGTCAGCTGATCTTTTATCCTGTCGGCCTGCTTTTGTTTACTTTCGGCGGTTATTAAATTTTTTTCACGTCCCCAGCGCTTTTGCTGTTCTACTATTTTTTCAATCCGGTTGATTTCCTTTAAATCATTTGTATATTTTTTTAACTGAGCAGCCCTTATCTGATCTTTTTTTATCATATAAACCGAATAATTACCTATATAGCATATAGATTTTTTATATTCAATCTCAATAGTTTTTGTTGTAACACGGTCAAGAAAAAAACGGTCATGACTAATTATAAGGGCCGTTCCGTTAAATTCATTAATAAAATGCTCAAGCCAGTCTATTGAGGAAATATCCAGATGATTTGTCGGTTCATCCAATAACAAAAAATTTGCTTTCGAGAGCAGCAATTTCGCCAGGCTTAATTTTGAACGCTGCCCGCCGCTGAGCTTGCCTGTTGCCATATTGAATATATCATTTGAAAAGCCAAGGCCTAACAGCGCCGAATTAATACGGCTTTTATATACTAATCCTCCTTGTTCACGATGACTTTCAATAAGCTGCGCCTGTTCGTTAATCAGGGAGTCTATATTTTCAGATTTGCTGTCAATCAAACACTCCAATTGTTTTAATCTTTTTTCCATTTGAATAACCGGTTGAAATACGCTAAGCATTTCCTCATAGATAGTACGGTTAGGATGAATACAGCCGTATTGATTCATATATCCGATTTTAACTTCACGTGAAACAGAAATCTCTCCCGAATCAGGCTCTGTTTCTCCGGTTAATATTTTGAAAATCGTAGTTTTGCCCGCTCCGTTGGCGCCGATTAAAGAGACCTTTTCTTTTGCTTCTATATCGAAGCTCAAATCCGAAAAAACGGGCTTTTCCGAAAACGCAATATTTAGATTCCTTACACTAATTACAGACAAAAATTTCACCGCCATATACACATTAATTTCCAAAGTGGGGAACACTCAACACAGAAATCTTACAATGTCTTTTTCTTGTTTCGCTTAAAAATTGATAAGACACCAAAGCACCTGAGGCGCACGCATTTTTCTTACTGAAAAACTGTAAAAACTAACTTAAGTTACAGCAACAATGAAAGCAGCTATTCGATATTTTTCTAAAGCATTATCTTGTTTTTTATTGGTGTTATTAATCCTTAAGTCACTAAAGCACCTGAGGCGCACGCATTTCTCTCGCAGGAAAACCGCTCCTGAGAATTGATTCAGGAGCGGTAAATATTCAACGTTTTTTCACTCAGCGGCAGTATCACTAACATTAATAAGAGCTGATGTGTCTATAATTTCAAATATTGGCAATCCCACAATATTTAAATTATTATACTCATACATATGGTTTACGTCCATACGGTAAATTCCATCTTCAGCGGTATCTTTTACTTTAAAAGTCAGCGTTGCCAATGTACCACTGAATAAGTTTTGATCACAAAATGTAGAGAAGTGTAATTCTAAATAGCCGAAAAATGACTGATCATAACTATAATCATCATATTTATAATCAGCATCAATCAGTTCAAAAATCTCCTGATTGTAAAGAAAGCAAGCGCCAAAACAAATATCTTTGGGAAAGTTGTTTGCATTAATATCAACAGTAAACGTTTCACCAGGTATAACGGTTTCAGCTGACGGCAATATTTCGTAGGCTGGAGGATTATCAATGTCATACTCAGCTACCCAATTCGCAAAGAGTATCATATTTTCTGTAATTACTGTTGAACTTGTCACTTCCGCACTCGCATATACTGATCCTGATGTGTATACGTACCAGCCTTTAAATGTATAACCTGTGCGTTCCGGCACGGGAAGCTCTCCTAAGGTGACAATTTTCCATTGAGAGTACAGATTTAATGAAAAATCGTCTGTATATGTATCTCCCGGATTATAGAACGTCCCTGTACCTGACGGTTCTGTATTCCAATTTTTAAAATCGGCAAATACATAACTACAATATTCAGATAACGTTCCCCCCATAGGGTCATATCTTACAAGATAACCGGAATGCTTAGGTATAATTGTGCTTAAGCCAAGATCAACACCGGGTTCTTTTATTTGCGTTTCAGGCTTATTGTTCGAATAGCTGACATTGTAGGTTACAGTAACCGGCACTGATTCCGCCGACTGTTCAATTGTAACACTTGAACCATACTCAAACGATCCGGGTACTTGCTCAGTGATATAACCATTGTTAACATACATGGTGTTTTTGCCTTGTATTACAACAATTTTTAAATCAATATCGGCATCGCCCTGTTCAATAACATTAAAAGATACTGTAACTAAAACACCACCGTTTGTAAAATCATACCCTTTAAGTGAAACTGCGTTAAAAAGGATCCGGTTGTCTATGTTTGCATTGCTTACCAAACTGCCGCCTGAACTAAGAACCGGATAAGCCGCGCTGAGATCATAAATGTTATATTCCTCTTCAGGGTATGTATTGAGCTGGCTGATAAGCTGCAGCACTTCACCGGTGTATCCCATCTCAATTTGAATCCCTTCAATTTTTTCACCGGCTAAGAGATTAAAGGTATATGTAACAACATCACCTTTGTGAATCTTTTCATCATTCACTTTCCCGTCATAGGTAAGAACTGAACCTCCCGGTCTTTGTTTTTCCGGCTTGGCTATTGCGGGCGGCGGATTTGAAATAGTGGGTTCGGGCGGATTTTCTGCGCTTACTTTAGCGGCTTCTTCCGTAACTTCTTTCGTAATCTCTTTTGCCTGTGTAAAATAATATGCGTCATCGGAATCGTTTACGGCTTCCGGCAGGGAAGACTCAGGTTCAGGTTTTGGTTCAGTTACAAATTCGGCGTCAGCTTCAGGCTCCGATTTGAGCTGAACATCCTCTTTCGAAATTTCAATGATAGAAGACTCCTGGCCTAAGCACACATCTTCGCTGCTTACATCTTCATCGAAAGTTACCGCAGTTGTTCCGCCAAACGAGAACAATATTAACAAAACAGCCAGTAACAATGATAATGCTTGCTTTTGTCTAATTATTTTCATAACTCTCACTCCTTTTTATAAAATTATACTAAATGTATTATAATTATTATACATCGGATTACTGTCAAAAGCAAGAGGGTTGAAATCATTAATTAAAGCATTTTTAATATTTACCTTACTTCTCTAACGTAATAAATACACAGCCGCTGGAGGGAATAATCAATTTGCCATTTTCTATTCTTGTATCAAATAATGGGGTACCGTTAGAATATCCCGGCGGTATATCTGAAATAATGTCTGTAAAGCCTGAATTAAATCCGCAGTAAATAGAAGAGTCCGCGTCTCTTCGTATATATGTCAGTAATCTTCCCTGAGAATATACATTCAAAATGTCTCCGTCCCATAAGGCGCTGCATGATTTTCTGAGGCTGCCCAATTGTCTATACCAACCAACCAGCTCTTCATTTACGCTGCCCCAGGGGTAACAGCGGCGGTTAAACGGATCGCGGTATCCTTCCATACCGGCTTCGTCACCGTAGTAAACACACGGAAATCCCGGCAGGGTAAACTGTATTCCCGACGCCAATTTCATCAGCTTAATGCCTCTGTTATATTGATCATGCGTAAGCTTTGCATGGGCCTGCCAATTTCTGTCCCGCCCGTTTAAATTTTCCCCGGCAAGCATAGTAATCGCCCGTTCCGTATCGTGGGTGGATAATAAATTCATCAGTATCCTAAGTACGGGCCGCGGATAGTTTTCAATTATACTCATAATGGATTCCATGACATATTTGCTGTCCATGCCGGAAATAAAATCTAAAATAGCATGCCGGAATACATAATTCATTACACTGTCCAGCTGCTCTCCAAGAAGAAACCGTCTTCTTTCCCCGTAACTTTCTTTATTAGACGCATCTTCCCAAACTTCACCGATAACAATCCCCTGAGGGTTCTGTTTTTTAACCGCATGTCTCAGCTTTATTAAAAATTCATCGGGCAATTCATCCGCTACATCTAAACGCCATCCACTGCTGCCACATCTCATCCACTTTCTTACAATCCCATGCTGCCCGTTAATGTATTCGTCAAACGAATGGTCAGTTTCATTGACTTCCGGCAAAGTGTAAAACCCCCACCATGAATTGTAATTATATGGCCATTCGTTAAACCTGTACCAACTAAAATACGGTGAATTTCTGTCGTTAAAAGCGCCGCCGTTTCCGTACCGTTTATTGCGGTTAAAATAGATACTGTCAGATCCCGTATGTGAAAATACCCCATCTGTAATCACATGTATACCGCGTCTTTTAGCTTCGGCGCACAGCTCAACAAAATCCTCTTCCGTTCCCAGCATAGGGTCTATTTTACTATAATCACCCACGTCGTACCGGTGACTTGAATATGCCTCAACAATCGGGTTTAAATAAATACACGTAATGCCTAAAGATTCAATATAATCTAATTTCTGAGTGACCCCTTTCAAATCCCCTTGAAAAAAATCTGAATTTGTTATTTCTCCATGATCATTAGGCCACCATTGCGGAATATCATTCCAATTATCGTGTATATAAAGATCTGTCCTTGTAATATTTTTGGGCGTGCCGCTGAAATGAAATCTATCAGGAAATATCTGGTACATGACCCCGCCCACGGGCCAATCGGGTGTGGTAAATCCTTTTTTGTAACAGGTAATCTGCCAGGAACGTCCCGGTGAGCGTTCAATAGAGCTTTTTAAATCTATATCCGCCGGTACCACAAACCGTTGTCCTTCAGAAGTGTGAAGCTTAAAGCTGTACCAATATAATCCTGTTCGTTCAGGTTTGAACTCACATTCCCAAAGTGTTGTTTCGCTGTCAAAATAACCGCTCCAAAACAAAGGAATAAAATTCCAATCGTAATCATAATCGTATTTAACAGCCATCTCAGTAAAATTGCAGCGCACTGACCTCGGTAAAAGCAACCGGAAATGGATTACTGTATCCTGTTCAACGGCGCCAAAAGGGGATCGGTAGAAAGTATTCTTAGAATCAAAAGGTATAGGCATTGACGAATCACTCCCATAACATTTATGTTTTACAATTCCAATACAAAATATGTAAATAAATATTTTTTGTTTCAATTAAAGTTTGAAAGTCATAAAAAAGCAGCGACGCGGGCACAAGACCCCCATTTTTTCACGTGTATCCAGTGCTTTGATTGTGCGCCACATCATATGCCAATTAATGGACTAATTATGTTTTAATTAATAACGAACGCAATTATTTTATCATATATTTGCGCTGCTTTCAATAAATAAATATTCAATGTCATATAATCCTCAATATTTATCAGCCATTTTGAGCATTATATATTATAAAATAGGCTTGAAATAACTTGATTCTTGGGATATAATTACAAGAGGCAAGAAGTAATGAAGCAAAAAAATATATTTGCGCGGCTCATAAAAAGTCCACAAAGCGGCGATTTTGCTTTTTGGCTCTTGCTTTTAAAAAAGGAGAGATGTAACTTGAGCACTATTATGCCATACATTGCGTTCGTTAAGCAAATTGATCCGGAGGTCGGTGACGCGATTGTTTTAGAGCAAGACAGGCAAAGAAGAAATTTAGAATTGATTGCAAGTGAAAATTTTGTTTCGCCCGCTGTTATGGCGGCTTCAGGTACGCTTTTGACAAACAAATACGCCGAAGGTTATCCAGGGAAAAGATATTACGGAGGCTGCGCCTGCGTAGATGAAATCGAAATGATTGCAAAACGGCGCGCCTGTGAACTGTTTAACGCGGAACATGCCAATGTCCAGCCTCATTCCGGCGCGCAAGCCAATATGGCTGTTTATTTTTCAATGCTTTCCCCCGGAGATACGGTTATGGGAATGAATTTAAGTGAAGGCGGGCATTTAACACACGGTTCTTCCGTGAATTTATCGGGGAAATACTATAATTTTGTGCATTATGGCGTTGATCCTGTTACACACCATATTAATTATGATGAAGTTAGAGAAACGGCAATGAAATGCAGACCTAAAATAATAGTATGCGGCGCCAGCGCGTACCCCAGAATTATTGATTTTGAAAAATTCAGACAAATAGCGGACGAATGCGGCGCTTACTTAATGGTTGATATGGCGCACATTGCGGGGCTCGTTGCCGCCGGTGTTCACCCAAGTCCCGTTCCATACGCTCATTTCGTAACTACGACAACTCACAAAACGCTGCGGGGACCGCGTGGAGGGCTAATTTTATGTAAAGCGGAATTTGCAAAGGCTGTTGATAAAGCTATTTTCCCCGGAACACAGGGCGGTCCGCTTATGCATACTATCGCGGCTAAAGCCGTATGCTTCGGTGAAGCGCTGCAGCCTGATTTTAAAGAATATGGACTGCAAATTATAAAAAACTGCAAAGCGCTGGCCGAAGGTTTAATTGCGGAAGGACTGCGTCTCGTCAGCGGAGGTACAGATAATCACCTTTTGCTTTTAGATTTGACAGACAACAATATTACAGGGAAAGAGCTTGAAACAAAGCTTGATGAAGTGTATATCACTGTCAATAAAAACACAGTCCCTAATGAAAAAAGAAGTCCTTTTGTAACCAGCGGTATCCGAATAGGTACAGCAGCGGTAACGACAAGAGGACTCAAAGAAAAGGACATGAAAAAAATCGCCGGATTTATCGCGCTGGCTATTAATGACTTTGATAACAGCGCTGAAGCTATACGTAAAGGGGTCACCGAAATATGCGATGAATATCCTTTGTACGAGACTCCTATTTCTTAAAAATAATTATACCCGCTATAGCAACCGCGACGCCTATCAATTTTCTAAAATCAAATTCCGCCTTTTCAACACCAAACATTCCCAATACCTCAATTAAATAGGCAATTACAAGCTGTGAAATTACAATCAGCATGACAGCTTTAGCGGGGCCCAGCGCGTCTATGCTCTTTATTACAGTAAAAGTAATAAACGCGCCCATAACACCGCCAAGAAGCATATATTTATTATCAATTTTAAATAGATCACCTATGCTGCTTTCCCTGCCGGTAAAAAACCAGGCAACGATACACACAGCCAAAGCGGAAAACTGAACAAACCCGCTGCTGATCCATATGCCGGTTTGTTTTGTAACTCCGGTATTAAAAACTCCCTGTATACTCATAAGCGCGCCGGAAATAATAGCTATTATAATTCCAATCATCATAATCTTTTCAGGGGTTTGTCCCTTTGCCCTGCCTTTCAAACTTGGTTACATAATGCGACGCTCAATCCGAGCACCGCGGGAGCATTGTTCCCGCGCCGCTGCTTTTTGTAACTTTCAAGCTTCACAATAAAATTAATATTTGCAAGCCAATTAAGTTTTATGCAAAGCTTTCAATTTTTTAGGGCCGGCGGCCATAGGGATCTGTGAAAAAATAACATGAAGGGCACCAACAAATCTGCATCGCGCTGGTGCGGCAAGCAGTTTCCGGAGGTGCCCTTTATGAATTAAGAAATGAGTGACCCGCACATGAACACGCCTCTGGCAGACCGTATACGGCCGTCAATTCTCGGCGATATCGTTGGACAAAAACATATTTTGGCCAACGATAAGCCTTTATATAGAATTATCGAAAATGGTAAAACCGCTAATTTGATCTTTTATGGACCTTCAGGTTCAGGAAAAACCACTGTGGCCTCCTATATAGCGAAAAAAACAAACCTTACTCTTAAAAAACTAAACGGTACAACAGCTTCTATATCTGATATAAAGCAAATTATTTCCGAAACCAATACTTTTTCCGGAATAAACGGTATTTTGCTGTATTTAGATGAAATTCAGTATTTTAATAAAAAGCAGCAGCAGTCTTTGCTTGAGTTTATTGAAGACGGCCGTATAAGTTTGATTGCCTCTACAACAGAAAACCCGTACTTTTACGTGTATAACGCTATTTTAAGCCGGAGTACAGTATTTGAATTTAAACAGGTTGAACCGCCTGAAGTGGAAAAGGCAATAGAAAGAGCTATTTCAATTTTATCTTCGGAAGAAAAAATTGAAATAGCTCTTGAGCCTGCCGCAAAAAGATACATGTCTGTCTCATGCGGCGGAGACGTACGCAAAGCCCTTAACGCGCTGGATCTTGCCGTCTCAATATCGGTCACGGAAAATAATAAAAAAATAATAAAGTTTTCTGACATTGAAGCGCTCACTCAAAAAAGCTCTATGAGTTATGATAAGGATGGTGACGCTCATTACGACATTGTTTCCGCTTATCAAAAAAGTATGCGCGGTTCTGACCCCGACGCCGCAATACATTATCTGAGCAGATTATTGGAAGCAGGTGATCTGCAAAGTGCCTGCCGCCGTTTATTGGTATGTGCCGCGGAAGACGTAGGGCTGGCCTGCCCTCAAGCTTTACCTATTGTAAAATCCTGTGTTGACATGGCTTTACAGCTGGGGATGCCTGAAGCAAGAATCCCGTTAGCCAACGCGGTTATCTTAGTCTGTAACGCACCAAAATCTAACAGTGCTTATCTGGCTGTAGATAAAGCACTGAATGATATACAAAAAGGCAATTCCGGTATTATTCCAAGATGTTTGCAGAACAAGCATTGTGACGGAGCGGATGTTCAAAATCCGGGACAGTTTTATATGTATCCTCATGACTATCCAAACCACTATATTGAACAGCAGTATTTACCGGAACCACTTAAAAACACAAAATATTATAAGTTTGGCAACAATAAAAACGAACAAGCATATAAAGCTTACTGGGAACAAATTAAACGGGACAAACTGTGAACGATTATGCTATGCTTCGACAAATTTATCAAAATATAGCTGTGACCATGTTTCCATTTCGTTATAATGTGATGCTAATTGACTTTTATCGGCCCAATCCGCACGCATTTTTTCCTGTTCAGGCAAAATAAAATTTAATGAATCAGCTTGACACTTAAAAAGGAACCCTATATGGTATTTGCCTACTTCAATAGTATCATCATTTATGATACCCATTAATTGTGGTTTACTGTGCCCGTCCAATTTTAGTTCCTCATTAAATTCTTTGTATAAACCATGCATTATCACATCTGATACCCTTTTTTCAGGCGGGTTTATGTGTCCTCCCACACCCAATGAGAATTTATTATGCAGCCTTTGTTCAGCTTGCCCTTCTTTTCTTTGAAACAACAAATATTTGTCTTTGTAAGTAACAATCACATAGGGAATAACCTGTTTAAAAATTCTGGAGTTTTCTGCAATACTGCGTCTTAGATACGAAGAACCAGTAATGATTGTTTCATAAATTGCGGTCAGATTTTCTGTAATAATACCTTTAGGTACACGAAGTCTCAGCGCAGATAATAAATCGTTTTTTACAACCAGTACATGTTCGTCTGTTATCATAAAATAATCAACTCGCTCTCTGTATATGTGATTATATCAATTTTTAAAAATATAATCAAGTTATTTATTGTGGCAGTTATAAAATTGTGCTATAATGAAACGTAATTAAGTAATGAAAGGTGGGAATGGGCATAAATTGTCCGGTTTTTTACTCGTGAGCGCAATTGAGTATACAAAAAACAGAGTCAATAGTGCCTCTTTTATGATTTCTGAAAACATCTATCGCACCGTCTTCTGCGGAGATTTAAATGAAGCGTATATAGGAAAGGACGTCCGTGCAGCGGGGTGGGTTGAGAATATCCGTGATCACGGCGGTGTTATGTTTTTAGACATTCGTGACCATTATGGAGTGGTTCAGGTTGTTGTCCATGATGATTCCATTCTTGCTTCTTTAAACCGTGAAACAACCGTATCTGTAAGAGGAAAGGTATTAAAGCGCGCGGACGATACAGTCAACATGAAAATTTCTACGGGGACTGTTGAAATTCATATAGATGAACTAATCGTTTTGGGTAAATGCAATAATTCCCTGCCTTTCGAAATAATCACATCTGTAAATACATCGGAAGAAGTAAGATTGAAATACAGGTTTCTTGATTTAAGAAATCCAAAATTGCATCAAAACATCGTTTTCCGCTCAAATGTCATTTCTTTTTTAAGGACAAAAATGACAAGCTTAGGCTTTTTAGAGATACAAACACCGATATTGTCCGCGTCTTCACCGGAAGGAGCGAGAGATTATCTTATTCCCAGCAGAAAACATAAAGGGCATTTTTACGCGTTGCCTCAAGCGCCGCAAATTTTTAAACAGCTGCTTATGGTATCCGGTTTTGATAAATATTTTCAAATAGCCCCCTGTTTTCGCGATGAAGATACCCGTTCGGACAGGTCCGCTGAATTTTATCAGCTTGACTTCGAAATGGCTTTTGCTGTACAGGATGATGTTTTGGCTGTAGCTGAAGAAGTTTTATACGATACCTTTACAAAATTCAGCGAAAAGAAAGTATCTAAACCTCCCTTCAAACGTATCTCTTTTGAAGAATGTATGTTAAAATACGGTACTGACAAACCCGATCTTAGAAATCCTCTGGAAATTTGCGACATCAGCCATTTATTTATAGGTTCTGATTTTGCCCCGTTTAGAAACAGGACAGTCCGTTCGATATGCGTTCCAAATGCCGCTTCACAATCAAAAACCTGGTTTAAAAAAATGGAGGAATTCGCTTTTTCTATTGGGATGAAAGGATTAGGCTACGTGAAAGTAACCGAAGATTTATCCTTTGACGGGCCTATTGACAAATTTTTAAAAGACGGTGACCGGGAAAAGCTAATACAAATTAATAATGCCAAACAGGGTGATGTGATTTATTTTATTTCTGCCGGCAAAAAAACAACACCAAAGCTTGCGGGTCAAATACGTACCGAGATAGCTTTGAGGCTTGGTTTAATTGATACAAATAAATTCGAATTTTGTTTTATTGTAGATTTCCCGATGTATGAAATTGATGAACAGACAGGACAAACCATCTTTACCCACAATCCGTTTTCAATGCCTCAGGGAGGACTTAAAAGTTTAAATGAAAAGAATCCTTCTGAGATTTTAGCGTATCAGTACGACATTGTATGCAACGGTGTGGAATTGTCTTCAGGCGCTGTACGTAATCATGATTTAGAAACAATGATTAAAGCATTCAGCATCGCGGGATATACGGAAGAGGAACTTAAAAATAAATTCACTGCCCTTTACAGCGCGTTTCAATACGGAGCGCCGCCCCATGCCGGAATGGCGCCAGGTATCGACCGCATATTAATGCTTCTTAAAGACGAGGCAAACATCAGGGAAGTCATAGCTTTCCCGATGAATTCAAACGGACAGGACGTACTGTCCGGCGCCCCGAGTGAGGTCACTGAACAGCAGCTGCGTGATGTCCATATTAAAGTGCGGAATTAACCGCAATAAACAATAAACTTAAGACAAACAGGAGAATGCCCACCGCAACGGCATTCTCCTGTTTCTATTTTTAAGTCCTGATATTAAATTCGAAATATGTTAAAGATTGCCATTAAAATATACATAAATATAGTTGATTACTCGCACAAAATATTGTATAATATAAAAAAACAACATTATTGAGCATTTTTTATTATAATCATACAATATTTTTTATGCAATCCGATAACGGAAAGATTATAATGCAGTACGGTCTGCTTATTATAATAAAATTTTATAAAAACATAAAGGAGAATCTCATCATGAAAAGAGCTTTCAAAGCAACGGCCGGCATTGTTCTGGCTATGCTTATGTTACTATCGGTTGTGCCCATATTCAGCGTTTTCGCCGATGTTATTATCCCAACATCACCCACGCCAACCGCAAGCTTAACTCTTATAAAAGAGGGTTTGTCCGGTGTAAAATACACCATTTATTTTGTTGGCGCATACGGCACAAGCATTCCGACGGATACGAATCCGGCGTTATATACCGAAATTGCTTACGACACTACAGACAGCAGCGGCGAGTGCACATTTACAGGCTTGGAGGATTTAGGCATTTATCTTGTTGTTGAAGATCAAACCACATTGTCCAGTGCCTTACCGGGCAGTCTGGCTGTTGAACCTTTCTTTGTTACATTACCCGCGACAATTGATACTGGTACAAGTTTAGAGTATGATTATGATGTAGAAATCCCAGTTAAAGAAGCAACGGTATTGGGTGAAGCTACGCTAACTAAAACCTTCGATGGTGAAGTGCCCCCAAATGGCGAAACCGCTCTTTTTGATTTACATCGCAGGAAGTTGAGTGTTTATAAAGTTTCATTTGAAAAATCAACAGCAGAAAATGAACATAAGGATAAGAGACTGTATTCTTTTGAAGAAGCAGAATTCGACCTTCCTTCCATGTCAACTACAGGTAATCAGTTCGTTTATATTGACATGAGTTACAAGGATCCAGAGGCTCCAGAGAAGAATTTAGACTGGTGGTTTACGGAGAACGGAACAAGCTACCTTGTTGTTTATGCCTTTAACGGTTCCGCCAATGCTTGGTTTGATGTAAAGCCCGTACCGGATTATCCGGATTTGTTCCGGGCGGAAATTCCCGCTGATATTTATACGCATATTGTTTGCGTATGTGCATCACAAAGCGTTGCGGACAGTGGCGGCGGTTGGTCATATAAAGTTGGAGATTCTGGCATACCTGGTAATTGGGCGCAAACTGTAGATATAGAATTAAAAGACGCTGAATATTATTTATTTGATGAAGACTTAGAGACTGATGAAGATGACGGTACTATTACGGTAAGCGATTTACAAATTGGTGATTATTATTTTATAGAAAAAAGCGCTGTAGAAGGTTATATACTTAACAATACCAAGATGCATTTTTCAGTTACCGGTACAGGCACTAAATATTTCATAAATGAAACAGAAGTTGCTCCTGAGGAATTTGTTCTTGATAACGTTTCTGCCGCGGGCGGTTATAATTTTATAAAAATTGATGCAGACAAAAGCGCATCTACGAAGCCTCTCGCCGGTGCGGAATTTAAAGTATATACATCAGACGACATTTCGCTTAAGGATGAAGGTGGTGTCAATGATTTAATATTAACATCCGGTACAGACGGTACTTTTAGTATTACTGATATTCCTTTTGGCGAATATTATTTAGTAGAGGTTAAAGCTCCTGCAGGATATCAATTAAAGGGCGTTAAGATACCATTTGAAGTTACGGCGACTTCTTTTGCTGAAACCGACCCAGAGGAAGAAGGAAACGGCATAGACAATTGGACTGGCCCAGAAGAAATAACAAACGTAAAAGACACGGAACTTCCCGATACTGGCGGAATGGGTACATATATCTTTACAATTGTGGGTTTCATTCTCATTGCCGTCGGCTGCGTTTTGTGGCTTGTTTCAAAGAAAAAGCGCAAAGAACAACAATAGTTTAAGCTAAAGCACCTGAGGTGCACGCGTTTCTCTCGCAGGAAAACTGCGAAAACTTACTTTTAAGTTATAGCAGCAATGAAAGCAGCTATTTGATACTTTCTTTAAAACATTAGCTTGTTTTTTATTGCTGTTATTGATCCTTAAGTCACTAAAGTGGGGAACTCACAGACCAGAAAGCCCGCAAAACCGTTTTCTTGTCTTTCATTGCGCTGAAAGATTTATTAAAATACCAACTACTTTCCTTTTCAATATTTTATTAAAACAACAGGAAACAGATACTTTTGTCTGTTTCCTGTTGCGTTAGAAACTGTTCATAATCTCATTGCGGAATAGTTATAAAGGAAATTTTTTATGAAAAAATTTACTCAAATCATTATTGTAGCGCTTGTACTGTCGGGGGTGGTGTGTATTGCTTACCCGTTTGCGGGCAGTATGTTCAGCTATATAAATCAGCTGAAAGCTATAAATGAATATAATAAAGAAGTGTCTGAATTAAGTGAAGAACAAATTGAAGATGCTTTGAAACGGGCGGAAGAGTATGGGCAAAACCTTTTGCAGAACGCTGTCTCCGACCCTTTTGATAATTTTAAAGAACGCAGACAACAAAATTATTCCGGGTTAAACCTTAAAGAAAAACAAATAGGATTTATCAAAATACCTGAAATAAATATTAGCTTGCCTATTTATAACGATACCGAATATTGGTCTCTTCAAAAGGGTGTTGGGCATTTGGAGAATACCGCTTTGCCGGTTGGCGGTGAAAATACACATTGTGTCCTGACCGGACATACCGGGCTGCCTACTTCTAAATTATTTACCGATTTGGACAAACTGAAGCTTGACGATTATTTTTATATATATATTCTAAACAAAACCCTTGCTTATAAAGTCGATCAAATAAAAATAGTTAAACCAAACAATACAAAATATCTGCAGATTATAAAAGGAGAAGACCATATTACTTTGGTCACATGTACCCCTTACGCTATAAATACACACCGCCTTTTAGTTCGCGGTATACGTGACGACAGCGTACTTAATACCGGAAACGTCGTTCCGGGCGTTCCATCCGAAGATATTGTCAAACGTAAAACTTTATGGGAAATGATATTAGAAAGCAAATTTTTGATTACATGTATTGCTGTATGTATTTTATTGCTCCTGCTTATTATAATACTTATTGTTCACTTAATTATACGTCATAAAAAAACAATAAAGCAAAAATAATATATAAATGCGCCTGACGCGCACCGCATTTATCTTACAAGAACATTGTGGAAAATTACTTAAGTTTCAGCAGCAAGGGAAGTAGCTATTCGATGTTTTCTTTAACATTAGCTTGTTTTTTATTGCTGTTATCAATCCTTAAGTCACTAATGCGCCTGACGCGCACCGCATTTATCTTACAAGAACATTGTGGAAAATTACTTAAGTTTCAGCAGCAAGGGAAGCAGCTATTCGATATTTTCTTTAACATTAGCTTGTTTTTTTGTTGTTGCTATCAGTTCTTAAAACACTGACGGAACTGACGGCCAGAAAGAAGGCGAAGATATACCTGATGAAAAATAAACGAACTTTACTTTCGATATTGGCTTTCTTGCTTATAATCACCGGAGCCGCTATTGCATTGTTCCCTGACATTATGAAATGGTGGGACACTAAAATCACAATGCGGCAATACATTTCTTTTGCGGAGGAAATTCAAAATACTGATGATAAAAATACAAATACTTTTGATATCCCCGCAAATCATAGTAACCTGGATTTAGAAAGGCTGTATCGTGATATATTGCAGTACAACAAAAATCTATACAAAAACGGTCAGGGAATACTAAGTGTGGATATATTCGCTCAAAGCAGTTTTAACTTAGAAGAATATGGCATTCCCGACGGAATTATCGGATATATAAAAGCGGATTCAATAAATATGCTGCTCCCTATCTTTTTAGGGTCCAGTACAGGCAATATGTATAAAGGCGCAACAAATATGAAACAAACCTCCGTCCCTATCGGCGGCGCGAATACAAACTCCGTTTTAGCAGGTCATACGGGGATGATTCATAAGGTCATGTTTGATAATTTGACTCAAATAAAAAATGACGATATTATAATTATACAAAACTACTGGGATGAACTAAAATATAAAGTTACAAGTAAGAAAATCATTATGCCTTATGAGTTTGCTGATATTATTATACAAAAAGACAGAGATTTGCTAACACTTATAACATGTTATCCTTATGGATATTCAGATAAACGGTACGTAGTTATTTGTGAAAGAATTTAGATATATTTATCGACAGTGAGTTAATGGTATGATATAATTAAAGAACGAAATAACACTTTATTAGGAGGCACATAAATTATGGCTCTAATGGAATGTCCTGAATGCGGAAAAATAATATCTGATAAAGCAGTCACATGTCCCGAATGCGGGTTCCCTGTTACCAATCCGCCGCCCCAAAATAAATCAACCGGCACAACAAAACCGCCTGCTGCAAAAACATCCAATGGCATACCTGCCGATACTAAAGGAACCCCTGCAGGCGGTACACCGGCTAAACCATTTTTTAAAAATTACCCGGTTTTATTGCTTATGCTTGTTATATTTATTGTGATAATTTATCTTATTGCTAAAATATCGTCTTCCTCCGGCGGTTCGGGGAAAGACGATAGAGTTACTGAAGAGGCAGCCACAGAATCCCAGAAAATTATAACGCTTGTGGATGATTATCTGGACAGAAAAATTTCATTTGAAGATGCCCACAGTCAAATAGCATCTCACGCACAATCAATTAAAGACATAGCTGAGCAAACTAAATCTGAAAAAGACGCTAAAACAGTGCGTTTCAGCGCGGAAGTGCGTGATACGCTTTTTGATTTGGATAATTATACTAAGGAAAAAATAAACGCGCTGCTAAGCTCACGCAATTCGCTTGGAGCTATGATCGGGGTCAGAGGTAAACTGTTGGAAGAATTGAGTTTTGCAACAACGTGAGGAAATGTATTAAAATTTCTTCCGCTATTCATCTAAAGCACCTGAGGTGCCCTAAAGCATTATCTTGTTTTTTATTGGTGTTATTAATCCTTAAGTCACTAAAATGACTGTAAATGGCCCGTCGTTCAAAAGCTCTAACTTCATATCTGCCCCGAATACACCACTCTCCACTTTGCTGAACTTGCTTTTAGCGCATTCGATAAAATAATCATACAGTTCCTCCGCGAGGGCAGGACTTGCGGCTTCCGTAAAGCTAGGGCGGTTTCCTTTTCTGCAATCGGCATACAGCGTGAACTGCGAAACGATCAATATGCCGCCGCCCACATCATCAATAGACAGATTCGTTTTGCCGTTCCCGTCAGGGAATATCCGTAATTTTTTTATTTTGTCAACCATTTTTTCGATTTTGGATTTTTCGTCGCTGTTGCCGAAACCGAGCAAAGCAACGTAACCCTTATCAATTCTTCCTGTAATATTGTTATCAACCGTAACCGAGGCACATCTTACCCTTTGTAAAACGATTTTCATACTATTAAACCCTCAAAATTTCAAAATAGAACAATAATTTCTTCGTCATCATTTCCTGTCAAAGAACGGCGATTTACCCGACGCAGACAATGGAATACCCATTATCAGCTTATAATCGCCCATCAGTCCCAAAGATGCAGCGGCCTTGCCAATGGTGAACATAATGCGGTTGTCAACACGATTATCTGCGGCTATTGCCGCAGCTGAACCAAGGGCGATACCCAAATCTACACCAGTAAATATGCAGGCGGCTCCGGCAGCGGTACAGGCAGAGCAGTCAGCAAAACCGCAGAGTCCACAGCGTTCATTCAGCCCACGGGTTTCATATTTTACCCCGATTAAAACGATTGCGCTGCTGGCGTCCACATTGCCCGCATCACGGATAAAAAACGGTGCGGGGATCGCTTCGCCCATACGGCGCATCTCATCAGTAACTTTTTTCTTATCTTCGCCTGTGAGAACGGCTGTCTCCATATGGTCGATGCCACAGGCTTTAGGTGCTGTCCGCGCGGCTGCGCAGATGGCGTATGCAAGATTCAGAATGGCTTGTTCCTCGGCTTTTTGTGAGTTAATAAACATTACTTGTCCTCCTAAGCTTTCAATAAGTTCAAAAATAATGGGTATATCTTGAGGCTTGGATAGTCCTCAGACGGCGGAGCGTCCTTATACTGGCAATAATTTGCTTTTGTACCAAACGCCCTTTCGTAGTGTTTAATTGCCTCCACGCAATTTCCGTTAAAAATTAAATAAGGTGATACTTTCATTTATTTTCTTCCTTTCTTGCGCACTTCTCGCGCTTAATATGTATTTTTTAAGAATCCGGCACATCAATAGCGCGCTTTCTTCTTTCATTCTCCAATTATTTTCACCAGTACACGCTTGTCACGCAGCCCATCAAACTCGCCGTAAAATATTTGCTCCCATGTTCCAAAGTCCAATTTGCCGCCGGTGACGGCAACGACAGCCTCGCGCCCCATAACAGAGCGTTTCAAATGTGCGTCAGCGTTGTCCTCGTAGCCATTGTGATCATACTGGCTGTGCGGCTTTTCCGGCGCAAGCTTTTCCAGCCAGCGTTCAAAGTCCCTATGCAGGCCGGACTCGTTGTCGTTGATAAAAACGCTGGCCGTGATATTCATGGCATTCACAAGGCATAAGCCCTCACGGATCCCACTTTCGGCAAGCGCCGCTTCCACCTGCGGCGTGATATTGATGTAAGCGCGTCGTGTTTTTGTGTGAAAAACCAGCTCTTTTCGATATGATTTCATGCTTTGTCCTCCTTCAAATATTCATTCAGCTTTTCGAACTTATCTTAATCCGAAAAGTGAGCAATTTCTCCCCATTGGCACCGGATGTTTTGACATTCATACCGCTGTCATGGGTTATATCAACCAATGTGTTAAAGGGCACCTCCTTTTAAATCATATCTTCCAAACAAACTAATTTTATTTTATCGCAGTCTACTGCTTCGGTAATCAGCCTGTCTGTAAAACCTGTTTTCGCAAATAACCAAAACCATTTGTTCTTATAAGAAAACAGGTTGCTCCTTCTCTTTAAATTTTCCAGCACATCCATACCGACCAGATCTTTTATCCATTTGCATTCGCCAAACAACGCATCGTCTTTACGGTATGACAGGATGTCAATTTCCTCCTGACATTTTTCTTTTGGATTGTTGCCCCACCACCTACCGAGCTTACCTGGCAGTAGCGGTGTGGTTTTTTCTTTTGCCCGCTCAATGATATACTGCTTGCATATCTCTTCAAAAGCGATACCCATATAAGCGGAGAGGCTGTTTTCAACTTCAAATTCGTAAATCGCTTCACCTAGCCCCGACACAATGCCGCTCATGTTCGGAAAAACAAAGCGGTACCAGAACCGGAACATCATATCATCCAGCAGATAAATACTTCTTTTGGATGACGCCGGTTCGGTAACAGGCCATTCTTTTTTTACGATACCCAACGATATCAGCGATTTAAGGTACTTAGCGCATTTGTTACTTTCTATGCCGCATTTTGTGGCAATATCGTTCAAACGTGACGCGCCGTCAGCAATCGCTTCGATAATTCCGTTATATGTGGACAGTTCCCGCAATTCCTGTTTCAGAAGATTGGACGGTTCCTCAAACAAATTTCCGGAAGGGGTGAGATAAAGCTCAATGATGTTGTCACGCACAGATTTTGACGGATTGATTTTATTCAGGTATTCCGGTATACCTCCCGTTACGCCGTACAGCATAGCTTTGTCTTCCTTGCTGTATCCTTCAAAGAACGGCAGGGACGTAAAAAAGCCGAACGGTAATATCTTAAACTGCGCCGTTCTTCTGCCATATAACGGGCTTTTATAGGCCAGCACCTGCTTTTCCATCAGGCTCATGCTTGAGCCGCAGAGGATCAAGAACAGCTTGCTGTCTTTAAAATGATTGTCGATGTGCGCCTGAATTATAGAGGATATTGGACGGTAACCGTTAGCCAAATAAGGGAACTCGTCGATGACCAGGATCAGCCGCTCGTTTTTAACAAGCTCATAAATATAATCAAAAGCCTTTTCCCAATCCGCAAAAAAAGCGTTGCCTTTTAACTCTTTTGCCGTTACGGCATATATATCATTAGAAAAATTGGTCAAATTGACCCCGCCATCCGCTTCACGCGAAAGGAAATAGATCGCCCTTTTCCCTTCGATAAATTTTTTTATAAGAGTGGTCTTCCCAACTCGCCGCCGGCCGTAAATAACCGCGCATTCATACTTGCCGCTGGCGTACATTTCATTCAATTTTTTGATTTCGGCATCTCTTCCGATAAACATATAATGATTCGTTAAACGTAAATTCTCTTCACTTATTCAAACAGCGACATTTGCCGTTCTTTCGTTTCAAAACGGTACATGTAGCTGAAAACATCTTTTGTGTTATACAGGATTCTATGGCTTTTGCAAAAATTTCTGAGCACAGACATCAGACGGGCGCCGTTCGGGCTGCCGCACACATAACTGCTGCCGAAAGTCTCTATGTACTTTTCTTTAATCCCGGGAAAATTCCCGTCAAGTTTTTTATAAAAATATTCGCGGTTGCCTTCCCGCATGGTGACCCCGAAGCCGAAATTCAAAATCCCGGTGACCTTTGCTTTTGCGCAATAGTCCAGCAGTCCTCGCAGGTTTTCCTCTGTATCACCTATAAACGGCAGGATTGGACAGAGCCATACGACGGTGGGGATTCCTGCTTCGCGCATTGTTTCCAGCACAGCAACGCGCTCGCGGGTCGTGGATACATTGGGTTCGATTTTTCTGCACAAATCCTCATCATATGCCGTCAGCGTGATTTGCACCACGCATTTTGTTTTAGCGTTGATCACTTTGAGAATATCCAGATCCCGCAATATCCTTGCGGACTTTGTCTGGACCGCCAGCCCGAAGCCGTATCTTTCGACCAATTCAAAGCATTGCCGGGTGATTCGCAGATCCTCTTCAAGATGAATATAAGGGTCGCACATGGCGCCGGTACCGATCATGCAGGGCGCCCTTTTTCGGCGGAGATGATCCTCCAAAATAAGCGGCGCGTTACGTTTTACCTCGATATCTTCAAATTCGTGCTTCATCTGATAACAGGCGCTGCGGCTGTCGCAGTAAATACAGCCGTGAGTACAGCCGCGATAAATGTTCATCCCGTTTTTGGGCGAAAGTATGGTTTTATAATCAGCGTAATGCATCTTTCGTTACCTCTTTTTGTCTCATGCTTGGCGCACAAGGCGCCGCCCATTCCGCGTATCGGGGATTCTTGAAAGAACATGGCTTTTGTGCCTGCGTCATCACCTTTTTTAATAACCTTCAAACTTTAACTTTAATGTCCTCAAAGCTCTCCAAAGTGCCGCCTTTAGCCTTGATCGCTGTTTCTATCCGCTCTTTGCAAACACTGTTGCCGCTCATGGATACCATCTTGACAGCTACGGTTTTTCCTTCCGGCAGCTGCTTCAGAAATGCGGTCATCGCCGGCGTCATGCTGCTTGCCCACACAGGCGAAAGCAGGATCAAACGATCATATTCCGCAAAATCCGCATTAAGTGGTTCAATATTCCACGCCTTGCCCCGTATGGCGGCAAAGCATCCCGCCGTATAGGCTTTAAACTTGCCTGGGCGCTTGACATCTTTGATTTCCGCAATATCGGCAGATTCGCTTGAAGCAATGGTCTCCGCGATTTTCCTTGTATGACCGCTGTAGGAGTAGTAAATAATCAATGTTTTCATTTATGAAACTCCGTTCTATATGTTTTTTATATACGCGCCGCTACGATGATCACGCACGGCGCATTGTAATAAACCTTGCCGCCTCGCGGCATGATGCGTTCATATGCATGATTGCCACAATTAGCTAACAGAATAGCGGCAGGATAGAAATTAAATTCAAATACCTCATATATCCTTTTAATATATCATCAATTATAACTGATAAGCGTACTAATCATCTCAATCGTTTTCATAATCCATTTCAGCGCTCCGTCAAAGCGATACCCTTTAAAACCAGCTTCTTTTAAAATGTCTGAAACATCATCTTCAGAAATATCAAGGTTAATAAGCAATTTGATATTCTGCTCTTTAGCTATATCCTGCACATAATCCCAATAGGTTCCGCAATAACCAAATCCGGTTGCATATGCCGCCGGGTCCTTAACAGATTCTTTTGCCATTTCTTCGGTATCTTCGTAAAACAAGCTACGGCCATTATCATAGAGCGGATAAAAAGACTCCTTTTCGCTGCTCATTTTAATAGCAATATTGGAAAGATGCCGGTCGTCCTGACGGGTGATAAAGTCCAATAAAATCATCCGGGCAATATCATCTCTATATTGTGGCCGGACGGAGATCAGGTTCTTATATTCGTTGTCAGACCGTGCTCCGTCAAAAAAGCGGCGAAAATGCACGATGTATTCTTTTGAAAAATCATAAATAAAAGCAGAAAACACCGTATCTTTATCTATGCGATAGGTGGGGCAGCAAGGCACACCCAGCTTTCGTGCCAGCAGATATACAGCAACTTCCGATTCCACATCGGTAGTCAGCGGACTGATCCTTTGTTTATATATGCCGTATTGTCCGTTGTAAACGCCATAACGCTTTATGTTGTAACCCTCCGGCGTGTCTATACTGTCGCCTGTCATGTCGATTTTTTGGTGGAATACTGAGTCAAACACATTAGTGATGACCCTATCCAGTTTTTCGTCCCCGGCGTTCGCTATCCAAAGAAGATCCTTCGGATGGATTCCACGGGTAATTTCGGTTATACGCAGAACATCGTAATGCGATAACCCGCAGCGGAACAATATTTTTTCAATATCGCGTCGGTCACGGCTTACCATTCGCTCAGATAGAAATTCAGTAAACTGTTCTGGCGTCCATGATTTTGCGCCGCGAGTATAGAGTGTGACAACTTCATTGTAATCTGGTTGGATAAAAGTGACTGCATTAGCATTGTCTATAGTTCCAATTATATCATTTTCCCATTTGAGAAAACGCGTTCCTGCGTCAATAGGTGTTTTTCTGCCATCTAGAGGTTTTACAGCGCCGGCAGGAATTTTGTATGATTTCTCATCCTTCAAGGCACCGGAAATTTTACCTTCGCTGCAAAGAACACGAACGCGCCGGTCGGAAATATTCCATTTCTCCGCCGCCTGCTGGACGGTGATATATTCAGTGTTCAAACGGATCACATCTCCTCAAAATAAAGTATAGCATATATTCGGAACCATATCAATTCGTTTATTCCAAATATGTGCTATGTTTTTTTGTTTGAGTTTTTGATGCCTAGGGCTAAGGGGGTCGAACACAACCCGCCATGCCCAGCATCTTTTTCCGCTTTTCTTTGTTATCCTCCTAGGTTGGCGATAGCCAAC
>JGI20171J29575_12612784_pt1 | contig 38350 bp, 30 predicted proteins | sample TergutNc150P4_FD_29575 | JGI IMG/M metagenome (IMG submission 29575)
CAATACTTTGTGTATTAACAAGGATTTTTGTGAAAAATGACCAATGAAGATCGCCGTGATGTTGTGGCAATGAGTTTTCGGAGGTGCCCTGAACATAATCGCTGGATTTTTTGCCATCAACTTTGTTGTCGTCCTTGCCAGGCGGCAGCCTGTATGCGTCCTCCGCCTCGTTGCGGAGAAAAAATCTTGCGCGCTTATTGTCCAGCTTATTTTTTCACAGATCCTAACACGTCAATCTGAACCACCGTATCTATGTTTTAGAGTGTGCGTTTGTGCTTGCCGTAAAGCTGCCGGTTGGCTGATAATCGGACAAAACGAAAAGTCCCACCCCATTTAATTTGTCGGAAGCGCCCCTAATATAAAAATCCGGCATGTTCCAAGCTATTGGAACATGCTGGATTTTCTTGTGTGTATTTATAGATCATGTTAAGTTTGTGTTAATATGATGTGAAACTCTCGTTATTCCTTAATTAGTCTGCTTTAGTGACTTAAGTATTGATAACAGCAATAAAAAAACAAATTAATGCTTTGGGAAATATCGAATAGTTACTTTCTTTGCTGCCGCAGCTTAAGTAATTTTTTACAATGTTCTTGTAAGATAAATGCGTTGCGCGTCAGGCGCATTAGATATAATAAAATTATCCCATTTGCTGAGTGGATACATAACACCGGTGTCTCATAAGACATCTCCGTATACCGCGCGGAATGGACGGCGCCTCATACAGCAAAAATGACATTTCAGAATAAGCGACACTTTTTTCGAACAGATCTGTGTTATAATCCGATACAAAATCCATTTGAAAAAATAGCGAAACCTTTTTTTGTTTTTTAATCTATATGTAAAATATCTTTGAAAACTTAAACCTAAATACCGCAAACCTTGTTGGCTTCTTTTTGAAATGATCTCAGCTAGTATAATTATATTACGGAATTCGAGAATTCTGTTTTATCTTGACATATGTAATCATTAAGTATATACTTTGAAATGGAAAGAATTTAACGGGTTAATTTTAACATTAAGTAAGAGCCTGTTCAAGATCTTTTTGTTTTTGCGCTTTCGGTCATAATTTTGCTGGATTTTTGGCGCGGAGGACACAGCCAAGCTGTCACCCGGCAAGGGCGATGGCAAAAAAGATAGTAAAATTTGCCGAAACGGTGAAGATAAAAGATTTTGAACAGGCCTTAATGTCCTTATCTATAAGCAAACTTAAATATATTTAGACAGGAGGAAAATAGGATGAGAGAAGTACAGATAAAAACTGAACCGTTTGAATGGCTCAGTATTCAAAAAATTAAAATCCACAGGCATCTTAATGAACATACAGAGCTTTCAATAAGCGGGTATATTGAGAACGAAGCTCAGCAGAAAGAATATGTTGACCAGTGCCTGTCAGCGGACACATCCCTGGTCATAAAAGCATTGGATGAAAATGAAGAGGAAACTGTTTTGTTTGATGGTATGGTGGTAAAATTCAATATGAAAAATCAAACAGATTTTGTATCTCTTTCTTTAGATGCTAAAAGCCATACATATTTAATGGATCTTGTCCCGCACATCAGAACCTTTCAGGATGCGTCTATGAAAGATAACGACCTGATTCATATTGTTACCGGTGATTATCCAAAGAGTGATATGATTATGGAAACAGATGAGAGCGCACAAATAGAAGCATTCACTTTACAGTATAAAGAAACTGACTGGGAATTCCTAAAACGTATGGTCAGCCGCCGCAACAGCTTTTTATTGCCCGGCGATACATCCAAAGGTATAAAGTTTTTTTACGGCGTACCTGAACGGGGTGATCATAAAGTGGATATTGATGTTGAGTATGCGATTCAATGCAATTTATCTGAATATAATTTAAATGTCGGAAACGGATTAGAGGATTTCTTTGAAATTGATTCAACTGCATATGTGCTTGAAAACCAGCGTGAAATTTACGAAATAGGCGACAAAGTTACATTTCAAGGTAAAACGTTATACGTTTATGAAATTGAAAGCGAATACAGCGGATTCGTTTTGCGGCATAAATATTATCTGCGGTCAAAACGAGGGTTCAAAACCAGTAAAACATACAATAAAAAGCAGATAGGCGCGTCACTTACAGCGACAGTTGAAGAAATAGAAAAGGAATGTGTTAAGATTGATGTTTTAGACGACGAAAACACAAAGCATCCTGATAAAACATGGTTTCAGTTCGCCACAGTTTATTCTGACCCTAACGGTACTGGCTGGTACTGTATGCCGGAAAAAGGAGATACCGTCAGGCTGTACATCCCTGGTGATGAAGAGAAGGAAGCCTTTGTTATAAGTGCTGTGCATGTGGAAAGCGGGGAACGCAATGATCCTGATATTAAATTTTTAAAAACGATACACGGAAAAGAGATACGGTTTACACCTGATTCTATAACGCTGACAAATAATAATGGGATGAAGCTCGTTATTCTGGACGACAAGGGTATTTTGATAGACAGTGATAAAAATATCACTATACGCGCTGACAAGGATATTGATATGCAAAGCTCAAACGGAACGATTACATTGATAGCTTCTGATTCTATTGATTTGACACAAGGGAAAATACAGCTAAAGATTCAGGACGATATTTCTTGTATAGGCGGAAAAATTAAACAACAGTAAAAGGACACAATATTATGGAAATATCGGGTATCAATAAAATTGGGTTAGAAATGCTTGATAATAGGTTTACTGAAAATCTTGAGTTGATACAACAGGATTTTCAAAAAGATAAAGAAAATATCATCAAAACGTTTGAGTCTATACTAAACAAACTATTTGAACAGGCGTCAAAGTTTCAATCGAATTCCGAAAAAGGACCCGTTGCATACTGTTTCTTCAGTTTCTTACGAAGCTGCTTATTAACGAAAAGCTATTCTTTCAGAATAGATCTTTATGACGATACATTTTATAAAGATTTAGCTGAAACCGCGGATTATTATACGCCCAAATTTATATTTAAATATTTTGATGAGGATACTGAATTTTTTGAAGAGAACATTAAAATAAAAATACCGTACATAACTGCCGCCGAAATGAGATCTTTTGAAGAATGGTACGTTTTCCGGTATTACCGTATCACCCAAAAATTTTTTACGGATACAGCCAATAAAATCAAAGAGGCCTCAGCAAAGGCCGGTACAAAAATGTCGGAAGATTTCAAAGTAATGTTCGGCGGATACTTTGAACAAGGAATTGTACTATGAAATATTTTCTTTTACAGCTTGAAAAAAGAAACAACACATTTCCGGAAATCACAACAAAATCACAAACGATAAATCCAAAGCTGGTATGCAAAGAAAAATTCCATCAGATCCCGGATACAACCATGCTGTATGTGAAATCGGAAAAAAACATTGTGTTTCCGGAAATACTTATGGAACCGGTGTTCCTGGTTTCTGAAACCTTTATGAGAGTGATGTCTTTTTACGATAAAGGGATCCTGTACAAAAGAATAGGATTGTTTGATAATAAAACTGAAAAATCCGTAGGTTATTATCTTCCTTTACTTGATGAAAAAGACGATTGTTTAGCCCCGGAAAGCATATTTGATAAAACAGGTCAGATTTTGATACGTCCGGTGTTAAACGAAAAAGCAGTACGCAAAAGCGCTATATTTAAAATAGGAGGTGTTACAAAAATACATGTAGTAGTCCGCCTTGATTTTATTGAAAGCATACTGCGCAGAAGTATGGCGGGGATACAACTAAAAGAACTTGAGGTGAAGATGAATGGCGATCAGAGTTAACGATATTATTGTTGAAGGGATTGATGATTTTGAAGAATTGTTAGAATTTGAATTTGATATAGGACCAAATGAACACGCGACGGCTTATTTGAAAGGAATTATCCAGGAAGGCACGTTGTGCCAGGAGCTAAACGAAGGCGGGCACAAGATAAAAGTAAGCTATACGTTAGAAGACGGTTCCTCCCCTACTATCCTTTTCCACGGAATAGTGGATAAATACAGTGTATCGCAGAAAAACGGGTATCCGGAAATTGAAGCATGGCTGGTTTCCGGTACAAGCCGGTTAGATAATGAAAAAAAGTGCTGCTCATATCAAAATACCGATATTACATATGAAGATTTATTTGACAAACATATTAAAAAGACAGATTCAGGTGAAATGTTTTATACTTTGAAAAACAACCCATCAATTGACAAGATAATAATCCAGTATAAAGAAACAGACTGGGAATTTTTTAAACGTATCGCAAGCCACCAAAATACTTCGGTGTATCCTGACTGGAAACACGGCGAACCTAAATTTTATGTGGGTATGCAGTCACCGGGTGAAACCGCAGAGTTTAAAGATACTGTCTATACAATTGTTTTTGACAGCCAGTATTATGAACAGGGTGCGCAAGACAGCGGATTTGAGAAAACAGATTTCTTCTTTTTTGAATACGAATCGCAGGAAAATTATAATCTGGGCGACGTTGCTTCTATTGAAGGGATCCAGAGAACCATCTTTAAAAAACGGGCGGTTTTGAAAAAATCAATGCTGCAATTCACCTACACATTAGGTAAAGGCAAATTTGACGGAATCAGGCGGTATGCAAACGAACTTTTATCAGGCGCTGTTCTTTATGGAACTGTGTTAGAAACAAAAGACGAGCTTGTAAAGATACAGCTTGATATCTTTCCGGAGGAATCAGATATAACGCATTTCTACAAATGGGTACCTGCAACAGGCAACATGTTTTACTGTATACCGGAAAAGGACACAAAAGTAGGAGTATATTTCGGCAGTGCGGAAGAAGACAGCGGGCAGGCAATTTACAACGTGCGTGATAACGGCAAAAATCATTCCAACATGGAGGACTATAACAATAGGTATTTTGCGACACAGGCTGAAGAAGAGCTGCGTATACTACCCGATACTATAAGCTTCGGAGCACTGGACGCGCCTAATTTAAGTATACTTGATAAAATGGGAATCGAAATAGAGGTAAACGAACTAACAGTTAAAGCAAAAGAATTGATTTCTATTGAAGGTAAGTCTATAATAGGATATGCCCCGAAACAAATATCCCTTATTAAAAACGGCAAAGGCTTATTAAGTACAATAAACCTCAGCCAGGAATTTGATCTTGCCTCAAGAATGATCAACAAAAAAGCGCTGGATATATCAGCGCCAGCGGAAAAGATTAATTGGGACGGCGGGGCAGGCACAGAAGACAAAATGCCGCCTCTTAATAACCCTAAAGCGTGTCAAAAAAGCGGGCTTGCAGCAATACCAAGCGGCGGGTCCAAGGCTTCGGCAGGCGCGCTTGGGGCGATGGTTAGTTGATTAGGGGGTGAGGTTTGTGGGAGACAATGAGAATAGTTCTATTATAGGCGGCAGTAGTGATGCTAAAGGAAATAAAGGAGGTGAAAATGAAAGCTCTATTGAGACAACTACAACGGAAGATAAATTGTATGAAGGAACAGCTGCTTGGGATGATATGAAAAAGGATCACAAAGGTGAAATTACTAAATTTATGAAAGCCAGAAAGCCAAAAGGTTCACCCAAACCGAAGAAGTGGTTTGGGAAAGGTGGTTCTTTGAAAATTCGCGATTTACCACCTCCACCTAATGGAGCTCAGATATGGGAATATAAAATGGGAGATATTACAGTCCCTTATGTGCCCCAAAAAATGCCTGATGGAACTGTAGAAAATGTGATTAAGTTTCCAGATGAATATCTGTACCCTAACGAGGACATCAGTTCATTTACGGTAAAAGGTGGCTTTACAGGGGATAGAACATTGGATAGACAGAAAGCTTTAGAGTACCTTGAAGACAATGATGTGTATGCAATTCCTGATGGATACGTTTTACATCACGATATTGATAGTGGAGATTTCCAATTGGTTAGAGAAGATGTTCATAGTATGTTTAGCCATTATGGCGGATTTTATTATAACAAATGAGGGTAGAAAGTATGTTGATTTCTAAATTCGGCACAACAGATATTGATAATATCATTAATATATTCGAGGCAAAATATAGCATTAATTTTCCTGATCAGTACAGAGAATTTTTAAGAAAATATAATGGAGGTAATACACCAAAAAGTAAATTTAAAATTAATAAAATATCTTCTGATATAAAAGGATTTTATGGGTTAGGCGATATTAATACTGGATTAAATTATAGTTTTTTTGAAAAAACGCATGCGTTAGGAGATTTTTTAGAAGATGAAGTGATTCCAATTGCCAGCAATAGTTTTGGAGATATTATTCTAATAGGCATAGGGGATAGCAATAACGGAAAAGTGTTTTTCTTATACCACGATAGAAACAAAAAATATATAGAATTAACTGAGGATTTTATCACATTTTTAAAAAAATGTAAAAGTGAAAAGATAGGGCATGTGAAAACTATAGAAGAAAGAATAGAAAGTATGAAAGCGAAAGGATATGAATCAAGAATACCAGGATTAATTCCTGTATGGCAAGCTGAAATTGATAAATATGCAGATATACATCAAGAAGAACTAATCTTAGAAGGTTGCTAATTAGATTTAAATGCAATTGTGCTAAAGCAATTTTAAACAAAATGAACTATATTATAGATAGGTAGGTAGGTGAAACATTTGGAACTTATTGATGAATTTATTGTTACATTACGAAATAAAGATGGTGTTTACGAGATAAAATCACCTAAAGATTTAATAGACGGTGTTAATATTGACTCTGTTAAATATAACTTTAAAGAAATGCGTTTTTTTGATGATAAGCTGTCTATTCTGCTGCCAAAAGAGTTCCATCAAATGAATGAAAGGACGGCAAAAGAAAAATACAGCGCGGAAGCGCGTCCAAGCGTGATTTGGACAAATTCAGATAATACAATTGACTTTACGTTAAATTTAACAGATGAACCTTTACGGACAGTACAATTGCCGCTGATGCGGGCAACAATGAAAGACGCTATCGGCAAAGTACATCCGTCAACTATGTTTTTTGATGACGGCAGGATTGAAAACGAAAACCGGGTAATAGAATTTTTTGATTTTAAAAGCTTTGCGTTGGAGGGACTGGTGTATAACATTATGTTTTTTACACCGGTCAGCGGAAAACTCTTAATAGGTACGTTTAACTGCACTTTTGTGTTGTTTAAGGATTGGAAACCTGCGGTGCTGCAGGTTATGGAATCTGTGCATACGCAATAGATAGATCAAAATACCGATTTTTTGTGTTAAACTCGAAATCTCTGCCTCTTCTGGGCATTTAACCCCCTGCCGCTTTGAGGCAGGAGTTTTCTGCCGCAAATTTTCAACTAAAAACATCCATTATTTTTATAATTTTCATTGTAACGACTGAACAGTTACTAGCAAAAGGAAGGAGTGAGAACAAAATGCCTGGAGGTACCGCATATTTAGTAGACGGTGCGGAATTAAAATGCACAAACGCTGTGACCCCTACTGAAACAATAAAGGTTTACGGCAGCTCTGATCAATCCGTTGGCTCCAATAAAATGGTGTTGATGGACGACTGCAAAATAGGTGTAAATTTACAACCGCCGTTTTTCAGCCTTTGTAAAATAACTCAAAAACCATGCATTCCAATGATTGCCGGAACATGGCTTTTCACCAACTTCAAAAACACTGTAAACAGTAAACCCACTGTTACAAAAGATTCTTGTTTAATTTGTTCACTGGGAGGACTTATTACACCAGAAAGCAGCGGACAGGGAAACCTGCAAAAATTGCTTCTCTTACAAAAAATGGGACTGCTTGAACTATTAGGGAATCATAGCGGAACCACATGCGCCGGAGATCCCGTCAATATGGATACAGGCAATTATATATTACAAAAAACCGATATTGAAATACCGGGAGCGTATCCGTTAGTGTTTCAGCGGTCATACAACGCGTTAGATGAGCGAATAGGTGCATTAGGACGTGGTTGGATTCATAACCATTCTGTGCGTTTGGATATTGAGTTTGAAAGTAATAACGCTGGAGCAAAAACTCAATCCTTTCAGAATCTCTCAATACGGGAAATGAGCGGCGCATCATGCGCCGAGGTTACGATTACCTTGGAAGACGGTCACACAGAAAAATTCAAATACCAATCGTCTTCATATACTAACATGGGCGTTACATATTCTTCGCTTAAAGTGTTACGTGGTATTTTTGAATTCAAGACAAAGGAAAATATTATATACCGGTTTAATCAATCAGGAGAATGTATAGAAATTGAAGACGTTGACGGGAACAAAACTGCTTACAAACACGAAAATGGCAACCTGGTTTCGGTTTCTAACTGCTGCGGGACATTTAAATTTGAATACAATGAAGATAAATCATTGGATTCAATATCTGACCATTCGGGAAGACAACTCTCATTTGAGTATGACGAAAATAAGATGCTGACAGGTGTGTTAGATGCCGCCGGATATTTGCGTCAATATAAATATGACAGTGAAAACAGATTGTCAGAAAATATAAACGCGGAAGGGATTGCTTTCGTTAAAAACGAGTTTGACAAATCCGGCAGAACAAAAAAACAAATATTTCCCGATGGCGGCACAATGTCTTATGAGTATGACGGCGAAATGAATAAAACAATTTTCACACAACAAAACGATCAGCAAATACGTTATTATTTCGATGATAAACATAGAAATATTAAGACATGCTATAACGACGGTTATGAACAAAAGGCATTCAACGATAAAGGCCAGGTGATTCATTACGCGGACAAAAACAGAAACCTTTATTCATATGACTATGACGTGCAAGGTAATATGATTAAAGAAACTAATCCTATGGAATATGAACAGCGGTTTTTCTATACTGACAAGGGCAAGCTCAAAAAACTGATTCAATATGACGGATCTCAAATTGTTTTCCGATATAACGAAAAAGAGCAATTAACAGAAGCGGTTGATCCCATGGGTTATAAAACAGAATTGCGGTATGAAAAAAGAAATTTACCCAACAAAGTAATAATGCCGGATAAATCGGAGGTTTCTTTTAAGTACGATGAACGGATGAATATCACCGAGATAACAGACTCTTTCGGCGCTAAAACAGTATTCAAATACAATGAGCTAAACCGGATTGTTGAAACGGTTTCACCAAACAAAAATATAACATGTTACTTATATGACGATCAAGGAAATATTACCGAAGTTGTTAACGCGGCAGGAGATAAACAAGCTTATGAATACAACAGAAACGGGAGAGTAATTAAAGAAACTGACTGCATCGGCGCGGTTACGGAAACGGAGTATAATCCACTGGGAAAACCAAGCTGTGTTACAGATCCGGAAGGCAACAAGACAAAATACGAATACGATAAAATGTGGAACATATGTAAAGAGACACTTCCAAATGGCTGTAAAACAGAGTTTGAGTACAACAAACTAAATAAGCTGTCAAAAATAACAAACGGATTAGGCGCAAGTATTGAGTATGAATATGATCCGAACGGCAACAAAACAAAAGAATACGGCCCGGGCGGAGAAATTACGGAATTTGTTTATGATTCTCTCAATCAATTAACATGTATAATTGAACCTAACGGCGCTAAAACACGTATGGAATATGATAAGATGGGCAGAGTGACAAAAACAATAGACCCATTGTTTCATGAACATAAAACCGAATACAATGCTGCGGGCCAAAAGGTGAAGGAAACCGACAAAGCAGGGAATATTACACGATATGAATATACACCGCTGGGAAAGGTATCGAAGATTATTAATCACCATAGCGCGAATATAGAATATCAATATCTGCCGGGAGGATATTTATCAAAGGTAATTTTACCTGACGGGAAATTTTTGCTGTACCGGTATGATAACGAGAAAAATATCATTCAGCAAAAAAACGAGCAGGGATACAATTTAGATTACACATATGACTGCTTAAACAGAATGATAAAAATGCAAAGCAGCAAAGGAGAAGAAAAATCCTTTACATATGATGCTGTGGGCAATGTAACGTCCGTGACGGACTCTAAGGGAAATAAGACAAGGTTTGAATACACTAAAACAAGAAAGCTAAAAAAGGTAATTAACCCAATAGGGGTTTACAATACATATGATTATGATGAGCTGGGCCTTATTAAAGAGTGGAAACAGTATGATGTTCCGGACATTATGAATCTGAATGAAGAACAGCGGGAAATGACAGCAACATATTTTGAGAAAAATCTGTTGGGCCAGGTTACATCTGTAACAGACGCGCTAGGGAATACCAAAAAATTCATATATGACGAACGCGGCAAACTGACACAAAAAATTGATCAGGAAAACAGAGATACATTTTTCAAGTATTCTCATTCGGGTGATTTGGAAGAGATCACGTATCAGGACCGCAAATCCGTAAGGTACAAGTATAATGAACTCCGGCAATTGACCGCCATAGAAGACTGGCTGGGTGAAATACTGATAGAAACAGACGAGCTGGGCCGGGCTAAAAAAGTTACAGACCATAAAAACCGGGATGTTTCATATACGTACAATTCAACAGGGCAAGTCGAAAGCATAACATATCCGGACGGCACAGTTACAAAATACGAATATGATGATTCATTGCATTTAAAAAAGATAAAAGACAAAAATAAAGTTATTGAATATGAATATGACGGGTATGGTTACTTAAAATCAAGAAAGCTTCCAAACGGAATTACAACAACGTATTCAAATGATGAGAGAGGATTTTTAACAAAACTAAACCATGAGCAATCGGGAAAGATTTTAGACAGTTTTTCGTATATATATGATACAGAATCAAACCGAACGAAAATACGAAAACACAGAAAAGATTTTCCCGAACAAAGCGGCACTTATGAGTATGTGTACGACAAATTAAATCAATTAACAGAAGTAAAAAAAGACGGGAATGTCTTGCGGGAGTACCAATACGACAGCCGTTCTAACAGAAGCTATATGAGAAACGGCGATATTGAGGAATTTTACACATACAACGAAGCAAATCAGCTTGTTTCTTCTCAAAAGGGCGGCACAACCACCTCATACCAATATGATAAATGCGGTAACATAAAAAAGAAAACAGAGGGCACAAATGTATTTGACTATGTTTTCAATTCGCAAAACAGTTTATCCCATGTAATGTCATCGAAAGGTATATTGTCTCAGTATATTTATAACGGTATGGGGCACCGTGTTGAAGCCGTTCACGGCAAAGCTGATACAAATAAATGGACTAGAATTTACGCGGCACCCGGCCATGAATATGATCCGATTATCTTATTTGATGAAGAGTCCGAACAAAGCCATACAGATTATGTACTTGACTATACAAAACAGTATGATAACCTATTGATGCGGTCAATAGACGGCCATGCTCAGCGGTATCTGTGGGATACTAAACCGATATTACTTGAAGACGATGCTGGCTCGGAGCGATATTTTTGCAATGACGAATTAGGTTCACCTATTCGATTGACAGGTAATCGCGGACACTATGATTCCATTTATTCGTATGACGAGTTCGGAAACGATACTTCAAGAAAGCGTAACTGGGATGAACAGCCCTTCGGGTTTACCGGTTATCAGTTTGATGAACATAATAGTTTGTATTTTGCTCAGGCGAGGTATTATTCTTCTGTAAATTCAAGATTCATTCAAGAAGATCCAATAAAATCAGGAGTAAATTGGTACTCCTATTGTGGCAATAATCCTATCAATTACATAGATCCTTTTGGATTAGAAAAAATTATTATCTCTGGTGGATACATGGGAGATGGATATAACCATCAACTAAGTTTTATTGATTCAGCGTTAAGTCAAGTTCATGATTGGAGGAATATGGATGAAACTGTTACATTACTGGTTCCGTCAAATGGGAAGTTAAGTGAAAGTGATATGAATAGAATCGAAAGCTATACTAAAAGCAGAGGTGTTGAGGTAAAACCCTTTTCGAGTTCTGACGATATTATTTCGTATATTAACAATGGAAGCAATAATGATAGAGGTAGCGACAAAATAACAGATGTAAGAGTATTTGCTCATGGATACAAAGGCAGTATTGAGTTTGGTCATGGTCTTGGTTTGTCAAGTGAAGAACAGAAAAAACTTAGTTTAACAAAAGAGCAAGTCGAGAATAAAATGAATGCCAATGCGTTTAATAGTGCATATTCCCATTTTTATTCTTGTAACACTGGAACAGGAGGAGCTGATTCTTTTGCGCAATCATGGAGCAATATTACGGGAGGAAAAACAAAAGCTGCGGAAGGATTCACTCAATATTCTGATATTAATAGTTTTAAGTGGTATAACGTTATTGGATGGTATACATATAGCAAATTAAGAAAAAATTATTTTGGAGGTTATGATGTCCCCAGTCCATCGCTAAGATATCCTGGTTTAGCATCAGGTGCAAAATGGAAAACATTCAAACCTAACAATTGCGAATAGGAGGTTAATGTGGATAATAAGGTAATAAAAATTAGTATGTTGATACTTATTGTAATCTTCATTTTGATTTTTGCTGCTACTTTATATTGTTGGTATATTGCAAAACCAAATAATATTTTAAAAACTGCTGTTTTTAAAAACGATATAAAAGGAAGCAATTATATACTGTGCAAACCTACAGCGGTAACCGGGTTTACTTGGTTTTTGATTGAAAATGAAGATAGAAGTGTAAAGAAACAATATTGTAATATTATTGGTATTCAACCAAAGGATGATCTTAATTTAAATACTGAGTTTTTAATGGCAAATAATACTTATATATTTTATGTGATTGATATTAAAGAGTATTATTCTGAACAAATGGGAGTGTACATTACAGATTATGTTGTAAGTGGTTGGGATATCCTTATGACAGTTAGGCATGGTAGAACAGATTCATTTTTTGAATCCAAAAAATACGTAACAATAAAAGATACACAGAGTGAATAAACAATCAAGCAAGACACGCACAAGACACGGGACAGGTTACTGACTTAGCGCGATCAGGGGACAGGATACTGACTTATGAGGAAAACTTCAAGACAATCAGGGGACGGTTCTCTGATTGCAAATATAAATTTTCAGAACCGCAGAAATCTGTAGGGGCGATAGTATCCGACCGCAGCAGACCATAGTTTTTATCCTGCGGTAAATCAGAGAACCATCACCTGATTCAAAAAGATATGGCACCGACCGTATCAGTTGGCACCACGTAAATTTTCTATTTCCTCTTGGGTTAACCCAGTGAGATCTATAATGTCATTAACTGACATGTTCTTATTCAAGGCTTTCAAAGCAATGTCTAACGCTTTTGCTTTTTCGCCTTCAGCCAGACCTTCCATTTTACCTTCAGCTTTGCCCTCTGCTATGCCTACAAGTATACCTTCTGCGCGGCCTTCGGCTTTACCTACAAGCATTGCATGATGTAAAGCTTGAGCTTCATCATGGCGGGCTTTTTCTCGGAGACGTTCTATCTCCAGAAACTCAGGAGTTACTGTGATTTGGCGATATGCTCCTATAGCTTGAGTCATTTCAGGCACCTCCAATGATTCGATTTCCGCTAATTCTTCCTCTGTTTGAGCTTTGAACAGTGATAGCCATAATAGTAACATATTATCTTTGCTGATGTTTTTCGGTACTTTTTTAAGTTCAAAAAAGTGCAAGCTCATTTTGTCTGACAATTGAGTATGGCGTGTAACTTCAAGAGGTTGAAACTCTGAATGAAGATCCACGCGGTTAAACAAATTAAAATTGATAATGCTGATGACAATTGTACGTGGTAATTCAGACTTGAATGTGTATTTGAGTTTGGTCAAATAACTCCCCTTCTGATATAAATTATAACACAATATATTATCTGTTAATACACAGGAGGACGGTTTTGTATCGCAGAACAACCCGTCCCCTTGTATTATCCAACATTTGATCGGGCGTTTCACGTTTTTAATCATAATCTCATGTTTAGTTTTGTGCTGACGCATTCGGGAGGATTATTTATGGATATGGTTTTTAGATTTTCAATTTACGTTTTAGTCGGACTTACACTGGAAATGACTTTTTCGACTACACTATTAGACTTCGTCATGGGCGTAAAAATTAATAGGCGTGTTCCTAAAAAGTATCTGGAGGGGTTTGTGAGCCTTTACATGATCCCTCTCCACGGATTTGGAATGCTTTTTGGATTTGAAAGTGTTTTTCCGCTTATATCAGGATTGCCTTGGATACTCAGATATGTTATTTGGGGAATAGCTTTTATGTTGGCGGAAGCAGGTTATGGCATTGTATTAAAACGCATTTTCGGTTTTTATCCTTGGGACTATTATGCTGACTCAAAATATAAGATAATGAAAAACGGATATAGTCTGTGGACACTTTTGCCGTTCTGGGGATTATACGGTTTAGCCTGCGAAAAAATCGTGATATTTCTCCAAAGTGTGTCAATAACAGTTTGAATGATGTAGAAAGTGCGGTATAATAAGATGTGTGGTGTACAGAATGGATAAGATAATGTCTAATTGTATTTTGAGAAAGGAAAACTGTCAACTGGTTAAAGGAATGCCCGGTAAAAACATAGTAGTAAATATTTTTCAAAGGAAGAGATCTTATGCTTAATACTGAAAACAATATATTAAATGATATAACCGAAAATTATAAACATATAATGGATAATATTGCGCAGGCCGCAATACAATCAAAAAGAAACCCGGAGGATATAGAATTGGTGGCGGTTACAAAAACCGTACCGGTAGAATATATACGGCATGCTATAGATTTGGGGGTGCGTATAATAGGAGAAAATCGCGTACAGGAATTGATTTCAAAACAACAAGTGCTTGATATGAAAGCCTGCCAATCACATTTAATCGGGCATTTGCAAAGTAATAAAGTGCAAAAAATAGTGGGACAGGCTGATATGATTCAGTCTGTGGACAGTTTGCATATTGCAAAAAAAATTGATTTTTATTCTTCTCAAACGAACACAGTTACCAATATATTGATTCAGGTCAATATCGGAAATGAAACTCAAAAGAGCGGTGTCTTGCCTGAAGACTTAGAAGAATTAATTCATCAGATACTAGTCTTTTCCCGAATTAAAGTTAAAGGATTAATGGCTATTCCTCCCGCATGTGATTCAGAGGAAGAAGCAAAACCTTATTTTGACAGCATGTATACCTTGTTCAATAAAATGTCCGAAAGAAAATGGGGAAATGACAGCGTGAATTTTCAATATCTTTCAATGGGTATGTCCGCTGATTATCAAACAGCCATAACTTGCGGCGCGAATTTGGTGCGCGTAGGGACAGCGCTGTTTGGATCCAGAAATTAAGAGCCTGTTCAGGCTCTAAGATTTGAAGGGAGGAATTATACTTGACTGCAATGGAATTAAACGACCGGTTTATAAATGAAGTTGCTAAAGATACGCAAAAAGCAGTAACAGAATTTTTAGAAATTGCTAAACCTGATCCCGGAAAAATATTTATTATGGGATGCTCGTCGAGTGAGGTCATTGGCGGCCATATTGGGCAAAATTCAAGTATGGATGTTGCCAAGGTTATTTTTCAACAAGCATATTCGATTGCTACGCAGCATCGTTTGTGGTTTGCCGCTCAGTGCTGTGAACATTTAAACAGGGCAATTGTTATTGAAAAAGAAATCGCGCTGACAGCCGGGTTTGATATCGTACATGTAATCCCTCAAATAAAAGCAGGCGGGGCTTTTGCAACAGCAACTTATTCTGAGTTAAAGAATCCGGTTATTATTGAATTCGTGAAAGCGGACCTGGGAATAGATATCGGGCATACCTTGATTGGTATGCATCTAAAGCATGTGGCGGTGCCGGTAAGATTGTCACTAAACAAGATCGGCCATGCGTGTATTGTTTGCGCGAATACCCGGCCTAAGTATATAGGAGGTAACAGGGCCGCATACGGGACTTGATTACTTAAGAATCTGTGAAAAACGATGCAGGGGACTCCAATGGAGGTATCCCCTGCAGATTTTCGTGCGTTTTGCCGAAAGATTACTCACGTTTTATTTGCCCTGCGCAGCGGCCTTTTTTCGGGCCGAAACCATCATCACTACAATTAGCAGTGCACCTGCGGCCGCCACGGAGCCCAGCGCTATAAATTTACCTATATTGTCAGCGGCTGCGGCGCCTTCCCCGGTTTTAAGCTGTCCGACAATATTGGGAAACAACAGTACCGATGTCATGAATCCAACCATTACAGCACCGTAATTGGACCCCACATTTTTCAGCCCAAAGTAATCAGCGGTAATCAGCGGATAAACTCCGGATGAACCGCCATAACAAAAGGCAACAGCCGCCACGGCAATTACAAATACCGCCCCTTTAACAATACATAAAGAAGCTGTTCCGACCGCGGTTATCAGTAAAATGGCAAATACCGCGCCCCTGCGGCCGATTTTGTCACCTAGCAAAGGAACGGCCAGACGTCCGGCCGAATTGGCCAGCCCGGTAATCATAACGAGTGTAACTCCAAACTTTTCGTTTAATCCGTGCATTGAGGCCAATCCGCGCAAAGAAGGATTTATAATAAAGAATGACGCGGTCAAAAACATCATAGAAAAGAAAATCAGGTAGAAATCAGCTTTTTTAAGCATTTGTCCGGTGGTATACTGAGGTTGTGAACTGAAATCGGCAACCGGCGCACCTGTGTTTTCCGGCAATTTAATAAAACTAAATAGCGCCAAAGTAGCTACAAAAAATGCCGCGCCCAATATTTGCAGTGTTCGCATTAACCCAATTGCTTCTGAGTTAATCATTTTTTCAGCAAGGGGCGCAAATACTACGGAAGAAAAACCAAAAGTAAATACGCTGATACCCGTAGCTAATCCACGCTTTTTGGGGAACCACTTTTGTGCGCAGGAAATAATGGTATTATAGGCTAAACCTACACCGAATCCACCGATGATACCGTATGTAATCCAAATACTCCATACTGGTGCAGAAGATTGAACAAACGAGGTTGAAAGCATACCTGCGGACATCAGCAACCCGCCTGCCAAAACAATGAACGAAGCTTTGAATCTTGACTGTAATCTCCCTCCCAGCAAAATTCCCAGTACAAAACAACACAACATTACATTTACGGTAAACTTAACATTTGAGATGATTGTTGCCCCATCTCCACCGTTTTGAGCAAAATAATCTCCCATTGGCTTTACAAATACGCTCCATACATAAATAATTCCTAAAAACAACTGCAAGATAGACCCTGTCAGCAGAACCTTAAATCCCTGATTTTGTTCTGGTTTTAAAGTGTTTGTCTCTGTTTTCATAAGTAGTTTGCTCCTTTATTTTATTATTTAAACATAGATTCAGCCACATAGAATAACTCCATGCTGCTGTTCAGTCATTGCAATACAAATTATAGCACATTTTAATAAAATATCAACTGTTTAATCGTAAAACATCCAAAGGCGCACCTGACACGGTACGCCTTTGGATGTTACTACAGGTCATTATTCTATATCAATTTCTAATAAACTTAATTAAACTGTCCTATGGAGAAGAGGCAGTTAATTATAAAAAGGAAGAGCAATGGTTTTTATTAAAGTATCGAAATAAATTACTTGCGCTTGAATTATTTATATTTTATTACGTAATTAAAAAAAAATCTACAAAAGTTGCTCAACAGGCAATTTTTTTGTTCCAACCCGCAAATATGATGAATGATAGCAATGGTAAATCATTACTATTCCAAGTATAAATAGATTGTTTAGATCAAAATACGGAGAACCCGCATAAATTCAATATCCAAAGCAATACTCCATAAATAGCGCTGGCGATGATGCCGTAAACAAGAACAGGACCCGCAATGGCAAACATTTTAGCGCCTAACCCCAGAATCCAGCCTTCTGACTTGAATTCGATAGCAGGTGAGGTAATAGCGTTTGAGAACCCAGTAATTGGAACTAACGTACCTGCACCTGCATGTTTGGCAATGTTATCATAGAACCCAAATGCCGTAACAAAAGCTCCTAAAAAAATTAGTGTGATAGATGCGGCCGTTTTGCTTAAAGTTTCAGGAATATTTAAACTCATATACAGATTTATTAAAGCCTGCCCGATCAAGCAGATAGCACCGCCTATAAAAAAAGCTTTTGCACAATTTGTTATAATATTGCTGTTAGTTGAACTTTTCTCTACCATAATTTTATATTCTTGCTTTGTCGTCACTTTAATCAACCTCCTCATATAAAAAATATAATATAGTTATTATGTGAAACAAAGAGAAAAATATAAAATAAAAATAAACTTTTATAAAAATAGAATCTAACGCGCCTGACGCGCACCGCGTTTCTTTTACAAAGAGATTGTGAAGTTTGAAAGTAATAAAAAAGCAGTGGCGCGGGCGCAAAAACCGCGTTCTTTCAGGAATCCCCGGTGCGCGGAATGGGCGGCGCATCATGCGCCCAAAATGACCGATGTAAGAGGTGCCGTGATGTTGTGACGATGAGTTTTGGGAGGTACCCTAAAATATACCGCCGACTAATTTGTAAAAATCTATTTTCTTTTCTTAACAGTTGTTGTATAATAGAAAGCAATTGATTACAATTACAAGTATCTTAAGGAAGAGACTATGACAGAACATTATTTAGATAACAGCGCGACTACAGTTGTAAGCAAAAAATCAGCGCAAAAAGCCTATGAACTCATGACTGAAATATATGGAAACCCGTCTTCGTATCATACAAAGGGGATTTTGGCTGAGCGTGAGATGGATTTATCAAGAAAAATTCTGGCTGATGTTTTACGTGTTTCAGAAAACGAAGTATTTTTTACAAGCGGAGGCACTGAGGCAAATAATCTTGCTTTGAGAGGTGCGCTCAGCTCAAGGAAGCGGTTAGGAAATAAAATTGTGACAACGTCAGTTGAACATAGCTCCGTTTTGGAGGTTATGAAAAACTTTAAAAAAGAAGGATATGAAGTAGTATTTCTTAAACCGGATATAACAGGTGTTGTATCAGCAGAACAAATTGAAAATGCGGTGGACGATAAAACTATCTTGGTTTCCGTTATGTCAGTAAATAACGAAACAGGAGCTGTTATGCCTATAGAAAACATTTCTACCGTAATTAAGCAGAAAAAATCACCGGCAATATTTCATACAGACGCGGTACAAGCTTTTGGTAAGTGCCATTTAAGCCCTGTTAAGCTTAATGTTGATCTGCTGACTGTGTCGGCTCATAAAGTTCATGGACCAAAAGGGATTGGAGCGCTGTATATAAAAAAGGGAATTAAAATCATACCCTATATTTTTGGAGGCGGGCAAGAAAAAGGATTACGCCCGGGAACAGAAGCTGTACCATTGATTGCGGCTTTTGGTTCGGCCATAAGTGAATTTGATATAGACTCATGCAATGTACACGCTAAATTGCTAAATGCGTATGCAAAAAATAAACTGACAGAGATAGAAGGTGTATGTTTAAACAGCAGCGAAAACAGTTTACCATACATCATCAATATTTCGGCGATGGGGATAAAAAGTGAAACAATGCTTCATTTTCTTGCCGCTAAGGGTATATATATTTCAAGCGGAAGCGCTTGCTCCAAAGGGAAAAAGAGCTACGTATTATCTGAAATGGGGCTGCCTGAAAACAAAATCCACAGTGCTCTGCGCATTAGTTTTTCACATTTGAATACAATAGAAGATATAGATGCTCTCTGCGAAGGTATACGCAGCGGTCTTAAAATATTAGCGAGATAGAGGTGAGTTTTATTTTTGCTAAAGAAATAATTTTAGTTAAATTAGGGGAAATTGTTTTAAAAGGACTTAACCGAAGGACATTTGAGGAAGCTTTGAAAAAAAACATAAGGAATGCCTTAAGCCACTTGGGTAAATTTGATCTTTCTTTTCACCAATCAACTATTAACATTGAGCCTTTGACTGGTGAAGTTGACTTAGGCAGCGCTTTGGAGGTTATCTCAAAGATCTTTGGAATAGTGTCTTTTTCCAGAGCGGGAGTTTGTGAAAAAGATATGGAAGCAATTCAAAACTTTGCTCCGATGTATTTAGAAGCACCGCTTAGAAGCGCGAATACATTTAAAGTGGAATCTAAACGCGCCGATAAAAAATTCCCGTTAAAATCACCAGAAATTTCTGCAGTATTAGGGGAAAGGATTTTGCAGGAATTTCCTCACCTAAAAGTAGATGTGCACACTCCTGACATAACGGTTACCACAGAAATAAGGGACCGTTTTACATATATAACAGGCGATATACAAAAGGGTGCCGGAGGTATTCCTTCCGGTACAGGAGGAAAAGCCGCAATTCTAATCAGTGGTGGCATTGATTCACCGGCAGCCGGCTATATGATGGCAAAACGGGGAATGCGTCTTTGCGCTATCCATTTTGCAAGTCCTCCATATACAAGCGAGAGAGCTGAGTATAAGGTGGTAAAGCTTTTGAGCAAATTAGCAGAGTACAGCGGTGAGATCGTAATGTATACAGTGCCTTTCACTAAAATCCAGGAATCTATACATGGAAAATGTATGGAAGAGTTCTTTACAATTATAATGCGGCGTGTTATGATAAGAATAAGTAATGATATCGCCCTTTTAGATGGATGTATGGCGCTGATTACAGGGGAAAGCTTAGGGCAAGTTGCAAGTCAAACAATTAATGCGATTGTTTGCACAGACGATGCGGCCAATATGCCCATCTTTCGTCCGCTTATTGGAATGGATAAAGATGAGATTATCAATATCGCGCGGCGTATAGGTACTTTTGAAACATCTATTGAGCCATATGAGGATTGCTGTACTGTTTTCACCCCAAAACATCCAAAAACAAAACCAATATTAAAATTCGTAAAACAAGAAGAAAAAAGGGCAGAACTTGAACCGTTAATTGAGGAGGCGCTGTCCAATTTGAAAATCACACATATACACGGTTTTGACAGTGTATCAAAACCATGGAGAAAGACAAATGAAACTATTTAGAAAGGTGGGATCAAGAGCTAAACATGCTTCGTTCATCCGGATTTGGTGCATGAGAATGAGCGGGGTATCATGCTCACAATTATGAAAGTTGAGATCTTTTCAATTAATACTAATGCTGAAGATGTACAGGCATTAAACAATTCATTTGACAATATTGTAAATAAATTACAGCAAAATGATTTAGATGTAATTTTTAAAACGGAAGTGGATGCTGAAGCTGATAAGATAAAAGAGGCACTCAAAGAAAGTATGGAAGATTCAGAAAGCCCTGATATGATTATTATCGCAAATGCCCTGACTACTGAAGGGACCACTTCTTTTAGAAAGCTTTTAACAAAATCGGTTTCCTTTTTAGAAAGCAGTCAAAAAGCAGCACACAACAAACACGAGCAAGTGGTTTACAGAAGAAAAATTAAAATTCATACCATGGAAGAGTTAGGCAATGGATATAAGGGGTATTGTTTTAAGTATTTTAATACACGCGTTGTGGTTTTGCCAGCAGCATCTTTAACTGATTTACATATGTTACAGTTGATTTGGCAAGGGACTAAAAATGCACTAAAAATTCTAGAAAAAGCAGAGGTTGAATTTCCTCATGGATTTGCCATTATGAAAACAGCTGTCCCGAAAAAAAATTTTTTAAAACTTTTTTTACCTCAAAGCGAAGATTCCGGGAGGGAAAAAATCCGCAAAACAGTTATTGTATTAGCTTGTCTGGCATTTATTGTAGCTGTTTGGCTTCTAACAAATAGTTTGCTAGTAGATCCTTGGAAAAATAGAGTTATTATCAGTGAGATTAGCAAAATATTTCACGATGCTCCTGAGGGAATTTCCGATAGCAGCACAAATACAAAGAGAAGAAACTGGGATGCCGTTAAAGATATAAATCCTGAGATCATCGGATGGATTAAGATGGAAAATACTGTAATAGACTATCCGGTATTGGAAAACAAAAATGATACGTCTGCTTCCCAGTATTATTTAAAGCGTAATTATAAAGGAGAACCCTCAGAGTACGGCTCTATATTTGTAGATTACAGATGCAAAGAAAGTGTGAAAAGCAAAAACGTGATTTTACACGGCCATCATATGAATGACGGAAGCATGTTTGGAAACCTGCTGAACTATGGTTCATTGAGAGCTGATTTAGATTTTTATAGAAAAGTTCCGTTGATTGCATTCGATACACCTGAAGAAGATTCTATGTGGAAAATTTTTTCTGTTTTTAAAACAAATACTTTAAATGAACATGGCACCTTTTTTAATTACATGCAGGGCTCGTTTAATTCCGATGCGGAGTTTATGAACTTTGTTTACAACGTTAAAATCAGATCTTTATTTGATATTCCCGTATCTGTAAATGAAGACGATCAATTACTTACCCTTTCTACCTGTTCTTATGAATTCACCGATTTCCGTACCGTTGTAGTCGCAAGAAAGGTTCGTAAAGGTGAAAACCAAAATGTAGATGTAAATAAAGTTAAAGTTAACGAACAGGCGGTTTGGCCGCAGGTTTATTATAACAGCCAGGGAGGAACACGCCCTACCGTAACCACTTTTAAAACAGCAATGAAGGACGGACAAATCAATTGGTATGACGGAAAAGGTAATTTAGAAGGTAACGAAACTCTATCGGGGTCTTTGTCAACAACCCAAAACGGAAAAACAGTTTATACGGTAGAGTGGGTAAATTATGACCATCTTATAAATGGCTATGCGTCTGTTATTAAAACTGAACAGGTTACGGAAGGAGAAGCGGCAATACCTCCGGACGAAACACCTACCAAGCCTGACGATGAATATTATACATATAAATTTGTAGGATGGGGTTTAGATTATTCTCACGTTGTAACCAACATGACTATTGCGCCGCTTTTTGAAGCTCATCTTAAATAGACTTGCCAAACAAAACAGCCTTAGGGGAATTGAAATGAAATTTGATATAATATTTTACTTAGCAAGAAAAACTGCATTATGTGAAAAAGCCTTAATCAAGAAATTGAAACCATACATGTTATATAATGAATCAAAAAGCGCTGTGACACCGGAAGGGTTAGGTCAGTGTTTGTTGGATAGTTTAAGCAAATGTTATATATGCTTTATTTTGGGAGGCATTGGCCTGGAAGGCGGCACAGGCGCGGAACATATACTGTTTGGAGCTATTTCATCGACAGTCACAGAATACAAAACAGAGATAAAGAAAATTAAAAATAAACTCTCAGATCGCGATGGGTATTTATTCAGCTGCAATAAACAAAGTATTGTTTTATTGCCGGATGTGCCAAGCGAAATAGATGAAATGATAACCGGGATCTTAATACGGAATTTGCTGATGAATATTAATAAAACATAAAATAAAGTCTGACACGAATTACAGTTTTGTGTCAGACTTTATTTTATGGGCACCTACGAAAACTGCTTGCCGCACCAACAAATCTGCATCGTGATATTGTGGCAATGAGTTTGCGGAGGTGCCCTTATGTTTAGTGCTGTCAGCTAATTACGCGTATACGAATAACATCTTTAAAGCTCTCCATTTCAGTAACGATGTCCGGTTTAATTCCTGTTACATCTAAAACTGTATATGCATATTCGCCGCGGCTTTTGTTTTCCATGTTTTCTACATTTCCGTTGTTGTTTCCGATTATATCAAGACACTTATTTAAAACTTTAGGTTTGTTTTTGTGCAGTACGCAAAGACGTATTCCCTGGGAGGTTCGCGGCATCTCAACAGATGGAAAATTTACAGAATTTTTGATGTTCCCATTTTCCAGATAATCTTTTAATTCTTCCACTGCCATAACCGCGCAGTTATCTTCGCTTTCCGGGGTAGACGCACCCAAATGAGGTATTGCAATAACATTTTCTATATCAAGTAAATCATCTGTCACAAAATCAGTTACATAGCAGGAAACTTTTCCTGACTTTAAAGCAGGGATTAAATCAGCGGTATTTACAAGGGCATCACGTGAAAAGTTTAAGATTCTCACGCCGTCTTTCATTTTGCTTATAGTTTCGGCATTGATTATATATTTTGTTTTATCGTTAAGAGGTATGTGTATTGAAATATAGTCGCATTCAGATAAAAGAGTGTCTAAAGAGGTAGCGTATTGAGTATTTCGCGATAATTCTAACGCCGCAGATATTGATAAAAACGGATCGTAGCCAATTACATCCATCATTAACGCTTCACACGTATTGGCAACTTTAATGCCGATAGCTCCAAGCCCGATAATACCAATTTTTTTATCCTTTATTTCGGGGCCCGAAAAATTACCCTTACCCTTTTCGATAATTTCAGAAACCGAGCTTCCTTTCCCCTTCAAAGACTTTGCCCATATTATACCGTCTACAATCTTTCTTGATGATAACAAAAGCCCTGAAATAACAAGTTCTTTTACAGCATTTGCGTTTGCTCCGGGAGTATTAAAGACAGCTATCCCTGCTTCGGAACATTTCTCTGTCGGAATATTATTAACACCGGCACCGGCACGTGCAATTGCCAAGAGCTTTTTATCAAAAGACATGTCGTGCATAGAAGCACTTCTGACCAGTATGCAGTCTGGAGATTCAATGTTTTCACCGCAAACATACCGGTCTCCAAATTTATTTATCCCTATTTCAGAAATTTTATTTAAAGTTAAAATTTTATACATGATTATTTTCGAACTCCTTCATGAAGCTGACAAGTGTTTCTACACCCTTATATGGCATCGCGTTATAAATAGAAGCACGCATACCACCCACAGATCTATGCCCTTTTAAATTAACCATTCCGTTAATAGCCGCTTGTTTCACAAATGCGTCATCTAATTCCTTATTTCCGGTCACAAAAGGAACGTTCATCAGAGAACGGTCTTTCTTTTCAACAGTCCCTTTAAAAAGGTTAGAATTATCCAGAAAATTATAAAGCAGCTCTGCTTTTTCCTGATTTCTATTTTGCATTTCTGCTAAACCGCCAATCTCATTTTTTATCCATTCAAGGACCAGCTTAGCAATGTAAATCGGATAACAGGGCGGTGTATTAAACATAGAATTATTCTCAGCATGTGTTTGATAATTAAACATTGTTGGTGTGTTTTCTCTGGCATACCCTATTAAATTTTCATTAATAATAACAACAGTTAATCCAGCCGGGGCTAAGTTTTTTTGTGCGCCGGCATATAAAAGGCCGAATTTTGAAATATCAATAGGGCCGGACAGAATACATGAAGAAATATCAGCTACTAATGGGACGCCTTTTGTATCAGGAATATCATGAAATACTGTGCCGTAAATTGTGTTATTCATACAAATGTGAAAATAATCGGCATCCTTTGTGAAGCTATCAGGATCCAAGTCCGGAATATAAGAAAAGGTTTTATCTTCAGAAGACGCTACGATGTTTACCTTGCCATATCTTGCCCCTTCTTTAAAAGCTTTTTTTGCCCACTGTCCGGTAATTACATAATCAGCCTGACTGCTTTTGTTCATCAAATTAAGCGGAACCATTGCAAACTGAGATGACGCACCGCCCTGTAAAAATAAAATTTTGTAGTTGTCTGGTACAGATAAAATCTCCCGCAGCAGCTCTTCCGCGGATGTAATTATCTCCTCGTAAACTTTGCTGCGATGTGACATTTCCATTACAGACTGCCCGCTGCCGTTATAATCAAGCATTTCAGCCGCGGCTCTTTTTAGTACAGATTCGGGTAAGACAGAAGGTCCTGCTGAAAAATTGTAGACTCGTGCCATTTTGTTGCCTCCTTATACTAGTACTAGATTGTTTTAAATCAATAAGTGCATATCACATCAATTATATTACTTAATATACATAAAGTCAAGGAGATGGGGAAAGTTGTAAAAATATCAGCGCATTATAAAAAATAACCAAAATAAATATAAATCAGATTAATATTTATATTTATTTTTTCTTATTTTTTGTTAATCAAATAATTGACAATGGTATAGATTGGGTGTATAATTTGTTATACAGTTGCTATGTAAAAAATATATAAGATTTAAGTTTTTTTGAATTGTAATTATATTTAGAAGGTGTTTTTATGTATAAGTATAGAAAATATTTATCTATTAAGCTTGCTGCTATTTTCACGGCTATTTTGTTGATTTTAAATTCTGTTTCGCATTTTATGGTGGCATTTGCCGCTGATCCAACGATACAAAGCACACTTGAGTTAGGATGGTCTTCAACCTCTGACGCAAAAGGTTACATAAGGCCCGGCGAGGAAATGGAAATTACCGTATCGTTAAAAAATTATAACGCTGCGAATAACCCTTTGATTTATGCGATTCAGATAGAGATTCCTCTGGATACAAGCTTGCTGGAATATGTAAGCGGTTCGGGCTCAACGTTAATAGCTGTGGAAAGTACTGATACCAATCAAATTGCCTATATAAACGGAACAATTAAATTCGTTTACGTATCTCTAAACAGTGCAAATAAACCGTTATCAAAGCCAAGCACCGCGTCTTTAAATTTGTTCAAATTTAAAGTAAAAGCAAAATCAACAATTAGCGCCAATACGCAGGTCACCTTAGAAGCGAATAAAGTAACCTTCGGCAATGAAAACTCACAAGGAATTATTATAGGCGGTCCAAAGAATTTTTCTGCTTGGATATACATAACAGTCCCTGTAAGCTGGAACAGCTTAACGGCAAATGGAACAAGCAACTCATCAGACACGACTGAACTGACACTGGTATTTGATAAAGAAATAAGTGGGCTGACTGCGAGTAATATCACCGTAACAGGTGCGGCAAAAGGAGCTCTGAGTGGAGGCGGAACAACATGGAAACTTGGAATTTCAAATTTAACAGTTGCTAACGGAGAAAGCGTAACAGTAGCTATAACAAATCCCACGGGATTTAACATTACTCCGGCAAGCAAGACAGTCACTGTATACAGATCCACGTCAAGTGTCACTTGGACTGAGCTGTCTGCGGACGGTAAAAGCTATGAAACGGAAACAACAGAATTAACACTTGTATTTGATAAAGCCATAACCGGATTGACAGCAGGTAATATCACAGTGACAGGTGCGACAAAAGGCGCGCTGACCGGAAGCGGAACAACTTGGAAACTGGCGATTTCAAATATTACAGTTGCAAACGGCGCCAATGTGACAGTAGCTTTATCAAATCCAACAGGTTTTAACATTACACCAGCAAGCAAAACAGTTACCGTATACAAAGCGCCAACAAATGTAACATGGAGCAATTTAACCGCAAATGGTGCGGATAATTCAGTAACCACGACAGATTTGACTCTAACTTTTAGTGCTGCCGTACCTGGGCTGACCGCTGCTAATTTCAGTGTAACAGGGGCAACAAAAGGCACACTGTCAGGCAGCGGGCCAACGTATACGCTGAGTGTTTCCAATATATCTGTAGCAAACAAAGATTTGATAGAAGTGTCATTAATAAGTAATCCAACCGGATATATTATTACCCCCACAAGTAAAACAGCTACTGTATATAAAGCACCGTCCATTGTTACATGGAACAGTTTAACAGCAAACGGTTCCGATGACGTATCAACTACTACAGCGTTAACCTTAACGTTTAATCAAAGTGTTACAGGATTGACAGCTGCTAATTTTGAAGTTACAGGAGCAACAAAAGGAACACTTACGGGTAGCGGGACAACATGGTATCTAGCGGTCTCCGGTATAAACTCGAACGGATCTTCAGTTACTGTACGATTAGCAAGCAGCCCGGCAGGGTTTAGCATAAATACTAATCCTGTTACAACTCCGGTAAGCAAAACAGTTACCGTATGGAAAGAGCCGGCAAGTGTAGCATGGAGTAATTTGCAGGCAGACGGCTCCAATAACTCAAAAACCACAACAATATTGACACTAACGTTTAGTGAATCTGTAACAGAGCTGACCGCCGATAATTTCAATGTAACTGGGGCGGCAAAAGGAACGCTTACAGGCAGCGGATCAACGTATACGCTAAGTATTACCAATATAACTGTAGCAAATGGAGAATATGTAACTGTACAATTAATAAATAATCCAGCCGGATATATCATTACCCCTACACACCGAACAGTTCAGGTATATAAAGCACCTGTGAGTGTAACATGGAATGATTTAAAAGCGGGCGGTACGGATAATTTCGCAACTACAGACATGTTAACCTTAACGTTTAGTCAAGCAGTAACAGGTTTGACAGCCAATAATTTCAACGTAACTGGAGCGACAAAAGGCCTTCTGTCAGGGAGCGGAGCTACATGGCATTTGGGAATTACCGATATAACCTCAAACGGAGCCTCGGTGACCGTACAATTAATCAGTAATCCAGCCGGATTCGATATTACCCCCGCAAGCAAGTCAGTTACAGTATGGAAAGCACCTATAAGTGCGGCATGGGATAATTTATCGGCAAACGGTACCGATAACGCGCAAACTACAACAACATTGACATTAACGTTTAGTGAATCTATAACAGGACTGACAGCTGCTAATTTTAATGTTATAGGTGCGGCAAAAGGCGTTTTGTCAGGCAGCGGAAAAACGTATACATTAGAAATATCTAATATAGCAAAAAATAAAGATTCAGTAGAAGTGCAATTAGTAAGCAGTCCAACCGGATATAGTATTACTCCCGCAAGCAAAACAGTTACCGTATTTAAAGCCCCGGCAAATGTAACGTGGACCGGATTAACCGCAAACGGTGACAGTACAACAACTACAACGGTTTTAACGCTGACTTTTAGTGAACCTGTAACGGGACTGTCTATTGATAATTTTGAGTTAACAGGTGCGGGCATAGGAACACTGACCGGGAGCGGAACCAAATGGTATTTGGGAATTTCTGATATACTTCTGTTTGGACATAGTACAATAACTTTAAAATTGAAAAGCAATCCGGCAGGATATAACATAAGCACCGGGTCTGCATCGAATCCACTGCAACTAAGTGTTACAGTATACAAAGTTCCGCCCGAGATAGCATGGCTTGATTTAACAGCAAACGGCAGCAATTTTTCGGAAACAACAACAGTTTTAACATTAATGTTTGAAAGCAATGTAACGGGACTGGAAGCTAATCATTTTCATGTAATGGGTGCGGACGTAGTTTCTTTGTCGGGAACTGGAACAATATGGGAATTAACTATTGCAAATATAACTGTACCAAATGGAGCGCAAGTAACTGTCCAACTGATAGATCATCCCTCCGAAGCTTTTACTATAATTCCTGCAAGTAGAACGGTTACAGTATGGAAAGCGCCGGCAAATGTAACGTGGACCGGATTAACCGCGAATGGGACTGACAGCATAACAACTACCACAGAGTTAACCTTAACATTTAGTGAAGCTGTATCAGGGCTGACAACTGATAATTTCACAGTAATAGGAGCCACAAAGGGATCACTGTTAACACCATCACCGGATTGGAAGACATGGACTTTAGAAATATCTGATATAGTGAGAAATGGCCACCCGGTAGAAGTGCGATTAAGTAATCCAACCGGATATATCATCAGTACCAGTCCTGCAACAGCTCCGTCAGCCAAAACAGTTGAAGTGTGGAAAACCCCGGCAAATATCGAATTGAAAAGTGTAACGGCGAACGGTTCTGATAACTCAGTAACTACGACAGCTTTGACACTGACGTTTAGTGGGAGCATAGAAGGGTTGACTGCTGACAACTTTATTGTAATTGGAGCATCGGTAGGAGACCTAACAGGAAGCGGACCAACGTATACACTAAGCATTTCTGATATAACCGTAGCATCAGGAGAAGATATAAAGGTACAATTAGTAAGTAATCCCCTCGGATATAATATAACACCCGCAAGCTGGACAGTTTCAGCTTACAAAGCGCCTAAAAGTGTAATCTGGAACGATTTAACGGCAAATGGCACAAATAATTTTACAACGACAACTATGTTAACCTTTACGTTCAGTGAAGCAGTAAAGGGACTGACCGCTGGCAATTTTAATGTAACAGGGGCGACAAAAGAGTCATTGACAGGAAGCGGCAGCATATGGTATTTGGGGATTTCCGATATAGTATCAAACGAATCTACGGTAACAGTCCAAATAGCAAGCAGCCCAATCGGATATGACATTACTCCTGAAAGTAACACAGTTACAGTATACAAGGCGCCGGTAAGTGTAGTATGGGAAAACTTAACAGCGAATGGTATTAATAATTCAGAAACTACAACATCTTTAACACTAACATTTAGTGAAGCTGTAGAAGGATTAACAGCTGACCATTTCATTGTAACAGGAGCAACAATTGGAATATTGTCACCGGTGCCTGGAGATGAAAAAAAGTGGACCTTAGGCATTTCCAATATCACTGTAGCCAATGGAGAAGAAGTAACTGTACAATTGAGAAATAATCCTGACGGTATTGGTATTAACCCTACAGGAAAGAAAGTTGCAGTATATAAAGAGCCGATAAGTGTGACCTGGAATACATTAACCGCAAACGGTACCGATAATTTCGCAACAACAACAGCGCTGACAATGACGTTCAGTAAAGATGTCACGGGTTTAACATCAGATAATTTCAAGGTTAACGGAGCGTCAAAGGGGACACTGACGGGAAGCGGGCAAACATGGATATTGTGGATTTCTGATGTAAAATCAAACGGAACTTCAGTAACGGTAGAGTTAAACAGAAGTCCGGCCGGATATGTTATTACACCTCAAAGCAAAACAGTTACGTTATGGAAAGAACCAACAAGTGTAACGTGGAATACTTTAACGGCGAACGGTACTGATAATTCAAAAGACACAACAGAACTGACACTAAAATTTGATAAAGCAATAACAAATTTGTCAGCAAGCCATATCACAGTAACAGGTGCAACAAAAGGAGCACTGACAGGCAGCGGGACAACTTGGAATTTGGCGATTTCAAATATAACGGTGGCAAACGGAAACTATGTAACAGTAGCTTTAACGAATCCAACAGATTATCGCATTAATCCAACAAGCAAATCGGTTATGGTATATAGAGTACTGACAGTTACAAAGGTTAATTGGACCGGATTAACCGTAAACGGAACAAACGGCCCGGCAAATACAGCAGAGCTTATCTTGACATTTGATAAAGCAATAACGGGCTTAACAGCAAATGATATTATAGTAACCGGAGCAACAAAAGGGGCACTTACCGGAAACGGAACCACCTGGAAGCTGGTAATTTCAAATATAACAGCCTCAAACGAAGCTAACGTAACAATAACCTTAACGAATCCGGCAGGCTACAGTATTAATCCAGCAAGCAAATCTATCGCGGTTCCATCATTTACAAATGTTAACTGGACCGGATTGACCGCAAACGGAACAAGCGGCTCGGCAAACACGACAGAGCTTACCTTAACATTTGATAAAGCAATAACAGGTTTGAAAGCAAGCGATATTACGGTGACAGGAGCAACAAAAGGGGCGCTGACAGGCAGCGGAGCAACGTGGAAATTAGGGATTTCAAATATAACAGTAGCAAACGGATCAAACGTAACCGTAACGCTGAGCAGTCCAGCGGGATATGTTATTAGCCCAGCGAGCAGAACAACAGCGGTGTATACGGCAGCATCATCAACAGAACCAACATCTCAAACAGGTACAACTATCAAAGAGACATATTTATTGGGTGATGCGGATCAAGACAGAAAAGTCACTGTTAAAGATGCCACTACTGTTCAGAAACATGTAGCTAAAATTCTTAAGCTGCAAGGCAAAGCTTTGAGAGCCGCGGATGCGGATGAAGACAGCAAAGTCACTGTTAAAGATGCAACGATAATTCAAAAATATGTTGCTAAAATCAAGGTAAATTCCAGAGTTGGCCAAGAAATCCCGGAATAAGTTACTGTTCACGCCTCACCCGTCATTGCGTGCTTGACACGCAGTCTACGGTGTAATAATGTGCCTTTATCAGGAGATTGCGGGCTATGGCCCGCAATGGCACATTGGTAAATGGACTTTTTCATCAAGGTGCGAACAGCAACCAGAATAACCTTAGAATAGGCAAAAAATCAAATTTATGGATTGACATGTATTAGCAATTTGTGTACAATGGACATAAAGTTTATAAAGAGACTCCTCGAAAAATCTTTGTAACCGAACTTACGAATAACGTAAAGCAGCTGTAAATACGGGCAAAAGGACTTTTCGAGGGTCCTAAATAATATAAGGAGGGTTAAAGGTTGAAAGTTATTAAAAAAGCAGTGACGCGGGTACAAGAGTTCAGTTCTTTCATGTCTTTTCGGTGCGCGGAGTGGGCTGCGCATCACAAGCCAAAAATGTATAATAGAGGAAATTTGTCTTTTAAAATCAGGGCTATATTTATAGCTTTATTGATGTTGCTGAGTTCCGTTTCTTTTTTTATTATGGCTAATGCCGCAGAACCGATACCAAGCACACTTGAACTGGAATGGACTTCAAAATCTTTTGAGGAAGGTCATATAAAGCCCGGTGAAGAGATGGAGATTACCGTGTCGTTAAAAAATTATAGCAATACAAGTAATCCTTTGATTAATGCGATTCAAATTGAAGTTCCATTTGACACAGATCTGCTGGAATATGTAAGCGGTACGGCATTGTTAATTGCAGAAGCTACTGACACCAACAAAGTGAGCTGCATAAATAATATAATTAGGTTCACTTACTGGTCTTTTAATGATGATTTTATACCATTGTCAAGATCAAATTCTGATTTGTTTAAGTTTACTGTAAAAGCTAAAGCAATTATTGATTCGGATGCAAACACCGTATTAAAGGCAAGCAAAGTAACCGTTGCTGATGAAAATGCCAAGGAAATTTCCATAGGAGGACCCAGAGAATTTATTGTCCCTATATATTTAGAAGACCCCGTAATGTGGCTTGATTTAACTGCTAACGGAACAAGCAACACAGTAAATACCACAAAACTGACACTGACATTTGACAAACCAATAACAGGATTGACATCAGATAATATCACAGTGACAGGAGCAACGAAAGGAACGCTGGCTGGAAGCGGAGATACATGGACGTTAGATATTTCAGATATAACGGTACCAAACGAAGCGAGTATAACATTAGCATTAAGTAACCCTGCGGGATACCGAATTGCTCCGTTAATCAAAACAACTGTAGTTTATGTAATTGAACCATTAACAAACCCATCATCTGCCAATCCAACATCTCAAACTAACACAACGTCCCCTACAGAGACTTTGATTAATGCTGATAATTGGCTTGAATTCAAGTTAAACCCAATTACTATTTATCCTCAGAAGATGACAATTACAGGTGAAACAACCAAATGGAACGGATCTGAAGATACGGTGATAAAAATCAGTGTAAATGACGTGGTACTTACAGAGAAAATCGTTCTGGGTAATCCAAAGGAATTTTCTATTGAAGCTGATTTTACACGATGCAAGGCCGGTGATTCGGTCTGCATCTACAGCGCTTACTTGGGCGAAACAGGATATATAGGCAATAATATGTATCTTGTAATCTGGCCGCAAACTTATTATTTTACAATCCAACCTAACCCTACTCAACCGAGCAGCAGCATACCCTCGACAGCCACGGTCACTGATCCCACACAACCAGTCAGCAGCACAGCAGCCACGGTTACTACTGACCCCACACAACCGGGCAACAGCACAACAGCCACGGTCACTGACCCAGCACAATCGGGCAGCAGCATACCATCGACACAGTTAACAACAGTTCAGCAAGAGTTATATTTACTGGGTGACGCGGATCAGGATAGAAAAATAACTGTTAAAGATGCTACTGTGGTGCAGAAACATGTGGCCAAAATTATTTCATTAAAAGGCAACGCTCTGAGAGCGGCGGATTCTGATGAGGATAGTAAAGTCACCGTTAAAGACGCAACTGTAATCCAAAAATATGTTGCAAAGATCAAGGTGAGTTCCCGGGTGGGACAATGGATACCGGTGATTTCCTAAAAAGGTGCGGCTGATATAATAAAAAATTTATAAAATCACTTGATTTTTTGATTTAAAAATGTTATCATTACAAGCGTATTATAAATAGCAATAAGGAGGATGAACTGTGCCTAATGTTAAGTCGGCAAAAAAACGTGTAAAAGTAATATCAGCAAAAACAGCACGCAATAAGGCGATCAAATCAGCGTTAAGAACAGCGGTGAAAAAAGCCTATGTGTCAATAGAAGCGGGAAATGATGATAAAAACGAAATTGTCAAGCTAGCTTTTAAAAAGATTGATCAAGCTGCGGCAAAAGGTATTTTGCATAAAAATACAGCTGCCAGAAATAAATCTTCACTGACAAAACGTCTAAATGCGTCTGCTTAAATACAAACTTAGAATTAGGAGGCATATATTTAGTATGAAAAAATCATCTTTGATCTGTATTATTTCAGCTATTGGCGCAATAGCAGCAGTATTAACAGCCTTGGCCACTTTGATTATTCTAAGAGAAAAAAGAAAAGAGCAGCAGGAACTGGAAACGTATTTGGAAGGGTCTATTTTATAAGCGTTTTATCGTTTTTTTGCATAATAATTTTAAACTCAGGACATCTCGGTGTTCTGAGTTTTTTGGCTATTGATTCTTTTATGAATCTGTGATAAACTAAATTGTGATTATAAATTTATTGTAGGAGGAACGAAATATGAACACATTTTCTAATAAAAAGCTTACTCATACAACAATTATAGCAGCGGTTATCATTTTTTTTATTATTGTGATATTTTCTGCTATAGCAATCGTGCCTGCGGGAAGCACCGGTGTTATAAATACTTTCGGAAAAGTATCTGAATCAGTACTGCAGGAAGGATTTAATTTAAAAATCCCCTTTGTTCAAAATGTAACTATCATAAGCAACAAAATTCAAATACTGGATGTAGAGGCGGCGGCTGTTTCAAAAGATTTGCAGTCTGTCAAAAGCAGTATTGCGGTGAACTTCCGTGTAGGATTTAACGCAAGCGCAAACATTTATAAAAACATAGGGGCGGATTATTCTACCATTGTTTTATTGCCTGCTGTCCAGGAAAGCATGAAGGCTGTCAGCGCGAAATATACGGCCGAAGAATTGATTACAAAGCGCAACCAGGTAGGCGATGAGATGAAAACATTGCTGGAAGATAAGGTTAATACATATGGTATTGTTATTGAAAGATTTAATATTGTAAACTTTGATTTTTCTACTGAATTTAATACGGCTATTGAGGCAAAACAGGTAGCTGAACAAACATTAATAAAAACCAAGACGGAACAGGAACAGAAAATCGTTATAGCGGAAGCGGATGCCAAACAAAAAATTATTGCGGCGGAAGCGGAAGCAAATGCTATTCTGGCTAAAGCCAAAGCTCAGGCGGACGCAAATAAACTATTGAACGACTCGTTGACCAACCGCGTTATTGAGTATGAAAAAGTCCAGAGGTGGAATGGCATCTTGCCTAAAGCAACCGGCGGTAATTCTATTATTGATATCAGAGAAACAGAAACAGAAACAACTACTCCATAATAATCTGTTAAATAATTACGTTCCCGAATATAAATCAGGCTCTGCAGATAATTATACTCACAAGCGAAATGATTTACCAAGCTGACATTGTGAATTTTTGTTGCCAGGTGGTGCAACACGGCTGCTCAGGAAGGTTAGGTCCTTCAAGGCCGGATTGTGCCATATGGCGGCATAAAAGCCAATGGAAGGTGTAAATTTTTGAGCTCGTGAGTATATATGCTTAATGTTAAACTTTATTTTTCATTGAAGCTTTATCAAATTCAGGATTATAAGCATAGAAATTCTTTGAATCTAATTTATCAGTCATAAGTCTAAGATTTTCACCGAAACGCTGATAATGTACAACTTCTCTTTCCCTTAAAAAACGTATGGGATCCTTTACATCAGGATCATCACAAAATCTCAGAATATTATCATAAGTAGTTCTCGCTTTTTGTTCTGGTACGTTCACTAAAACACTACATATCAAATCGCTTGTACATCTTTTGTACCAAGGGTTGTACCATTTTAGTCAGCGTACAAAAACATCGTTTTTGTTTTACATAATTGGTTTACTAGAATTATATTAAAAATTCCAATAAATGTTAATTGGTCTGTCTATTGATTTTTCATATCTTCGTCCGATTTCAATATAATCAATCAATTCTTCTACCATTTCACGGGTTAGCTTATCAATATTGGTATATTGCTCAATCAACTGTCTTTTGCTACTGCCCTGTTGCAATTTCGCTTCTAGTTCTGCGATACTTTCTTTTGATTCGGCTATATGGTTTGTCAATCTATTTTTTTCTTCGTGTAAATCTTTTGACAAATCGATAAAAACATCTTCAGATATTAGCCCTTTCGTCTTGTCTAAATATAAGTCTTTAATCCCTTTAAAACATACTTCGTATCTTTTTTGAAAAGAAATAATATCTTCGTTTAACTTCTCAATTTTTTCTTCAATCCTATTATTAAAATCTACTGATTTCTCTAACAAATCTTTGTCTAAATATTGTGCAGTTAGATTTTGTAACTCAGATAATACAACCTTTTCTAATCGATTAACAGACATCATACAACCTGGGCAAGCTTCTTTTGAAAAAAATCTTGATTCACATCTTAAATATCGTTTACCGCCCGTTTTTGAAGTACGCAATGTATAGCCACAATATATGCATTTTACCTTTTTAGCGAAAATACCAACTTTACCATTTTCAAATGGTTTTGCTCTTTCTTTAATTTTAGTTTGTACTTGGCTCCATAATTCAATATTAATGATAGGTTCATGTGTATTCTCAACCTTATACCATTGTTCTTTTGGTCTGGGCTTGTTCTGCTTTGTTTTGTATGATACACTTCCATATTTGCCTTGTACCATATTACCAATGTAGATTTCATTTACAAGCATATCTGCTATAGAAAAATATTTCCACAAGGTACTTTGCTTTTTAGGCGGTTGCTTGTATCGCAATCCTTTTTGCCTTTTATACTCTGTGGGATTAGGTATCCCCCTGTCATTAAGCATACGAGCAATTGGAGTTTTACCATACCCATCAGCAAAAAGTTGAAATACTTCTCTAACAATACCCGCAGCTTCTTCATCAATAATTAAATGACCTTTTTTATTTGGGTCTTTCAGATAACCATATAATGCAAATGCTCCAATATGATGACCTTGCTCACGCCTATTTGTTAGAACACTTTTAATATTCTCTGACATATCTTCAAGAAACCATTCGTTGATAAGAGCATTTATTTGCCTTGCTTTCTTATTTCCTTTTATTGCGGTATCGGCGTTATCAACAATGCTGACGAATCGAATACCCAGCTTTGGAAACAAATCATGTATGTATTTTTCAACTAGTTCAAGCTCTCTTGTAAATCTGGATTGCGTCTTGCAAAGTACAATATCAAATTTATGGTCTTTTGCGTCAGCTAGCAGTTGATTGAATTCCGGTCTATTTCGGTCGGCTCCAGTATAATCATCATCACTATAAATCTTGTATATTTCCCAATCTTGTTGCATTGTGTAGGAAATTAACATGGATTTTTGGTTTTGTATGCTCTCGCTATCATCCTCTTTTGTTTTTTTATCTCTATCCTCTTCAGACAAACGGCAATATATTGCTACTTTCATATTTGTTTTTATCCTTTCTATTCTATAGATTTGATAAAAACAAACCATGCCTACATTTGTAATTATACTGCAATGTTGGATGATTTGTAAAGTGTTTAATTAGCCGCTTTAATCATCCTATTTATAATTTTTATCCATTTATTATTAAATTCTTTTTTGAGTTCTTTATCCTCCTTAGATTTGAAAAAGCTTTTACATTTGGTATTTTTATTGTTTGCTTGCATAACCAACACCTCATTAAAAGCTATGATTATACTTGTTTTTATATGAATAGTTTATTTAGAATTCAATAATACGCTATAACTATTATAATTTTTTTTAAATTCAGTTCACCAAGGCGGCCAGTCTAAGGATCTGTGAAAAAATAACATGAACATAAACTCTGGATTTTTTGCCCTCAACTTCGTTGTCGTCCTTGCCAGGCGGCAGTCTGTATGCGTCTTCCGCTTCGTTGCGGACAAAAAATCTTGTGCGCTTATTGTCCAGCTTATTTTTTCACAGATCCTTAGGCTGTGGCTTTCTTTGCCTGGTTGCTACAAAACATGAAAAAATCAAGACGACGAGGGGCGCGTTCATTTTACCCCTTTTCTTCTTGATTTTTTTATGTTAAACTTCCCAAGGCAAAGAAAACTTATATCTACACCCTGACTAACTTTTTTCTATTTCAGATTTCTACAGTTCTCTAAAAATATTTTTTAAATTTTAATCAAATCAGAAAAAATGTGCTATATTGATAACGAAATGACTCATTTTAAAATGAACCAACACCCTAGTGCATCAATCCGTAAATACGTGCACTGATTAAATCTTGAGTAACTTACCATTGAAATTCCATTGAAACGGTTTTTTCATATGTG
>JGI20171J29575_12612783_pt1 | contig 38124 bp, 28 predicted proteins | sample TergutNc150P4_FD_29575 | JGI IMG/M metagenome (IMG submission 29575)
CGTTTAATATTATCACGGCATGTATATACCGTATCTTGAATATCTGAGAATACGGTTGACCATACACAATATGAATTTTTTATTTGAAAAAGAAAAAACGCCGTCTGAAAAGTTAAGTTTCAGGCAGCGATACATCTAAATCTACAAAATATTAATCCATCTGTATACTGATTTTTCGTGAAGGGCATAATTCACGTAAATTCTGTATGTAGATGGATGATTTTGTCTATCTGCAAAGCAGACACCTTGTAATATAAAAGGAGGATGTTATACTCGTGGACGATCATGCAAATTGAATGTGCAACTGATGTTATGTTCAAAAAACAGGAATATCTGCAACCGAATCTACGGTTGAAAGGATAATCACATCATTTTCACGACCTTGGAATTTATCAACTGTATCCGCCTCTATGCCTGTTCCCTTAAATGCTTTTTGAAGCGCATTTCTCTTACCGAAAAACTATAAAAACTAACTTAAGTTACATCAACAAGGAAAGTTGCTATTCGATACTTTTCTAAATCATTATCTTGTTTTTTATTGGTGTTATCAATCCTTAAGTCACCAAAGTGCAGCTTTAAATTATAACTTTTTATAAAAGTAATCGAGGTGACACGACTTGAACGTGCGGCATCCTGGTCCCAAACCAGGCACTCTACCAAACTGAGCTACACCTCGAAATACAGTAATTAAGAAAGGCGCTGTTTGCGGTGCTGCGCAATAAAACATTACTGACTATAGTGAAATTACTACACAAACCGCAAACAGCATGATGCATTAAGATGTCATGAACATTAAAAACAAATAACGTATTAAAATCAAACGACTGGAGGCGTCACCCAGATTTGAACTGGGGAATCAGGGTTTTGCAGACCCATGCCTTACCACTTGGCTATGACGCCATAATAAAATAACGAATTCATAGAAAAAGCACTTAACTTATGATAAGTGCTTTTGGAGCGGATGACGAGGCTCGAACTCGCTACCTCCACCTTGGCAAGGTGGCGCTCTACCAGATGAGCTACATCCGCATTTGACCAATAATGCCTCCGGACGGAATCGAACCATCGACACGGGGATTTTCAGTCCCCTGCTCTACCGACTGAGCTACAGAGGCAAAAATGGCGACCCGGAACGGGCTCGAACCGTCGACCTCTAGCGTGACAGGCTAGCGTTCTAACCAACTGAACTACCGGGCCACTTTTAGTAATACACTGCTTGCATCTCAATGGTATGGCGGATAATATTTTAAAGGTGCGCTTATGGGAGCAACAGGGCTCGAACCTGTGACCCCCTGCTTGTAAGGCAGGTGCTCTCCCAGCTGAGCTATGCTCCCACAATTGTGACTTCCATTTTAACGCACATTTTCTGGCGGCGTATATTATAATACACTGTTCAAATATGAATGTCAATACTTTTTACAAAATTTTTTTATTAAAAATTGTAAATTAATTTTTTAATTTTACATAAACTATTGAAATACATTCTTAATTATTATATAATTCAATTTATACATAGAGTTAGGAGATGGAAGCTTGTGAAAAAGAAAATCAAGATTTTAGCGGGTATAATATGTTGTGCTGTTTTATGCATAACATCTTTATTTAATGCTTTGGCCGATACCGCATCGGTAAACGGGCATGAGGTTAAAGCAGGGGATACCGTAACATATATTATGTATATGCAGGATTCACCGTACCCTATTTCAGGTGTCCATATGTATGTTTTTTTTGATTCGAGTCTGCTGAAGCCGGTTCCACAGTCAGAGAACTCAGAGGGATTTAAAAATGCCATTATTAATACCGATGTTAACGTTGAGACGACAGAGACAAAAAGAAAAAATCTTGGTGAGATTTTATTGGTTTCTGCCGAAAATCCAGTAAGAGGCGCTGATTTTTCGCAGAAAAAACAAATAATTTCTGTAGATTTTGAAGTAATCAAAGCCGGTAAAGGGGAGATATCTTATAAAATTGTAGAGCTGTATGATATCTATCATGACGAGGACGGCGCTTATGTAAAACGGTATACACTGACGAGCGATCTGTTGGTGAACGGTGAAGCTGTTGGACAGGAGGAAATACCGATTGTAAATAATATATCGGAAGCCGATTACAATGGACCCTTTGTAAATCAAAAAAGCGGCAGGGGAGAAGACAGCGGCAAACCCCTGGATCCAAGCTATACCTATGTTTTTGAAACTTTAGCGGATACAAAACCGCCAAAGCTGACTGTTAATAATGTTGATGAAAAAGTTGATGGAAAAGTTGATGGAGACGCTGGCGGAGATGGAGATACCAAGAATATTATAATTACAGTATCTATTGTTCTGTTGCTTGCGGCTGTTTTGGTAGTGATTCAGCTGAGAAGGCAAAAGGTAAATAATGTCTCGGAATCAGGTGAACCTGACAGTGAAAATTTAGATTAATTTATTTTTTTAATAAAACCATGGGATAGTGTTGAGTTATTAATGAAAAATATGAATTCCTTTAATGGTATTATGCGAAATTTGTAATAAAAATATGATAAGAGTTATATAAAAAGTCTTGATTTATTATACGGTATATTGTATAATCATGGTACCGAGGTGAATCGGATATAATTTTATTTAATTTTAGGAGGAATTATAAATGCACAAAAAGATCGTAAGTGTATTGCTGTCTGTGGCTTTGATTATGGTAATGGTTTCTATTGCCGCGGTCAGTGTTGCGGCAGTCGATACAAAAACGTACTATTTCCTAATGCCGGACGAATGGTACTCAAATGATCAGATCACAGGCGCAGGCATTTACTGGTGGGAAGGAACCGGCGGAGCTGATATGAAGTGGCCCGGTGTGAAGGCAGATCCAGTAGAGGGGTACAGCAATGTATTTAAGTACGATGTACCCGCGGATGTTCCTGTAATTATTTGGAACAATAACTTTGATGGCGGACCGGATGAGACTGATCCTAAGTATGTTCAGGCTTATCAAATAAAGGATTTCCCCAGTGAGTCGTATTGGGAGGGAGACAGCGATTTATACCCTGGTGGAATTGGTAATTTTGACGGTATGATTGCTGTGGTTGATCCTGAAAAGACAGATGTCAATTATCAGGGAAAAAAGACGTATGTAGCGGAATGGTACTATCCGTACGGCGATCTAAATTGCAGCGGAGCTCTTGACGATGATGAGTACGGCACAGATAAAACAAAGTTGGAAAAACCTTTGGTGCCGCATATTTCTGAGAAAATCGTTGAAACATGTGTTATTAATAAAGTATATGAGGCGCGGGTAGGCGATATAGTTACATACGTCTACGAAATTAAAGCCGATGAGAAAATTCAGGGTGTTGAAGCGGTTTTAAATTATGATCCGGCGTATGTAGAATTGCAGAATTTAGATGAGCTTAATTCGGAAAAAGGTTTTGAGAACCTGGCTAAGTACTACCCGGTTTTAAAAGAGGATGTTATTTCTAATACGGAAATAGATGGAGAAATTAACTTTAATGTTTCTAAGCCCGCGGGGTTTGATTTTAGAGAAGGCGGCGTATTAATCACAGCCCAGTTTAAAGTTTTACAAGAGGGAGAAACAGAAATAAAGCTGAATATTTCACAATTGTATTCTGATAAAGAGTATATTAATGACGGTGTTGTTAGTGCTGAGGGATTGGAAATTTTGCAGGAAGACGTGATAATAGTTCCGGAACCAGAAACAACGGTTCCTCCAACGACTGTGGCAACAACTCCCGTAGCTGATACAACAGCGGCTCCGGCTACTACAACCAGTGCTGTTACTACTACAGCTTCTGTTCAGTCAACAACCACTGTAAGTTCAAAAGATCAGGCAACTACATCACCTAACGCAAAGAGCAGCACAAGCGGCGGCACCAATACTGTAAAGACCGGAAGTGAGCAAATTGCGATTACTCTGTTGTTGATTTTACTTGCGGCAACGGTAGTAATGGGCGCGGTTAGAAAAAAGATGGAAGGCTAATTTTTAATTGCGTTTCATAAGCCAATAAGAATCATATGCCTCCGGCGCGTCTTAAACCATGCCGGAGGTTTGTTGTATTTTGTATCATCATTTAATCACGTAAATTGGTGTAAATTGCCTAAAAAATTGTGTTTCAAATATTGAAGTTTTAATTTAATTATTGTATAATAATAAATACTGAGACATTGTCTCAAGGAACATACAGAGCCTCATCGAAAAGTCCCTTTTTGGCGTCTTTACGGCTCGTCTCGTAAATCTGTCAAAAAAGTCTTTTCGGGGAGACTCATAACAATTTTAGGAGGAAATATAATGTTGAAAAAGCTTTTAAGTATGGCGTTAGTGGCTATTCTTATGTTGACTGTTGTGGCTGTTGCGGTTTCCGCGGAGGAAGGCCCCAATGTTGTCGACGCTGGAGAAGGCAATCTGATTTATTTCGAACCGCCCGCGGAGTGGGGGAGCGAATTTAAAATTATGTATTGTCATGCGTGGGTAATAGGCGGGGACGCGCTTTCTGCTTGGCGTTCTAATGCCCAAAGATGTAAAAAAGAAAGCGATGGCACATATTCATATGATGTCAGCGGCTGGGATCTTGGAGCAAACATAGCACTTATGTTCCATACTGACCTGGGCCAGCAAACTTATGACTTGAATTTTACGGCAGATTGTATCGGTGATACGGTATACATCAGAAATTTTGAGGAAGATACAATGCAAAGCCCGGTTGATTCTGAAAAGACAGCATTGGTCGCGCGCTGGAGGAACAATGGAGACACCGTTCACCCGGTTATTCAAATCAGCAGTTTATACGACCTGTTTGATCCGGATAACACAGGTTTGCTTCCCCAGCAATGGCCTGAAGGAACTACTGATGAGCATCTGGAAAAGTGGGGCTGGAAATTTTCAGAAGATAAAAAGTCTATAGTTCCTATATCAGAGCCCGATGATACAACAGCGCCAACTGATAAAGAAGACGAGACAACGCTTCCGGAGCAGCCTGCTACCGATCCTTTAGTGGTTACGACAGATCCTCAACAAGCTGATACAACTGCGGCTTTGGATACTACAGCGGCTGCTGTCAGCACTACTTCTTCTGTTCAGACAACTACCGGAACCTCACGCAAACAGACTTCTGTTGTATCAACTAACGCAAAGAGCAGCACAAGCGGCGGCACCGGCACTGTAAAAACCGGAAGTGAGCAAGCCTCGGTTACAGTGTTAGTAATTTTACTTGCGGCAACAGCGGCAATGTGGGCAATTAGAAGAAAGATTGAAAGTTAAACAAATGATGCTTTGTAAACCTAAATAAGCATATACAGTGAACCCTTTGACATGTGATTGACGGAGGGTTCACTTTTTTTGCGGTTTGATTATAGGAGCTGTTTTATGTTACAATTTAAATAAGATAAAATTGTGCAAATTGCCGATGAAAAATCGTTGTCCAGGTCATTGAAGTTTTATTATAATTGTTGTATAATAATAAATACCGAGATATTGTCTCAAATAACATAACGATTATTTTAGGAGGAAAACATAATGTTGAAGAGAATTTTAAGTATGGCTTTAGCAGCTGTTCTTATGTTGGGCGTTGCGGTAATGGCAGTTTCCGCGGAGGAAGATCCGGAAATTGTTGATGTAGGGGAAAACGTGGAGATTGCGGGTGTCGGCGAAGGTAATTTAATCTATTTCGAGCCGCCTGCTGAGTGGGGAACAAACTATAAGGCTGTGTACTGCCATGCGTGGGAAATAGCCGGAGATCCCTTTGAGACTTGGCGTTCAGGCAAAGAGAGATGTACGAAAGTAGACGACAATACATATTCATATGATACAAGCAGCTGGGATCTTGGAGTGGAAATAGCAATTATGTTCCATACTGATATAGGCCAGCAAACTTACGATTTAAATTTTACGGCAGCTTGCATTGATGATACCGCATACATTAGAAATTTTGCGGAAGACGAGATGGAAAGCCCTGTTGACTCTACCAAAACAGCCTTGATTGCGCGCTGGAGAAACAACGGTGATTCTGTCCATCCGGTTATTCAAATCAGCAGTTTAGGAGAGGTATTTGATCCGGACAATACAGGCTTGGATCCTCAGCAGTGCCAGCAAACTGACAAAGGACTAGCCAAACTGGATGAACTTGGTTTTGAAATAAAAGATGGAAAAGTGGTAAAGAAACCTGTTGAAGAAACAACTGCCGCTGCCGCTGCTGCTGACGATGACAACGGTGATACGGGAGCAACATCAGGCAACAGTACGGGAGGTGGTTCAAACACCGGTGGCAGCAACAATAATAACACTAAAACTACCACTAAAACTACCACTAAACCTGCCACAACTAATCCAACAAATCCCACAGGACAGGAAAACACTGTAATTTATATTTCTATTGGTATTATGGTTCTTGCTGTTGCCGCAATTATAATTGCTTCACGTAAAAAGAGAGAAGATTAATTATAAAATAATAAATGGAAAAAGCTCCCTGACAGTTAGCTCATTACACTGTCAGGGAGTTACTTAATCTTCTATAGAAAATTAAGGCGTGTTTCAAAAAGGTATGGTTTTGTTGACATGGATTATGCGGAGACGGATAGTATCAGCGGGCGCATAATATGTGCCCTTAAGATAAATCTAACTTCAGAAAGTCAAGTGTGGCGAAATAGTCCTTTGGAGTTTCTTTACGCCGCATAAGTTCAAATGAACCGTCTTCACGCAGAAGAATTTCAGCGCTGCGCAGCTTGCCGTTATAGTTGTATCCCATAGCATGTCCATGGGCGCCGGCGTCGTGAATTACTAATATGTCGTTAACGTTCAGCTTCGGCAGTGGTCTGTTAACCGCGAACTTGTCGTTGTTTTCGCATAAAGAACCTACTACATCGTAAACAACATTTTTAGGTTTGTTCTCTTTTCCGATAACGGAAATGTGATGGTAAGAACCGTACATGGCAGGACGCATTAAGTTTGCCGCGCAGGCGTCAATACCGGCATAGTGCTTGTATGTATCTTTGAAGTGCAGCACTTTTGAAATCAAGTATCCGTAAGGTCCGGTTATATAACGTCCGAGTTCTGTAAAAATAGAAATGCTGCCCAAATTTTCAGGTACCAAAATACGATTAAAAACTTCTTTTACTCTTTGGCCAATTAATTCAATATTAACACAAGGTTCTTCCGGAAGGTACGGAATACCGATGCCTCCGGACAGATTGATATAAGAAATTGTTATTCCATGCTCCCGTTTTAATTTTACGGCAGTGGAAAATAAACATTCTGATAGGTATGGATAATATTCATCAGACAAAGAATTGCTTGCCAAAAAAGCATGCATACCAAAGCTTTTAACGCCTTTGTTTTTTAGATCTATATATCCCTGTACAAGCTGAGGGTAAGTGAAGCCGTATTTGGCTTCTTCTGGTTTATCCATGATGTTTGTACTTATTGGGAATACGTTGCCGGGATTGTACCGGCAGCATACTTCTACGGGAAGCCCTGCGGTTTTGTCAAGAAAGTCAATGTGAGTGTAATCATCTAAATTTATTTTAGCGTTTAGCTTTGAAGCGTAAGCATACTCATAGTCCGGTGTTTGGTTGGAAGAAAACATTATATTATTACCAAAAGCTCCCACTGCTTCTGCCAGCATCAGTTCCGTATAAGATGAACAGTCAAGACCACAGCCTTCGTCTATCACAATTTTTAACAAACCAGGTGTGGGAGCAGCCTTTACAGCGAAATACTCTTTGTAGCCTGCATTCCAGGAGAAAGCTTTTTGCAGCCGCTTAATGTTTTGACGTATAGATTTTTCATCGTAAATGTAAAATGGGGTATCAAATTTTTTAACTGCCTCCAATAGCTTTTTATCAGGAATAATGGGGACTTTATTCATACTATCTTTCCTTTCATTGTATAGCGTCTCCCTGAAAACTCAATTGTACACAAAGGTTTTTGAGGGGACTCATCTGCTGTTTCAAATATAACATTTTCTGATAAAAAAATCAAGTGGAGCGTGATGCTCCACCCTGATGTTATATGCCTTTTTTGATTTGCTGTATAGCGAATTTTTCAATTCGGCTTACCTGCGCTTGAGAAATGCCGATTTCATTGGCAACCTCCATTTGAGTTTGCCCTTTAAAGAACCGCAGTGACAATATCTTTTTTTCCCGGTCAGATAGTTTTTCAATGGATTCTTTTAAAGCGATTTCATCAAGCCAATTATTGTCATCGTTACTATCTCCTACTTGATCCATAACATAAATTGTGTCGTTGCCGTCACTAAACACAGGTTCATAAAGAGACATAGGTTCAATAATAGATTCAAGCGCCAGTACAATATTTTCTTTAGGTACGTCCATGATTTTTGCTATTTCTTCAATAGTAGGTTCCCTGTTATTTTTGTTTGTAAGCTGTTCTTTGATTTGCATTGCGTGATAAGCGGTATCACGCATAGACCTTGATACCCGTACGGAATTATTGTCCCGCAAATATCTGCGGATTTCTCCTATAATCATGGGAACACCGTATGTGGAGAAGCGTACATCTAAATCTGGATTAAAGTTGTCTATAGCTTTTATCAGGCCAATAACACCTACTTGAAAAAGATCGTCAGGATTTTCACCGCGGTTTGCGAATCTCTGAATCACAGACAACACTAAGCGGAGGTTTCCGTTTATCATTTCGTCCCGTGCCTTGGACCTTTCTCTTGGAGTACCGTTCTTTATAATTTTTATTAATTCTTGTTTTTCGGCTTCTTTTAAAACTTTAAGACTAGATGTATTGACACCGCATATTTCTACTTTATTGTATTGCAAGGTGCTTCCCCCTTTATTGGGCTATTATACTCCGTCACCAATAAATTTCACACCCATTTACCGGTATTTTTGCCCGCAGCCGTCACAATCCATTCTTGAAAGGCGCCTAGCCTTCCTGCGGTTGTATTGCACCGCCTGACAACAAAAATCCTAGGCAACTGTATGAAAAATGTATTGGTAACGGAGTATAGCCAGAAAATAAATATCAATAACAGTATTGCCAAATAAAAGGCGATAAATTCAACAGGAAAAATAAATAAATTTTAAATCAAAAAGCTTAGAGCCGGCCCTAATATTAAAGAAAAATAAAAACTTGATATTTTTACTGTAGTATTGTACAATAATACAAACAAAATAAAATTTTTTTTATTTAATACATTAAAAACTTGAGGCTCTGTCAAGTTATGGGAGGAAATTATGTGATTGATCTTAGTATTGTTAAAAAAGGTCTTGAAAACAATGTAAAGCTTGCAAAAGAACGTAATCTTATTATTCCTACATTTAAGCAAATGAGAAATCCGGAAACAATTCCGGAGGAAATACGTGAAAAACTTCACGCAGTGGGATTGTGGGACATTGACCCGTTGAATTTATTCCGTGTCACATGGAAAAATGAGCCAGTAGAAACCGGTGGTGGATTTGGCATGCCTAATTTTATTGAATTGCCGAAATCTCTTACCGGAGTGAATGCGCGTATTGTATGTATGGTAGGCCGCTGGTTCCCTACAGGGTGCCATAAAGTTGGCGCCTCGTTTGGTTGTTTAGTGCCGCGGCTTGTAACAGGCCAGTTTGATGTATCGTGGAATAAGGCGGTATGGCCTTCTACTGGTAACTATTGCCGTGGAGGAGCCTTTAATTCAAAATTGCTTGGTGTACATTCGGTGGCTATTTTACCTCAAGGTATGAGTAAAGAACGTTTTGAATGGCTTGAAGAAATAGCGGGAGAGGTCATTGCGACACCGGGAACGGAAAGCAATGTAAAAGAAATTTTCGATAAAACTTGGGAGTTGCGCAATACCCGTGAAGATGTAATTATATTTAATCAATTTGAAGAAATGGGTAACCACCTGTGGCATTATGAAGTGACGGGCAATGCGATTGCGGAGGTGTTTGAATCAATAAAAGGTGAAACCGGCAGAATGGCTGCTGCGTGCTTTACGTCTGGGTCTGCCGGCTCTATCGGAAGCGCTGACCAATTGAAAGAGAAATATCCTAATGTAAAAATTGCCGTAGGTGAAGCGGCGCAATGTTCAACATTATTGAATAATGGTTTTGGGGAACACAGCATTGAAGGAATTGGAGACAAGCATGTACCGTGGATTCACAATGTCAAAAATACAGATCTTGTAATTGATATAGATGACAGAGACAGTCAGCATGTACTGCGGTTGTTTAATGAACCGGCGGGAAAAGAGTACTTAATCAAAGAATCAGGGGTAGATCCGGCAATAGTAAATCAACTTGATTTATTGGGTATTTCCGGTATTGCAAACGTGATTTCCGCGATTAAAACAGCGAAGTACTACGAAATGAACAGCGATGATATTATATTTACAGTGCTTACGGATTCAGCTGTAATGTATGGTTCCCGCATTAAGGAAATGGCTGAGGAGGAAGGCGCATACAGCCTGCAGCGCGCGGCACTTGATTTTGGCCGTCATCTTATAGGTATACGTACAGATACTATGGAAGAACTAACTTATTACACACGTAAACGCGTCCATAATCTAAAATATTACACATGGGTTGAACAGCAGGGAAAAACAGCTGAAGAATTGAATGCTTTATGGTATGACTATGAAAATACCTGGGGCGCCGTTCATAAACAGGCGGATGAAATTGACGCTTTAATTGAGGACTTTAATGACCGCACAGGACTGTTGAACAATTGACAGCTGACAATGAATAATTAAAAATTAAAGAAAGGTGTGACGCGGGCATAAAACATGCTCTTTTCATCCGCGTTTAGTGCGCGGGATGGGCGGAGCATCATGCTCCAAAATATGAAGAATGTTAAATATGCTGAATGTATTATATGCAAAAATCAAATAGAAGCAAAGCCGGATATAACAACATGTCCGTCATGCGGCGGGCTGCTGGATATTGTTTATGATTATGATGTAATAAAATCGTCGGTAAGCAAAGAAGATTTAACTGCATGTAAAGCTATAAGCATGTGGCGTTTTAGGCCGTTTTTACCGGTTGAAGAAGGAACGGACGTATTAAGGTTAAGAGTAGGCGGATCTCCTTTGTATTCAGTACCGCGATTGGGAAAGCTGTTAGGGCTGCAGAACTTATTTATAAAAGACGACGGTCAAAATCCCACGTCAAGCCTGAAAGACAGAGCTTCCGCAATGGGGGTAGTAAAAGCGGTTGAAGCAGGCGCTGATACAATAGCGTGTTCATCTACCGGTAACGCGGCTTCTTCTTTGGCAGGCAACGCGGCGGCGTTTGGTTTAAAAACATATATTTTTGTACCCGAGCGCGCACCTCAAGGGAAAGTTGCGCAATTAATGATTTTTGGCGCAAATGTAATTAGCGTAAAGGGCAATTATGAAGATACATTTAAACTTTCAGAAGAAGCTATAACCCGTTGGGGATGGTATAACAGAAACGCGGCTATTAATCCTTTTTTGATGGAAGGGAAAAAAACAGTTTCTTTAGAAATTGCGGAACAAATGAATTGGAAATCACCGGACTATGCGGCGGTTAGCGTAGGTGACGGATGTACAATCGCTGGTGTGTGGAAAGGGTTCAAGGATTTATACGCGGCAGGATTTATAGATAAATTGCCTAAGCTTATTAGTGTACAGGCATCCGGCTGCTGTCCTATAAATAATGCTGTAGATAATGGTGTTAAGGTACTGACTCCTATGGAGGAAAACACGAGGGCGGACAGCATTGCTGTAGGGGTTCCGAGAAATTTTCTGAAAGCGGTAAACAGCATTAATGAATCAAATGGAATTACAGTAAATGTTACTGACGAAGAAATTTTTGAAGCAATGGCTCTGGTTGGGCGGACCTGCGGTGTGTTTGGTGAACCTGCCGGTATAGCATCTGCTGCCGGTATAAAAAAACTTGCTGAGCATGGTAAGATACCGAAAGAATCTGTAATTGTAAGTATAGTAACGGGAAACGGACTAAAAGATATTGCGGGAGCGATAAGTGTGGCAGGGACACCTGTCAGTGTAGAACCTAAAATGGAGGCGCTGTTAGCTAAATTGACAGTGAAATAAGGTGGCGACGCGGGCTAAGACTCTGCTTTTTATGCATTTTCAATGCGCGTAATGAGTGGAGTATGCTGCTATAAAAAATGAGATTGAATGGATTAATTCTGGCAGCCGGGTTATCAAGCCGAATGGGCAAATTTAAACCTTTGCTTGATGGAAAAGGCAAGACGGTAATTGAGCGTACAGTTAAAAGTATGCTGGGCGGCGGTGCGGAAAGAATAACTGTTGTATTGGGTTATAATGCGCAGGCAGTTGAAAATGTATTGAGACAAAACTTTGCGGATAGCAAGCTTAGTTTTGCATATAATGATAAATATTTAGAAACGGATATGCTGTATTCAATAAAATGCGGCCTTAGTGCTTTGCCTGACTGTGATGGGTTTTTCCTGCTTCCCGGAGATATGCCCGGGGTAAATGTTCAGACATTCGTAAAGCTTGCCGATGCTGTAAAACAACTTGATATTAGTTGGGAAAAAACTGTTAGAAAGACAGGGCTAGGGCAAAGAAACTTGTTATTTCCTCAGTGTTTTATACGCGGAGCGGGCGGTGTATCATGCGCCAAGCTTGTGTTTCCGCTGTTGAACGGCCGGCGGAGACACCCCCCGCTAGTCTCATCTGAATGTATTCCTGAAATTATGTCATTTGAAGGGAAAGGCGGGCTACGCGGATTATGGCGTCAATATGAAGGAAAGATTTTGAATGTACCCGTTGAAGATTTAGGCTGCGAAATGGATTTGGATACCATGGATGATTATGTGAAATGGATAACGACGCTGCTGGATTGACAGCAGCAGCGAGAGCCTGTTCAGGACCTAAGGAAACTCAAAAATATACGGAGAGGGAGACGTAAGATATGAATCCTATTAGTAAACCGGCAGTAAAAAAAGACCATTCGGTTAAAATTAACGGAAATGCTCTTTATGTAGGGGATTATCCCCAGGAAGGGACACTGTATGGGAAATTGGTGAGGTCACCGTATGCTCATGCGCGTATTTTGGAAATTAAAGTGCCTAAATTGCCCAAAGGATATTTTTGTGTAGATAAAACTGATATCCCGGGGAAAAACGAGGTGCATATCGTAAAGGATGATTCACCTGTTTTTGCAGATGAAACAGTAGAGTATGTGGGAGATCCCGTACTGATGATTGTCGGGCCTGATTCTCATGAAACAGAACGTTTGGCAAAGGCCACGGAAGTGGTTTATGAAGAGCTTCCCGCGATTTTAGATATTAATGATTTTGAAGAGGTTTTCTTTGAGCATAATTTCGGCAAAGGCGATGTAGAAAAAGCGTTTGCAGAATCAGATAAAATATATGAGGAAACCTTTAATACAGGGTATCAGGAACAGGCGTATTTAGAGACGCAAGGGATGATTGCTCAATTGATAAACGGGCGGATGGAGGTTCACGGAAGCCTTCAATGTCCTTATTATGTACATGGAGCTGTTGCTAAAGCTTTAGGATTGACGCCGGATAAAGTCAGAGTAGTACAGGATACTACAGGAGGCGGATTTGGCGGGAAAGAAGCTTATCCGTCTATTTTAGCATGCCAAACTGCGGTAGCCGCATATAAAGCAGGCGGGCTGCCTGTCCGCGTTATTTATGACCGGCGTGAAGATATGGAATTTACAAGCAAAAGACATCCCGTACGCTGCAATTACAAAGTGTCTGTTAAAGACGGAAAAGTAACGGCTATGGATATAGATATTTTATATAATTCGGGCGGATTTACGACACTGTCACTGGTTGTAATGCAGCGCGGTATAATCGCGTCAATGGGTGTTTATAATATTGAAAACCTAAAAGTTCGGGGAAGGGCGGTAAAAACAAATACGGTACCTACGGGAGCATATCGCGGGTTTGGAGCGCCTCAGACGTTTTTCGCTGTTGAAACATTAATGTCTCATATTGCGAAAGATTTGAAGCTGCAGCCGTTGGCTTTTAAAGAAAAACATTTGGCAAAGCAGGGAGACGCCACATCTACCAGCGGAAAATATCATTTTCCTGTGCCTATTCCTAAAATGATTGAAGAAGTTAACAAAATGAGTGATTACCGCAAAAAACGTGAAGAATACGGCAAGCGGCAAACTGGACGGTACCGCAAAGGGATCGGGATATCGTTATGGTTCCATGGGGCCGGGTTTACAGGAAGCGGTGAGCGTGATATTATCAAAGCGGTAGCAAGATTGCATAAATATGCCGACGGCCGTGTAGATATCTTAGCCAGCCAAACTGATATCGGGCAGGGGATAAAAACAACGTTTTGCAAAATTGTATCAAATGAGCTGAATATTCCTCTTGATAAAGTTGCTTATAATAACCCCGATACAGATATAGTTCCCGATTCGGGTCCCACAGTTGCCAGCCGCAGTTTGATGACAGTAGGCGAAATGTTGAGGAGAGCGTCTGTCAGGCTCCGCGGCATTTGGCAAGAAGGAGAAGAACAGGTTGTGGAAGAACGTTTTAAAGAGCCTGATTTTGTTATTCCATTTGATCCGGTTAAATTTCACGGTGATGCTTATCCCACATACGCGTGGGCAGTTGCCGCTGTTGAGGTTTCAGTAGATACGCTGACCGGATTAAATGAAGTGACTGGCGCGTGGGGTTCTTTTGATGTGGGGACGCCAATTGATATTAATATTGTGACAGGACAGATGGAAGGAGGATTTTTGCAGGGCATCGGCTATTCATCTATGGAGCAGATGAAAACAGACGCAAAAGGAAGGATCCGAAACAACAGTTATTCGGATTACATTATTCCCACCTCTGTAGACGTACCGGCACTGCAGATTAAAATGCATGTGGAGGAATACCCGTTAGGACCATACGGCGCAAAAGGCGCGGGAGAGCTGCCGTTGGTAGGCATCCCAGGTGCGTACGTTGAAGCTTTAGAGCAGGCGTTAGGCGGTGCGGATATTAACCATGTTCCCTTTAGTTCTGAAGATACAATGAAAATAATCAGCGCGGGAATATGATGCTAATTGTTATAGGAGGTTCGAATATATGGAAGACATTATTACCTTTAAACTGAACGGCGAAGAAACCACTTATTCCGGGAGCGCAACATCGCGTCTTTTAGATGTGCTTAGAGAGAAATATCATTTGACAGGAGTTAAGTGCGGATGTAAAGAAGGCGAATGCGGAGCGTGCAGTGTCATTTTGGATGGAGAGCTTATCAACAGCTGTATGGTAGCAATGGGCCGGTTAACCGGCAGCACGGTGGTAACCATTGAAGGGTATAGTAAAACAGACAGGTTTGCCGCGCTGGATAAAGCGTATTCCTTCGTGTCCGCAGTACAGTGTGGTTACTGTATTCCGGGAATAGTACTGGCAAGTGAATGTATTTTAGCAAAAAATCCACAGCCTTCAGAAGAGGAGATAAGAGAAGGGATTTCAGGCAATCTATGCAGATGCACAGGATATAATGCAATTGTACAAGCTATTGGAATTGCGGCAAAGGAGGGTGCGGGATTATGGTAAACGGATATGTACCAAACAATTTACAAGAGGCGCTGGACGTCCGCGGCCAATATGATGTTGTTCCGTATGGCGGCGGGACAGATTTAATGGTAGATGAAGAACAGAAAGGAACTTATTTATTTTTACACAAGGTTCCAGAATTGAAACGTGTGTCAGAAGACAGCGAATCGTATTATTTCGGGGCATGCTGTACTTTTACACAGCTTTTAGAGAACAGCATAACGCCGGCTATTTTAAAAGAAGCTCTTTCTAAAATTGCTGCCCCGGCAATTCGCAACGCGGGCACAATAGGAGGGAATATCGGGAACGGCAGCGCCAAAGCCGACAGTGCTTTGATATTTTTTGTTACTGATTCAATGCTGCGCCTTGTAAGTAAAGACGGAGAGAGGTTAATGCCGGTAAAAGATTTTTATTTAGGACGTAAAAAGCTGGCGCTTGAGAAAAATGAACTGATAGCGGAAGTAATTATGCCGAAAAAGTGGTTGTCTGATTACTATTATGAAAAGGTTGGCGCAAGGAAAGCTTTGGCAATATCACGTTTGTCATTTGCGGGATTACTGTCTGTGCAGGAGGGGAAGATTGCCCATTGTGCAGCGGCTTTTGGAGCTGTGAGTGATGTAATTATTCGCAGGGAAGACATTGATTCATTAATGATAGGCAAAACGGTACGGGAAGCTATTGATTTTAAAGAAGAGTATATTGCAAGGTACGATGAAGCTATAGTTCCAATACGCGGACGTGTTTCCGCTGAGTACCGTAAAACTGTTTGTTTAAATTTACTGAGGAATTTTATTGATGCGAAGGTTATATGAACAGGTTTTAAAGCAGCTGCAAGAAGGAAATAGCGCCGCTGTCGTTTCCGAATACGGCGGGAACAACGCTTTTAGCAAGAAAATTATTTCTGACAGCGGCCAGATAAAAGAAATAGAACGCTTAATTTCAGAACATAATGCGCTCATTTTTTATGATAATATTGTGTCAGAAGAATTTGGCGGTTTTTCTGTTGTAGAATATTGTCGGCCAAAACCAAGATTGATTATTTTAGGCGGCGGGCATATCGCTGTTTCCTTTGCGCAAATGGCCTCACTGCTTGATTTTGATGTTTGGGTTTTTGATGACAGGCCGTATTTCGCGAATGAAGACCGGTTTCCAAAACCGGTAACGGTTGTCTGTGACAGCTTTGAAAATATATCCACTGTTTTAAATATTACGTCAAATGACTACGCAGCTGTTATGACCAGGGGGCACAAACATGATTTGCTGTGCTTGCAGTCAATTTTAAAAGGGAATGTTCCATCGTATTTAGGTATGATTGGTTCAAAACGGCGCTCGGCTATTGTCAAGGAGCAGTTAAAAGAGGAAGGGGCTGCGCCTGAAATTTTGGAATCAATATATGCGCCAATTGGTTTGTCAATAGGAGCGGTCACCCCTGCGGAAATAGCGGTTTCGGTATTAGCTGAGATAATAGCACATAAACGAAAAGGCCATTTGCGTGTTGACTGTTATGCCGACTTGGATTTGATAAAGCAGCTGGCAGAATTAAAAGAAAATGAAAAAGCGGCGGTTGTTACTGTGGTGAGCACTAAAGGCTCGGTACCAAGAGAAGCGGGGGCTAAAATGCTCGTTTTTTATGATGGCAGAACCTGCGGCAGTATAGGCGGCGGCTGCGCCGAAGCACAGGTGGCGGGATGGTGCAGGGAAGTAATCCAAAACGGAGGATATGCGCTTAAAAAAGTAGATATGGCAGATTCAGCGGAGGAAGATGGAATGGTATGCGGCGGTATGATGGAAGTGTTAATTGAGAATCTATGTCAATAAAGTGATAATATTATAGTAAAGGATAATGTTTTTATGGTTATATTCAATTCGAAAAAGACGCGTACACAGCTCCTTTGCGTGTTACTGCCTCTCTTAATGATCTTTAGTATGTTTGCGGCTTTCCGTTCCGCGCGGGCGGCTTCCACATCCGTGCAGCCCTCGTCAGATGTACCGGATTACGGCCTCGCTTCCAACGTGCAGGACGGTGTAATCCTCCACTGCTGGAACTGGTCGTACAACAACATCAAAAACTTTATGCCGCAGATCGCGGCGGCGGGGTATTCCGCCGTGCAGACTTCACCGGTTACACAACCGAAGGATTTCTACTATCAAGGAGTCAAATACAGCAGTGTCGGCACACCTAACGGGCAGGGCGGCAACGACGGAAACTGGTGGAAGCTGTATCAGCCGGTTTCAATGAATATATGCGACAACGGGATGTCGTGGTTAGGTACAAAAGCCGAATTTAAAAGCATGTGCGATGCCGCGCATCAATACGGTGTGAAAGTCATAGTTGACATTGTCGCGAATCATATGGCTAACATTAAGGGCTGGCAAAACGCTCTCAGTGACGTTTCTCCGGAAATTGGAACATACTGCAATCCGGCGATGCTTACCGACTCCGCCTACTGGCATATCAATAACATTCAGGTTTGGATGAGTGACGGCAGGCGCGATATTACCCAGGGCAGTTTAGGGATGCCTGACTTGAACACTCATGACAAAAGAGTACAGAACATGGTCATGGGTTTATTAAAAGAATGTGTTGATACGGGAGCGGACGGGTTCCGGTTTGACGCCGCGAAGCATATCGAAACACCGCAGGATGATCCCTCATTCGCAAGCGACTTTTGGCCTACCGTTTTAAATGGAGTGAAATCCCATTCCCCGCGTAAACTATATATTTACGGGGAAATTCTAAATACTGTGGGTGATAACTTTAGCATAGGCAACTACACCCAGTATATGTCCGTGACGGATAACTCAACGGGTGACCACCGCCGTGAAGATGTCCGCTATAAAAGCGTGGGCAGCGCGGCTAACTCCAGCATTACATATGATCCAAAGAAAACAGTGCTCTGGGCGGAATCCCACGACACATATATGGGCGGCCCGTCGCGTTATTCAACAGACACGGTGATCAAGCAGACCTGGGCTCTTGTGGCCGGGCATAAGGATGCCGCGTCTCTCTTCTTCGCGCGGCCGTATTATTCCGATAAGATACTTAAACCCGACGGTTCTGAAAAAGGTGGAAATATACCTTTGTCTGAGCAAATCATGTTGGGCGATGTTGGCACAATGACCTGGTGCGACCCTTCGGTTTCGGCTGTAAACAACTTCCACAACTACTTTATCGGACAGGCCGAAAGCTACTTTTCCAGTGGCCTTGCGGCATGTGTTGTGCGTGGAAACAGCGGTATTATAATTAGTAAGCTGGATGGCCCCGGTTCCGTGAGCATTTCCTGCGGGATGGCAAATGGCACGTACACCGACCAGGTTACCGGTAATATCTTCACGGTTTCCGGAGGAACGATTTCCGGAACAGTCACAAGTCCTGACGGGATAGCGGTTATTTACAAGAGGGTCACCGCACCGGCGCCTACCGCTTACGTACCGGGAGGAAATTTCTCAACAGACAGCATTAACCTCACTCTCGGGCTTAAAAACGCCACATTCGGCACATATCAAATCAATAACGGCACGGTTACCTCGTACACGAACGGAACGGCGATTACGATCGGCGCCGGTCTCCCTTACGGCACAACTATCGTTGTGACATTGACTGCTACTTCCGGATCCACTACGGTAACGGTACCCTTTACGTATACAAAATTGCGGGAGAACACCGATCCCACGCAGTCCGTTACCGACCCGTCTTCTTCAAACGCGACGCTTCCGCCAGGAGACGGTGTGGCTGTTTATTACGACAACAGCATTACCAATTGGTCAAGCGTTTACTGCTATGTATACAACAGCGACAGCGACGTTTATGTCAAGTGGCCGGGCCAAGCTATGACCAGCCTGGGTAATAATATCTACGGGTACAATATCCCCGCCGCGTATGTAAACGGGAAAGTCCTGTTTTCGAATAACGCCGGAAGTCAGATTCCAGGACAGCAGGAGCCGGGATTTGATATAGGCAGTCAGAATATGATTTACCAAAACGGAACGTGGACGATTTATACTGCCCCTACTTCTCCTGCGACTCAGCCTACTGAAACTCAAACAAACCCTTCGGCGAAACCTTTAACTGTCCCTTTAACTGTTTCTTCAACGAATCCTTCAAAGAACCCGTCAACAAATCCGCCTACTGCTGCTCCCGCCACTGATCCTCCGGCAGGATGGCGGTTAGGAGATGCTAATCTCGACGGTAAGGTAAGTATTCAGGATGTTACTCTGATCCAAAGGCATCTGGCGAAGATAATTAAACTTTCAGGTCAGCAGCTTATTAACGCCGATGTAGACAGAGCCGGCTTTAACATTAAAGACGCGACATATATTCAAAAATGGATCGCGAAAATCCGGGTACCGTATCCCATAGGCCAGCCGGTATCGTGAAGATAATCCAATTTATAATTATTTCACGCTTGTTAAAGAAAGATATTGACAAAGGTCAATTAAAAGAGGAGAATAGTATAGGTTAGTAAATTAATGGAAGGGTGATATAAGATGAATCCCGTTATGAATTGGGTGGAAAACAAGATGGCGAAGGTAGATGCGAGAAAAGAATTAGCGCTGATGCATCCGGATGAAGTGGAAAAAGCGCGTTACTTCCACATGAGCTTTCCTCAGTATCAGGCGACACCTTTGGTATCTTTAGAAAGCTTAGCCCGGCATTTCGGATTAGGGCGTATTTATATAAAGGATGAAAGTTACCGTTTTGGATTAAACGCTTTTAAAGTGCTGGGAGGATCATATGCAATGGCAAGGTTCATTGCTAAACGGACAGGCCGGGATATTCGTACACTGGACTATAAAGCGTTAACATCACCTCAGGTAAAAAGAGAATTAGGAGATTATTCTTTTTATACGGCAACGGATGGAAACCATGGCCGGGGTGTTGCGTGGGCGGCTAACCAAATCGGACAAAAATGTTTCGTATTTATGCCTAAAGGTTCTTCCCGTACAAGACTGGCTAATATCCGCCGGGAAGGGGCGACAGCGGAAATCACTAAATTGAATTATGATGACGCGGTACGTTTAGCGGCGGAGGAAAGCGCCAAAAATCCTAACAGCGCGGTTATACAAGATACTGCCTGGGACGGATATGAGGAGATTCCTTCGTGGGTTATGCAGGGATACGGCACTATGGCGCTGGAGGCGCAGGAACAGCTGCGGCATGTGGGTGTAGAACGGCCAACGCATATTTTTGTGCAGGCCGGTGTAGGCAGCCTGGCGGGTGCGGTACATGGGTATTTTGCGAATCTGTTTCCGGAAAACCCCCCTGTTACAATAGTGGTAGAATCGGACGCGGCGGACTGTTTATATAAATCAGCGCAAAAAGGCGATGGTACCCTTGAAAAAGTAGGCGGTGAGCTGTCTACGATTATGGCAGGGTTAGCATGCGGTGAGGGGAATACGATTTCGTGGCGTATTTTGCGCGATAAGGTTAATTTCTTTGTAAGCTTGCCGGATTATGCGGCGGCCAGAGCCATGCGTGTTTTAGCGGTACCTTTAAAAGGCGACCCGCCTGTAATTTCAGGAGAAAGCGGTGCTGCCGGCACAGGATGCTTGCTGGAAGCATTGATGAATCCACAGCATGAGGATTTTAAAAAGGCACTTAATTTAAACGAAAAAAGCAGGATTCTTTTATTCAGTACAGAGGGGAATACCGACCCCGACTGGTTCCGGAGGGTAGTGTGGGAAGGAGACTATGCGGACCCGAATATTTCAAAGTCAGGTAATATAAAATAATATATTATAAATACTTGGAAGGATGTGTAAACAATTATGGATTTTAAAAAGATTAAAGAAACAGCGGAAGGTTACAAGGAGGATATGACGCGTTTTCTTAGGGCAATGGTAAAGATACCGGGAGAAAGCGCCGGTGAAAAAGGCAAAATAGAATGTGCCGCAAATGAGATGCGGAACCTCGGCTTTGACAAAGTGGAAATCGACCCGATGGGCAACCTGTTGGGTTATATGGGTACAGGGGAAACGCTGATTGCTTTTGACGGGCACATTGATACGGTTGGTATCGGCAATATTGATAACTGGACATTTGACCCGTATGAAGGTTATGAAAATGAAGACGAAATCGGAGGGCGCGGTACAAGTGACCAGGAAGGAGGTATTGTTTCAGCGGTATACGGCGCTAAGATTATGAAGGATTTAGGTTTATTGAATGATAAATATACGGTTTTAGTAACAGCAACAGTTCAGGAAGAAGACTGTGACGGGTTATGCTGGCAATATATAATTAACGAGGATAAGGTTCGCCCGGATTTTGTAGTTATTACAGAGCCGACAGACGGAAGAATTCATAGAGGACAGCGCGGACGTATGGAGATCCGCGTAGATGTAAAAGGCATTTCATGTCATGGAAGCGCGCCTGAACGCGGTGAAAACGCTATATATAAAATGAGTGAGATTGTGTTAGAAGTTAAAGAACTGAATGAACGGTTGAAGGATGATGATTTTCTCGGCAAGGGAACTCTGGCGGTTTCACAAATCTTCTATACTTCGCCGTCCCGGTGCGCGGTTGCCGACAGCTGCGCGATATCTATTGACCGGCGGCTGACTGACGGCGAAACATGGGAGAGTGCCCTTGAAGAAATACGCGCCCTTGATTCAGTAAAAAAATATAATGGTGTGGTCAGCATGTACGAATATGACCGTCCAAGCTATACAGGCTGTGTTTACCCGACAGAATGTTTCTTCCCGACTTGGGTTATTCCTGAGGATCATCCCGCAACTAAAGCAATGGTAGATTCTTATAAGGGCATATATGGTGAACCTGTAGTAGATAAATGGACATTTTCTACAAACGGTGTTTCTATTATGGGACGTTACGGTATACCTTGCATAGGATTTGGCCCGGGAAAAGAAGCCCAGGCACATGCGCCGGATGAGAAAAATTGGAAAAGTGATTTAGTAAAATGCGCGGCTGTATATGCGGCTGTACCTACGTTATATACGATGGGTTAATACCGCGTCTATATATCAGTTTTAGTATAAAAAAAGAATGGAGATAAAATAATGAGCGATTTTAATTCACTTGTAAAGAGAATTGAAGGTTTAAATACAAAAAACATGTTTGAAAATGACTTTTTTCTTACGTGGGAGAAAACAGATGATGAGATTTCCGCTGTATTTGCGGTTGCGGACGCGCTTCGCGATTTAAGGGAACGCAACATTTCGACAAAAATTTACGAATCCGGTTTAGGTATTTCCTTATTCCGGGACAACTCAACACGTACAAGGTTCAGCTTTGCCAGCGCGTGTAATCTTTTGGGGCTGGAGGTACAGGATTTAGATGAAGGGAAAAGCCAGATCGCCCATGGAGAAACAGTGCGCGAAACCGCCAACATGATTTCGTTTATGGCGGATGTTATAGGTATACGTGACGACATGTACATCGGTAAAGGCAACAAATATATGCGTGAAGTATCTGATGCTGTACAGGAAGGGTATAAAGACGGAAATTTAGAACAGCGTCCAACGTTGGTTAATCTGCAATGTGATATTGATCATCCTACGCAGGCTATGGCTGATATGGCTCATATTATTCACGAGTTCGGCGGTGTGGAAAATTTAAAAGGTAAAAAAATCGCAATGACCTGGGCATATAGTCCAAGCTATGGGAAGCCTCTTAGTGTACCCCAGGGTGTTGTGGGATTGATGAGCCGGTTTGGTATGGAAGTTGTGCTGGCGCATCCGGAAGGATACGAAATTATGCCGGCAGTAGAAGAGGTAGCCAGGCAGAACGCCGCGGGTTCAGGCGGGAGTTTTATAAAAACAAACAGTATGAAAGAAGCCTTTGCAGGGGCCGATATAGTGTACCCGAAAAGCTGGGCACCCTTCGCCGCAATGGAAAAGAGAACAAACCTTTACGGAAACGGTAATTTCGAAGGCATAAAAACACTTGAAAAAGAATTATTAACGCAGAACGCAAATCATAAAGATTGGGAATGCACAGAAGAACTGATGAAAACCACTACAAACGGTTCAGCATTATATTTACATTGTTTGCCGGCTGATATAAGCGGCGTTTCATGCAAAGAAGGGGAAGTGGCGGCTTCTGTATTTGACCGGTACCGGCTGCCTCTGTACAAGGAGGCAGGTTTTAAACCCTACGTTATTGCCGCGATGATATTCCTTTCAAAAATGCAAAATCCCTCGGCAGCGTTAGCGTCGCTGGAATCCCGCGCGCAATCACGTATATTTGGCGCTTGATTTAACCGGTGCATAAAAAAGCCCCCCTTCATGAGTCCATTTAGAAGGGGGGTTATTATTGTTGAAGAAGGAGGGTTTACTTATTTATATTTATCCCGTTTTCATTATTGGCGCATGATGCGCCGCCCATTCCGCGCACCTAGGATTCCTGAAAGAACGTGGTTTTTGCGCCCGCGTCACTGCTTTTTTTATTACTTTCAAACTTATGTTCAGCCTCATCCGGTACAGATGAGATTTTCTTCCCGCTTCCCAGGAAATTCGGCAGCTGCATTCCAGCCATGTCGAACAATTCGTTCATTGGCGGAATTGACTTTACAAGTCCGGATAAAAAATTAGCGGTTGAACTTTTTTCGCCTCCGGCGCTGTCCCAAACAGTCACTTTATCAATCTTAATATTTTTTATGGCATCTACCTGAATCTTCATCAGATCTTCCATTTTATCCGCCAGCATCAAGCGCAACGCATCCGACGAATCGCCGCCGGCCGCTTCAACAATTTGTGAAAGACCCAGTGCCTGCTTTGTAAGCAATTCCTGCATTCCGCGGGCCTTCGCTTCCATTTGCATATAGATAGCGTCCGATTCGCCTCTTGCCTGGCGCCGTATCTTTTCAGCTTCGGCTTCGGCTTCAATTTCAATTTGTTGTTTCTTGATTTCCGTTTGCACAATAACATCCGCTTCCAAAGTTGCCTTTTCACGCTGGGCACGTATCTGCTCAGCCTCTTTTTCCGCCGCGTAAGATTCTTCAAGTGATTTTGCCGCTTGAACCTTTTCAGCTGCCGTGGCGATTTTCAGCGCTTCTGCTTCCTTTTCACGTCTAGCCGCGTTGGATTGCGAAATTTGCACTTGAGCGGTATTTTCGCCTGTGATAGCCATAGAGTTGGCGTTGGCCACCTCAATACGCTGGTCTCGTCTGGCGTTGGCTTCGCCGATGGCGCCATCACGCTCCTTTTCGGCGACGGAACATTTGGCATCGTTAATAGCTTTTGCTGCCGCTTCCCTGCCGAGTGCGACTATGTATCCGGATTCGTCAGTAATATCGGTAACATTTACGTTAATTAACCGCAGCCCGATTTTTTTCAGTTCGGTTTCAACATTGCTGGAGACTGCTTCCAGGAACTTATCCCGGTCTGTATTGATTTCCTCAATATCCATAGTCGCAATGATCAAACGGAGCTGACCGAAAATGATATCCCGGGCAAGCTCTTGAATCTCATTCAGTTTTAAACCCAACAACCGTTCCGCGGCATTTTGCATTACGCCGTTTTCCGTTGAGATACCTACAGTAAACCGTGAGGGCACGTCAATACGGATATTCTGGCGTGAAAGCGCTTTTGTCAGATCAACGCTGATAGATATGGGGGTCAGGTCCAAAAACTGATAGCTTTGTACCACAGGCCAAATGAAAGCCGCTCCGCCGTGGATACATTTCGCGCTTCGGCTGCTTCCGTCTTCGTTGTTGCCCACCTTACCGTAAATAACCATAATTTTATCTGATGGACATTTTTGGTATCGGGATAAAAAAACTAAAAACATTGAAAACGCGAGCAGCGCTATGACTGATATAAGAATAATTAAACTTGGCATTGTGTTATCCTCCCTTTTTTATCTCTCTTTGCACCATACTATGAAATATAATTTTTAAATTTTGGATTTTTCACCATTGACTTCGTCTTATCTGTACTTAATTGCCATTAATGGGTGTAACGCAAATAATATTTTGATTTGAAACAGACACGCAGACAACCTCTGTTCCGGTTCTGATGTAAGAGTCACTGTCTGTAACAGCGTCCATTTCGGTAAACCTATTTTGAACAATCGCGTTTATTTTGCCTTTACCCGTACGGTTAGGCGGAATAGGAATGTAAACCGTAGCCGTTTTGCCAAGCGCGTTTTGCTGATTGATATTGCCTGATGACTGAAGGGTCATAGCAAATTTAAAGAAAAATGCCATAACCGCCATTGAAGCGAATCCCGCGCTGGATGATACAATTACAGTCAGTACAGCATTTACCTTCCAGTCAGTCAGTACAATTCCCATCCAGCCGAAAATAGAGAAAAACGCGATTATTGAGCGTACCGTAAAAATGCGCAATCCGCTGTCATTATGGTGATGGCCGTGAATAAAGGATTCATGATCAGTATTAACATCATCGTGAGCCTCAAAATCATGCACGTCAAAATCATCATCAGTGTCGCAGCTATCTATCTCATGACCGCTGTCGTGGGAAAAGTCGTAGCCGCAGTCATGACCGCTGTCGTGGGAAAAGTCGTGGCCGCAGTCATGATCACAGTCATGGTCATGTTCTCCGGTATCCCCATGCCCGGTCAGTCCGAACAATAGCAGCAGTGTTTGCAAGATCAAAATCAGCGTAGCGGGTATGGCCACGCACGCGAAGATCTGCTGGATAAACGAAAGAGATTCCCACCATTGTGTCATACAATTTCCTCCTTTTTATAACCTTCAAGCTTGGCGCATGATGCGCCGTCCGTTCCGCGCACCGGAAATCCATGAAAGTGTGGTGCTTTGTTCCCGCGTCACCACCTTTTTTATAACTTTCAAGATTATTTTATCACTTATCTTACTGTTTGACAAGAAGTTTCTTTGCCGCGGTAACTTATATGCTATTTCACAGTAATTGTAAGGCGCATACTAAGATATTTCAAAAAAATCAGCTTAAGCCGTTGATTGAAAAGGAAAACAGTGGTATAATCACAGACAAGCCGAGTGGATACAATTAGGCTTAAAAGTTATTTAGCTGTTTCTTGTTAGGGGATGATTGATTGATTCAAGTAAATAATCTGAGAAAAGAATTTAAAAAAACTATAAAAGAGCCGGGTCTTAAAGGAAGCTTTAAGGCTTTGTTTCGTCCTAATATTGAAAAAGTAGTAGCTGTTGATAATATAAGCTTTGAAGTGGCTGACGGGGAAATTCTAGGGTTTATCGGTCCGAACGGTGCGGGGAAATCGACAGTTATTAAAATGCTTACAGGGATTTTAACGCCTACCTCCGGAATGTGTTCAATAAACGGAACAATTCCGCAGAAGGACCGTAAAAATTATGTTAAGGAGATTGGCGTTGTTTTTGGTCAGCGGACACAGCTTTGGTGGGACTTGCCGCTGAGAGAGACTTACTGTGTACTAAAAGAAATATATGAAGTGCCTGACAAAAAGTTTACAAAACGTATGGACTTTCTTAATGAAGTTTTAAATCTCAACGATTTTATTACAAGTCCGGTGCGGACTCTTTCCCTGGGTCAGCGTATGCGCGCGGATATCGCGGCATCTCTTCTGCACAGTCCAAAAGTAATATTTCTTGATGAACCAACTATAGGTTTAGATGTTGTGGTTAAAGATAATATCAGAAAAGCTATTGTGCAAATCAACAAAGAGGAAAATACAACTGTTATTTTGACTACCCACGATATTGCCGATATTGAGCTTCTTTCAAAACGTATTGTTATGATTGATAAAGGAAACAAGGTATTTGAAGGCAAAATTTCCGATCTTAAAACAAAACATGGCCAGATGAGAGAATTACAATTTGATACGGAAGATAAAAATATAAACGCTAAATTAAACTATAAAGAGAAATTTAAACTTAGCAATGATGAATTAGAAATCAAAATAGATGGTCCGTCAGTGACTGTCAGGTTTAACAGCGCGGCTGTGCCTGTCTCAGATATGCTGTCATACACTTTAACAAGTATCTCGGTTAATGATATCGCGGTAAAAGATGCTGATATTGAGGAAATCATCCGCCGTTTATATAAAGAAGGTGCGCAGTTATGAGCAGATATATTAAGATCTATAAACCTTTTATAAACGCAGGTATGCAGGAAGCGGTTGCGTACCGTGTGGACTGGATATTTGGAGTTCTTGGATATGTGTTAACTTGTTTTATTTCATATTTTATATGGAATGCCGTGTTCATTTCAAGTGGCAGCAATACTTTGACAGAGTTTACAATGTCAGATATGGTATTATACATATTTTTGATTTTTCTTACAAATGTGTTGATTGGCAGTAACGGAACATATAATGTCGGTATGGAAATAAGAGACGGTTCGATAGCTATGCGTCTCATTAAACCAATAAGCTACAACTCAACTTTTTTATTTCAAGAGCTTGGCAATAAAATAATGCTGGCCGGCCTGATTATAGTGCCTATTGTACTTGGCGTTGAAATTTTCCGTATTTTTTATATGGGCGAAAATCAATTTGATATTTTAAGGCTTGGCATGTACTTTTTCAGCTGTATATTTGCGTATCTGGTTAATTTCTTTTTCAATATCTGTTTTGGATTTATCACGTTTGTATTCAAATATCTTTGGGGCGCAAACATGATGAAAGAATGTATAGTCGGATTTCTTTCAGGGTCACTTATTCCGTTGGCTTTTTTGCCGGGCACACTTGAAAAAGTTCTGCTATTCTTACCATTCGCATCTCTAAATTATACTCCGGTTATGATTTATATGAGGAAGTATTCTGGGACTGAGATGTTATCCTACATCGGACTGCAGGTTTTCTGGTGTATAGCGTTATGGATGCTCTCCAAATTTATTTGGAAAATTTCCATACGTCATTTAAATATACAGGGAGGGTGAAATAAATTGACAATTGGCAATTGGGAACGGCAAAGCTGTCATCCCGCGGAAGATATCAAACGATTTGTACCGAGGCTGGAACGGCAGCGGAATGGAGTTTAGGGTATGAACCAATTAAGAAGAATGTTTCGGATACACCGTATCTTAATAAAACAGGACCTTAAGAGGATGATGGAATATAAAGGTGATTTTATTGTCGGTGTTTTAAGTATGTTGATAAACCAGGTGCTTAATGTTGTCTTTCTATCTATTATATTTACCAAAATACCAAGCCTTTTAGGCTGGAACTTTAATGAAGTGGTATTTATATATGGATTTTCGCTTATTCCAAAGGGGATAGACCACCTTTTCTTTGATAATCTGTGGATAATAGGCCACTTCACAGTACAAAAAGGAGAATTTGATAAATATCTCACACGTCCGCTAAATTCACTGTTTCATGTTATGGTTGAGCGGCTTCAGGCTGACGCGTTTGGTGAGCTTGTAGTTGGCGCCGCGCTGATATGTACATCACTGCCTCAGCTTAATATCGAATACAGTGTTGGAAAGATATTGCTGATTCTTATTGTAATTCCGTTTTCGTCACTTATTTACACATCAATAAAAATAGGTACAGCGGCGATTGCTTTCTGGATAAAACGCAGCGGCAATATTACATTTATGTTTTATATGGTAAACGATTTCGCGAAGTATCCTGTAACCATATATAATAGCTTTGTAAAAACGATAGTGACATATATAATTCCTTTCGCTTTTACGGCATTTTATCCGGCAAAATATTTTCTTACTGGTGATAATCCTGGCTTTAACATAGGAACAACAGTTATTTTGACTTTAATATTAATGCTGCTTTCTATTTTTATATGGAATAAAGGCATCAAGGCTTATGAAAGTGCAGGCTCTTAGAGCCTGAACAATCTCCTACCCGCTATGAAACTCTATAACTGAAAAAGGGTGATAATTTTGAGAGCTATGAAAGCAGTGACGCGGGCACAAAAACCACGTTCTTTCAGAAATCCACGGTGCGCGGAATGGGCGGCGCGTTATGGTCCAGTTATGGAGCTGCTTTGTCCGGCCGGATCAAAGGAAAGCTTTTACGCCGCATTAAATGCGGGAGCGGATGCAATATATATGGGGATTACGCGGTTTAACGCAAGAGAAATGGCAGAAAATTTTGATGTGGAAACATATATAAATTGTATGAAAGCGGCGCACAGGGTTTCGGTTAAAGTATATCTCACTTTAAATACTTTATTGACGGATGAAGAAATAGAGGAGGCGGTCCATGTTGTAAATACATTACAGCAATATGGTTTAGACGCGGTTATTGTACAAGATATTGGCCTGGCGGTGCTGCTGCATAATATTTTTCCTGACCTGGTGCTGCACGCAAGCACACAAATGAGCGTATATTCTTTGGAACAGGTACAATTTTTAAAGACGCTTGGTTTTCGAAGAGTGGTGCTTGCCCGTGAATTGTCCGTTCAAGAGATTAAGAACATTTGTCAAAATACAGACGTGGAAATAGAAGTGTTTGTACATGGCGCGCTTTGTGTATCCTATTCGGGACAATGTTTGATGAGCGCGATGATTGGAACCCGAAGTGCCAATCGCGGGAACTGTGCTCAGCCCTGCAGAATGCGGTATACTTTAACAGAAGGAGAGAATCAAAAGGAAGTTGTCAGCCAAAAGTATTTGTTAAGCAATAAAGATATATTCGGGCTGGAGCATTTGAAAAGACTGCGGGACATAGGCGTGGTGTCATTGAAGATAGAGGGAAGGAACAAGCCTGCCGCTTATACGGCTGGAGTAACTCAGGTATATCGTAAGCATCTGGATAAATTAAGAACCAGTCAAAAGCTTGCTCATGAATACGAACAGGAAAAAGAGAATGATAAAAGAAAATTAAAGCAATTATTTAACCGCAGCGGAATTTCTACAGGGTATTTGGATGGGATAAGATATAATGAAAGGATAACACCGGAATCGCCGAAAAATACCGGAATATATCTTGGGAGAGTGCTTGATCAGCAAAAGCTGTTTGTAAAAATAAAGTTAGAAGAAGAAATTTCAATGCACGACGGCTTTGAAATATTCCCGGCAAAAGAAGAGTGTTCAAATGACGGGGTGGTATATGGAACGGAGAATCCTTATTCAAGCATTGTGACTTGTATCAAAAACGAACCGGGCCGGATTGTAAATGAAAGCGTAAAAACAGGAAATACAGTATGGTTAGGTGACGTGAAAACAAAAATTCCTAAGGGAAGTGACGTATACAAAACATCAGATTCAAAGCAAAATCGGGAGCTTGCCGGATTTTTCAAATGTACAAGCCTTAGAAAAACAAAAATTCCACTTTTTGTTCACGTGAAAAAAAACGAAAAATTATCTGCTGTTTATTCATATAACAATCAAAAATATCAAGTCAGTATAGATTATATAGTGCCCTCCGCTAAAACCCGCGCTATTACCAAAGTTGATATAGAACATGCTTTTTCAAAGGCGGAAGAGTATGCATACGCTTTTTCTTTTGCGGATTTAGAAATAGAAGACGGCGTATTTGTACCTGTATCTGTGTGCAACTCTTTAAGGAGAGCGGTGATAGATTCTTTGGAAGAGAAAATTAATCAAAAACAGTATTTACCCGTAAGTAAACATTTTATCGATGACCAAAGAGCAGAAATTTTGTGTTTAGGAAACGCCGGCAAAATGTCCATTACATGTAATACATTTCATGTGTTTTCATATAGAGCAACAGCGGATTATATTTCGATTTATATTCAAAAATATGGCGTAAAGCCGGATAGAATCTATATTGAAATAGAAGATATGATTCAATATCAAGAAAATATTTTCAGAAAATATAAAGGCAGAACAGATATTTTTATTGCTATTCCCAATATAGTTGGAGAGAACATACACCGCTATATCACAAATCATTTGGAACAGTTAATAAAAAAAGGGGCAAGCGGCATCCTTTTGGGAAGCTTCAGGTATATGAATTCATGTACTTTCCTAAAGCACGCGTATCATATCACGCTCGTTGCGGATTATGCGCTTAATGTGACCAATTGTTATAGCGCTGCTTTTCTTGTGTCTTTGGGATTTGATATCATTACACCCTCTGTTGAACTCCCGGAAGATAAAATGAAAGCTATCGCAAAATATGTACAGACAGAAGTATCTAAAGATTATGTAACAGTTATGACGTCAAGATATTGTATATTAGCATCTTACACGCAAAACAAAGCCAAAACAGACATTTGTGAAAAGTACTGTATGAAAAAAAGATATTTTTTGCGAGACCGGTATGGAGGGAAATATACAATCCATTGTGATTGCATAGACTGCATTATGAGAATTTTGAAACGAACACATAGATATGATAATATAACAGGCCATAATGTGAGTATACGGCGAAACATAATTGATTAAACGTAATGAAAATTTATTAAGAAGGGGTAAACAATTATAATGGATATGGAAGAAAAAACACAGCGGTTTGATCCTAATTATAAAAAAGGATTGACGGCACAGGAAGTTGCGTTGCGCGAAGACCAAGGGTTAGTCAACGTGACGCAGGATAAAATAACAAAAACAAACATGCAAATTATTTATGACAATTTATTTACATTGTTCAACGGCTTTAATTTCGCCATAGGACTTTGTTTGGCAATGGTAGGTTCATGGGTAAATATGACGTACATTTTGATTATTATATCTAATATTTTTATTGGGATAGTTCAGGAAATACGTTCAAGAAACATGGTGGAGAATTTATCTTTGATTTCTGCAATAAAGTCAACTGTGGTAAGAGACTGTAAAGAATGTGCGGTACAGGTAGAAGAGCTGGTGCTTGATGATATTACTATTTTAGAGACAGGTTCTCAAATATGCGCTGATTCTATAGTGGTGCATGGAGAAATAGAGGTAAACGAATCCCTGCTTACAGGCGAGGCGGACGCAATTACAAAACAAGCCGGTGACCTGCTGCTTTCCGGCAGCTTTGTAGTCAGCGGCAAGTGTTACGCAAAGGTTGAAAAGGTAGGGAAAGATAATTTTGCGTCTCAAATTGTTATGGAAGCGAAGCAGCATAAGAGAGCCGTGTCTGAATTGATCAGTTCCATGCGGAAGGTTACGAAATTCACAGGTTTTTTCATTGTTCCCTTTGGTATTATACTTTTTTGGGAATCATATTTAGTTCGTACTCCTTCTTTGGGGTTAAAGGAATCGGTAACAACTTCCGCGGCCGCTTTGCTGGGAATATTACCGAAAGGTTTAGTGTTGTTAATTACGTTCGCGCTTATTATGGCGCTGATACATTTGTCAAGAAAAAATATCTTAGTACAGGGATTACATGCGACGGAAACGCTTGCCCATGTGGATTTGTTGTGCCTGGATAAAACAGGAACTATAACGGAAGGGAAGATGGGCGTCGCGGGGCTTCACGCTGTTAATGAAAAAGTAATGCCGGTACCTATAGAAAAAGCAATACGTCTTTATGTTGGTGCCTCGGAGGATAATAACGGGACGTTTTTTGCGATAAAAGAGTATTTTGGAGCGGATAATTCCGCTCAAATAATTAGCAGAATCCCTTTTTCATCAGAGCGCAAATGGGGTTGTGTCGTGTTAAAAGATATTGGGACACTGGTTTTGGGCGCTCCTGAAAAATTATTTTCATCAGATCAGTTTCAGCTGCCAGGTGAAGCTGTTGCCGCGGGGAGGGCGGGGAACCGTGTTTTGTGTTTTGGATATTCTCAAGCTTCTCCAATAGACGGCAGATTACCTGCAATTACACCTGTTGCCGCTGTTGTACTCAATGACCCCATACGTAAAAACGCAAAAGAAACCTTGGATTTCTTTAAGCAGGAAGGTGTGGATGTTAAGATAATTTCAGGGGATAATCCGGTCACTGTTTCAAGTGTCGCAAAACAGGCGGGTCTTGAGGGCTATGCAAATTATATTGATTTATCGGCGGTAAATGATGAGAAGGCGCTTAATGAAGCCGCAAAAAAATACAATATATTCGGCAGAGTGACACCAAAACAAAAGCGGCAGCTGGTTAAAGCGTTTAAAGCGAAAGGTCATACGGTTGCTATGACAGGTGACGGTGTTAATGATGTACTTGCGTTAAAAGAAGCTGACTGCAGTATTGCAATGGCGGCAGGCAGCAGTGCGTCAAGACAAGTTTCACAGCTTGTATTGCTGGATTCTGAATTTTCATCTTTACCGGACGTTGTGATGGAAGGCAGGCGTGTCATTAATAACACAACACGGTTTGGTTCTGTTTTTCTCATAAAGACGATACTTTCATTTTTGCTTGCGGCGGTTGGTATTATGACACTGATGCCGTATCCGTTTATTCCCATTCAGGTGACGCTTTATGACGCGATGATTGAAGGTTATTTCACTTTTGTTATGTCGTTTGAACGCAATATTGAGCGTGTACGCGGAACTTTTTTAAAAAATGTTATCAGCAGAGCTTTGCCGTACGCGGTTGTAACGCTTATAAATATTTTAATTGCGCAAACGTTATACCCGAAACTGGGACTGACAATATCCCAGTCCGAATCGGTAATGTATTACCTTACGGCGTCTATAGGAATGCTGGCGGCGATAAAATCCAGCTGGCCGTTTAATAAGTTGCGCTCGTTTACATGTGTTACGACAGTAATAGGATTTTTTATGGCAGCATACTTGTTTGCGGATTTGTTATCGTTGGAATGGTTTACATCAAGAATGTTAATTGTTTTTCTGAGCGCGGTTGCGTTATCTATACCGGTGCTGATATCGCTGACTGTTGTTGTAAACAAATTATTTAAGAAAAACCGGAGTCTAAAAACCAGACGGCAATAAATCAAGAAGAAATTACTATTGAAATTCATTTGTAGATTATGTATACTATGGCTTAAGGGGGTGTCAATATGGAAGATTCATTAGTGAAAATAATGAGTGATATGATTGACGGCAAATTAGTTCCTGTAAAAGAAAATATAGTGCGGATAGAAGGAGATATAGTACAAATAAAAGAAAATATAGTGCGAATAGAAGAAAATATAGTGCGGATAGAAGAAGATATAGTACAAATAAAACAAGATATAGTACAAATGAAGTCTGAGATAAAGACAATGAAGCAAACTATAGAGCAGCAAAATAGTGTTATATTGCAGGGAGTCGCGGAAATAATTGAAAATACTATAACCAGAATTAATATTGACAATGAAAACAGGGTATTAAAAAAAGCAGATCTTGCTTTAGAGGGCTATTCTGATTTAAATAGACGGGTAAATGTATTGGAATACGATATAGAAAATATTAAAAATCAAATAGCGTAAATAAAGATCCTTACGTTTTTTGCAAGCTTTGCGTGTTCATGCGTTCATTGTACCTCTGATGTTTATTCTGGCCGTGTACGTTTAAGATGCCGTTTTATTAGTTTTATAACCTCATACCATAGAACTGAGACGGCAGCTAAAACGAATACGGCACAGAGCTGTCCTAATGATAAAGGCGCAAGTATTAGAAGCCGGTTTATGGGAGTGTAAAGGATTGTTGCCAGAGCTGCAATAGTAATTAAATTTACCGCCCACATAACCTTGTCTTTAGCTAACCGGCCGATTGATACAAAGATTGAATCGGTATCGGAGCTGTTGACTTGTACCAGGAATAGATTAGCAATCATGAGTATGCTGAGCCCCATTGCCCGCGCGGCTGGGGCGTTTTCTGCGTTTTGTGACACGATATAAAAATACGTGCCGAACGACATTAAAAAAACGGTAAGTCCCTGTAATATACTTTTAAGCAGCGGACCTGAATGAATCAGTTTTTCGTTAGGTTTTCTGGGCTTGCGGTCCATAATGTCCCTCTCAGCGGGCTGACGTTCCAGCACAATAGAGCAGGTAGGATCTATAATCAGTTCCAGCAGAACAACATGCAGCGGCAGCAGCATGAGACCGGAGGGCTCCACACCTAACATAGGAGCCAGCAGAGACGACAGTGCAATTGGGATATGTATAGTAAAGATATATCCTACCGCTTTACGGATATTGTCAAAAATGCGGCGTCCATCACGTACTGTATCCACAATTGTAGAGAAATTATCGTCCATTAAAATTATATCAGCGGCTTCACGGGAAACTTCGCTGCCACGCTTGCCCATGGCAATGCCTACATCAGCATATTTGAGCGCGGGAGCATCGTTGACACCGTCACCGGTCATGGCAACGATCTCGCCGTTTTCTTTGAACGCTTTGACAATACGCATTTTATGTTCGGGAATTACACGGGAAAATATATTGACGGTCTTTATCTGCTCGCATAACTCCCCGTCAGTCATCGTATCCAGCATATCTCCGGTAATCATATTTTCTGTGTTTTTAATACCTACCTTTTTGGCGATAGATGCGGCAGTAATACCGTTATCTCCGGTAATCATCACTACCCGTATACCAGCCTTGCCGCAAATTGAAATATCCTTTTGTAAAGAATCTCTCGGCGGATCAGCCAGACCTATTAGCCCGCAGAGATATAAAGTACATCCTAAAATTTCAGTGGGAATTTCCCCTTCGTTTTCAAGCTTCTGGGCAGCTACGGCGATAACGCGCAGCCCCTGCCCGCTCATATCCAGAATTTTGTCGTTTACTTCTTTGAGTTTTTCATCTGTCATTTCACAAAGAGCCAATATTTTTTCCGGGGAGCCTTTAGCGGTGATTAAAATTTCGCCGTCATGATGCCAGACGTGCCCCATCATTTTCAGCTCGTTAGTAAAGGCATATTCGGTTATTAATTCACCGCCAAACAGATGTGATTTAGGAATCCCATGTTTTTCACAGTGGTTTATCATAGCCGTTTCCATTGGGTCATAAGCGTCTGTCTCGCAGGCCAATCCCATAATTTCAAAGAGCGATTTTTCATCTCCGTCCGCGGCCCAGGTTTTTTGAACTGTCATACGGTTTTGGGTAATGGTACCAGTTTTATCTACACACAATACCGATACTGCCCCCAGAGTTTCCACTGACGGAAGCTTCCGGACCAGTGATTTTTTCTTTGCCAGCCGCCACGCTCCCATAGAGAGGAACACAGTTAGAATCACCGGGAATTCCTCTGGAATCATTGCCATAGTCATGGTGATACCGGATAATACACTTTCGATTAACCGGTCACTAAAGGGATGGTCGGGAATGTTCAGCCAAGTAAATGTGCCCACAAGTATGAATAGTACAACAGCGATCCCGGCGGACAGCTTTACCAAATTGCCTGTTTGTTTTTGCAGAGGTGTTTTTTCTTCGGGTGCTTCGGCTACACCTAATCCGATTTTTCCGTATTCGGTTTGAGAGCCGGTTTTTTCTACGCAAACCGCAGCGGTTCCTTGGGTAATAAGGGTTCCGGCATAACAATAATCTTTGCGCCAGTATTCTGACGGTTTTTCAGAATCCTCTAAAGGGATCTTCCAAACGCCTTCTGATTCGCCTGTTAGAGCGGATTCATCCACGCATAAATCATTGCACCTGATGATAGTGCCGTCCGCGGGAATTTTTACACCTTCACAAATCATCATACAGTCGCCGGGAACTAAATCAATACTCCTGATTTGTGTTTTTTGACCATCCCTCATAACCGTTACGTAGGGCGCAGATAAATCCTTAAGGGCGTTAAGTGTCTTATCGGTTTTATATTCCTGAATTACGTCAATGCTAATAATTCCCACTACAAAAATCAGCATGATCGCGCCGTCACGCATTTCGCCAAAAATAAAATATATAGCGGCGGCTGCCAGCAGAAGAATAAACATTGGTTCAAATATAATATGCAGCAGTTTTTTTAGAAAAGATTCTTTCTTTTTTGAAACGAGCTCATTTTTACCAAATTTTAATTGAAGAGCTTTAGCCTGTTTTGTTGTGAGGCCTATGGTTTCCTGGGTACTGTTTGACATGATGATTACCTCCATTTGGATATGTATATAATATGCGCATTTTGACTGAAACATTATTGCGGGATAAATGCCCTTTAGCCCTAAGGCGTAAATTTTTGTATCTTATCAATCTTTAAGCGAAATAAAAAACAAGAAACGACTCTGTGAGGGTTTCTGGGTTGCGGGTTTCCCCACTTTGTTACAAAAAAACATCTGTGGAACACATTACTGTCCCACAGATGTTTAAGAATTATCATCTGCTGCTGCCCAAAAGCAGCCCGGCTATACGGCGGATGCACTCGCTGCCTGCTCAGTTTGAATAAGAGTTTTTTCAAAACTAAAATTTTAAAAAGTATATCATCAAATTTTCGAATTGTCAACAATATTTTTGAAGGCTGCCTATATTGTAAAGCAAACACATTCGTTGCCTTATGCTGGCAAATAGATAAAATATTACCCCATATAATTATTTATAATCAGTTGTATACTAAGAATGTAAACAGAAATAAGCAGGAACAATTCTCTGCCGATTTCTTTTACAAAAACTTTTTTATAAATGATATATACCAGGAGATCACAATGGATGAATTATTTTTAAAAACAGCAGAGGGAATTAAACCTATAGAGAAAAGTATTGTAGAAAAATATAGTTTAAGCAGGGGAATGACATCGCCTTTTACCAATATGCTTATTGTTGATAAAAATGGTAACGCTGTAAGGGAAGAGAAAAAGGAAGAGCTGCCGACATCTATTCCGATAAAAGAAGAGATTACACAAATGTTTACAACGGCAGAGATTCTTGATATTGCACAGGGTGCAGATTCTTATTAGTGACTTAAGGATTGATAACAGCAATAAAAAGCAAGCTAATGTTAAAGAAAATATCGAATAACTGCTTTTCCTGCTGCTATAAC
>JGI20171J29575_12612780_pt1 | contig 37852 bp, 38 predicted proteins | sample TergutNc150P4_FD_29575 | JGI IMG/M metagenome (IMG submission 29575)
CCGGCAGCCAAACCGGCAGCGAAACCGGCAGCGAAACCGGCAGCCAAACCGGCGGCCAAACCGGCAGCCAAGCCAGCGGCCAAACCGGCAGCCAAGCCAGCGGCCAAACCGGGTCTTCGGAACAGGAAAGCTCCAGTGGATAATCGCTGTTTTCCTCAGACAGACGTTGGCGATCATGCTCAGAATTAGAACGATAACAATAACAACAGACGGTGATGGAGGTTGGGATGGCGAAAGACGAGAGCTTTGACGTGGTGTCCGAAGTCAACCTGCAGGAGGTGGACAATGCCTTTCAACAAGCACGTAAGGAACTGCTGCAAAGGTATGATTTAAAGGACAGTAAGGCTGAGTTGGTCTTTGACAAGGCTGCCAAGCGCTTCACTTTGAGTGCTCCGAGCGAGTTTGTTGCCCAGCAAGTGATCGACATGCTGAACACCAAGTTAGTGCATCGCAAGGTGGATCTGAAGTCGCTGCGCTGGAGTGAGCCGCAGGCGGCTAGCGGTATGACCGTCCGTCTTTTCGGCGAGATGGTCGAGGGCATCTCCAAGGAATTGGCGGCCAAGATCAGCAAGCAGATCCGTGACCAGAAGCTGAAGAAGGTCAAAGTGCAGGTAGAGGGGGAGAAACTACGGGTCTTCTCGTCATCTCGTGATGAGCTGCAGCAGGTCATCGGCTTTCTGAAAGAGCAGGACTACGGGCAACCGCTGCAATTCACGAACTATCGTTGACGATGGACGGAGCCAGAAGCATAGCCTTCCATACCCTGGGTTGCGCCAAAAACGAAGTCGACTCAGAAAAGATGTGCGCTTTGGCGGCCGCTTCTGGCTACCAAGTTGTTGAGCGCCCAGAGGATGCCGATGTCTTGGTTGTCAATACCTGTGCCTTTATCACCGAGGCTACAGAAGAGGCGATTGCCACGATACTTGAGGCCGCCCAGCTGCCAAGGGTCAAGGATGGCAGCTGTCACTTGGTGGTGGCTGGCTGCTTGCCTAGCCGCTATGGTGCCGATCTGGCAACGGAGCTTCCCGAGGTCAGCGCCTTCTTGCCGGTGTTGGAAGAGGAACGGCTGCCAGAGCTTCTAGCTAGGCTTTTTGCCGATGGCCAAAGTGTTCCAAGTGTTGGAGCTACCGTCTTGGCGGATCGTTTTCCGGACACCCGGGCGTCGGGGCATTCTCCAAAGACCGGCGACGGCAGTTTTCGTAGTGCCGCTGGCCAAACGAAAACCGCCCGGCGTAGCAGGGGGCAGAGTGCATGGGCCTATTTGAAGATCGCCGAGGGCTGCGGGCGGCGTTGTTCTTTTTGTACGATCCCGGACATCCGTGGCCCTTATCGCAGCATTGCCTTAGCGGAGCTTCTGGATGAGGCTGATGAGCTGGTAGCTGTCGGCGTACTGGAACTGGTGCTGATCGCCCAGGACAGTGGTCGCTGGCGTGATGGCCATCGCCGTTTGCCGGACTTGTTATCTGAGCTGGCCAGCCGACACCCCGAGGTTTGGCTACGAGTCATGTACCTGCAGCCCAACGGGGTCAGCGACCGGTTGTTGGAGGTGATGGCCGAGCATCAGAATATCTGCAATTACCTGGACATACCGCTTCAGCATGCTTCAGCCCGCGTCTTGCGGGAGATGAACCGTCAAGGCAACGGCAGAGAGTATTTGGCCTTGTTGGACAAGATCCGCCACCGTCTGCCTGATGTCACCTTGCGCACTACCCTGATCGCCGGCTTCCCCGGTGAGAGCGCCGCTGAGGCTCGTGAGCTGGAACGTTTTGTTCAGGATGCCGCATTCGATTATGTTGGTATCTTCCCGTTCTCGCCTGAGGAGGGCACTCCGGCTGGTGAGCGGGACGACCAAGTGCCGCCTGCAACTCGCTTGGCACGTGCCCAGCGCTTGCGGGACATTGCCGATGCCATAGGTTTTCAGAAGGCTTCTGAGAAGGTTGGCGAAGAGCTGGAAGTGCTAGTCTGCGGCTACGATACAGAATCTGATCAGACCACTGGCCTACCCGGCGGGGCAGAGAGCAGTGCGCTGGCTGATCTGGCCGTCAGAACGGCCGCCGGCCCGGCAGGTGGCCAAACGCCGGTTTACGGTCGCACCCAAGGTCAAGCCCCGGAGGTCGATGGTATCGTGCATCTTGCAGCGGGGCGTATTGGCGACCGACTGTTAGTGCGGATTACTGACAGTTTTTGCTACGAGTGGGAAGGGGAGGCGACAAGCCGGTTGGGCAAAGTCGTCTCCATAAGGCCATGAGTAGCCATGGCGGCTGGCGGGGGCTGACGACCCCCGCTAACATAGTCACTTTTTCTCGCATCCTGTTTATCCCGGTGTTTGTGATTCTGATGCTCGCGCCTTGGGCCAGATGGATGCCAGACCCGCCCTTGGCTGTTTTGCTGAAGCCATGGTTGGCTGCCGTGGTCTTTACCATGCTGGCAGCGACTGACGGCGTTGACGGCTATCTGGCGCGTTCCCGTGGCGAGGTGACGACCTTCGGCAAGTTCCTTGACCCTTTGGCTGACAAGCTGTTGGTGGCTGCCGCCTTGTTGGCTTTGGTCGATTTGGGAAGTTTGCCGGCTTGGGTGGCCTTGGTCATCTTGGCACGTGATTTTTTGGTATCCGGACTACGTATGGTGGCCGCATCCCAAGGAAAGGTGATCGCCGCTAGCCCGTTGGGGAAAGTGAAGACGGTATTTCAGATCATCGCAGTGGCCATGTTTATCGTCAAGGACAGCTTGGCGGGTTTTCTGGCCGAGCATTTTGGTAGGCTGTTGTTTTACCTGACCAATGGCCTAGCTTGGACGGTGATGGCGATAGCCCTGCTGCTTACTGTAATTTCCCTGATAGACTACTTTACGAAATCCAGTCGGGTGTTGGGGTTTGTTGCCGACGATGATGAAGCCGCGGTCGGCGGGCTTGTGTCGGATGACGTGGCATTGGCGGCTCAGGTATTGGAGATTGCCAAGCGGCAAGGTGTCACTATGTCTTGCGCCGAATCCTGCACCGGCGGCCTTATCGCCGCCGCCCTGACCGCTGCCCCGGGGGCTTCCGCTGCCTTCAAAGGTGGGATTGTCGCCTACGACAACTCGGTAAAGCTCTCTTTGTTGGCTGTGGACAATGGTATTTTGGAGGCTGATGGAGCCGTTAGCGAGGCTTGTGTGCGCCAGATGGCCATTGGGGCAAGGGAGTTGTTGGTTGCCGATGTGGCCGTGGCCACCAGCGGCATTGCCGGGCCTGACGGCGGCAGCTATAGCAAGCCGACCGGTACTGTTTGGCTGGCAGTGGCTTGGCCGGGCGGTGTTGAGGCCACCTGCATGCATTTCTCTGGGAATCGTGCCGCTGTGCGGCAGGCGGCTGTCGCGGCAGCCTTGGGGATGGTTCGGAAGGCTCTGGAGAATGACGACCTAGGCTAAGCTTGCACAGCGTTTTTTTGGAATCCGGTTTAGAATTCTTTAAGCTTATCTTCTAATGCCGGTGAAGTTTTTTTAAGGCTGATATGACAAAATGGTTGTCAGCAGGGGAGGACTGATCATGGAGAATGTTTTGCCGGACGCCTGGACGCCTGGGCGCTTGGACGTCCGGATGTCCGGGCGGTCGGATGTTCGGGCGGTCGGATGTTCGGGCAGCCGGACAGCCGGGCGACCGGGCGACCGGCTGTTGCAAGGCGCTCGACCGGTAGTTTTTAGTACTTGACATCGAACAAATGTTCGTTATAATTTAGGCTGACGAATCAATAGAACGGAGCTTCTAGATGGAGACTGACAAGATCAAGGCTCTGGCACTGACTACTGAGCAGATCGAGAAGAAATTTGGTAAAGGCTCAATCATGCGTTACGGGGATGGTGGGCCGAGCTACGACATCAGTGTCATTCCCACTGGTGCCCTGTCGTTGGATGCGGCCTTGGGCATCGGTGGTGTGCCTCGGGGGCGGATTGTTGAGATATTTGGCCCGGAGTCCAGCGGCAAGACCACTTTGGCCTTACAGATATTGGCCGAGGCGCAAGCGCTGGGTGGCGTTGTGGCCTTTATCGATGCCGAGCATGCCCTAGACCCTGGTTACGCTGCCCGCCTTGGTGTCGATATCGACGAGGTTTTGATATCCCAGCCGGATACCGGTGAGCAGGGCTTGGAAATCTGTGACATGCTGGTACACTCCGGGGCTATCGATGCCATTGTTATAGATTCGGTAGCTGCACTGGTGCCCAAAGCCGAAATTGCGGGCGAGATCGGCGATGTCACTGTCGGCCTCCAAGCCCGTTTGATGAGCCAAGCGCTGCGCAAGCTAGCCGGGTCGCTCTCCCGCTCCAACACCACCTGCATCTTCATCAACCAGCTACGGGAGAAGATCAGCTCGTCTTATGGTAGCCCGGAGACTACCACTGGCGGTCGTGCCCTGAAGTTCTTCTCTACCGTCCGTATCGATATCCGTAAAGTTGACCTGATCAAACACGGCACGGAGATCGTCGGTAACCGAGTGCGGGCAAAGGTGGTGAAGAACAAGGTCGCCCCGCCGTTTAGACAGGCCGAGTTCGATTTGATGTACGGCGAGGGTATCTCCAAGGAGGGCTGTATCATTGATCTTGGCGTCGAGGGGGGGATCATCAAGAAGTCCGGTGCTTGGTATACCTGTGGTGAAGAGCGTCTCGGCCAAGGTCGGGAGGCTGCCAAGGAGCTGCTGCGTAATACGCCGGCGCTACGCGGCGAAATAGAGGTCAAACTGCGCGAGCGGCTCACTTTGAATCCTGGTCCAGTGTCGGTGCTCAGCACAGGGGCAGACATTGACGACGCGGATGGTTCTGACGTGGACGGCATCGATGGACCCTGATGCCAGCGACGCTGCCAGCTCGTCGATTGGCTGCCTGCAGCCGGGGCAAGCCGGTCGGTTCGGCCAAGCCGATCAAACCCTGGCAACAAACCATCTGGGCTGCTTGACCACTGGGGATTGCATTGCTGCCAGTGAGGGGCTGGATGCCGTTTGGGCATGCGCTTTGCGCTATTTGGCTTACAGAGAGCGCTCCAATGGGGAAATGCGCCAAATTCTAGGTGGCAAAGGGTTTGCCGAGCATTTGGTATCCCAAGTGGTGGACAGCCTAGTCAGCAGTGACTTGATCAACGATGCTCGTTTTTGCCGGCTATACCTGCAAGGCAAACTCAGAGGCGGCTGGGGGCTGCCCCGGGTGATCAGAAAGTTGGCGGACTTGGGCATCGATGTCCAAGAGTATTCCGAACTGCTGGCAGAGTATGCGGATGAAGAAATGGAGCTGCAACGGGCGCAAATGGCTCTCGCCAAATGCCAGAGCCATGCCAAAGACCGCTATGCTGCCGGCTATCGCTTCTTAGCGGCCAGGGGATTTGCGCCAGCAATTGCCCACCAAGCCCTGCGCCAAGCCCTGCGCCAAGCCCTGTAGGTCATTGTTTGCGAACAGTATTGAAAACTTTGTTGATTCTCGTCTCACTCTGTTTTACCATGTAATCAGGCATTTTGATCAACTCTCAGGCTGAAGGGGATGATGGCTTCGGTTGCTGATAACTGATATTTGTATAAGTAAGGCGAACAGAACTGATCACTGTGCCGGATGCTCGTGTCCGGCTTTGAAGTCGAAAGAGTATCTCCAATAGCAATTCGACCTGCTGTTTCGGTAGCTATGACCGGCAGTAGGACATGTTTTTTTGAAAGGAGTGCCCATGTCTGTCATTATTGCCGTAGTCTTAATAATAGTCGCCTTGGCCGCTGGTGCCTTGGTCGGGTTCTTGGTTTGCCGTTCTGGTCTTTCAAACAACGCCAAGCATGCAATGGAGTCTGCTGAGCGCACAATGGCCGATGCTGAGAAGCAAGCCGAGGACTTGAAACGTGAGGCATTGATAGAAGCCAAGGACAAGGCGATCCAAATGCGTTCGGAGGCTGACAAGGAGATCAACGAACGGCGCAAAGAGGTGAAGAGCTTAGAGAACCGCTTGATGCAGCGGGAAGAGAGCCTAGACAAGCGTTTGGAGTCCTTGGATTCCCGTGAGCGTCAGCTCTCGTCGCTTTCTGGGCAGCTGGAGAAACGCCAGCACGACTTGGAAGGCGCAGAGTCCGAGGCGCACGAGAACTTGGAGCGCATTGCCCGCATGAACTCCGACGAGGCTCGTGCCGAGTTGTTGGCGCGGGTCAAGGGGGACGTGGTGCGTGAAGAGGCGCGCATTCTGCGCGAGTCCGAGGAACAGACCAAGGCTGAAGCTGACAAGAAGTCCCGGGAGATACTGTCGCTGGCCATCCAGCGTGTGGCCGCCGACCATACGGCCGGACACACGGTGTCTACAGTGACCATCCCCTCCGATGATGTCAAGGGGCGGATTATCGGTCGTGAAGGGCGTAATATCCGTAGCTTTGAACAGATCACTGGCATCAACTTGATCATTGACGACACCCCGGAGGCAGTGGTGATTTCCAGCTTTGACCCGGTGCGTCGTGAGATCGGCCGGATCACCTTGGAGAACCTGATTGCCGATGGCCGCATCCATCCGGCACGCATCGAGGAGACCTTCAACAAGGCCACTGACTTCGTCAGCCAGCAGGTTCAAGAAGCTGGCGACCAAGCGGCCTTTGATGCTGGCATCCATGATTTACATCCGGAGCTGATCCGTACCTTGGGGCGCCTCAAATATCGCAGCTCCTATGGTCAAAACGTTCTCAACCACTCACTGGAGGTCGCCCATCTGTCCGGTGTTATGGCCTCTGAGCTTGGGTTGGATCCGCTTCCTGCCAAGCGGGCCGGTCTGCTCCATGACCTCGGCAAGGCTGTTGACCACGAGGTCGAGGGGTCGCATGCGATGATCGGTGCTGATTTGGCACGTCGTTTTGGGGAGTCCCCGGAAATCGTCCATGCCATCGAAGCCCACCATAACGACGTCGCCCCTGCGACTGTGGTGGCGGTGTTGGTGCAAGCCGCAGACGCTATTTCTGCGTCGCGGCCAGGGGCTCGTCGGGAGTCAATCGAAAGCTACATCAAGCGGCTGGAGAAGCTGGAGGCCATCGCCAACGCCTATAAGGGTGTGGAGAAGACCTATGCCATGCAGGCTGGACGTGAAGTGCGGGTGATGGTCGAGCCGAACGCTATATCCGACAACGAGGCCGTGGTGTTGGCTCATGACATTGCCAAACAGATAGAGGAGGAAATGGAATATCCCGGTCAAATCAAGGTCTTGGTGATTCGGGAGAGCCGCGCCGAGGATTTCGCCAAGTAATTTCCGATGGCTGAAGAGCGGCTAATAGACTTCGTTGAGCAGGTTTCTGGCGGCACGCGCCTACGTGTCGAGGAGAGCCTGGGGGACGGCTTTGTCCGTCTCCGTACTGAAGAGGCCGAGCGCCGTCAGGCCAAGCACGACATCCGTCATGTTGAGGATGCCGTTTGTGAGATGTTGCGTAACGCCCGGGATGCTCACGCTGAGCGTATCTACATCGCAACTTCGCGAGAAGGCGATCGGCGTTGCCTAGTGGCCATTGATGACGGTGACGGCATTCCCAAGGCTTTGCAGGAGTTGGTGTTTGATGCCCGGGTGACTTCGAAGCTGGAGACCATGGTCGAGGACGAATGGGGTATCCACGGTCGGGGAATGGCGCTTTTCTCCATCAAGAGCAACGTCCAAAGGGCTTGGGTGGTCAGTTCTGCTCCGAACCTTGGCAGTGCTATCCGCTTGGATATCGACACATCGCATCTGGCCGAGCGTAGCGACCAGTCTAGCTTTCCGGAGCTGAAGCGCAATGCCGAAGGCCGCCTAGAGGTGGCCACCGGTCCTAAGAACATTACCCGTACTGCCTTGGAGTTCGCACTGATTCACAAAGACCGTTTGCAGGTCTTCCTTGGCTCAAGCTCAGAGATCGCATCCACCCTTTGCGCCCATGCCCAACGTAACGTCAGCAGTGACGTGCTGTTGTTCTGTGACGACCCGGAGAGTGTGCCTGTTGTCTGGCGGCTGGCCTTGGCCAACGACGCTGCTGAGCTGATGATGATCGCCGCGTCCATTGGCCTTGACCTCTCAGAGCGCACTGCACACCGTATTCTCTCTGGTCAAATAGCGCCAGTCAGCGACTTGGTGAGCCGGGCCCAAGCCACCAGCCGCCGCAGCGGTGGCGGTGTGAATATCTTCCGTGACTCACGGGGGCTGAAACTTGCCCCTGAGGACATTGAGGCTTTCTCCCGTGAGATGGAAAAGGCTTTTGAAGGCTTGGCTGAGCGCTATTACCTCTCACTCACCGATTTGCCTCGTGTTCAGGTCAAAGGCGACATGATCACTGTCCGTTTTCCCATTGAGAAGGAATAGGCTCTTGGGGTCAACCGTCATCTTGGGCATCGATCCCGGCTTGGCTAACACCGGCTGGGGGGTGATCAAAGCCGACCATTCTAAGAATCGGGCTTTGGCCTATGGCTGCTTGAGCACTGCGGCCGGCAGTGAGCGCTGCCAGCGTCTGAATTCGATCCATCAGGGGCTTTGGGATGTCATCGAGCGCTTTGCACCGGTTGAGCTGGCGGTGGAGGCGGTGTATTTTGGTGTCAATGCCAAAAGTGCGCTGCTTACCGGAGAAGCTAGAGGGGTCGCACTGTTGGCTGCTGCCCAAGGCAGCATGTCGGTTAGCGAGTACTCGCCGACTCAGGTTAAACAGGTGGTCACAGGCAACGGCTATGCCAAAAAGTCGCAGATCCAGTATATGGTGAAGGCTTTTTTGCAGCTTGACCACCTGCCTCAGCCCGATCACGCTGCCGATGCCTTGGCGGTGGCGATCTGCCATGCCCAGATGCGGCGGCTGAACTGAGGTGTTGTTCAGTCAAAGGCAGTGCCGATGCAGTCCTGTTTGCAGGATGGCGTGGTGTGAGTGCCTCGGCGCTTGCCTAACGAGGAAAGCAGGTTTTTGATGTTTGCCTTTATCCGTGGTCGTCTGGTTTGCCGGGATGCTGCCTCGGCGGTGATCGATGTCAACGGCATCGGTTTCAGGCTGGGCATGTCCACGCTGGCGCTGGCCGCTTTGGGAGCCGAGGGCAGCGAGACGACGATCCATACCAGCCTGATAGTCCGGGACGACTCCCTACAGCTTTACGGGTTTATCGACCCATGCGAGCAAGAGCTGTTCGAGCGGTTGCTGGGGGTTTCCGGCATTGGCCCCAAGGTCGCCCTGTCCGCCCTTTCGGCCTTTAGCGCTGCCAGCTTGGAACTGCTGATCGTTGAAGAGGACGTGAAGAGGCTTTCGGGCATCCCGGGCATCGGCAAGAAGACTGCCCAGCGCATCATTTTGGAGCTGAGGGGAACTTTGAGTGGCCAACAGGGGTCGCCTGTTGGCGGTACATCTGCGGGTCAAGGTGCTGGCCCAGCTGCTCAGGTCACCGAGGCTCTGCTGGGCATGGGTTTTACCAGCCGGGAGATAGGCTTGGCCATGCAGGGCTACGACGGCGGTGCCACCGATGCCGCTGAGCTGTTGCGCTTTGCCTTAAAGCGATTAGGAGGCTAAATGGCGACTTGGGAGGCTGGCGATATTGACGATGCGGTCACTGGTTCAGATGTCAAGCGCACCTTGACACCGGAGTTGACCGAAGACGATCTCGGGCTTGACCGAACACTGCGGCCACGTAGATTAGACGACTATATCGGCCAGTACAAGGTCAAAGAGAACCTGGCAGTGCTCATAGAGGCAGCGCGCCAGCGCCGTGACACCCTTGATCATCTGCTCTTCTCCGGCCCGCCGGGTTTAGGGAAGACGACGCTCTCGGCAGTGGTGGCCGCCGAACTCGGTGTTTCTATTAAGCCAACCAGCGGCCCAGCTATCGAACGCGCCGGCGACCTAGCGGCCATCCTCACTAACCTTGAGGCCGGCGATGTGCTGTTCATTGACGAGATACACCGTTTGAATCGTCAAATTGAGGAGATCCTCTACCCGGCGATGGAGGACTTCGTGTTGGATATCGTGGTCGGCAAAGGGCCTGCCGCCCAGTCGCTGCGCCTAGATATCCAGCCTTTCACCCTGATCGGGGCGACGACCCGCACTGGCTTGCTCACCGGTCCTTTGCGCGACCGTTTCGGGATCGCCTTCCGTTTGGACTACTACCCTGAGGCCGAGCTGCAAGAGATCGTGGTGCGTTCGGCCGCCATCCTGAATGTTGTCATTGACGCAGCCGGTGCGCGGGAGATCGCCAGTCGTAGCCGAGGCACGCCGCGTTTAGCCAACCGGCTCTTGAAGAGGGTGCGGGACTTCGCCGAGGTTCGGATGTCCGGGGAAATTGATGCCAGGGTAGCTGCTCAGGCTTTGAGCTTCTTTGAAGTGGACGAGCTGGGCTTGGATGCCATGGACAACCGTATTCTAACGCTTCTGGCTAAGACTTTCTCTGGTCGGCCGGTTGGCCTGAGCACCTTGGCCAATGCCTTGGGTGAGGAGGCAGAGACCTTGGAGGACGTTTACGAGCCCTATCTTTTGCAGCAGGGCCTGTTGTTGCGAACGCCAAGGGGCAGGATGGCTACCGAGCGGGCCTATCGGCATCTCGGGCTGCCCCTCGGCTCGCCCGACCGTCAAACTGACGGCCAATAACGAATAGGAGTTGAGGATGCTTCAAAACGACTACCTAATGCGGATAATCTTTCAGATGATCGAGGTGTTGCGACGTTCTTTGCAAAGGCAGCGCAGTGATCCGGAGGCCACGTCCGAAGAACTGGAGAAGTCCTTGGCCAATGCTGCGGGCATAGAGCCAAAACTCTTCTTCTCGCTTGCTCCGGAGTCGATGATCACGCTGCTGAGCTTAGGGGGTTTTGACCCCCGGCTGGCCGGGTATCTGGTGCGCGGCATGGCCTTGGATGCCGACCTGTTGGCCGAGGCCGGACACCAGCAGGGCGCCGAACTGAGAAGGTCGCAGCTCGATGCCCTGGCTAAAGCCTATGGTTTGGATGTTGGTCCAGCCGACTTGAGCCCCGAAGGCATCTCGGGCTTCTTGGACGAAGAAGCTGCAGGGTCAACCGACAACAGCACAAGCGCCGATAGCGATACAAATGCTACAACGAAAAAAGGGACGGAAACCGCATAGCAGCATTAATCGGCATCTCCCTAGGCGCGTGCCTCCCAAATGCCGTGTAGGTTGCAGAGTGCTTGAACGATGACCGGCTGATTGTCGCGTTTGATCTTGAAGCTGGCCTCCACCACGTTGGTTGGCCCGAAGCCGACATCCCCTACCATTTCGTCGCCGACGAACAGCCTTATCCACTCAATGAGGTGTTCCTCAGTTTGAGGGTGGCTGATGCCCTTGAGGCCGATGCTGATTTTCACCGTCTGGCCGCTGGCCTCTTCGATGATCTCAATGTTCGGAGTGTGCTTCAGCTCGAAGTCGCTGGCGGCATCGATATCCTCGATGTAGTGGACTTCCTGCTCGGTGCCTTCGTTGAGTTCGTTCATAGAATTGTCGATCCTCAGATCTGCCATAGTATGTCTCACTTTCTTTGGGTTTTCAGTGGCCGATTCTGTCGCTGCCGCTGTCACGGCATTGCCTTTGGCATGTCAAAAGCACTCTGTTTGAGGGCTTGGGTCGGTATTAGTGTATCGCAAAGTAACTTTTTTAGGTATTCCATTATATTTATTGTAGATTAACAGAAAAAGAATTGCTAAACTGAGCTGTACAGCTTGTGCGGCAGACACCGGCGATGCCGGACATACATTAATCGAAGTAGAAAAGGGAGCGCCCGTCAATCATGCTATACTAGCTTGCAAATAGGGTCGCCTGTGCTGGCGATGCCGTTGTCGCAAATAGTGGCACCGGTTATCGGTGGGTTCAGTGCGTATCCGCTTGCATCATGGTACGGCATTTTGAATGGCCGCCTCCGAACTGATCTGAAGGGATCCAATATGGATGACACCAATGTCTACGAACTACTTGACGCGCTCTCGAACCTGATTGATGGCGGCAAGCCCGTGTTGGGCAACAGGGATAAACGGCAGATTGATGCTGGCGAGGCATTGGATATCATCGATGTGATACGCCAAGAGTTTCCTGAGGAGATAGACGCCGCGAAAAAAATACTGCGTCAACAAGAAGAAATCCTAGCTGACGCCGAAATGGAGGGCAACCGGATTATTGAGGATGCCAGGAACCAGGCTCTAGTCATTGCCAGCGAGCAGGAAGTCAATCGGATTGCCTCCAGCCAAGCTGAACAGATCATGCGGGAGGCTAGAGAGGCTGAGCGTCAGACGCGCTCTGGTGCGGAGGAGTATGCGGACGGTGTGCTTGCTCATGCCCAGAATACCTTGGAGACCTTACTGGACAATATCAATAGATCCCGTGAGCGTTTGAACAATCGGGGTGTCCGCTGATTTTGTGTGGCCGTAATGCGTAGCGGAGCTGCAGCATCAAGTCCAGAGAAGCAAGGGCCCCTGAGTTTTCGGTTGTTGCCCGAGCTTGCCGACTTGGGCAGCCAGGCGGAGCTTACGGGCAGCCTGACGGAGGAATGCATCCGAAAAGGCAGCTTGGAGCTGCGTCTGCCCCAAGGTATTGCCTATCGTCTGCAACTCACCAATACTGGCAGCGGTGTGGTGCTTTCCGGATCCGCTCACGCCCAGGCCGTGACGGAGTGCAGCCGCTGTTTGGAAGAGGCCAGGATTGACCTAGATGCCGATGTCGAGTGCTATTATGTGCTGCGGCCACGAGACAGCGAGTTGGCTACAGCCGATGACGAGGTGGTGCTGGTCGGTGTTGACGGTTGCGTCGACTTGCGGGAGCCGATCATTGCCGCACTGGTCTTTGAGACTCCGGTGGCGATTCTTTGTCGCTCGGACTGTGCTGGTCTTTGCCCCCACTGTGGGGCGGACTTAAACGATGGCGCCTGTGGCTGTGCCAACGAGGTTGACCCCAGCCACCCCCTAGCTGCATTACGCCAATTGATCCAATGATGCGTAATATGCCGCTGGCTCCTTACTGCACCCTGTGTTGTGTGGTACCATTTAAAGGTTAGTCTATTACACATGCCCGGGGACTCAAGGATACCTGTGGCCCGTATTGACAGGGGCTGTATCCAAGGGGTAGAGCTGGGCAGAGGGTGGTAGCTGCATGAGGCACCACGTCAAAGAAGCTTGACGGGTGTGGTGCCCGGCGGCCCACATACAACGAAAAGGAGTTTGGATATGGATCAACCTGTCAACATCAGGTCGCTGCTGGAGGCCGCTGTACATTTCGGGCACCAGACGCGGCGCTGGAACCCGAAGATGAAGCCATATATCTTCGGTGAGCGCAACGGCGTGTACATCCTTGACTTGAAGCAAACCATGATCGGCCTAGACAGGGCTTTCAGCTTCGTGCGCAGCTTGGCCTCTCAAAACGGTGCCATACTTTTTGTCGGCACCAAGAAGCAGGCCCAAGAGCCGGTTTTCGTTCATGCCGAGCGCTGTGGGATGCCCTATGTCAATCACCGCTGGCTGGGCGGCATGCTGACCAACTTCGTCACCATTCGCGGCCGGGTGAGCAGGATGGAAGAGCTGGAGGCTATGGAGGCCGATGGGCGCATGGCCGCCTTGCCGAAGAAGGAGCAGATCACCCTGAGAAAACAGCTTTCCAAGCTGCGTGAGAACCTTGACGGTATCCGTAATATGAAGGGTGTCCCCCAAGCCATCTTTGTGGTGGACACACATCGTGAGATGATCGCCATCCGCGAGGCCAGACGGCTGGGGATTCCGGTCGTCGGCATTATCGATACCAACTCCGACCCCGATGATGTTGATTACGGGGTTCCCGGAAATGATGATGCCATCCGTTCGGTCAACATAATCACTGAGGTCATCGCCGAGGCGGTAATTGCTGGCACAGACAAGGCACAGTTCAGCGAGGCAGAGATGATCGGCGGCAATGATGAGCCAGCTCCGCCCGTTGCTTCCGGTGGCGAAGTCGCTGCTTTCGGGTCTGCACTTGCGGATGCCCCAGCTCCCGAGGCCACTTTAGCGCCTACGGTCGCCTTGACAGCCGAGACTCCTTCTGCGGCTTTGGAATCGCCCATAGCAGAAGGCGAGCCAGTGGTGGAGGCTTCTGCAGCGGTCGTGCCTGCAGGGCTCGCTGCGGCAGTTGCCGCCCCGGCAGCCGATTCACCAGCAGACACTGGTTTTGCCGCCCCTGCTGAGAGCTCCTACGTTGTTGCTGACGCGGAGTAATGCCTGAAAACACTGATGCTCCACGCACGGAGCAGTAAAACTTGGGAAAGGAAAAAGCATGGCAGAAGTAAGCGCCAAAATGGTCAAGGAGCTACGCGAAATGACCGGTGCAGGGATGATGGAATGCAAGAAGGCTCTGATGGAGGCGGAGGCCGACATGGAGAAGGCAGTCGATGTGCTGCGTACCCGCGGCTTGGCCGCCGCCGCCAAGAAAGCCGGGCGGGCAACGAACGAGGGGCTGATCGTGGCAGCGGTTTCTGACGATATGCGCACTGCTGCTCTAGCTGAGGTAAACTGTGAGACCGATTTCGTCTCTCGCAATGATGTTTTCGGTAACTATGCGGCCAGAGTGGCGGCAGCAGTGCTGGAGAGCGACCCCGCCGACCTTGAGGCATTGAAGCAGGCTTCGGCAGGCGGTATCAGCGTTGACGAGATGATCACCGAGGCCATCCACACTATCGGTGAGAATATTCAGATATCCCGTTTCGTGCGGCGCTGCGTGGACACCGGGGCGATCTCCAGCTACATCCACGCTGGCGGCCGCTTGGGTGTTCTTGTTCTCTACAAACTTGGCAAGCAGGAGACGGCTGGCCTTGAGGGCTTCAAGACTATGGCCAAAGACATCGCCATGCAGGTGGCAGCGGCTAACCCGGCAACCGTGTCCCGTACCGATTACTCTGAGGAAGTGATCCAGCACGAGTTGTCCATCTACCAAGCCCAAGCTGCTGAGTCCGGCAAGCCCCAGAACATTCAGGCGAAGATGGCAGAGGGGCGCTTAGAGAAGTTCTACCAAGAGAACACCTTGCTGGAACAGGCCTTCGTTAAAGACCCGGACATTACGGTGAAAGGGCTTGTGGCTGCCCAGTCTAAGTCTCTCGGCGACGAGATCGAGGTTATCGCCTTTGAGCGCTTCGAGCTGGGGCAAGGCTGACGATATCGATTGAGATGCGGATATCTGGGGCATAGCCGAACAACAGGCCACGTCGCCATATGGCGACGTGGCCTGTTGTTCGGTGGTCGGCAGATGCCCATGCCCCGGCCTCTCTGTGACACTTGGTTGCCAATAACTGATGTCTGCAATGTTCAGCTAGGGCTACGAGCAAACGGATTGCTATAATCAGCTTATGAACGTAGACGTAAACGAGGTAGAGATTTGTCGGAGCAAACAGCAACTGGTTACAGTTATAAGTACCGTCGTGTCCTGCTGAAGCTTTCCGGAGAGCACTTGGCCGGCGAGCAGGGCTATGGCATCGATCCTCGGGTCATCAGCAGTTTGGCTGCTGAGATCAGCCGAATCAAAGAAGAGGGCGTCGAACTGGCTATCACTGTTGGTGGTGGCAATATATTCCGTGGCCTAGCTGCCTCCACCGAGGGCATGGACCGTTCGCAGGCCGACTATATCGGCATGTTGGCGACAGTGATGAACTCCTTGGCATTGCAGGAAGCCCTAGAGCGCGTCGGTGTCTTCACCCGGGTGATGAGCGCCATTGAGATGAGTGCTGTAGCAGAGACCTATATCCGCCGCCGCGCCATCCGCCATCTGGAGAAGGGGCGCGTGGTGATCTTTGCCGCCGGCACCGGCAACCCTTACTTCACCACCGACACCACTGCCGCCTTGCGTGCCTGTGAGATCGAGGCCGATGTCTTCATGAAGGCCACCAAGGTGGATGGGGTCTATGACTCCGATCCGAGCATCAATCCCAACGCGACACGTTTTGACCGGGTTAGCTATCTGGAAGTGTTGACCCACGGTTTGGCCATTATGGACAGCACTGCCATATCGCTTTGTATGGACAACAAGCTGCCGTTGATCGTATTCAACCTCGGGGTGCCTGGGAACATGCTGCGTGCCCTGTGTGGCGAAGCGGTTGGAACGGTGGTATATTAACTGGACTGAGGTGTTAGGCATTAGCGGCTGTGTCAAGAGACAAGGATGCTGGATGGGAGATAAGGCTATGATTGAAGAGATTATTGAACGCTTTGTGGAGAAGATGGAGAAAAGCGTCGCCAACCTCTCTGGCGAGTTTTCGGCCATTCGCACCGGTCGGGCTTCGGCGGCCATGCTTGATCGGATCATGGTTGACTACTACGGCACACCAACGCCAGTGACCCAATTAGCTGGTGTTAAGTCGCCAGAGGCACACTTGCTGGTAGTGGAGCCATGGGACAAGCAGGCCGTGCAAGCAGTGTCCAAGGCCATCCAAGCCTCAGATTTAGGCATTACGCCATCCACTGATGGCAGCGTGATTCGTTTGCCGTTCCCCGAACCCACCGAGGAGCGCCGCCGGGAGTTGGTCAAACAGTGCCGTCAAAGGGCCGAGGAGGCCAAGGTGGCGGTGCGCAACGAGCGTCGTGATGCCAATGCCCGCTTGGAGCGGCTGATCAAAGACGAAGACATCAGTAAAGACGAGGTGAAGCGGGCCCAAGACCAAGTGCAGAAGTTGACCGACGAGCATACCGCTAAAATCGATGAACTGCTGAAACACAAAGAAGCAGAGGTCATGGAAGTCTGAGCATCGTGGAAGCGGGCAGGGGTAATGGAGCCATCGCATCACAGGTTGCAGCAGGTCTTTCCGGATCCGCCGCCTGATATCGATCTCGGCACTTTTAAGGTCGACCGCTTGCCGGGTCATGTCGCAGTGATCATGGATGGCAATGGGCGCTGGGCCGAGGCGCGGCAGCTGGGTCGGATCAAAGGGCACAGTGCCGGGATCCGGGCGGTACGGGAGTTGATCCGTGCCAGCAATGATATAGGTGTGCGCTATCTGACGATCTACTCCTTCTCCACCGAGAACTGGTCGCGGCCTGTCGATGAGGTGCAGGCATTGATGCTGCTGTTCGCCAAAACGATGGCCGCTGAGCTGGAGCCGCTATATGATGAGGATGTTCGGATCAGGATCATTGGCGATATCTCGGCATTACCCAAGCGCACGGCCAATATCTTCAAGCAGGCGGTGGAGAAGACCTGTGATAACCGGGGGATGACGCTGACCATCGCCGTGAACTATGGCAGCCGCCAAGAGATATTGCAGGCTGCCCGTATTTTGGTGGCCAAGTCGTTGGCGGCAGAGGTAGGGGCAAAGGACCCCGGCAGCTTGACTGCTGCGGACTTCGAGGCCTGCTTGGATACCCATGGCCTTCCTGACCCGGACTTGCTGATTCGCACTAGCGGTGAGTTCAGGCTCTCCAATTTTTTGCTCTATCAGATTGCTTACAGTGAAGTTTATGTCTCTCCCGTACTCTGGCCGGACTTTGACCGCTACGAGCTGCTGCGTGCTATCTTGGCCTATCAGGGGCGCGAGCGTAGGTATGGTGGCTTACGATGAGGGTTCGGGTGCTGACATCCGTAGTTTATGCCCTGTTGATGATCGCCCTGACGCTGATCAATGAGTGGACATGCTTGCTGATGTGCGCGGCGATCTCTGGCATCTGTGCCTTCGAGTTTTACGCCATGCTGCGTTCCGATGCCAAACAGCCTAACGAGCTGATCGGCGTAATAACGTCGGCCTGTTATCCGGTGGCCTACTTCTTTTGGCACTTCAATGGTCTTTTGACCTTGACGGTGCTTTCGGCAACTGTGCTTTTGATCTGGTACATCGCTTTTCCGCAGGCGCGCATCACCGATGTCGCTGTGACTCTTTTCGGCAGCTGCTACACTGGCATGATGCTCTCATCGCTGGTAGCTATCCGCGATATTTTACCGGGTTTTTGGGGCGGCATGCTGGTGTTGGGGGTGACGCTCTCAGTCTGGTCAAGCGATGTGCTGGCTTATTTCTTCGGCTCGCGTCTCGGTCGTCACAAACTGGCACCGCACATCTCTCCCAATAAGTCCTGGGAGGGGTTTATCGCCGGAATTTTCGGATCGCTGCTCTTTTGGTTTTTGATCAGCCTGATACCTGGGTTGGACTTACCGCTGGGATGGGCATTGTTAGGCGGTTTTTTCTGTGCTTGGATAGGCATCCTTGGGGATTTGGTGGAATCGCGCATCAAGCGTTCCACCGGGCACAAGGACTCCGGACGTCTTTTGCCAGGACACGGTGGTTTTCTTGACCGCAATGACTCCCTGTTCTTGGCCGCCGCCATTGCCGCGCTGTACTTCCGATTGCTGGGTTTGAATTAGATGACCGGCTCCGTGAATACGCCTCTGGACGGGGTCGTCAACCAAAATTTGCTGAAAATGGGCAGTGACCTGCCGTTGCGGGTTGCAGTACTTGGAGCGACCGGGTCAGTCGGCCAGCAGGCCCTGGACGTGGCCAGGCAGCATCGTGATCGGGTACAGGTGATTGCGCTGGCCAGTCATCGGAATTGCGGTCTACTCTTCGATGCTGCCAAGGAGCTCAAGGCTGACTATCTAGCAGTTGGGGATGCCACGGTTCAGCTTGACGGCCTAAAGCCGCCAGCTGGTGTCGAGCTGGCCTTCGGCGAGGCGGCCGTGGTGGCGCTTTGTTTGCTGCCGCAGGTGGACATGGTGCTGAACGCGCTGGTGGGAGAAGCTGGCCTACGGGCGTCATATGCCACCTTGTCGGCTGGTAAGCGCTTGGCCTTGGCCAACAAGGAGTCTTTAGTGGTCGGCGGCGATCTGCTGATGCCCTTGGCGCGGCCAGGTGCTATGTTGCCGGTGGACTCTGAGCACTCGGCGATCTTCCAATGCCTGACAGGGGAGGACGGCATCAAGCCGGCGCGGATTTGGCTCACGGCCTCCGGCGGCCCGTTCCGCAGCCGTTCGCGCCCTGAACTGGTCGGAGTCAGCCTAGCCGACACGCTTGCCCACCCCAATTGGAAGATGGGGCCGAAGATCACGGTGGACAGTGCCACGATGATGAACAAGGGCTTAGAGGTCATCGAGGCCATGCACCTTTTTGCGTTGCCTTTGGAGAAAATCCGCGTTGTGGTACACCCTCAGAGTATTATCCATTCCATGGTGGAGTTTGCCGATGGCAGCTGCAAGGCACAGCTGGGGCCGACGGACATGCGCCTTCCCATCCAGTATGCTTTCAGCTATCCTGACCGCTGGTCGGCAAGTGTGGAGCCGCTTGACTTCTGTGTCCTCAGCGGCCTCAGCTTCGAGGCACCTGACCCGCAGGCTTTCGGCTGTCTGCGGCTGGCCTTGGATGCCGCCCGAGCTGGCGGCACTGCCCCTTGTGTTTTGAATGCTGCCAATGAGGTAGCCGTAGCGGCATTCCTTGAAGGATCTGTGGGCTTTCTGGATATTGAGCGCTGTGTGGAGTCAGTGCTGGCATCTCTGGGTGTTGAGCGGGTAACCTCGCTTGACCAGCTGGAAAACTTGGATCGTCAAGCCCGAGTCGCCGCTGCGGAGTACCTTTCAAAGTCCGGTCGTTAGGGGAGCGCCAAATACGGCAAAAACAACCCAGTACGTGCGAAGACCCTGTCTCCAAACAGGGTCTTCGCGCAAGGGGGGGGGGCTAACAGCCAGTACGAGACTGGCGGAAAGCTTTAAGTTATAACTCAAGTGCAAGTGAAGAATACTGTTGAATCCAAATCCCGCTTGTTCTCCTTGAGCCTTTAACATTATAGAGTTTCCATCAGCTATAAGGTCAAGAGAATATTGGAAAAAATTACGCTAATTTTTTTCTTGCAATTTCAAAAGATATTGATAACGCTCCTAACAGCGGAAACAATGATTGATAGTATCAAATTGAGTATCAGGCGTGGGCGCTGAGAGCTTTGCCAAGGTATGGTAAAATCGAGAAAACCTTAAACCATCTGAACCTATTGCCCAATATTGAGGTCAGAGAAAGAGATGCAGGAGGGGTTGACGTGGGAAATGATGTGAATGACCGGGAGATGTTGATATCGATTAAGGACTTTGCGGACTACGTTGGGGTCAAGCAGTCGCTGTTGCGGTATTACGATGAGATAGGGCTGTTCAAGCCGATTTATCGTGGCGATAACAACTATCGCTATTATTCGCTGAAGCAGATTCAGACGATTAAGCTGATTACCACCCTGCAAACCCTGAAGGTTCCTCTGAAAGAGATCGAATCGATAATATCCAGGCGAACTACAAGAACAATCGATGCCCTGCTCGTCAAGCATGAAATGGAGCTGGCAGAAGAGCTTAGTACTGTTCAGCGCAACTTCTCCATTATCCATACATTGCGCAGCCTGATTCAATCCGCGAGTTCTGTTGACGCTGATTCGATATCCATTAAGTACTGGGAAGGTTTTGCTTACTCGATGGGGGCTGAGAATGACTTTAGAGACGGTGAAGATAGCTATCACCGAGTCTTCTCTGACTTTTACCGCAATGCGCACAACATGCATATCGACCTGAATTTCCCCATCGGCGGCTACTTTAGGAGCTTTGATGATTTTTTGGCACGGCCATCACTGCCCCATAACTGGTTCTCGCATGATCCCAATGGCTTTGAGCGCAGCCCGGTAGGCTATTATGTAGTGGGCTACACGCGGGGGGACTACGGCGTGATGGGCGACCTGCCTCAGCGCTTGGCAGAATTTGTTGAGCAGCAACAACTAGGGCAAATAGGACCCGTGTACCAGTCCTATTTGTTAAACGAGGTCTGTGAGATGAATCCGGACAACTACCTAGTGCGGACATCAGTCTTTATTCCAGGAGAAAACGGAGGCAAGACAGCATGGGAAACACCACAGTGTTGAGAATATCCGGAATGCATTGCGAGCATTGTCAGGCAGCTGCGAAAAATGCCTTGGAGGCGCTGCCGGGAGTCACCAAAGCTAAGGTTAACTGGAAGAAGGGCGAGGCCCGTGTCAAGTCGTCCGCCGCTCTTGACGAGGCCGATGTCCGAGCCGCCGTTGAGGCTTTGGACTTCAAGCTTTTGGAGATAGCCTGATATCAGGTAAAACTGTTAAGGAAGCGCCGATCAATACCGTTGCGTCAGATTATCGGGTGGCGTGATATGGATGACTGGCCTGCCCCTAGGTGAGGAGCCACCGTGCAGTACGTGCAATACGGTAACACAGATCTAAAGGTATCGCGTTTTGGCTTGGGGTGCATGCGCTTTCCCACCGTACGCTCTGAGGCCGTCCAGATGGTTCGCTATGCCATCGACCATGGCGTGAACTACTTGGACACCGCTTATGTCTACGAGAACAGCGAGGACATCTTGGGCGAGGCGCTGCGTGATGGCTATCGTCAGCGCACCTGTTTAGTTTCTAAGTTGCCGCTTTGGAACGTCGAGAGCTACTCCGACATGGAACAGCAGCTGGATGTCAGCTTGAAGCGCCTGAACACCGATTACCTTGATGTCTATTTGCTGCACAACCTCTACCAGGACAACCTTGACAAGGCTTGCCGTCTTGACGGCCCAGGTTTTTTGGACGAGATGATCGAGAAAGGCAAGGTGCGCTACAAGGGCTTCTCGATGCATAATGGTTTTCAGGCATTTCAAGGCTTCGTGGACGACTACCGGTGGGACATGGCGCAAATCCAGATGAACATCCTCGACATCGACCAGCAAGTCGGTCTGCCCGGCTTGTGCTATGGGGCACAGCGCGGCTTGGCGATGGTCGTCATGGAGAGTTTGCGCGGTGGCTTGATCGTTAAAAATGCCCCGGCGGCGGTGGCTGGGTTGCTGGCCGCTTATCCGGAGCAGCGATCCTTGGTGGAGTGGTGTCTACGCTGGCTCTACGATATGCCCGAGGCTACGGTGATCCTTTCTGGCACTTCGACTTTGGAGCAGCTGCAGGATAATTTGCGCATCTTTGAACAAGCTGCCAGCGGTGTGATGAGCGAGGCCGACTCCGAACTGATTGCCCGGATCCGTGAGGCATTCAAAAATGAGGCATTGATCGGCTGCACCGGCTGTCGTTATTGCCAGCCCTGCCCCCAAACGGTGGCCATCCCGGAGATATTCAGCCTCTACAACGCTCACAAGATGACTGGCTCTGAAGCCCTGAGCGACAAAGTTTACTACCGCAACGGTATCAGCGCCAACGGCCATGGTGCCCGGGAATGCGTGGAATGCGGGGAGTGCGAGAAGCTTTGTCCCCAGGGCTTGCCGATCCCGGGGCTTTTGAAGACGATAGATGCGGAACTGGCAAGTGGCTTGCCAGACCGTTTCTTGCACGAACGAGAATAATGACGGAATGACGAAGGAGAAGTTCCATGGACACTGAAGCAGCAGGAGCAGGTAATATCAAAATACGGCGGATCGTCTATCTGGCTGCGGCCACGTTGACCTTGTTGATCCTTGGCTTGATCTACGCTTGGTCGATCTTCGCCGCGCCGATCGGCAAGGAGTTTGGGGACTACAAGGCGGTGTTGGGGCAAGTCTTCCAGGTATCGATGTTTGCCTTCTGTGTGTCGGCACTCTTCGGGGCACAGCTGATCAAGCGGACATCGGCACGCTTGGCGATCATCGTGGCCGCTGTTTTGCTGGCCGCTGGCTTTATCCTCTCTACTTTGACAGTGGGCTTTGGTGTTTGGACACTGTTTATTTTCTACGGACTTTTGTCTGGTTCGGGCTGCGGCATTGCCTATAACGCCATCATCTCCCTGATCAACCCGTGGTTTCCCGACCGGGTTGGTTTGGCTTCCGGAATCATGTTGATGGGCTTTGGTGTGTCGTCGCTGGTCTTTGGGTCGCTGGCCAATATGATGTTCGGCTTTTTCGATTGGCGCATCATTTTTATCGTCATAGCCTTGATTGGTGCTTTGGTGCTGGTGGCACTGGCGTTGTTGACCAAGCCGGCGCCTACTGGCTTAGCTCAGGCTTTGGGGTTGCCGATGACGGCAACGGTTGCCGAGACCAGCCCAACAAAGGCTCAGCCGATTCTGAGGACCAGGGCCTTCTGGCTGTTCAGCCTGTGGGCGACCTGTGCGCTTACCGGCGGTCTGACCGTCATCGGCCGTGCTGCCCAAGGTGCTGAGATATTGGGGGCTGATACTGCCGTTTTCATTGGCTTCGGAGCTTTGCTGGTTGGCCTGATCTCCAGCATGAACGGCATCGGTCGGGTGGTCAATGGTGCCATCTTTGACCGAGCTGGCTTGGTTATAGTGATGGTGATTGCGGCGATTGTCTCTTTGGTCTGTACTATTTCCTTGGCTTTGGCCTTTAGCGGCACAGTCGATGGGGGTACTTGGAAGCCCATGTTGCCTGTTATATATACCTTTATCTATATCGGGGCAGCTATCTTGATTGCCTTTTCCTACAGCGCTGTGCCGGTGATGGCCTCAGTCTTCACTCGTCAGCGCTATAAGCCTGCAGAATTTGCCAAGAACCTCGGCATCGCCAACCTGAACATTGCCTCGGCAGCCTCGGTGAACATCATCATTGCCGCAGTGCTGGGGCCGATCGGTGACGCTGATCCGGTGCTGAGCCAGGCTCCAGTCAACGACAGCACGGTCTTCATCATCTTGGCTGTGCTCAGCGTGACCTCCCTTGTCGGGGCCCTGCTGTTCTCCAAGACTTATAAGAAGGATCTAGCAGCGATAGCCGACGAGCTGTAAGTAGCGCTACGACCTGCTGTACAGTAGCTTGCACGGCATTGGGTTTATAACTCTATATCTAGGCTGACGGGGGCGTGGTCGCTGCCCATGACCTCTGGCCAGATGGCCGCTTCGGTGATCAGCGGTGCCAAGGGCGCAGAGACCAAGAAGTAGTCGATGCGCCAACCGGAGTTGTTGGCGCGGGCGTTGCCGCGAAAGCTCCACCAGCTGTAGGCATCGCGGCGATCAGGGTAGAGGTGGCGGAAGCTGTCCACAAAGCCGGCCGTGAGCAGGGCGCTGAAGTCCGCTCGCTCTTCGTCGCTGAAGCCGGCATTGCCCCGGTTGGAGCCGGGGTGCTTCAGGTCAATCTCGTTATGCGCCACGTTCAGGTCGCCGCAAGCTACCACGGGCTTGTCGGCGGCCAGCTCGGAGAGGAAGCCAGTGAAGCGTGCTCCCCAGGCCAAGCGGAGATCGAGGCGTGCTAGGCCGTCTTGGGCGTTCGGGGTGTAGCAGTTGACGAACCAAAAGTTCTCGAACTCACAGGCCACCAGCCGTCCTTCGCTGTCCAGTATGGAGGGGTTGGCAGTGGTAAAGCTGGCATCGGTAGCGCTCAGGCCGATTTCCCGCACCACCCGCAAGGGCTTGACCCTGCTGAACACTGCCGTGCCGGAGTAGCCTTTGCGTTTTGCCGAGTTCCAAACTTGATGGTAGCCGCTTGGCAGCTCCAGCTTTGCCTGCCCCTCCTGCATCTTGGTTTCCTGAATGGCAAAGATATCGGCATCGAATTCGGCAAATGTAGGATAGAAGAGCTCTTTTTTCAACACTGCGCGCAGACCGTTGACGTTCCAAGACACAAACCGCATAAGCCCAGCCTTTCAGGTTCTCGAATAGGTGATCGGCATTTCTCTTGAATATCATCGCATATCGGCGCTTTCTTTGGTCGGCGACGATGTTGGACTGGCTGTGGCATAATACAGAGTAGCAGCGGCAAGAGGCGGCAAAAAGAAGCCAGACAGCGACAGAACAGGTGGGCCATGGATTCCAATCTGACTATCATTACCGGGCATTTTGGTGTTGGCAAGACCAACCTTAGTTTGAATATTGCGGAGCGCTTGGTGGCTGCGGCAGTACCGCTGCCGCCGAACGCGCCGCCGTGGCGGCTGACCTTGATCGATCTGGACATCATCAACCCCTATTTCCGCTCATCGGACAGCTCCGAGCTATTGGCCGAGAAAGGCATCCGCCTTTTGGGGCCGGTGCATGCCCGCAGCACCTTGGATACCCCGTCGCTAACGCCAGGCATCGATGATGCCATCCGCAGCGCCAGTGATAGCCAACCGCTGCTGATCGATGTCGGCGGCGACCCGGACGGCGCCCGGGCTTTGGCGCGATTCTCGGCCGCCATCCGCTCGATGCCCCATCAGCTGCTCTATGTCGCCAACTTCAACCGCCCGGGCACTGCCTGCCCCGACCTGGCCTTGGAGCTGCTGCGCGGCATTGAGGCACAAAGCGGCTTGGCAGTGACCGGTATCATCGGCAACAGCCATCTGAAACAGCTCACCGACCTCGATATCCTAGCTGCCAGCATTCCCAAGCTGCGTTCGCTGGCCGAGTTGGCGGAGCTGCCAGTAGTGGCCATCAGCGCACCAGAGGCGCTGGCCGCTGCCTTCACGGCCAAGCTAGCCGGGCTTTGGCCGTCCACACCGCCGGCCGTGCTGCCGCTGAAGCAACTGGTCGGCACGCCATGGGAGGTAGTGGCCAGATCATGAAATTGTTCCCCTCAGTTACCGCTGCAATGTTTTAACAAGTCACCCTCATTGGAACGTAAAACGGCAGGATGGTCAAGGCAAAATCAGACCGGCCTGATTGCACAGTGCCGCCCATTTCGGCGTACGCCCGGCTGCTCTCGTGACTCAGGCGGCCGATGTAGCTGCAGATGTCGTCTGGCAGTGTGGTCATGGCCTCTCGGGACGGCGGTATGTACTTGCCTCTGGACGCTTACGGTGTCTTGTGGTAGAGTGGGAGCCTATCAACTCCGTTTATGATGAACAGGGTGGATGAAGCTCATCTCCACATCCGAGGGGGAGTTTGCGGTGCATTCCCAGCGTTCGGGGGTGCGTTCATGTCATTGAGAGGCCGGTTGGAGGATCGGCCCTGCCGGGACTACAAGGAAGTTGGAATGCCACATATCAGTGTTGACTCGTATTATTGTAAAGGTTGTGGACTCTGTGTTGATGTCTGCCCCAAAGCTATCATGGCTTTGAACTTCGGGGAGATTAGCCAAAAAGGCTATCATCCTGCCTATTGCAGCGAACAGTCCGAATGCACGGCTTGCTTGTCCTGTGCCATGATGTGCCCGGATGTCGCAATCACGGTGGAAAGGTAGGCTGAAGATGGCTGAGAAAGTCTTGATGAAGGGCAACGAAGCTTTGGCTGAGGCGGCGATTCGGGCTGGCTGCAAGCTTTTCTTCGGCTATCCGATCACGCCGCAGACCGAACTGGCGGCCTACATGGCCAAGCGGATGCCGAAGATCGGCGGCGTTTACCTGCAGGCCGAAAGCGAGGTAGCGGCGATCAACATGGTCTACGGTGCCTCTGCGGCCGGCAAGCGGGTGATGACCTCATCCTCCTCGCCGGGCGTTAGTTTGAAGCAAGAGGGTATTTCTTATCTGATCGGTGCCGACCTGCCGGCCTTGATCATCAACATCCAACGCGGCGGCCCCGGCCTCGGCGGCATTCAGCCCTCTCAGGCCGACTATTGGCAGGCTACTAGGGCGACCGGTCACGGCGACGGCCAGATAATCGTCTTCGCACCATCTACAGTTCAGGAAATGGCCGACTTAGTGGCTTCGGCCTTTGACCTCGGCGACAACTACCGGATGCCGGTGATGATCTTGGCCGATGGCCTGTTGGGTCAGATGATGGAGCCAGTCGAGCTGCCAGAACCCCTAGGCGATGCCGCTTTGCCGGCCCGCCCATGGGCACTCACCGGACATCACGGCCAGCGCTCCCACCAAGTGGTGAACTCGCTGTTCTTAGATGCTCAGGAACTGGAAGACAGCATCGTCAGGCGTTTTCAGCGCTATGAGCAGGTGCGCAAAAACGAACAACGTGCCGAATGTTACCTGACCGAAGATGCCGAAGTGGTGGCCGTGGCCTACGGTGCGGCTGCCCGGGTGGTGCGCAGTGCCGTGAATAAGCTGCGTCAGGAGGGATTAAAGGCCGGCTTGATCCGCCCGATCAGCCTCTGGCCTTATCCGGTGGACGTGCTGGAGCACCAAGTGGGTATCTCCAAGGCATTCATGACCGTGGAGCTTTCCATGGGGCAGATGGTCGACGACGTTAGGCTGGCAGTAGCCGGGCGTCGCCCGGTCAATTACTTCAACCACACGGGCGGCATCGTGCCGACTCCGGAAGAAGTGGCTGTTGCCTTGCGCCGGGTTCTGGCCGGCGAGGAGCTGCACATCGTGCCGTTTCATAGCAAGTTGAAAGGAGAGCAGCAATGAGTGCGCCAACTACAGAAAAACAGTCGGAGAAGATCCTCTTCAGCCGGCCGAAGGCTTTGGCCGAGGTGCTTACCAACTATTGCCCGGGCTGCTCACACGGAATCATCCAGCGCTTGGTGGCCGAGTGCCTTGATGATCTGGGCATTGAGGGGCGGACGATCGGGGTCTGCCCGGTCGGCTGTTCGGTCACGGCCTATGACTTCTACAACTGTGACATGACCCAAGCCGCGCACGGTCGCGCCCCGGCGGTGGCCACCGGCATCAAGCGAGCCTTGCCGGACAGCATGGTCTTTACCTACCAAGGCGACGGCGATTTGGCCTCGATCGGCATGGCCGAAACTGTCCATGCCGCCACCCGGGGGGAGAAGATCACCGTGATTTTCGTGAACAACGCCATCTACGGCATGACCGGCGGCCAGATGGCTCCGACTTCGCTGCCCGGGCAGGTCACCCAGACCTCGCCCTATGGCCGCGATGTAGCCGCCGCTGGCTACCCGGTGCGGGTCTGTGAGCTGCTGTCGTCTTTGGACGGCGTGGCGCTGGCCGAGCGGGTGACTGTGAACAACCCTAAAAACGTCCGAGCTGCCAAAAAGGCGATCCGCAAAGGTTTGGAGTATCAGATGGAAGGCCTCGGCTATTCGATCATCGAGGTTGTGGCGACCTGTCCTACTAACTGGGGCATGGAGCCGAAGGATGCCTTCGAGTGGCTGGCCGACAACATGCTGCCTTACTATCCGCTGGGGGTATACAAAGACATCAAGGCTGTCGGTGGCAGTGCGGCTGTGGCAGACGAGGTGGGCAATGGCTGAGAACATGAACATCATGCTGGCAGGCTTTGGCGGCCAGGGTATCCTCTTTGCCGGCAAGATTATCGCCAACGCCGGTTTGATTGACGGTCGGCAGCTATCTTGGCTGCCCTCCTATGGCCCGGAGATGCGCGGCGGTACCGCGAACTGCAGTGTTTGCCTTTCCGACGAGGCCATCGGCTCGCCGCTGGTCACTGAGCCGGATGCTCTGATTGCCATGAACTTGCCGTCCTATGAGCGCTTTGTCAGCAGCGTGGTACCCGGTGGGGTGGTGATAGTGGACTCGACGATGGTCGGTACCTGCACCATGCGCCAAGACATCGAGTACTACACAGTGCCGGCCACGGCCTTGGCCGAGGAGAATGGCCTACAAGGACTGGCCAACGTGATCTTGGTGGGCAAGCTGTTGTCTGCCACCGGATTTTCGACCGAAGACGTGGTGAAACGGGCCATTGACAAAAGTGTCTCAGCTAAACATGCCGACTTGGCCGAGGCCAACAAGCGGGCTTTGGCCATCGGTGAGGCTTGGGCTGTCCAAGAGTGCTAGGGAAGTTCCGATCAGCTGTATCCGGTTGCACCGCGTAATGTGGAAGGAGACGAGCATGGATTCTCGAACAGTGGGTGCCAATACCCCGACGGCTCCGGCCGATGTTTTTGATGCTGAAAGCGAGCTGCGCGAGCTTGGTCAGCGTGTTGCCGGCTTGCGTGATGCCCTAGGTTACAGCACCGAGCAGTTTGCCGAGGTCTTGGGTACCGACGCTGAAACCTACCGCCAATACGAGCAAACCGGCTACAACATCCCAGCCAGTCTGCTGATGCATATCGCCCATATCGCGCAGGTGGACATGGGTGTGCTGTTGACCGGCAGATCGACTCATCTGGAGAGCTTCCAAGTGGTGCGGGCCGGTCAAGGGCGGGCGGTCGACCGCTTTCCTGGCTACCATTTCCAAGACTTGGCCTATGCTTATGCCAACAAGACTATGCAGCCCTTGCTGGTCACCCTGCAGCCATCGGACAAGCCGGCAGAGCTGGTGACCCATGCGGGTCAGGAATTTAATTACGTTACAAGTGGAACTGTGATTCTGGTATTCGCCGACCGTGAGATCGAGCTGCATACTGGCGACAGCGTCTACTTTAATCCGCAGTTGCCGCATGGCCAGCGTTGCGGATCGAATGAGCCAGCGATATTTGTAACTATGATTATGGAATAACACATGGTGTGTCTGCTGCGCTGGCGGTCACGACCGCTAAGGGCAGAGCACCTGGTGTTGCGATAGGTAGCGGCGCTGATTGCCAACAGGGGGTTTTAGGATCGGTCTGGCTTGTGCGGGACAGGCCGAAGAGCGACAACTAGGAGGAATTCAATGGATGCACTGATCAAACGCTTCTGTCCACGGCTGGATTTTATATCCTACGAGGATTTTAAGGAGAACTTTCAAATAACGGTGCCCGACAACTTCAACTTCGCCTACGACGTGGTGGACGAGTGGGCACGCTTAGAGCCGAAAAAGAAAGCCTTGGTCTGGTGCGACGACGTAGACGAGAGGCATTTCACTTTCACCGACATTTCGCGGCTTTCCAATCAGGCCGCCCAGGCCTTTGTCCGCCTAGGTATCGGCAAAGGCGATGTGGTGATGGCAATGCTCCGTCAACGCTGGGAGTACTGGGTGATCGCCATGGCTCTCTGCAAGCTGGGGGCGATCATCACCCCGGCCACCATCCAGCTGACTGCCAAAGACATCGGCTATCGCTTGAAGTCCTCTGGGGCACGTGCCTTGGTGGTGATGGATGACGACTATGTGTTGAGCCAGGCTGAGCCGGCCTTGTCCGAAAATAATCAGGTCGATGTGCGGATACTGGTGAACGCCCGGGGCGGCAGCGTGGCCGGCAACACCACTTGCGGCGGCGGTGTCCGATGTGCTAAGGCTACCGCTGACGGCGGCAACTGGTTGGATTTTAACGCCCTCATTGCCGCCGAATCCGGTGACTTTCAACGCCCCCAAGGGGCTGCGGCCACCAAGAACAGCGATATCATGTTGATTTATTTTACATCTGGCACTACCGGCTTGGCCAAGATGGCGATGCAGGACTTCACCCACCCCCTCGGGCATATCATCACCGCCCGCTACTGGCAGCAGGTGCGTGAAAACGAGCTGCACTGCTCAGTTACCGACAGTGGCTGGGCGAAGTTCGGGTGGGGCAAGATCTACGGTCAATGGATCTGTGGGGCAGCGATCTTTGCCTACGACGCAGTGCGCTTTGAGCCGGTTCAATTGTTGGCACGTATCGAGCGCTACCGCCTGAAGACTTTTTGTGTACCGCCGACGATGTATCGCTTCATGCTCCAAGAAGACATTTTGTCTTATGATCTTTCCAGTGTTGAAACCTTCACCACTGCTGGCGAGCCCCTGAACGCTGAGGTTACCAGGCAGTGGCAGGAGCTGACTGGCAAGCTGATCCGTGAAGGCTTCGGCCAAAGCGAAAGTCCAGTGCTGTTGGCCACCTTCCCTTGGCTTCAGCCGCACCCCGGCTCGATGGGCAAGCCCTCGCCGCTTTTCGACATCCAGCTTCTAGGCGAGGACGGCCAGCCGGTGGCCGATGGTGACGAAGGCCTGATCTGTGTCTGCGGCTTACGTCACAACTACCCGCCAGGGCTGTTTGTCGGCTATTACCGCGACCAGCAGCTGACGGCTTCTGCGGTCGGCGGCGACTATTATAATCTCCACGACTTGGCTTGGCGCGATGTCGACGGCTACTACACATTTGTCGGTCGTGACGACGATGTCATAAAGTGCTCGGGCTACCGTATTGGGCCTTTTGAGGTGGAAAGCTCTCTGATTGAGCATCCGGCAGTGCTGGAATGCGCGGTGACGGCGGCTCCAGACGAGGTCCGCGGCAGTGTGGTCAAGGCCACCATCCAGCTCAAAGCGGGTTTTGAGCCATCAGAGGAACTGGTTTTGGAACTGCAAGAGCATGTCAAACAGAGCACGGCTCCCTATAAGTACCCCCGGATTATCGAGTTTGTGGACGCGCTGCCGAAGACTGTCAGTGGCAAGATCAAGCGGGGCAAGATTCGGGTCACCGATGCCGGCGGCACTTGGGTGGACTGAGAGCTGTCCATTGCCTTTGATCTCCCGTCATGGCGCACATCAGAGAGCTGGTGGTAATAAGACGTGTTAGCAATGGCGAACTCAGTGAGCTGGTTCGGAAGCTGAGCATCAGTGGCCAAGGGGTCGGGTATTTACCTGCTGGTATAGATGAATAGTGACTTGTGAAATAGTTGTAAAGAAATTATGATGAATCCATTGCAATGGCGGTGCTCGTGTGACAACCTTAGGGCGGTCTTGACTCCAACCGCAGTTCGGGGGATGGCCGCAAGGGATCCAAGGGGGAACATACCAACAAAGAGAATGAGAAGAAAAAGAACCAGGTTTCTAAAGCCATCAAAAATTCCAAGGACAATAACCAGCAAGACAGTAGGCGGTAAGATCGGACAGAAAGGAAATCGTTATGAAGGCAATGTGCATAAAGCTCATCTCATCAGCTCTCGCAGTGCTTCTGGCTCAAGCCCTTGTTGCTCCGGCCACCGCTTGGGCAGATACGTCCAGCACACCAGCAGCACCAGCTAGTGCAAACAGCTAGGCAGTGGCCGCTAGAACGACTGTCGTTGCACCCTCCACATCGGCAAAGGCGACTGCCGCAAGGCCGCCCCCGCTCCGCCGGGCGCACTCTACGCCGATCGTGTGGATTTTGACTGTGGCCCATGACCACAATGACCATACTGCATGCCTTGTCGCTGTTTACAAGGAGCACAGCATGTCTGCCACCTTGTACTCCTGCCGTCTTGTCCGTCCCTTTGTCCTGCTGCCGCCGAACCGCTCGCCCCGCATCACGGCAAACTCCAGATTCGCGTAGAATTACTGATCATGAAAACGATGTTTAATCTGACAACTGACCCCTGTGATTTGGATCGCTTCTCCGGTCGCGCTGAGCTGCTGGCCATGATGCAGGGATTTGACGGTGTAGAGCTGCTCAGCTTCGAGCCCGACCGTGACGGGGTGATCCCTGTTGAGCGAATCATCGGGTTACACATGTGCTATTACCCCTATTGGCTCGACTTCTACTGCGGCGACCGTCAGGCGTGGCTGCGCGAGTTCGGCAGCACTGAAAACTGCATCTCGTACTACGGCTCGGACTCGCCTGCGGTGATACTGGATCGCTTTCGCCAAGACTTGGCTTATGCCCACCAGTATGGTGCTGAGTATGTTGTCTTTCATGTCTCGGACGCCTCCATCGAGGAGGCTTTTACCCGCAACTACCGCCACAGCGATGCTGAGGTGATCGATGCCGCCTGTGAGATACTGAACTCGGTGTTTGCCGACGAGGACGGCTCCATCGCCCTGCTGATGGAGAACCTCTGGCTGCCGGGGCTGACGCTCACTGACCCCGACATGACCCGGCGGCTGCTGGACGGTATCGATTATCCGAACAAGGGCATCATGCTGGACACCGGCCACCTGCTGCATACCAACACCAGTTTGCGGACCCAGTCCGATGCGGTAGCCTATATCCATCGGATGCTCGACCGGCATGCCGAGCTGGTGGGTGAGATTCGCGGAGTCCACCTCAACCAGTCGTTGACCGGGATCTATGCGGAGTCCATGCGCTCCAGCGCACCGGGCTATGACCTGCCCTACGCAGAACGCAGCCTGCAGTCGCTTCGCCATGCACAGAATGTGGACAAGCACGAGCCTTTCGTCTGCCCGGAGCTGCTCGACTTGCTGAGGCGTATTGCGCCGGACTACCTGACCTATGAGTTCATATCCACCGACCTGGAAGACCTGCGCAACAAGCTAGCTGCCCAACGTGCCGCGCTATCGGCACTTTATGCTGAGTGACGCGCAGCAGCGCTGATCGGCATTTCCCCAAAGGAGCCCCAACATGAGCAAGGTCACCTTGAGAAGAATTGCTGTTGTCATCATCTTGGTCGTGGCTGCGGTGGCGATTACCGCGTTGGAAGGCCCCAAGGGCCTGGTGTCACCACAGTTTTTTGTAGTGGCGGTGGCTGCTGTTGCGGCTTTTGTGCTCCAAGGCCTGATGGTCGCCAAACAGGAAGACGAGGCCAAGGCGGCGGCCGCAGCAAAACCAAAGGAGCGCTACCGGCTCAGCGCCAGCGAGCTGGATGCTTTGCTATCAGGACAACTGGCGGGCTGTCTACCACCGGGAGGTCGTCTCTGACCCGGCGCTTTTGGCCAAGCCGCCGGCGTTTGCCGAAGAGGATGTCGTATTCCCCTTCGATGGCGAGTTTGCGCTGGTTGCCACTTGGGACTGCGGTTAAGCGGGGGGGGTGATTGATCCAATAGGCGCATTACATTTCTTTTGGAAATAACAGAGCGCCCCGTTTGTTCTTGTTCCCGCCTTTGTCTGGGCGGGGGATCGTTTACTCCAATGCCGATACGATCAGGCAGTTGTTGTCGGAATACCAGCTGGATGGGGCATGCCCCATAGGAAACGCCAAGCTATAACTGTGCCAAGTTACCGAAGATAGCCGAGTGCGATCGTGGCTTGGGTCACCCGAGCGATATCGGGAGGCTGGAGGCTGCCAACCGCCCGGTCACGCAAAAGTCCTTCAGTAAAAACCTCGAATACCTGTGATAAGCGCACTGTCGAAGGAGCGTTCAGCCTTGCTTGCCGCCATTGGCCAATGGGCACATCGCCTGTGACTGGTGCCAGCGGCCTGCTGGTTATCTTGGCTATAGCGATTAAGTTCTCATTTGTATCAAGAACTAGTACCGGGCGACCTTCGGCATCTCGGCAAGGCCAGTGTCAACATTGTATCAGTTAGCTGTAGCCTCTCTAACACTTATCAGATGTAGTCCTTCCTCGCGACGGCAAACCAGTGATCGGTTGTGGTGCGACCTTCTCGCACTACGAGTTCACGGTGCTTATCGCTAAACAGGTGACGGATGAGGCTTGGCATAAGCGCTTGGCAAAAAACGATCTGCCTAGCTATGAGGATTGAAAAGCAGGGCTTTATCTCAGATATTGGCAAAACAAAATGAGCTAGGACTACCGGATACTAATGAGGAATGGCAGATAGGCAAGATTGCATCGGCGGTCAAACAGGCAATCGAACTTCTTGACAGCATCGGCGTTGCCCAGTATCATGAGAACATGCGCAAGTAAGCATATGTTCAAAGGAGCAGATACTAGGTATGAACACGGAATTCGAGTTTCCCAGCGACGGCTTGATCTATGAGGCTACAGAGATATTCGCGGCACTTGCCGACTCGACACGTTTTAAGATACTCAGTGCCTTGGCGGCCAACGAGATGCGGGTCGGCGAGCTGGTCGAGTTAGTTGGCGTGTCGCAGTCGGCCGTCAGCCATCAGCTGCGGCTGTTACGCGACAGGGGGATGGTTGCCGCACGGCGGGACAAGCAAAACGTGTTCTATCACCTGTTGGACGACCATGTGCGTTCACTGATCCTGATTGGCTTGGAGCACGCATCGGAGCGGGGAGGCGACCTATGAGCGGCCATGGGCATCAGCATGAGCAGGGGCATGGCCGCGGTTGCGGCAATGATCATAGCCTGAGCCGTGGGCACGACCATGGGAATGCCAACAATGATGCCATCGGCCACGACCACGGCCATGCCACCGACTACAGCCACGGCCATGCCGATGCTTGTGCCTGCACCGACACTGAAGGCTACGGCCACAGTCACGACCATGGCCACGACAGCTGCGGCGGCCACGAGCATGGCCATGACAGCTGCGGCTGCAGCCACAACCATGACCACGAGGCCGAGGGGAACACCCGTACTTGGCTGATCGTCTCGGGCATCGGTGCTCTGGGCGGTGCTTTGCTCCACTTTATCGGTGGCAATGACCTTATGGTTTGGGCAAGTGCTGCACTCTCCATCCTCGGCACCCTCGCCGGCCTGGTCATCTTGGCCCCGGAGATCGTTGAGTCGGTACGTAGCCGCCGGGTTGATATCAATATCCTGATGGCGGTTGCGGTGCTTGGCGCTGTTTGTCTTGGGCAGTTTGCCGAGGCCGGCGCGGTGGTTTTCCTGTTTTGTGTAGGGGAGGCCTTGGAGCACCTGGCTATGCAGCGTAACCGAGAGTCGATATCCAAGCTGTTCGAGCTGGCACCGACGACAGTGCATCGGCTGGAGCCTGACGGCTCGATCAGCGATATCGACCCGGATGCGGTTTTGCTCGGCAACACTTTGGTGCTACGTCCGGGGGAGCGGGCCGCCCTCGACGGTGAGGTGCTGCGCGGCGCGTCCAGCGTTGACGAGTCACCGGTCACTGGCGAGTCCTTGCCCCACGCCAAGCAGCCCGGGGATGCTATCTACGCCGGCTCGTTGGCCATTGATGGCCGTCTGGAATACCGGGTTTCGGCCACGGTGGAGAACAGCAGCCTGGCACGTATTGTCCGGCTGGTCGAACAGTCCCAGGCGCAACGCACCCCCTATGAGCGTTTCATCAACCGGTTTGCCCGCTATTACACGCCGGCGATTATCGTCGTGGCCTTGCTGGTGGCCTTGTTGCCGCCGTTATTGACCTTGGCCACGCCTTTGGAGGCCGGCACCTTTCGGGAATGGATCTACCGTGCCTTGTCGCTTCTGGTGATCGCCTGTCCCTGCGCCTTGGTCATAGCCACACCGGTGGCCGTGGCCAGCAGCCTGACGCGGGCGGCGAAAAACGGTGTGTTGGTGAAGGGCGGGGCATTCTTGGAGCTGGCATCGAAGGTCAAGGCGGTGGCCTTTGACAAGACTGGGACGTTGACTGCTGGCTCGCCGCAGTTGGTGTCACTGGATCTTTTGCCTGCCGCCCAGATGTTTTGGCACCATGATGCTGCCAGCAAAGCCTTAGCGCTGGCGGCTCTGTTGGAGCAGGACTCCAACCACCCCTTGGCGCGGGCTGTGGTTGCAGCGGCAGCGGGCGCTGACGATGCTGTGGCCGCTGGGGGCGCCGGGGCTGCTAGGGACGCTGAGGGCGGCTCGGACACAGCGGTTCAAGCTGCTCAGCAGGGCGGTGACAGTGCGGCATCCCAAACCACGGCTGCTGCGGCCACCCATGGTGCCACCTCAGTGCCGTCGTGGACACTCAGCGACCTCAAGGAGCAGCCCGGCAAGGGAATTTCTGCCCGCCTCCACGAAGCCACCAGCGGCCAGCCTGCGGATAGCGCCGGGTCTGCCCCATGGCAACCAGAGTCTGTGGGCAAGCAGATGGCGATTGGCTCCCCAAGCTTTATTGCCGAGATGGTTGGCCTTGGCGGCCAGGCCGAGGCGCTGGTTGCTGCCGCTGAAGGCCACGGTGCCACAGTGCTTGTCTTGGCCTTTGACGGTGAGGCAGTGGCGGTGTTGGCCTTGCGGGACGCTATCCGTCCAGAAAGCGCCGCTTTGATCAGCCAGTTAACAGGCGCTGTCAGCCCAGTTCCAGCCGCCGACGACGGCGACCCTGCTGCTGGCCGCAGTCGGGATGGCTCAGGTGCGCCCTTACGCGGCCATCTGGGCTTGGCTTGCGTGATGCTCACGGGCGACAACCTGCGCACCGCTGAAGCAATAGCCTCTGAGATCGGGGTGACACGCATCCATGCCGGCCTGTTGCCTGAAGAGAAGATGACCCATATCGGGCGGCTGAAAAACGAATACCAAACAGTGGCAATGGTCGGCGACGGCATCAACGACGCGCCGGCCTTGGCGCTGGCCGATATCGGCATCGCCATGGGTGCCGCTGGCAGTGACACCGCCTTAGAGGTGGCCGATGTCGCCCTGATGGCCGACAACTTAGATGAGCTGCCCTTCTTCTTCCGCTTGGCACGGAAGATGATGCTGACGATCTATGTGAACATCGCCTTCGCCCTGATCGTCAAGGCGCTCGTCTTGGTGCTGGCCATCTTCGGCTTCGCCCAGATGTGGATGGCGATCATGGCCGACGTAGGCGTGCTGTTGCTGGTTCTGCTCTACGGCATGCGCTTGGGGATCAGCCCGAAGCCCACGACAGATGGGAACTGACCGGAAGGAACCAGCCCGAAGCCCATTAGCTTAGAATCTGCAATAATTTCCGAAATCGATTAACCAATTCGATCTGATCTGACACGCTTGACGTTATTGTCTTGAACATGCGGCATTCGGCCAAGTGCTTTGATCTGGCGCAAGGCTGCTGCTCAGACGGCCAGTTCGGCGGCCTTGCGGAGGCGGGACAGGCTGTTTTCGCGGCCGATCAGCTCTAGGGACTCGAAGAGTGGCGGCGACACCATGTTGCCGCAGGCCGCCACCCGGATAGCTTGGAAGAGCAGTTTCGGTTTGATTTCCAGTTGTTCGGGCAGTGCCCGTAGGGCATTCTCCAATGCCTGATGCTCCCAAGGTAGGTCGGCATTCTCCAAGACACCGATAGCCTGCCCGAGGGCAAGCGCTGCCGTCTCGCCGGTCAGGCACTTCTCCACGGATTTTTGGTCCAGCTCCACATCGGGGCCGCTGAACAGGTAGGTGACCTTCTCTGCTACCTCGTCTAGGCTTTTTATCCGCTCGACCACCAAGGGGTAAAGGCCTTCGTACCACTGGCGATTGGCAGCAATGCTGGCTGCGACGGCCTCGGGTGCAGCGCCTAGCTTATCGCGTGCCAGACCAGACTGTTGCAGCCAGGGGGTAAGGGCATCGATGAAGGCAGCAGCGCCTATTTCTTTCAGGTAGCTGGCGTTGACCCAGTCGAGCTTGGCGGTATCGAAACGCGCTGGGTTGCGCGACACCCGCCCGAAGGAGAAGTTCTCGCAGAGTTCTGTGGCCGTGAACAGGGTGGTTTCGCCGTCCAACGACCAGCCGAGCAGGGCGAGGTAGTTGAGCAGCGCTGAGGGCAGGTAGCCCTCGTCGCGCCAAGCCTCAACGCTGGTGGCGCCATGGCGTTTGGAGAGGCGGCTGCCGTCGGCACCGAGGATCATTGAGAGGTGGGCAAAGTGCGG
>JGI20171J29575_12612772_pt1 | contig 36710 bp, 29 predicted proteins | sample TergutNc150P4_FD_29575 | JGI IMG/M metagenome (IMG submission 29575)
CGACTCGGCGGCGGCGGCCGCATCTGCGTGGTCGGCGGCGGCCGCAGAGGCGGCGGCCGTAGCCGCGCAGGCTGCCGGCAGCCTGCCTGCCACTAACTGAAAGGCCACATAGACGCTCGGTGATTCTTCCTCGGAGTACTCGATCTCAGCCTCGGCCAAGGCGGTGTGGCAATGGCGGCACCAATGGATCGGCTTACGGCCACGATAGATCGCGCCCTTCTCGTAAATGTCTTTGAAAACCCGAACATTGCCCGCCTCATAAGCCGGAAGGTACGTGAGGTAGGGGTTGTCCCAGTCGCCGATCACACCAAGGCGCTTAAAGCCGGTGCGCTGCAAGTCGATGTTCTCGGTCGCCCAGTCGCGGCAGATGCGGCGCAGGGTCGGCTGGTCGATGGCCGCCATCTTGGCCGGCCCCAGCTTGGCCTCCACCATGTGTTCGATCGGCTGCCCATGGCAGTCCCAACCCGGCACATATGGGGAGTAGTAACCTTGTTGAGTGCGGAACTTGACAATGATATCCTTCAGTACCTTGTTGAAGGAATGGCCAATATGAATCGGGCCGTTGGCATAAGGCGGGCCGTCATGCAGCACGTATGACTGGTTGCCAGCGTTGGCGGCCAGCATCTGATGGTAAAGGTCCATCGCGTACCATTTCTCCAAGCGCTGCGGCTCGCTTTTGGCCAACCCGGCCCGCATCGGGAACTCGGTGGTCGGCAAGTTCATAGTTGATTTGTAATCCTTGCTCACATCGATCCTTTCAAGTACTTGGATAAGTACGGGTGCTAACTATAACGACACAGCAGGGATGGGCTGCTCCATCATCTCGCCGGTCTTGCAAGACCCCTCATTGTACTGCAAGAAGCAGAGGCGGGCAACGCCGATATAGGGTAGCGGCTAAGATGAGTCGGAGGAAAGGGAGCAACAGTGCTGAGTCGGTGCCTCCTTGACCCTTCACAGCTTGCCTAGCAGGGCAAAACAGACGATTACTGCTATTCCAAGAATTATGCGGTACCATCCGAAAGCTGTGAAGCTGTGCTTTTTGATGAAGCTCATCAAAAAGCGGATGGCGGCCAGTGACACCAAGAAGGCCGTGACAATACCGATAGCAAAGACCCCCCACTCCGTTGTGCTCAGCACGAAGTGATCTAAGAACAAAGTCTTGACCACCTTCAACAGGCTCCAGCCAAACATCACCGGAATGGCCAAGAAGAAGCTGAACTCGGCAGCCATAACACGGGAGACGCCGAGGATGCGGCCACCGAGGATCGTCGATCCGGAACGCGAGGTGCCAGGAACAATGGCCAAACACTGAAAGCAGCCGATGGCCAAGGCCCGCCTCCAAGTGATCTCAGGCAACCCTGCCGAGAGCACCGCTATGCCGGAAGGCGACCCCCCACTTGCGGGCACTGGCACAGCTACCCGGCTATGGCGGCCAATGGCTTGACTGGGCTCCTCCTTATTGAAGTGTTCAACGAGGATAAAGGCCACGCCGTAGACGATCAGGGCGACAGAAACCGTGATAGCGTTGAAGAAGTTCGCCTCCATCCAGTCGTCCAACAGAAAGCCCACTACAGCAGCCGGCAGACAGCCGACGATCACCCGCCCCCAAAGCCCCCAAGTGGCGCGACGCTCAACCGTTGACTTAAGGCGGCTCAGCGGGTTTAGGCGCTGGGCGAAAAGTACGATAACAGCCAAGATCGCCCCAAGCTGGATAACCACCAAGAACAAATCGAGGAACTCCCTCGAGACGTTCAGCGGTGCAAACTCGTCGAAGAGGATCATGTGGCCGGTCGATGAGACGGGCAGCCATTCGGTAATGCCCTCCACCACGCCGATAAAGAAAGCCTTGATGAGCTCGAAGATCATCATGACAACAACTCCCCGTCTAAGTGCGCATCAGCCAATTTCGTTATGCCGGGTTGTGGAGCGGCAGGGCCTGTTTTTGCCCTTGGCAGACGAGGGTACTCCATCTGCTCCATTATAGCGGCCAACCAGTCCGCAACGGGCAGATTCTCCCAAACACGCCTGACTTCCTCCAAGTTGGCATGGGTTTCGGGATTTCGCGGCATGAAAAGGGTACAGCAGTCATCGTGGGACTGGCAGGAGACGGCAAACGAACCCAGCCGCTCAGCCTCAGCGATGATCTCCAGCTTGTCCGAGCCGATCAGGGGACGCAGCACCGGCAATCTGACGACATCATCCACCGCTCTGATGTTGTCCAAGGTCTGCGAGGCCACTTGCCCCAGCGACTCCCCGGTAACCAGGGCTTTCGCACCTTCTTGAACCGCTAGTGCCTCAGCAGTAAGAAACATCAGGCGGCGGTAAAGAACCACTCGCAAGCCTTGAGGCACACTGGCTGCGATCTGGCGCTGGAATGCTCCGAAGGGCACCACCGCCAGCTTTTTCAGGCCGCCAAAAGGTTCCAGCCGTCCAGCGATCTGCGCTACCAAGTACTCGCTGGTATCCGTGGTTTCCGGGCGACCAGAAAAATGCAGGCCGATGACCTCCGCGCCCCGCCGCAACAGCCGCCAGCTGGCCACCGGCGAATCGATGCCGGCCGAGAGCAGTGACACCACAGTACCAGCCGAGCCGACCGGCAAGCCGCCAACACCTTTCAGCGTTTGAGTGTAGAGAAAGGCTACGCCTTCGATCATCTCTAGGTGCAGACAAACATCAGGCTGCTGCATCTGCACGTGTTTATCCGACAAACGGTCGTCCAGCCAGCCGCCGAGGTAACGGTTCAAATCCATGCTATTGATAGGGAAATCAGTGTTCGCCCGCCTGGCTTGAACCTTGAAGCTCCGATAAGGCTCGCACTCGGCCATCATGGTTAAGGCAGTCTGCTCGATCAGCTCCATGTTCTGCGGCAGCCGTAAGCCAACAGAAACCCGCACCACGCCGGGCACGTCGGCCGCCAGCTTGGCAGCCTGCACGGCCTGTTCAGCCCCTGCCAGCTCGATCAGCAAGCGACCAGAAATGCGGCGCACCCTGATCCAACCGGCATCAAGCAAGGCCAGCCGCCGACCGATGTTGGCACGCAACAACTTCTCGAAATACGAGCGGTTATGCCCCTTCAAGCCGATCTCATGATAGTGGATCAGCACCACATGTTGCGGCTCTGCAGCCATCTCACGCCCATCACCGCCGGCCGACACGGCCATGCGCACTGGCTCAGCAGGCCGCATGGAACTATACGGGCTTTGCAGCTTCTTCTTCTTCGAACTTCTGCCGATCATAGCCCACCTCGTCGCGGGCGATCTCCTCCATGGCCAATGACAGCGGCTTGCGCCCTGCCAACTGGGCAATTTGGTTGGCGGACTGCAAGGCAATAGCCCGATCACGCTGACGGCGCATCATGTCGTTGATATCCCGGGCTCGCTCAGAGGCAATAGAGCAAAGCAGGAACCTGTCATTGTCCGCCTTGTCCAAAAGGTCGTCTATCGGGGGCTGCATAAGTGACATTTATCAAACCTAGCTTTCTTCTTGTTGTTGCCGAATGTAGGCCGCCAACGCGGCAGCGGCCTCACCCACATCATCGTTAATGATGACTTTGTCGTATTCGCCCTGACTGGCCATCTCGAGACGGGCGGTTTCCAAGCGCCCAGCGATCTGCGTCGGGCTTTCAGTGGCTCGCGCCACTAGGCGCGCCTCAAGATCCAGCAGGGAGGGTGGTGCAATAAACACCAGCAGTGCCTGCGGGTACTGCTGCCTGATCTGCTGGGCACCCTGCGGGTCGATTTCCAATATTACATTCAAGCCATCAGCCAACTGCGAGAGCACCTCGGCCTTCAGGGTTCCGTAACGCGCCCCATGGACAGATGCCCATTCCAGCAATCCGTCCATAACGACCAATTCTTCGAACTTCTCTTCGGAGAGGAAGTAATACTGAACCCCGTCCCTCTCCCCCTTGCGTGGCCTACGCGTTGTTGCCGATACGGCTATGCGCAATCCCTCTAATTCGCCGACAATTTGGGCCAACAAAGTTCCCTTACCGGCTCCAGAAGGCCCGGAAACTACAAAAAGCTTCCCGGTCATCGACACCCATCCTATCCGAGACGCTCGAGTAGGGCTGCCTTCTGCTTCTCTCCAAGACCCTTGACACGGCGGGTTTCAGAAATCCCCAAATCGGCCAAAAGCTTGGTCGCTTTGGCTTTCCCATAGCCAGGCAGAGACTCAATCAGGTTGAGAACCTTGATCTTGTCAACTACCGGGTTGTCCTTCTCCTGCAATACGTCGGCTATCGTGCGCTCGCCGTTTTTGATCTGCGCACGCAGGGCGGCGCGGGCACTTCGCGCCAACTTGGCTTTCTCCAGAGCTTCCTTACGTGCTTCAGGCGACAACTGAGGTAGCGGCATACTTTCTCCTTTTCCGAAAAACAATTTCCTAGATTGTAGATGTACAGGCTCTGATAATCAAGCGTAAAGGTCATTTTTTGAAAAACTGGAACCTAAAACGAAGCCAAAGGAGTATAGTTCAGCTTTTTGCCAGCCTACGGCTGCCCGGCGAGTACAGCGGCACACCCTGCTGGCAAAGCTGGCATTTATCAGGCGGCCAAGAAGGTGCATCCAAGCAGATCAAAGGGTAGAAGTCCTCGCTGAAAAGCGGCTTTGAGCCCCGGTCGACCAGTGCCGCCACGGCCAACACCGAGCCGCCAGCGGCAACCACCAAGTCCACCAGCTCCTTCACCGAGCCGCCAGAAGTCACCACATCCTCAGCCACCAGCACCTTTGCCCCCAGTTCTATCTCAAAAGAGCGGCGAAAGCACATCTTGCCGCCTTCCCGCTCGGAGAAGACCATCGGGCAATCCAGCACGTCGGCCAGGGCATTGCCGAAGAGGATGCCGCCAACCGCTGGCGAGGCCACCAAGTCGATGCTCTGCGCAAGCCCTGAAGGGAGGCGAGAAGCCAGCTCTTGAGCCAGGCGGCGCGTCAAGCGAGGCTGCTCAAGCACCCGGGCGCACTGAAAGTAGGTGTCGGAATGCCGGCCGCTGGTCAGTTGGAAGTGGCCACTGCGGATAGCGCCAGTATCCCGGAAAACCTGGAGGATCTCACTGTCGGTCATAGATTTGTTCACTTTTGCTCACTTTCCTCGTTTGGCGCCGATCAATGCTGTTACCCCACTCACTCCACTGTCCCATAGGTGAACCCCCAGCCATGGCCGGCCAAGGCGGAATTCAACTGGTCACAGAGCTTAGTGCGGTGATAGCTGCCGGGCGGCAGGAGGTTGACAATCTCCAGCAGGTCGGCAGGGAGGTCGAAGTTCTCAGCCATCAACAGCACGTCAAGGCGCGATGCCCTGGCCTTGTCCCGAAAGAGCGCATCCACCAGCCGCTGCAGGCTGCCATATTCCTCCGACGGCCTCATTGCCCCACGCCGCCGATCAGCTCCTGTATGTCTTTTACCCCTTCGGAGGCACACCAGTCTTCTAGCTCGGCCACCAAGCGCGGCAAGGTCATCGGGTCGCTGAAGTTGGCAGTGCCGACAGCCACGGCGCATGCTCCGGCCAACATGAACTCCACGACATCTTGGACATCGCGGACACCGCCCATGCCCAACAACGGCAGACCGACTGCCTGATGCACACGATAGACCGCCCACAGGGCAATGGGCTTGATGGCCGGCCCAGAAAGCCCGGCCACTGCCCGCTCAAACAAGGGGCGGCGGCTACGGACATCGATGGCCATACCAGCCACCGTGTTGATCAGCGATATCGCGTCGGCACCGGCAGCCTCGACAGCGCGGGCGACCTCGGTAATGTCCGTAACGTTCGGTGACAGCTTGACGATCAGTGGCCGTTTGCTAAGCGCCCGACAGCCAGCGGTGAGTTCGGCTGCCGCACTTGGGTCAATGCCGAAGCTCATGCCGCCTTCATCCACATTCGGACAACTGACATTGAGCTCATAGGCACTGACCGCCGGCTCGACCTCCAAACGCTCGATAACCGCCTCGTACTCCCGGGCCGTATGACCGCTGACATTGACTATCACTGGCACGTCTTGTGTCGCCAACCACGGCAGGTCAGCCGAGCAGAAGGCCTCGACCCCAGGGTTTTGCAGACCGATGGAATTGAGCATACCGCTGGCAGTCTCGGTGACACGGATACCGTTGTTGCCTGACCAGGGGTTCAGGGAAAGCCCCTTGACGGTCACGGCACCGAGGCAGGAGAGCGGCAGCCATGCGGACTGGCCGGTATCGTCGGCCGCAGGGGAGCCACCCGCGCCGACGGCCAAGAGCGCTGAGTCGGCATCGGTATCGGCATCGCCCGTAGCGGTCGCCTGACCTAGGCTGCCGCCAGTCGCTGCTGCCCAAATAGCGGCATATTCACGGCCGCTGGCAAAGGTGCCGGAAGCCGAGGTCAAAGGGTTTTTCATATGCAGTCCACCAAGGCTCACGGCCATGTTCACACTCACCAGAGCACCTCCCAGGCATTGAACACCGGGCCGTCGGCACAAACCCGGCGGGCGGCCGCCGTCGTGCTTATCATGCAGCCCATACAGGCACCGATGCCACAGGCCATGTGGCTTTCCAACGAAACCTCGCAGTAGATATTGCGCTCTTGGGCAAGCCTTGCCACTTGGCGCATCATCGGCAGCGGCCCACAGGCGGCAACATAGTCAAAATCGGTCTTCTCCATCAATTGGGCCATCAGCTCGACGTTCGTGCCGTGATGGCCAAGCTCGCCGTTGTCGGTGGCAGTATGCCTTTTTGTAGGCACTGCAGCACGGCTAGTCAAAAGGACATCGACATCATGCATCTCCTCCGGCCCATAGAGGCTTGGCCAGCCAGTCAGGGCATGTACCCAGGCCTTGTTGCGGGCACCGATCAACAAGTGCACCTCTTCAGCATCCGGGAAGAAATCGGCATACCAGTTAAGCTGGGCAAAGCCGACACCGCCGCCGATCAGCAGTGGCCGCCGGGTTGTCGGTGGCGGCTGCCAGCCGTTGCCCAAAGGGCCGAGCAGTTGCAGGAACTCGCCCGGTAAGACCCGGGCCAAACGGTCGGTTCCCCGACCAACCACCTGGTAAAAGAAGGTCACAGACAGCCCCGGGGAGGCGCCGGTTAGTGTTGTTGCGCTACTCACCGCAAAGGGGCGGCTCAGGATATGCTCACTGCCCTCCCCTAGCCGCAACTGAATGAACTGGCCTGGCCGCACGGCCTCGATGCCCGACAGCTGCCCCAGCGTCAGCCGCCAAAGCCCGTCAGCCACCGGCTCGTTGTCGATAACCCAAACCTTCGAGCAAACCGTCATACAGCCCATCTGCTGCTCACTCCAGCGTTGGCCAGCTAGGGAATGCTGGGGGCTTGGCGCTGGTAGCCACCGCTGCGGCCGCATCAGCGTCCTGCGCCGCCGCTGCCTCCGTCGTCTCCGCAACTGCCGCCAGTGCTTCCCGGTCAGCCTCGGCCAACGGGCTGCCGTCGCTGCCGCTGCTATCACTGGCGGCAGTCGAGCCAGCCACGCACCCCAACCCGCCGACTTCCCACTGCTCCATGTCCTGCAGGGCAATGGGCTTCAGCTTGTCAGCAGCATCGCGCTGGGCGATCTCGATTGCCCGGACAATGGCACTGGCCCCAGCTAGGGTCGATGCGTAGCAGATGCTGTGGCGCACGGCATCGGTACGCAGCGCAAAGCCGTCAGGACGCGCCATCTGCCCCAAGGGGATGTTGATGATCAGGTCAACACTGCCTTTGGCAATCTCATCGGCGATGTTCTCGCCCATGCCTTCCTCCGCCTGCTCTGTGATCCGCCGCACTATGCGCACTGGAATACCCGCCGCCTTCAAAACCTTGGCCGTGCCGGTGGTCGAGATGATGTCGAAGTCCAAATGGCTCAGGTTGGAGGCCACCGATATAATCGAGCGCTTGTCCTTGTCGGCAACACTGATAAAAGCCACGCCCTTGGTGGGCAGGGAGTAGTCGATGGCCAATGCGGTCTTGGCGTAGGCCGCCGGGAAATTCTCGCCGATGCCCATCACCTCGCCGGTCGACTTCATCTCCGGCCCAAGGATGGTGTCGGCACCGGGGAAGCGACCAAAAGGCATCACGGCCTCCTTGACACAGAAATACGGCAACTGCCGGTCGTCAGGCGGCAGCTTAAGCTCGGCGATCTTCTGGCCGGCCATGACCAGTGCGGCACATTTGGCCAAGGGCACACCGCTGGCCTTGCTGGAAAACGGCGCAGTGCGGCTGGCCCGGGGATTGACCTCGATCACGTAGACTTGCGTGTCCTTCACCGCAAACTGAATGTTCACCAAGCCGCAGACACCGACGGCCAAGGCCAAACGTGTTGTGTAGTCCCTGATCTTGGCGACCACGTCATCAGAGAGGGAGAAGGGCGGTGTGCAGCAGCTGGAATCGCCGGAATGGATACCAGCCTCCTCGATGTGCTCCAAGATGCCGCCGATGTAGACGTCTTGACCATCGCTGAGTGCGTCAACGTCCACTTCAACGGCGCTTTCCAGAAAGCTGTCCAAGTAAACAGGATGGTCGCTGGTAATGCGCGTGGCCTCAGTCAGGTAATCGTCAAGCATGTCGCCGTCATAGGCAATGGCCATGCCCCGGCCGCCGAGCACATAGCTCGGGCGCACCAAGAGCGGAAAGCCCAAGCGCTCGGCAACCTGCCGGGCGTCATCAAGGCTGGCGGCCGTGCCCGCCGGCGGATAAGCGATAGCCATCTTGTCCAACAGCGCGGCAAAACGCTCGCGGTCCTCGGCCACATCAATGGCCTCTGGCTGAGTGCCCATGATCGGCACGCCAGCACGCAGCAAAGGCTGGGCAAGTTTCAGCGGCGTTTGGCCACCGAGAGTGGTGATGACGCCTTCCGGCTTCTCGGCCTCGACCACATCCATCACGTCTTCAAAGGTCAGAGGCTCAAAGTAGAGGCGGTCGGAGGTGTCATAGTCAGTGGAGACAGTTTCCGGGTTGCAGTTCACCATCACTGTCTCGTAGCCTTGATCGCCCAAAACGTAGCTGGCATGTACACAGCAGTAATCGAATTCGATGCCCTGGCCAATGCGGTTTGGCCCGGCTCCGAGTATCATAACGCGCGGTCGGGAAGCTGGGCGCACCTCGTCGGCCGCACTCTTGCCGGCAGCCGCCAAACTGCCGGAGCGCTCATAGGTCTTGTAGTAGTAGCTGGTGGCGCTGGCGAACTCAGCGGCACAGGTATCAACCATCTTGAAACAGGGAAGTACGCCGAGATCTTGGCGGCGGGCGCGGACATCAAGCTCATCGGAGCCCGTCAGATAGGCGATCTGCATGTCAGAGAGGCCGACACGCTTGGCCTGCCAGAAGTCCTCGCTACTCAAGCTGGCCAAGGTATGGCTGCGCAGTTTCTCCTGAGCGACCACTACTCGCAGCATACCGTAAACGAACCAGGGGTCGATACCGCTGGCCTCAGCCACTTGCAGCACACTCCAGCCTCGGCGCAGGGCCTCGGCCATGTAAAAGATCCGCTCCTCGGTGGGGCTGCCGACCAGCTCCGCAAAACGCTCTTCCTCAAAATGGTCGGCACCGTCGGCCCCCAGCCCACCGCGACCGGTTTCCAGTGAGCGCAAAGCCTTGCCTAGGGCCTCTTCAAAGGTGCGGCCGATGGCCATCACCTCTCCTACCGCCTTCATCCGGGTGGTCAGCGTGGTCTCAGTGCCCTTGAACTTCTCAAAGGCAAAGCGCGGCACTTTGACCACCACGTAGTCGATGCTGGGCTCAAAGGAAGCCGGAGTAGCTAAAGTAACGTCGTTTTTCATTTCATCTAAAGTGTAGCCTACAGCTAGTTTTGCGGCGAATTTAGCAATCGGAAAACCAGTGGCCTTACTGGCCAGGGCGCTAGAGCGCGAAACCCGGGGGTTCATCTCAATCACCAGCATCCGGCCATCGTCGGGGTTCACGGCGAACTGGACGTTAGAGCCACCAGTCTGTACCCCGATTTTCTCCAGAATGGCCAAAGAGGCCACTCGCATCCGCTGGTATTCGATATCGGAGAGGGTTTGGGCAGGCGCTACGGTGATACTGTCGCCAGTATGCACGCCCATCGGGTCGAGGTTCTCGATGGAGCAGACGATGATGCCGTTGCCATGGGCATCGCGCATCACCTCCATCTCGTACTCCTTCCAGCCTAGCAGGCTCTCCTCTACCAATACCTCGTGTACCGGTGAGAGCTCAAGTCCCTGGCCGGCAATCTCGCGCAGCTCGTCACGGTTTCTGGCAATGCCGCCGCCGGCGCCGCCCAAGGTGTAGCTAGGACGGAGCACCAATGGGTAGCCGATGCGGCAGGCCAGGTCCTCGGCCGCCTCGATGCTGTGGACATGACCGCTGTTAGCGCACTCTAGGCCAATCTCGGCCATAGCCTCGGCAAAGAGCTGACGGTTCTCGCCACGTTCGATGACCTCTAAGTCGCAGCCGATCATCTCCACCCCGTATTTCTCCAGTACGCCCTCCCGAGCCAAGGCCACTGCGCAGTTCAGCGCGGTCTGGCCGCCAAGGGTCGGCAGCAAGGCATCGGGGCGTTCACGCTCGATGATCCGGGCTACTGAGCTCGGGGTAATCGGCTCGATGTAGGTGCGTGTGGCCATTTTCGGATCAGTCATGATAGTGGCTGGGTTGGAGTTGACCAACACCACCTCATAGCCGTCCTCGGCCAACACCTTGCAGGCTTGGGCGCCGGAGTAGTCGAACTCGCAGGCTTGGCCGATGACGATCGGGCCGGAGCCGATGAGCAGGATGCGTTGGATGTCAGTCCTCTTAGGCATTATCTCCACTCCCTCAGACGGTCGGCGGAAATGTCGATGTCCAGATAGTTTTGGCGTCCCTCAATCAGCCGGGTAAACGCCGTGAACAGATAGTGGGAATCAGTCGGCCCCGGCGAGGCCTCCGGATGGTATTGGACGGAGAAAGCTGGGATATCCAAGAAACGCAGTCCCTCGATAGTGCCGTCATTCAGGTTCACGTGAGTCAGCTGGATTCGCCCGAACTGGGGGTTCATGACCACCGGGGTCAGCCCTCTCTCTACCCAAGGCCGCAGGTCAGAGCCTTCGGTATGCTCGCCTACGCCACCGGAGAACTCCGGCAACACGGGTCCTAAGCTGTCGAAGCGCACCGAAAAGCCGTGGTTTTGCGCCGTCACCTCAACGGTGCGGGTCAACAGGTTCATCACCGGCTGATTGGCACCGTGATGCCCGAAGCTGAGCTTCTCCACCACAGCCCCGGCAGCTAGGCTGAGCATCTGGTGCCCCATGCAGATGCCAAACACCGGCAGCTTGCCAAGAAGGGCACGGACGGCCTCGAAAGTCTCCCGCACCGGCTCCGGATCGCCCGGCCCGTTGGAGAGGAATATGGCATCCGGATCCCAAGCCAGCACGTCGGCAGCCGGCGTGTTCCAAGGCACGACGATCACCGCACAACCAGCGCGGGCAAGATTCATCAGGATGCCGCGCTTGATGCCACAGTCATAGGCGATCACCTTGTGTTGCGGCTTGGCCGCCGGCTTCAGCCAAGCATCGTAGGCCTGGGCGACAGGGGCAACATCGTAGAGATAGGGCGCATCGACGCTGACCGTGGCCGCCAGGTTCTTGCCGATGAGCTCGGGCACGGCCTGCACCCGGGCATAGAGGCTCACCGGGTCGAGATCGACGCTGGAGATCAGTGCGCGTTGGGCACCGTGGTCGCGGATGTGACGGGTCAGGGCACGGGTATCGACATCAGTGATGGCCACCACCCCCTGCTCGGCCAAGAATTCCGGCAATGGCATATCGGAGCGGAAGTTGGAGGGCATCGCACAGATGTCCCGTACCACCAGTCCGGACAATGCCAGCTTGTCGCACTGCAGGTCATTTAAGGCAACGCCGTAGTTGCCGATTTGCGGATAGGTCATGGTGACTATCTGGCCGGCATAGCTGGGGTCGGAGATGACCTCCAAGTAGCCGACCATCGAGGTATTGAAGCAGATCTCGCCTACAGCCTCGCCCGCTGCCCCACAGCTTAAGCCGGGGAAGTAGGAGCCGTCCTCCAGCATCAGCGCTGCTCTGCACTCGTTTTCATTCAAAGTTCCACCACATTTCCCTTATCGAGGCTGGCGTAGCCGTCAACATAAACCTCAGTGGCACGCCCTAGCAGATGTCGGCCGATAAAGGCCGAGTTCCGTGACTTGCTAACAAAGCCTTCTTCGCTAACCACCCATTCCAAGTCAGGGTCGATGACGGTGAGGTCGGCAATGCTGCCGTGGGCAAGTGACACCGGCTCCAAACCGAGAATACGGCGCGGCGCATGCGCCATCCGCTCCACCAGCTTGGCCAGTGACATCTGCCCGGTCGCCACCAGTTCGGTAAGTACCAGCCCCAATGAAGTCTCCAAGCCAGTAGTGCCGAAGGGCGCCAGCTCGAATTCCACTGCCTTCTCGTGGGCGGCATGCGGCGCATGGTCGGAGGCCAGGCAGTCGATGCTGCCGTCGGCCAGTCCTGCCCGCAAAGCGGCAGCATCGGCGGCAGTGCGCAGCGGTGGGTTCATCTTCAGGTTGGTGTTATAGGTCTCGTCCAGCGCGCTTTCGTCCAAGAAGAGGTGATGTGGTGTGACCTCGCAAGTCACCGACAACCCCTCGGCCTTGGCAGCGCGCACCATCTCCAGCCCGGCCGCAGTGGTCAAGTGCTGGATATGCAGCGCTGCACCGGTCAGCTTGGCCAAGGCGATGTCCCGGGCGATCTGCATCTCTTCGCCAGCGGCCGGCCAAGCAGCCAGCCCCAAGCGGGTGCTCACCACGCCCTCGTTGATCTGACCGTTGCCCACCAGCGACTCCACCTGACAATGGCTGAGCACCGGTCGGCCAAGGCCGAAGGCGTACTCCATCGCCAAGCGCATCATACCGGCGTCCTGCAGGCCACGGCCATCGTCCGTGAAGGCCACTGCGCCAGCAGCGGCCATGTCGCCCATCTCGGCCAGCGCCGCGCCCTGCTCGCCCAAGCTCAGCGCTCCAGCCACATGAACACGGGTACGTGTTACTGCTGCCGCCTTCTTCAACACGTAAGTCACTTGGCTGCCGCTGTCGGTTATCGGCTTGGTGTTGGGCATCGCCAAAACCGCAGTGAAGCCGCCATGTGCCGCTGCCGCGCCGCCGCTGGCGATGTCTTCTTTGTACTCCTGCCCCGGGTCACGCAGGTGCACATGCATGTCCACTAGGCCGGGGACGAGCAGCTTGCCACCCAAGTCGTGCTGGAGGCCATTCTCCGTCCGGATAGAGCCCGGCTGGCCGATCTCGACTATCTGGCCGTCACGGACCAGCAGGTCGCAGAGCTTCGGCTGCGGCATCCCGGCCGCCGGGTCAACGCAACGGGCATTCTTAAGCATCAGAGGCATCTTGGCCACCTCCCATCAACAAATACATCAGCGCCATGCGCACAGCCACGCCGGCGTTCACTTGGTAGAGCAGCAGGTTTTGCGCAGTGTCAATAGCCTCGCTGGTCAGCTCGACGCCCCGGTTCACCGGACCGGGGTGCATGATTATGCCACCGGGCTTGATACGCGCCAGACGGTCGCGACCGATGCCGTAGAGACGGGCGTACTCCCGAAGCGTCGGGAAAGGCGCCCGTTCGATGCGCTCCTGCTGGATACGCAACATGTAGACCACGTCAAAGCTCTCCAGCTCGGCATCCAAGGAGTAGAGCGACCGGGCACCCAGCACTTCCGGCGCGGCAGGCATCAAGGTTGGCGGTGCGATCGCCGTGACCTCGGCACCCATCATCCTCAGACCGGGTGCCAGCGACCCGAAGACCCGGGAATGGCAGATATCGCCGACAATGGCCACCTTCAGGCCGTCAATGTGACCAAAATGCTCACGTATCGTGAACAGGTCGAGCAGCGCCTGCGTCGGGTGCTGGTGCTTGCCGTCGCCGCCGTTAATGATGTGCGCCTCCATATGCTGGGTGAGTATGTAGGGGGAGCCGGCGAAGCTGTGCCGGATGATCACCATATCCAGGTTCATGGCGTTCAAGGTCTGGGCAGTGTCCACCAGCGACTCGCCCTTGGAGGTGGCCGAGGCCGAGGCCGAGAAGTTGATGCCGTCTGCCGAGAGGCGCTTAGCGGCCAGCTCGAAGCTGGTACGGGTACGGGTAGAGTTTTCCAAGAAGAGGTTGACGACGGTGCGCCCGCGCAGAGTCGGCAGCTTTTTGATGGGGCGGTTGTTGACTTCCTTAAACGACCGGGCAGCATCCAAGACGCGATGGATCTCATCAGGGGTCAGGTCCTCGATGGCCAACAGGTGCTTGGTGGCCAAGGGCTTCATGGCCAAGGATTCGGCATCGGGTGCAAACATCAGCGCTCACCTCCTTGAAGCGCAGTCGGGGGTGACGGCGGCGGCGATGCGGGCTGGACCAGCGGCGGCGGTTGCGGCGGCTGTAGCCGAAGCGTCATCAGAGGCTGGGATGCCCCTTGGCCGGGCGAGCCTACCGACGGTGACGGCACCCCCAGCGGGGCAGCACCGATGCGCTCACCGGCACTGGCGGCCAGTATCTCTAACGCGCTTTTGCCGTCAACCTCCTGCAAGAACAGTCGAACCTGCTCGTTTTGCGAAGACGGCAGATTCTTGCCAACATAGTCCGGACGGATCGGCAGCTCGCGATGGCCGCGGTCGACCAGCACCGCCAAGCGGATCACAGCCGCCCGACCGTAGTCGAGCAGGGCATCGAGCGCCGCCCGAACAGTGCGCCCGGTATAGAGCACGTCATCGACCACGACGATCCGACGGCCATCGACATTGAAGGGTATGTTTGAGGAATAGACCTCCGGTGCGATCCTAAAGGCCACATCGTCACGGTAAAAGCTGATGTCCAAAGACCCTACCGGCACCGGTACGCCCTCGATCACCCTGATCAAATCGGCAAGGCGCTGGGCAAGCACATCGCCACGAGTGACAATGCCGACAAGGGCAAGGTCGTCGGCACCCCTGTTGTGTTCCAGAATCTCATGGGCAATACGTCGAAGCACCCGCTCGATGTCCTTCTCGTCCATCACCACGGTCTTCGGCTCCAAAGCTGCCATTACCACCGCCAATCCTCATGTTGTCCCAATTTGCAAAAAACGCCCCTGTGCACCTACGGCGCGACAAGGGCATCGGCAATGGCCTCGATTCGACAGCGGCGGGCTTGGCACAGCCGCCCTACAGGCCACTATGAGGATGTACCTTCCCGGTCTCTCCGTACCGTACTTAAAGGCTGGATATATGGTACGGGTGAATGCCGCCAAGCGCAAGGGCTTGTTGATGAACGGAAACTAGGGAAGCACCGATTTAATGCTATTGCGCCAGCTTGTAAGCCGGGCCGTCAGAATCTTAATGCTGCCATGGCGTGTCTCGCCGATCACTTGAGCTGCCCGGACAGCGAGGCGGCAAAGCGGTCAGTCATGCCGGAGACGTAGTCCAGCACAGCCCGCACCACGTCCCCGGCGGCTATACGCAGGTAGTCTTCTGGCATTGCCACGGGATGCTCTAGGTAATGCCAGAACAGCTGGCAGACCAGCCGGTAGGCTTGAGGATCAGCGGCCTTGGCGATGCTGGAGCGGTAGACGTGCTGAAAGAGGAAGTCCCGCAGCTCCTGCAGCGCTTGCCAAGCCGAGTCCGAAAGCCTTATTTGAGCTGCACCGTCTGAGTTTTCGGCCATGTCCTCCACCAAGGCGGTGATGCGCTGCGAATGACCAAAGCCCAGCAACTGCTGAGCCGTATCGGGCAGCTCGTCCGGCCCGACGATGCCCGCCCGCAGGGCATCGTCAATGTCGTGGTTGACGTAGGCGATGCGGTCGGCGACGGCCACCACCTGACCCTCCAAGGTCATGGCGGCCACCTTGCCGGTATGGCGCAGGATGCCGTCGCGCACCTCGTTGGTCAGGTTCAGGCCGCGGCCGTCACGCTCCAGCACGTCCACCACCCTGAGCGACTGGACATTATGGAGGAAAGTCTGCGGTACCTCCCCTTGGCGCTCGACGCAGACACCGCTCACAGCACCTGCCGGTGCTGCGCCGCTGGACAGGCGACCAAGGCAGTCTTGCAGTGCCTTCTCACCGGTATGACCGTAGGGAGTGTGTCCGAGGTCATGGCCAAGGGCAATGGCTTCGGTCAAATCGACATTCAAGCCCAAGGCCTGGGCCACGGAGCGGGCGATCTGCGCCGTCTCTAGGGTATGGGTCAGGCGGGTGCGGTAGTGGTCGCCCTCTGGGTCGATGAACACCTGGGTCTTGTGCGAGAGCCGCCGAAAGGCCTTGCAGTGCAGTATGCGGTCGCGGTCACGCTGAAAGGCGGTGCGCAGCCTGTCCGGCTCTTCGGGGCGCTGCCTTGATGCCGTGCCGGAAAAGGCCGCGAACGGACTCAGTTCTGCCCGTTCGCGGCGCTCTCTATCAAGACGCTCAATCACCTAATGAAGCGTCATTCAATGCCAGTGTGCCAAATTGCGATACAACACAGTCCGTGCCTACCCCTACCAGCGACCCGAAAGACTGCGGACTTGGCCCGTGTGGGGCGCGGTGTTCAAGCCCACGACGCATCCGTTCTCGATCACCACGCTGCGCTCGACCCTGAGACCGCAGCGACGGGGCTGTCGAACCCGCAGTGACGGGGCTGTCGAACCCACAGTGACGAACCCTGGACATCAGCGGTTATCGCTGGCAGCGAAGGTCTCTTCCAAGGCCGCCTGGCCAGCAGCCAAGCGCGCCAGCGGCACCCGATAGGGGGAACAACTGACATAGGTCAGGCCGATCCTATGGAAGACCTTGACGCTCTCCGGGTCGCCGCCGTGCTCGCCGCAAACGCCTAGCTCGATTTGCGGGTTGCCCTGACGGCCTTTCTTGCAGGCCATGTCAACCAGCTCGGCCACCCCGGAGTCGATGGTCTCAAAGGGGTTGACTGGAATCAGCTTGCGCTCTAAATAGCGGGGGATGAACTTGCTCTCCACGTCGTCACGGGAGAAGCCGAAAGTGGTCTGGGTCAAATCGTTGGTGCCGAAACTGAAGAACTCGGCGTACTTGGCTATCTCATCGGCAGTGACGGCGGCTCGCGGCAGCTCGATCATTGTGCCGATCAGCAAGTCCAGCTGCAGCCCGAACTCCTCGCCGACCTCGGCCAGCACCTCTTTGGCCTCTGCCCGCAGCACTTCTAACTCCGGTGTCACCGACACTAGCGGGATCATGATCTCAGCCACCGGGTTCAGGCCCTCTTTGATCAGCCGAGCTGCCGCCGTGGCGATTGCCCGCACCTGCATGGCAGCCAAGTCGGGGTGCAAAATGGCCAAACGGCAGCCGCGCAGCCCGAGCATCGGGTTAGCCTCGGTCATGGCATCGATCCGTGCCAGCAAAGAGCGCTTGGTGGCTATCAAGTCACGATCGCCACCTGTTAGCTCCAAACGGGTGATCTCGACTTCCAAGGCCCGTGGGTCGTCTAAGAACTCGTGCAGCGGCGGGTCGAGCAGACGTACCACCACCGGCAGACCGTCCATGGCCTTGAACATGCCGTAGAAGTCATCGGTCTGTACCTGCAGCAGCTTGGCCAAGGCCGCCTCACGCACCGCTGGGTCGTTGGAGAGGATGTAATCCTGGATAATTGCCTTGCGCTCACCCAAGAACATATGCTCCGTGCGGCAAAGGCCGATGCCGCCAGCACCGAAATCCCGCGATAACTGGGCGTCCTCGGGGTTGTCGGCGTTGGCCCGCACCCCGAGCCTGCGGAAGGAGTCCGCCCATTCCAAGATGGTGTCCAAATCCCCGGTCAGCTCTGGCAGTACCAGTGACACCTCCCCTAGCACCACGATGCCAGAAGTGCCGTCCAGGGAGATCAAGTCGCCTTCGCGGATCACTATGTCAGTGCCGCTGATCTCAGCTTGCTTAGCTTCGGCATCGATCTTCAGGGCATCGGCGCCACAAACACAGGGGGTGCCCATGCCCCGGGCGATGACAGCGGCATGGGAGGTCTTACCACCGTGGCTGGTGAGGATGCCCTCAGCGGCCACCATGCCCGCCAGATCGTCAGGGTTTGTCTCCCAACGGATCAACACACACTTACGGCCGGCTGCAGCCACGGCCACGGCATCGGCGGCAGAGAACACCGCTTCGCCAACAGCGGCACCGGGGGAGGCGTTCAGCCCCTTGGCAACCACGTCATAGTCGGCACCGGGGTCGAATTGGGGATGCAGCAGCTGGTCAAGCTGGGCGGGGTCGATGCGCAGCACCGCCTCCTCTTTGCTAATCAGGCCCTCCTGCACCATGTCGATGGCAATCTTCAGGGAGGCAGCTGCCGTGCGCTTGCCCACCCGGGTCTGCAGCATCCAGAGCTTGCCCTGTTCGATAGTGAACTCGATGTCACACATGTCACGGTAGTGGTTCTCAAGGATGCCGAAAACCTCCTCCAGCTCCAAGCCTGCCCCCTGCAGACCGTCAACATGCTTCAGGTCGCTAATCGGGCTGGTGTTGCGGATACCGGCCACCACATCCTCGCCTTGGGCATTGACCAAATAGTCGCCATAGAACTCGCGGGTGCCGTTGGCCGGGTTGCGAGTGAAGGCCACACCGGTAGCCGAGGTTTCGCCCTTGTTGCCGAAAACCATAGACTGGACGTTGACCGCCGTACCCAAGTCGTCAGCTATCTTATTTTGACGGCGGTAGATCTGTGCCCGCTCATTCATCCATGAGCCGAAGACAGCACGAATCGCCAAGTTCAACTGCAGATCAGGATCCTGGGGAAACTGCACTTTGCCACCGTCCACCAGCTCCGGGTACTCGGTGGCACTGACATGCTCGGCAAAGATCTGCTTGAACTCGCTGACCAGCGCCTCCATGTCCTCAGCGCTCAAGTCGTTGTCACCAGATACACCTCGGGCGATCTTCTTGGCGGTGATGGCGTTCTCGAAGAGGTCGCCCTCGACATTCATTACCACCTTGGAGAACATCTGGACAAAGCGCCGATAGCTATCCCAAGCAAAACGCGAGTTGGCAGTCTGCTTGATCAGCCCCTGTACCGACTGATCGTTCAGGCCGAGGTTCAGCACTGTGTCCATCATGCCGGGCATCGAAAAAGGTGCCCCGGAGCGCACACTGACCAGCAGCGGGTCAGAGGCATCGCCGATGCGCTTGCCAATGCGTTGCTCCAGATCGATGCGGTAGCGCTGGATCTCATCCAAAGCACCGTCCGGAAACTGATTGTTGTTTTGGTAGTATTCGACACAGGTTTGACAGGAAATGGTGAACCCCGGCGGTACCGGCAAGCCAATAGAGGCCATCTCTGCCAGCCCGGCGCCCTTTCCGCCCAGGATGCCTTTCATGTCCTTGTTGCCTTCAGTGATGTTCTTGCCACCCGCATCCTTACCGAATGCGAATACCCTCTTCAGATCAGACACTTCGACTCCAATCTCAATATTGCCCCTAACACGACGATGCTTTCAAGATCACCAAGACGGTGAATCAACCCCTTTGTTATGATAACGCGATCTGATGGCCGATTGGGTGGAGAAGTTCGTCTAATTGACAACCACTCTAATCACCAACAGCACTCACCCTACTCCGCCGGGAAGCTCAGGTGGTAGTAACGCAGGATTTCCTGGGCTATCTCTTCAATCGCCCGTTTGTCAGTACGGACAATGATGCAACCAACCCGGCGCATTACCGCTCGTGCCTGCTCCAAGTCCTCATAGATCTGCATGGGATCGGCATAAGAGGCAGCTATGTTAACCGCAGCGCCGAGACGCTGACTGCGGATGTCGGCCAATAGCCCGGGGTCAGACGACAGCCCGAAAACCCGGCGGCAGTCCACCCGGAAAAGCTCTGGCGGCACATCGACCCCTGGCACCAAGGGCACATTCGCCACCCGATAGCCCTTGGAAGCCAAATAAACTGAGAGGGGTGTTTTGGATGACCGGGAGACGCCGATCAAGACGATATCTGCACCCGAGAGATTGTCAGCGCCACGACCGTCGTCATGCTCGACTGCGTACTCCATAGCCGAAATGCGGTCAAAATAGGCCGCAGTGGTCTTTCGGAGCAGTCCGGGCTGCCCCTTCGGCGGCCTACCCGTGGCCAAGGCGATGGCGTCAATGGCCGGGCCGATCAGGTCCACAGCCACCACGTTTTTATCCATCAGGTAATCGTCAAGCTCCGCCCGCAACTGCTCATCGGCAATGGTGTGGAACAAGATCATCTCGGCTTTCGTCTCATGCAGGTGGGCATCGATGAACGGGCGCATCTGTTCCAGCGAGCTGACCTTGGGCAAACGGTTGATGATGCAGCGACCGTCGGAGAACTGGCTGGCGGCGGCCACTGCCATGGTAGCTGCACTGTCACCAATACTGTCCGAGATAATGTTGATGATCGGTCGGTTGTCAGCGGCATGCTGGGCATGGACTTCGGAAAGGTCGGCCATCAGCGCTTCCCTAGCCCCAGCCCTAGCCAGCCAACTTGCCGATATCAGCAACATCAGTAAAGGTTTCTACAAAACGGTTCAGCAACCTCAGGCGGTTCTCCCTCAACTTGTCGTCTTTCTCCATAATCAGCACGTCTTCAAAAAAGCGGTCGATGGGCGCTCGCAAAGAGGCCAAATAGCCCAGTGCCCGCTGATATTGCCCTTTACCCAAGGCATCGGCCACCGATTCGGAGACTTGGACTATGGCCGTATAAAGACCGGCCTCGGCGGCGCCGAAAAGCGACTCGTCGACATCGCTGCCCAGAGCAGCATTGCGCAGGTTGTTAGCGCGGGCAAAAGCCGAGGCCAAGTCGTCAATGAGCTCTGGCGACTTCTGCCGGTGCTCTTCTAGGATGCGGCTGCGCTCAAAAAGCGTGGCTGGCTCGATAACGCCGGTGGCCATGATAGCAGCAACCGTGTCGGCGGCCACGCCGCTCTCCCTGAGCATCACCTCCAAGCGGCCACTGAAGAAGGCGCGGATAGCACCTTCAGTTTCAGCGCGATCAAACCTGATGCCGCTAGCAGCCAAGATGTCCAAAGCCGAGCTGATCATGCCGGCCAAGCTCAGCGTGGCCTGGGGCGGTTCGTCGCCCATGACATCCGGCGAGTCTGGCCTCAGGCCGTCAGCCAGAATGTTGATGATGCCGATGGCGCCGCGGCGCAAGGCAAAGGGGTCAGAAGAGCCTGTCGGCGCTTGGCCGCAGGCGATGATCGCCGCCAAAGTGTCCATCTTGTCGGCCAAGGCCAACACCCTGCCCTCGAAGCTCGCCGGCAGCTCGTCGCCAGCGAAACGTGGCCGGTATTGTTCGCGAATCGCCGCTGCGATCTGAGACTCGTCGCCACCAGCCCGAGCGTAGTAAGCGCCCATGATACCTTGAAGGGCGGTGAACTCCACCACGGCATGGGTCAACAAGTCGGCCTTGGACAGGTGCGCGGCACGGATACAGCGCCCGACTTGATCCAAGGGCGCCGCCGCCGCTTGGGCGATCGCCGTAACCAACGATTCCAGACGGGCAGTCTTATCGGCCAGCGTACCCAACTTCTCATGGAAGACTACCTGTTCGAGCTGGACGACCCGGTTCTCCAAGGCAACCTTCAGGTCCTCGTGATAGAAGAACGAGGCATCGGCCAGGCGCGGCCGCACCACCAGTTGGTGACCGGCGATAATGGCCGAGTTATGGGCTGGCGAGCCGTTGGAAACCACCAAGAAACGGTTGGTCAAGCACCGCTGGTCGTCATAGACCGGAAAATAGCGCTGGTGTGAGAGCAAGGTGTCGATCAGCATCTCCGGCGGCACCTCCAAAAACTCGGCATCGAAGGTGCCAACCAGCACGGTCGGAAACTCCACCAAGTTAACCACTTCGGCAAAGGTGGCCTTTGGCATGTAGACGTGCAGACCGCTTTGCTCCTCGAAGGACTTGACTTGGTCGCTGATGCGGGCAGCACGCATCTCGGCACTGCTGATTACCCACGCCTTGGCCAAAAGCCTCTGATAGTCATCAGCACTGGGCACTAAGACCTCTTCCGGGGCTATCAGGCTGTGGCCACGGGTCATGCGCCCAGCAACTAAGCCGCCGTGATGCACCTCGATGGCCTGTTTGCCCCAAAGCGCACAAAGCCAGCGGATTGGCCGCGAAAAGTGCTCATGGCCTTGCCCCCAACGCTGTGACTTGGGCCATTCAATGGCATCGATCAGATCGGACAGAAGACCGGGCAAGAGGCGCTCGGTGGGCCGGGCGATCTGCTCCACGGTTGCGAAGACGTATTCGTTGCCTTCCTCTACACCCCGCGTCAGGTCACGGACATCGACACCTTTGCTGCGGGCAAAGCCCAGCGCCGCCTTAGTCGGTGCCCCAGCACTATCAAAGGCATGGGCAACAGACGGCCCACGGAAGCGTTGGATCAAAGCCGTGGACTCCGGTGCCAGCCGCCTGACCTCCAACACCAGGCGACGCGGCGTGGAATATGTGACAATGGCACCATGCTCCAAACGGACGGCGGCCAGTGCCGTATCGGCCAGCTTCCGCAGCTGCTCAGTAGCGGCATAAAGGGGCGTAGAGGGGATCTCCTCAGTGCCGATCTCAAAAACCAATGTGGCCGGCTCATGGAAGCGCGACAAGGCCGGCAGTGACTTCAGGGCGTCCGAGGCATCGGCATCCGCCAGTCCGGCGGCTTCTGCCGCCCCTTCGTCAGCGGCTGCCGTAACTCCCAAAGCCAAGCCGGCCGAGCCATCCTGATATGCCTTACGGCACTTTTCAGCATAGGCGACACAACAAGACTTGGCCACGCCGCGCACTCGCAGGATATAGCCCATGCGCTCGGTGGTCGAGATGGCACCCCGGGCATCCAGGAGGTTGAAGACATGGGAGCATCTCAGCACACAGTCATAGGCCGGCAGTGGCAGACCGGCCCCTAAAAGCCGTAGGCATTCCCGCTCCCAAGAGTCAAAAAGACCAGCTAGCAGCCCGGTATCAGCTGCTTCAAAGTTATAGGCACTGAATTCCCGCTCGTTTTCCAAGAACACGTCACCGTAGGTGAAGGGTGGGTCTGCCTCGTTCCCTGCGCTCCACACCAAGTCGAACATTGACTGTACGCCTTGAACATACATTGCCAAGCGCTCCAAGCCGTAGGTGATCTCCACTGGAACCGGGTCGCACTCGATGCCGCCGACCTGTTGGAAGTAAGTGAACTGGGTGACCTCCATGCCGTTTAGCCAGACCTCCCAGCCCAAGCCCCAAGCCCCAAGGGTCGGCGATTCCCAGTCGTCCTCCACGAAACGCACGTCGTGATGGCGCGGCTCGATGCCTATCGCCCGCAAAGAACCCAAGTAGAGCTCTTGGATATTATCCGGTGAAGGCTTGATGATCACTTGGAACTGATAGTAGTGCTGCAAGCGGTTGGGGTTTTCCCCATATCGGCCATCGGTTGGACGGCGGCAAGGCTGCACATAAGCGGTCTTCCAGCGTCCCGGCCCCAACGAACGCAGACAGGTCGCAGGGTGGAAAGTCCCTGCACCGACCTCCATGTCATAGGGCTGCAGGACAACACAGCCTTGGGCGGACCAATAGTGTTGCAGCGCCAAGATGATATCCTGGAAACTGGGCGGTGCCGCCATGCCCGGCGGTGCCGCCACGCTGGGCGGTGCCGCCACGCTGGGCGGTGCCGCCACGTCCCCGCCAAGTTCCCTGTTCTGCTCTGTGGGCAGCTGCCAGCAGACATCATCCGCAGGGGCAGACGGTTGTTCCGACTGGGGCGGGCATTGGGCTTCTTGGTCAGAATCGGTCGGCAGATCCAGCGGCGTGTCAGACATCCATGCTCCTATCAATGTGTGCTTTATGTTTCGACAAGCTATGTGGCCAGATGGCTTCGGCTCACTTACAAAGTGCCGAAATGGTCGAACGGCCAGACAGTCAGCAAGGCCTTTCCGTTCACTGTGGAGGCATCGACCGGCCCAAAACAACGGCTATCGGCAGAATCGGTACGATTGTCCCCCATCACCCAGATCATCCCTTCGGGAATGGTGACAGGATAGACGACGGGCATCATGCCGTGCGCCGCAGCCAGTGGTAATGAGGGCTTGTCATGGGCATATGGCTCGTCTTGCTCCACGCCGTCAATATAGACCTTGCCGCCATTGAGGTCGACGGTCTGGCCGCCAACGGCGATCACCCGTTTGATCAACACCCTCTGGTTGGGCTGCCCGGTCTGCGTGGGATCCGGGAAGGTCACGATCTCTTGAGCCTTGACTGGCGTAAAGTGCAGGCTGACCTTCTCCACCAGCAGACGGTCCCCCTCCTCGATGGCCGGTATCATCGAGCCGGTCGGCACAGCGTTGACATCGATCACGAAAAGCTTCAGCCCCGCTGTGACGAACACTACCACGACCACCAGTATCATAAGCTCGGCGAACTCCCTGGACTTCGAGCGCTTCTTGGTAGGAGGCTCTCCTCTCCGATGGGCATAGTCGCTGCTAGCCGCATGCTTGCGTTCGGATGCATTATCTTGGTTAGTGAATTGTTCTGGTTCAACCATCCGCCTTGATTCCTTTGCCGTTTCCCAGCCTAAGCTGGTCATGTTCGGATTCGCTCAGATCGGCGCCCGTGAGCAGGTCGGGGCGCAACTGTGCGGTTCTGATTATAGACTGTTCGCGCCGCCAGCGTCGAATAAGAGCATGATGACCGCTAAGCAACACTTCGGGAACCCCCATGCCCCGATACTCGGCCGGCCGCGTGTATTGCGGGTATTCCAACAGCCCTTGGCTAAAGCTTTCGTCAACTGACGACAGCTCATCGCCGAGCGCTCCGGGGATGAGCCGGCAGACGGCATCGATCACGCACATCGCCGCTAGCTCGCCGCCGGTGAGGATAAAGTCGCCAAGCGAGATGACCCGGTCAGCACGGCTATAGACGCGATCATCAAAGCCCTCGTAGCGACCACAGACCAGCAATAGACGGCTGGCAGCAGCCAACTCCAAAGCCAGGCTCTGGTCAAAACGCTGCCCGAAAGGGGCGAGGAAAATGACCTCAGTGGACCGCTCGGCAGGCCGCTCGACAATGAGGTCGTCGAGTGCCTCGAAAACCGGTTCGACCTTCATCAACTGGCCTTGGCCGCCGCCGAAGGGCTGATCGTCGACACTGCGATGGCGGTCGTGCGTCCAGTTACGCAAGTCATGGTTTATCAGCGTTAGAATGCCAGCACTACGGGCGCGACCGACGATCGAGGTGCCCATGGCGCTAGAGGGGCCATCGAAAACCTGTGGAAATACCGAGAGGGTCTCGATGATCATCAATTCAGCTCCAAGAGCCCACGGGGCAAACTGACATCGGCCTTCTGATCATCGACAGCCAGAACATAAGCGTCAACCGCCGGTACCAGCACTTCACCGAATAGCTCAGAGTCCACGACCCAAAGGGTCTGGGCAAAGCCTGAGCGCAGCTCCTTGAGCACCCCGATATGCCCGAGCTTGCAGTCGATGACCGGCAATCCGAGCCGCGGCAACTGCCTTGGCGGCAGCGGCGTGGCCAGAGGCTGCGGCGGCGTGGCTGCTCGGTCAAAGCCCTCTGACACTGGAGCAGAACCAGCGACATCGACTCCAAGCCCAGCGTCCGCCTCGCTGGCCAACAGCCATCTTCCAGTAATCCGGAAGGCAGCATCGCGGTCGTTGACGCCGGCCAGTTTAAGCCAAGGTCTTCCAGGTTCACCACGCTGGCTGAGTATCCGTGTTTGACGCACCCCCCTGCCCGCTGGCGGCACGACCCAAAGCTCAGCAGCATCCCGCAGGTTCAAAAGAAGGCCGTCTGCATCCTGCACCTCGACCTCCCCTTTTAACCCCCGAGGACGGGACATATAAGCTACTTTGCAAAAAGTGCCCATTTACCGAAACACCGATCCAACCATGCCATATAAGCTCGTATACTAGCTTACTGAAAATATCCGTCAGTTGACGATTTCCACATCCACATGCGCCGGCCCGCGAAGCGTGGCCGCCGCCCTAGCCAGCGCCCGGATGGATTTGACCACCCGCCCGTGACGACCGATAACCTTGCCAACGTCGTTAGGGGCGACACTGACCTCGATCAACAGGTTATCCCCAGTGGATGTTTCTTTTATAGTTATCTGCTCTGGGTCGTCCACCAGTCCGGCGACGATGGCACGTACCAACGCTGGGATGCCACGGTCGGCCTCATCCATTGTCCGTTGCCTTCCGGGCCCTTTCGATCAGTCGAGCAACCCGCTCTGTAGCTTGAGCGCCATTTTTGACCCAAGAGTCGACCTTGTCCAAATCCAGCTCTAGGAAGGTGGGATCAGTGCAGGGGTTGTAGCGGCCGACTTGCTCAATGAAACGGCCGTCACGACGAGCGCGGGCATCAGCCACCACCACGCGGTAGTAAGGGTTCTTTTTGGCGCCATGACGCGCCAAGCGGATTTTTACAGCCAAAACAAAACTCCTTTAAATTGGGAATCACTTCACAATCAGACAAACTTACATGATACCGTAAATCTTCCCGGCACTCCATGCTCAATCTTGGAGAAGCGCCGATTTAATGCTGTTGCGCCAGATTGTGAGCAGGACCGCCCCCAGGCCGTTCGGGAAAACGGGGCCACTACTAGCGGTGATGGCACCGTTTGCACGGGCGGGCAAGGGGTGAGTCCGGCTTGCGGGATGGCGTGACATGATTAATTCGGCGCTTCCCTAGGGAAACTACTCCACGAAGTCTTTCAGCTTGGTGCTTCTGGACGGGTGACGCAGCTTGGCCAGCGTCTTGCTCTCGATTTGGCGGATACGCTCGCGGGTGACGCCGAACTCATGGCCGACTTCCTCCAATGTCCGCGGTCGGCCGTCTTCCAGCCCAAAGCGCAGCATGACCACTTTGCGTTCCCGCTCAGCCAGCCCGTCCAGCACCTTGGCCAGTTGCTCTCTGAGCATGATGAAGGCGGCGGCTTCCGGCGGTACCTCGGCAGCATTGTCCTCCAAGAAGTCGCCCAGCTGACTGTCCTCCTCTTCGCCGATGGGGGTCTCTAGGCTCACCGGCTCTTGGGATATCTTTTGGATCTCCCGGATCCGGTCTGCCGACATGCCCATCTCCTCGCCGATCTCCTCGGCCGAAGGCTCACGGCCAAACTTCTGCAGCAGTTGCCGCTGCACCCGCACCAGCTTGTTGATCGTCTCTACCATATGTACTGGGATGCGAATAGTACGTGCTTGGTCAGCGATAGCCCGGGTGATGGCCTGGCGGATCCACCAAGTGGCATATGTGGAGAATTTGAAGCCCTTGGTGTAATCGAACTTCTCCACAGCGCGTATCAGGCCAAGATTGCCCTCTTGGATAAGATCCAAAAAGAGCATCCCCCGCCCTACATAACGTTTGGCAATCGACACCACCAAGCGCAGGTTGGCCTCGATCAACTGCTGTTTGGCATCTATCCCAAGTTGCTCAACCCGTCCTAGGCGGCGCCTCTCTGTTCGGTTCAGCTCAACATTGTTGCGTCCGGCAGCCTCCAGCTGATCCCCGGCCTCCAAGCCAGCCTCGATCTTCATAGCCAAATCTATTTCCTCCGGCGCGGTCAAGAGGCGGACCTTGCCGATCTCCTTCAAATACATGCGCACTGGGTCACCAGTGAGCATCACTGTGACGTTATCGCCGATCAGGCGGCGCTTACTGCCTTTTTTGGAACGGGATGTGACTTGCGGCAAGATAACATCGATGTTCTCAGCACCCTTCAAGTCTTCGTCAGGAATGCCATCCAAAAGATCGCCGCTGTCCACCAAGCTGTCACCAAGATCAACTTCGATCTCGTCCATGGCCAAAACCCCATGCTCCATCGCCTCAGCCACCGCCGAATCGCTTGGGGGTCCGGCATCAACATCGTCTTCAGTGTCGTCCTCCACTTTTACATGTTGTTTTTCAAGAAGGTCTAAGAAGGCATTGGTTTGCTGATCATCCAGCTCGTAGCGGCTGAGGGCCTCTTTCAATTCGTTGGATCCGACCGATCCGACTTTCCCGAATTGTTCAGTCAGACGCTTTAGCTCCTTTTCCAGCACCTCAGCCTCTGACATAATCTCATCTTCCAGTATATCTTCCAGCACGTTGGTTTCTGGCGCAACATCATCTTCCGGAACATCTACCATGCATAGTCCTTTCTGATTCAGCGGTTGTTGTTGTTTTTTCCGCCTATTTTTTCCCACCTATTAAAGAGTGCGGACTGCGGCCTATTTATTGCCGCCTCGATAGAGCTTCCTCAAATCGGCAAGTTCTTGTTGTAGTCCAGTTATCTGATGGAAAAGTTCAGTAGCTTTTTCCTTCGCATCCTGGCCGCTCATGGCGTTCAGGCGGCGCAATTCGGAACCCTGGTTGCGAATGCTCGCCTCCAGTTCAAGCTCACGGATATTGAACAGCAAAAGCTCAGCCAAACGTTCTGGGGCAAGGTCGCCAAACTCTTGGATCCTAGCCGCTGAAAGGCTGACTACAGCCTCTGGAAGGCGAGCGGTAAGCAGCGCCAACAACTTAGGCGGCGCCAGTTGCCGGTCGTCTTGGCCTAATGCCAAAACGGCATCTACCAGCTGCTGATGCTCAGGAATCCGCCAGTTGATTGTCGGGAAAGCATTTTGCAATTGGGGACGCAAGGACGGCTGGGCGATATACAGTGAGATCAACTCACGCTCCAGGTCAGACAGACGGGCACGCCCGTCAGCTGCGACCCGTTCGGCCTTCAGTACCGCTTGCGGCCCAAAGCCAACAGATGGTTCTGCCGGGGATGCCCCCTTTGTCGCTGTGGACGAGGCCTTGTTATCGTCGTCAATTGGCCGCCGCGTCCGAGGTATTTCAAACTTCTGCAGGTCAGACAGGGCGTCTTTATACTCTAGGCCAGGCAAGAGATCGGTCAGGACACGCAGGTACTCCTGAACCAAAGTACTGCCCCGTAAAGGCGCGAGCAGACCGAGGGCGGCGTGGTAGGCACGATTCTTTTGCTCGGGGCTGCCCAAGTCGTAGGGTGCCAAGACGCGTCTCAAGCCGTAGCGTAGCAAAGCTTCGGCACCGTCAACCACGCCCTGCAGCGCCTCTTGACCCTGGGTGAAAACAAACTCCGCCGGGTCGAGAGTGCCGGGCAACAACGCCACATAAACATCGGCCCGGCGGTTCTTGGTGTCGGCTTGGCCAAGTACCGCGCCGATCAGCTCCAACGCCCGGTCAGCGGCACGGCGACCGGCCTCATCACCGTCGAACAGCAGCACCACCCGGCTGGTAAAGCGTGACAAGACCTTTAAGTGCTCGGGCGTCAGCGCAGTTCCCAAGGTGGCGACAGTGTTGCTCAGACCGACCTGATGCAGGGCGATGGCATCGGTGTAGCCCTCGACCACAATAGCCGTGTCCCGGTTGACAACATCCGGCTTGGCACGGTCAACGGCGTAGAGGCTATCTCGCTTCTTGAACAGTAGTGTTTCCGAGCTGTTCAGGTACTTGGCGGTATTCATGTCGCCAGGCAAGAAGACCCGGCCGCCAAAGGCAATCGGACGTCCTTGGAGGTCGCAAATTGGGAACATGATACGGTCAAAAAAACGATCATTCAGCCCCTGGAAGCCGCCATTGCTGCTGGCTCGGTTATACCGTGCCAAGTCGGCCTTAATCATCTCATCAGCACTGAACCCCTTAGAGCGCAGCTCGCGCAGCAGACTGCCCTTGCCGGGGGCAAAGCCCAGCCCCCAAGCTCGCGCCACCGCACCGCCGAAGCCGCGACCCGCCAAGTAGGCACGGGCAGCATCGGCCTCTGGGGATTTGACGCGCATCAGCTGTTGATGGTAAAAATCAGCAGCCGCCTCGACAACGGCCAACAGGCGCGACTTCTGGCCGCGCTCTGGGTCGCGCCTGTCCTCCGCCAGCTCGATGCCGGCCCGTTGAGCCAAGATGCGTACAGCGTCCGGAAACTCGACTTGCTCCGTTTTCATAGTGAAGGTGAAAACATCACCGTGCTCGCCGCAGCCGAAGCAGTGGTAGAACTGCGACACCGGATCGACCTTGAAGGAAGGCGTCTTCTCGTTATGGAAAGGGCAGCAGCCCCAAAACTCGTTACGGCGCTGCCTTAACACCACCCGGGTGCCAATGAGCTGCACCAAATCGGTGGCATCGCGAACACGGCCGATTTCATCCTCGCTGATCATAGTGCCTGATATGATACCGCAGCTTGAAAGCGATAGCCATTGTCGCGGGCGCCCCCCAAGAAAGGCCCCGATTAATCAGGGCACGCCATCTTGCAAGCTGGCATAGCGGCATTAATCGGCATCTCCCTTGCTGCCTTTAGCCGTCACACGTACCTCAACCCATTCATAATTTGCTCCAGCAAAAAAAGTGCGCCCTCTGGGCCGTAGAGTTGCTTGCGGGTGATGTCTAGATAGTTCAACGACGGATAACCGATCTCGATGCCGCAGGCCCGTTGCCCCATCAGGCGGGCGGCGGCTATAGTGTCGCCATCGGCCATAATCAACTGGGTGGGTGTCTCAACCACAGGCTGGCCGAGGGCAGATGCATGACCGATGGCATCCAAGTAAGCGGACAGCTGCTCTTTGAGGCCGCCGTCGGCACCGCCCAGAAGCTCGATGGCCGCCGGAATCATGCCGAGATAAGATGAGAGCCAGCGAGCCAGTGGATAAGCAGCTGAGGCCGGGGCGCTAAGTGAGTAGAGGGCACCCTTGGGCAGCCCGAGCAGTGATGAATAGCGGGCGAGATGCAAGTAGGACTCGGCTCGGGCACGCTCCAAAACCAGCTCGGCAGCAGTGGCATCGGCACCTAGCACAGATGTTACCTGACTGACTAGGGCAGCGCTAGCCTCAAAGCCGATCGGCTGGCCAGCAGCGGCCAGAACGTAGGGAGTGCCCCAATCGCCTAACAGCTTCTCCGCCGTCTCTAGCCCGGTTTCCGGGCAGAGCACGACATTTAACGCCGCTGTACGAGCCTGGTGGATGTCTGTCAGCCTGTCCGTGGCCCCGAAGGCGCAGACTGTGCTGATACCACAAAGTGCCAACAGCTCACGCACGGCGGCATAGTTATGCTGGAAGTACTTTTGGTTCAGGCTGATCCCCAGCAAATTCACGGACTTCGGCATACGCTCTGTGGGCGGCAGATCTAAGAAGTCGACCAATTTGCCTAGGGCCGTCTGAAAGCCGCTGCCGAAATCGCCGGAAAAGCCAGTGTTCTCGATCGCCAAGTGGGCGACATTTGCCAGTTCGCTGTCCAACAGGCGGTCTAGGTCGTCACCGATCAATGCCGCGCCCGGCGAGTTGACCACCGCTATCAGGCTGAAACCCTTCTTTACCAGCACCGCCAAAACTTCGGCCAACTTGTCGCCGCTGCCGAAGATATAGTCATCGCTGTCCAGATAGGTGGCAGGCACCCGCGGCTGGCCGAAATAGCAGCGCTCGGCGAAGCTCAAGGGGTCATAGTCAGCATTACGCGGAAACTGACTGTCTGAGATAGCACTGTGATAGAACTTGCAGCCAGTGGGGCCGTTAAGCACCACTGCTGCATCGGCGATAGCCTCGATGGCAAATATCGCGCCGGTCAAGCCGTCAGGCTCGGTGCTTGCGGTATAAATCCGCATCTTGCCTCCATCCTTCGCCAAGGTCCATGCGCAACAGCTCCGCCCAGCGTGCGACTAGAGCGATGCCGGAGAGGAAGCCAACATCGGGGCAAAGCGGCAGCGTGTCCAATACCGCCTCGCCCAGATCCTCACTGGGCAGGTAGTTGCCCAAAAGCACATCGGGGGCGACTCGCCGCACATCGTCTGCCCGGGATTTTGCCGTATACTCCAAACCAGTGTGCAGCTCGCCGATCTGCTCGACAAACTGAGTCTGAAAGCGATGGTCTTGGGAATAGTCGAGAATGCCGACAAAAGCCAATTCCATGCCAACATCCAGCGCCGTGGCTAAAATCCAGTCGATGTTGTGGTTGTAAGTGACCACCATCAGCCGTCGCCCGGCCAGCAGCGGCTGCAGCCTACGCACCTCTTCTTGATAACGCCCTTCGAAACTGGAGACGATCATCTTGGCCCGCTCAGGGCAGCCAGCGTAAGCTGCCAGTTCACCCAGCCATTCTTGGCTCTCAGCGAAACCGACCGGAAAGGGGCGGCTGAAGAAGCGGGCGGCGAAATTCTCCACCAGATAGCCCTTCAGCGCCAAGCCCATATAATCGGCATAGGCCAAGATGTTCAGATCGGCGCGCATAAAGCCCTTGACCTGCGCCTGCTGACTCTCACAAATGAAGCGGCAGTTCAGACGAAGGCCGAGGCCGACCAACATCTCATTTATGAAGTCGATGTTTTTGGAGGTGGCGTTGGCGATGGTCTTCTCAGCAACCACATTCACCCAGCCATGCTCGGGTTTGACGCTGCGGTCGATCAGGTGCTCGGCGATGTGCTGGTAGGCCAAGAAAACACCTTGCAGATAATCGCCAGTGAGATTGCCGTCGGTGGCAATCGGGATGACCTGGGTGGTAGCGTCTGAGAGCGCTGCGACAGCCTGCAAGTCCTCGCCGATGATGCCGCTAGGGCAGGTGGAGAGAACGAACACCGCCGGTGGCTGGTGACGTTTAGCGGCCTCAACCCGTTCGCGCAGCGCATCAGCACCACCGAAGACCATCACCGACTCGCTCATGTCGGTGGAGACGATCGGCGGCGCAGTCTGCATCGGCAACACCGTGCCGCGCTCCAAAAGCAAACGCCGAGAAAGCGAGGTGATGGCCTGGAATGCGATATGCGCACAGCTGCGTGGGCCATGAGCGACACTTACGCAGTCCCGCAGCTGGGTGGTTACCGACAAGGCGCCGTTGAAGGCACAGCCGTGCAGCGGCTCCTTGAAGACAAGGGCCTTGGAGAGCAACGGGCTTTGGCCGACGGTGGAAACAGTGGCCACAGCTGTGGCGAGACGAGGGAACGCGCCCCGTGTCTCGCCGACCGCCGAGACACGGGGCACAGAAGCACGTGGGGCGGCGGCGGCGTCCACCGGGTTGCCCGGGACGACAGCGCCAGCGGCGGCGGCGGCAACCGGGTTGCCCGGGACGACAGCATCAACCGCCACGCCCGTATCCCCAAATACCTGCCGTTCCAAGCGCTCATCAGTCAGTGGCCGAGCATAATGGGTTTGGCTGCCAGAGAGCAGGGAGTCGGCCAGCTTGCGAAAGCGCCTGGTCATATCACTTTCTGGGAACGCTGCCGCCAAACAGCGCCCGGCCTGCTCGGCAGCAGCAAACACGGTGTCGCGCGGCAGGCTCAGCAGCACCGGCAAACCGACAGCCTGCGCAAATCGCATCACCCGTTTCGCCTCATCCATTTCGCCTTTGCCCGGTACCTCCCGGGCATTGAAGATCAGTCCTGCGACGCGCGGTCGGTCAAGCTGGTAGTTCTCCAAGCCACGGAGGATGTTGTTCGCAGCATACAGCGACATGAACTCGCCGGAAGTGACCACGTAGACCTGATCGGCATACTCGTTGCGAATCGGCACGGCAAAACCGCCACAGACCACATCGCCAAGCACATCGTAGAGGATGATGTCGTAGCCGCGCTGCCGCACCCCAAGCCGGTCGAGCAACTCGAAAGTAGTGAGGATGCCGCGCCCGGCACAGCCGACGCCCGGCTTCGGGCCGCCGGCCTCAGCACAGTCCACACCGAACTCACCACGACGGATGATGTCTTGGGCATCATAGTGTTCCGGAGACGTGTCCCGAATGTAGTCTAGAACAGTCGGCACCGTCTCGCCGCAGAGCAGCAGTCGCGTGGAGTCGTGCTTGGGATCACAGCCAACCTGCAAGACACGGCGACCGCTGGCTGCCAAACAGGCAGAAAGGTTGGCCGATATCGTTGATTTGCCAATGCCCCCCTTGCCGTAAACTGCTATCTGCAAGCTCATTGATCCTCCCAAAAGCCAGCTGGTAAGTTTTTATTGTCCATTGAGAATACTAGCACTGAACGGACCGTCTACCGTCCGGCTCAGCCAAGCGGCACACAGCCCTTACGGCAGCGCTTGCACGAGCAGGCTTGGGACAGCCATGCCCACAGGATAACATAGCACAACTAATTCGCCGCTTCCTTACGCCAGACGCAGGCTGAAGCTGAACTCGGTGATACCGTCGGCGCTGCTGGCGCTGATCTTGCCGCCAGCCCGCTCGATAATGGCGCAAGCGATGGACAGCCCCAGCCCATAACTGCCGTTGGCCGTCGACCGTGCCGCATCCGGGCGGTAGAAACGATCAAAGACTCTCGGCAAATCAGCAGCAGGTATCCCCGGCCCGCTGTTTCGCACCGTCACCAAAGCCTGACCATTGTCCTTGCTCAAGCTGATAGTGATCCAGCCAGCTAACATATTGTATTTCATAGCATTGTCCAAAAGGATAATCACGGCCTGCTTGATACTCGCAGCATCAGCCTGGACGTATACCCCTGGGGCAATGTCCTCACTGAATTGCAAACCCTTCTCATAGATCATCACTTCCATGGCAGTATCGGCCTCGGCAATCAGCTTTCCCAAATCGAAACGCTGCGGGTTTCCCTGGCTATCCTCGGAGTGCGCTAGGTACAGCAAATCGTTGATCAGCTTGCTCATCCGATCAATCTCAGCACGTATATAGTCGATCCACTTTCTCTGGCTACCCACGGTCAGCTCGGCGTTGGCTTGAAGCACATCGACATTGGCACCAATTATCGAGAGCGGTGTTTTCAGCTCATGCGAGGCATCAGCCACAAACTGCTTCTGCTTATTCCAAGACACCTCGATGGGGCGAATGGAGCGGTTGGCAAAAAAGAAACTGACGGCAAATAGCAGTCCCAGCATCACCACCGAAGCAATGCTAAAAGTCACCAACAGACTGGCCAGGGAGGACATAGTGTCGGTGACATCTAAGAAGTTGATCTGGTAGATGTCGTCACCACGCACAAAGTGCATGCCTTGATCGTCAAACATTACCTGCCGGTAGTTCAGAGGCGTGACCTTGTACTGCCATACCCGGCCTTCGAAGGCTAGGCTGCCGGTTTCCTTGTTGGCGCTCCAAGCGTTCTGGATAGCCTGATCGTAGGTATCCTCGGGGAGGTTGAGGCGCGTGAGAACAGCGATGACCTGGCTGTCCTCATACAAGATAGCGGAGAAGGATGCGGAGTAGTCCAGAGGCAGTGCGCTGCCTTGGCCGCCCGGATCGCCCGGCACCCTAGTGCCAGCGTTTGCAGATAGGCCGGGGCCGAACAGCACCGGACCGTTCGAGCCGTCGAGGGAGACGACCGGCATTTGGTCGAGCTTGCGGTCGACCTCGGCCAGCGCGTTGGAACGGGTGAGCACGAACACCGTAGTGAAGGCAGCCAGCATCAACACCGAGAGGGTGACCGCGTTGACCAACAACAGCTTGTTGCGCAGCTTCTTCAGCACTGAGGCGGTTCTTGGTTCTGGGTCGGTTGGGCAGTCGGTTGCAGCCAAGGCATCTCTAGGACCGACCCCGGCGGCATGGACTGATCCGAGGCCTGCGCTACAAGCGCCGGGGATGCGGGCCGCTCCGGATCCAAAACCAACAGATAGCCTAGGCCGCGCATGGTCTTGATCTTGGCCTTGGAATCCATCTGTGCCAGCTTCTTGCGCAAGAAGGAGACATAAACATGAACATGGTTGTCCTCAGCAGTTGTGTCGTAACCCCAGACCTTCATCAAGATGGTGGTGGTCGAAATGGCATGCCCGGGGTTTTTGATCAGAATTTCCAAAAGCTGGCTTTCCTTCAGGGTCAGCTGGCAACTGTTGGCACCAACCCAAAGCTCCAAGGTATGGGGGTTCAATTCTAGGTCACCGAAAGCCAAGATGCCTTGAACTTGGACTTCGCCTTTACGCCGCGCCAAAGCCCGCAGACGAGCCAGAAGCTCGCTGGCCTGAAACGGCTTAGCCAAATAGTCGTCAGCGCCGCTGTCCAAACCGCGCACCCGATCCTCAATGTCGCCTTTAGCCGTCAGCAAAATCACCGGTGTGTTGATATGCTCTTGGCGCATCTGCTGCAAAACACTCAGGCCGTCCAGCCCAGGGAGCATAATATCTAAGATAACGACGTCGTAAATACCAGTCAACGCTTGATATAGACCGTCGTTGCCGTCAAAAGACAAATCGACGGAATAATTGTTGCGCACCAGCACCTGTCCCAAGGCCTCGGCCAAACGGTGCTCATCCTCGACGATCAAAACTCGCATTCATAGCCTCCAGCCAGATGAAAAAAACAGTACGTCAAGTTTACCGTTTTGGACTTAAAAACACCTTAACCTCCACCGCCAACGAGCAGCGATAGGGAAAATCGAGCCGCCAGCCCGATTGCAGCGAGAAGAGGTGCGGGCTTATGGGTATCCAAGGAACAGATAAGACGTGTGTGCGGCCCGGCCTGAAAGATGTGTGTGCGGCCCGGCCTGAAAGATTTTAGGTCTGTAAACGCAAAAATACCCTGTATGTGCACGATGTCCTATCCTCCCACGGCCTACGCCGCAGTACTTTCGGCGATGCGGAGCTTAACTACCGAGTTCGGAAAGGGATCGGGTGTACCCTCCGCTCCATGATCGCGCACATACAGGGTATTCTCTTCTCAAACTGCCAAGCATGCGCCTTGACGGCCGAATAGTGGACACAACGATCGCGAATGAAAAAGATAAAGAGCTCGACCGATTAGTAACGCTCGGCTGAATACATTACTGCACTTACACCTGCGTCCTATCAACCTCGTAGTCTACAAGGGGTCTTACCAAAAAGAGAACTCATCTTGAGGTTGGCTTCCCGCTTAGATGCTTTCAGCGGTTAT